>ERZ772977.426-NODE-426-length-29287-cov-24.332581_pt1 | contig 29287 bp, 27 predicted proteins | sample MGYA00511131_ERZ772977 | MGnify/ENA primary metagenome ERZ772977 (study PRJEB29015, sample SAMEA2737935) | human oral metagenome | biome: human oral; feature: human-associated habitat; material: dental | place: China | collected 2151 ...
ATATTTAACTGGCGTTTTACATCCGCTAGATGAGTCGCAAAATGTGCCGCATAATACCTGTCGAATCCGTAACGACCCCAAGACAAGTAACTATTATACCAAAATAATGTCCTAATTGCAAAAATCAAGATAAAATTACTCCAAAAATGCTGAAATTCCCTTGATACAATGTATCAAGGGAATTTGCCTACATATGATCTTTCACTGCAACTGCTATCATTCTAGCTTTGGCTCTTGGCTGTCCTGCTACTGACATCTCCATCACGATTATAGCTTTCCTTGCTCCCAACTCCTCAAGCTGCGAAGTGACGATGATTTCCTGATCAATAGGCGTCGGACTCTGGTAATCAACTTCTAAGCGGGCTGTGATAAAGCGTCCAATGACTGTATCTTGGGTCAAGTCCAATCCTTTCTCTTGATGGGCAAACCAAGCCGCTGAAGCCGTTCCATGGCAATCAAAAATCATGGCAATCATGCCACCAAAAAGATTGGCTGGTACACCACCAGTATAGTGAGATTCTGGTCGTATTCTAGTAATACATTCCTTCCCATCCAAGCTAGGATAAGTCTTTAAATGCAGACCTAGCTCATTTTTAGGGCCACAGCCCCAGCAATGTTGAAATCGGTCGCCATATGTATCTTGAATAGCAATCTTTCTTTTTTCTAAAGTCATACCAGTTCCTTTCAAAAATCAGTGTGTAAGCGCTTTTTTGATTATTATATCAGCCTTAGGGGCAATAGTAAATAGAAAGCCAGCCAATATATTTTAATTGTTGCTATAATCTGATTTTATAGAGAACACCTTAGTTTTCTACCTCTTTCTTGCATTAAAAATACCCGTTTTCAGTCTTAATAGCCTTTCTAAAGCACAGAAAAACCAAGAAAGCCAAATCCGGCTTCTTGGTTTCATCTAATTTTAGAACTTCTTCTGTTAGAATAGTTCCTGAATCGGTTCAAAAATAATCCGTTCAATATCAGACAAGTAGATAGAGAGTTGTTGCTGCTTATTAAAGAAAGCTGACAAAAGCTCATTTCCTTGAATTTTATCTCCAAAACTCTGCATTTTTTCCTGAATATCTGGAGTCGGCATTTGACCTGTTTGAGCCAGTTGCTGCAGCTCTTTCTGGAAAGCTAGGTAGTCATTAAAAATAGCTTTGGCTTCATTATCCGCATTGATGGCCTGCTTGCTTTCTACTACAGCTTTGTATTCTGGCATTTCGCGAAGTCCGCGACTGAGTTCATTAGCTAAATCATAGATATTTGTCATAAGATTCTCCATTTCTTTTTAGTCCAAAAATACTTCATAAACAGTATTTTCTCTTACTATTTTAGCAGATTTTTCCAAGTCTTGGCGATTTTTAAAGGTGATTTGCAGAATACCGTGCGTATCTTCGCGATTTTCCTCGTTGATACGGATATTGACGACGGAAGTTCCTCTTAGTAATTCTAGCACACCAAGAATGGCTCCTTCTTCATCAGGAACGTTGATAAAGAGGTCATAAAAGCTATCCACACCCGCTCGCTTATGAATTTCCATTTGCTTGCGGCTTTGCCGTCCTCGATCAAAAAATTCCCAGATAGCTGTCTCATCCTTAGCCTCAATCGCTGCGGCCACCTTATCTAACTGGTCTTTAAAATCTTCCAGCCGCTCCAAAATGGCTTCGGGATTTGTCAAGAGGATAGAGGTCCACATGCCCGGCTCACTCTCTGCAATCCTTGTCATATCTCGAAAACCACCGGCTGCAAAAGACTGGGTCAGCTCATGCTCTTGGCTATAAGCTGCCGCTTGCTCCATAAGGCTGGAGGCTAAGATATGCGGAAAATGACTGATTTGACTGGTCACGCGATCGTGCTCGGCCGCATCCACTTGGATAAAACGAGCATGAAGACCGCTCAGCAAGTCTTTCATTTCCTCAAGCGTACCAGGCTTGGTCAGACTAGAAGGCGTGAAAATATAATAGGCATTTTCAAAGAGGGTGACATGGGCGGCCTTGGCTCCGGTCTTGTGACTTCCGGCCATAGGATGAGCACCGACAAAGCGGACAGCTTTATTTTGCAGATATCTTTCTGCGGCCGCCACAATCTCTGCCTTGGTCGATCCAGCATCAGAGATGATAACATTTTCCTTCAGGTTCAGCTCCGCTAGTCCCTTGATAAATGCTATGGTCTGCTTGATGGGCACAGCCAGAATAATCACATCAGCCAATGAAGCAAAGGCCGTAAAATCATCCGTTACCCGGTCTACCATTCCACGTTCCAAGGCAACTCTGCGCGATTCTTCACTGCGATTGTAGCCAAGAATCTCTATCTCAGGATGAGCTCGCCTGATGCCCAGAGCCAAGGAAGCTCCAATCAGTCCCAGACCTGCGATATAGACTGTTTTTCTCTCCATGCCCTTCTCCTTACTTCTAAAAGTTCTTGACAAATTCCCGATGGCGGACTACCGCATCCTTTAGTTCTTCCAGATTGTCCGAAGAGAACTTCTCCAGAACTTCGGTGGCTAAAACTGTTGCCACCACGCTTTCCATGACAACACCCGCCGCTGGCAGAGCCGTAGGATCGCTCCGTTCCACTGTCGCCTTATAAGGCTCGTGGGTCTCAATATCCACGCTCATCAGTGGCTTGTAAAGGGTTGGAATGGGCTTCATGACACCGCGCACCACGATTGGCTGACCATTGGTCATACCGCCCTCAAAGCCGCCTAGATTATTGGTTCGGCGAGTGAAGCCTTCTTCCTCAGACCAGAGGATTTCATCCATGACTTGACTGCCCTTGAGACGGCCGGCTTCAAAGCCCACGCCAAACTCAACTCCCTTGAAAGCATTGATGGACACGACTCCTTGAGCAATCTTGGCGTCCAGCTTCTTGTCCCATTGGACATAGGAGCCCAGACCGACCGGCACACCGCCAACAACAGTCTCAATGACACCTCCGATGGTATCGCCATCTTTCTTAATCTGATCAATGTAGGCCTTGATTTCTTCTTCTCGCTCGGGATTGACAATGGAAACCTCAGACTGGGCAGCTCTTTCCTTGATTTCTGCTACAGTTAGATTATTCGGCACAGCAATATCAATGCCACCAAAGGTTACGATATGGCTGGCTACCTCTACACCGATTTCTTCCAGTAAGCGCTTGGCTACTGCTCCAACAGCTACACGCATGGTCGTTTCGCGGGCAGAAGAGCGCTCTAGGGAATTTCGTAAATCGTCAAAGCGGTATTTCATACCACCGACCAAGTCAGCATGGCCAGGGCGTGGTTTGGTAATCTTACGCAGCCCTTTTTTCTTTTCATCCACATCCGCTGCGCTCATAATCTCCAGCCACTTCTGATGATCCAGATTTGTAACATTGAGGGTAATCGGGCCGCCCATGGTCAAGCCATGCCGAACCCCAGACGTAATCTCGACTTGGTCACTTTCAATCTTCATGCGGGCACCGCGACCGTAACCGCCCTGACGGCGCTTGAGCTCAGCATTGATATAGTCAGCGGTCAAAGGAAGACCAGCCGGCACCCCCTCAATAATAGCTGTCAAACGTGGTCCGTGAGATTCTCCTGCTGTTAAATATCTCATACATTTTCTCCTATTTCTGGGATGGAAAGATATGGACAACCTGTTTATTTTTATCCAAACTGTCCAATCATCTTAAACTCCATCTGGCACTTATTTCTTCAGAAATTCTTTCATCTCTTCCAGAGGAATCTGGTGAATACTAGCCGAACCCAAGTCAGGAACCAGTACTAGTTTAATAGAATTCCCTCGAGCCTTCTTATCATGGGTCAAGGCCTGATAAAGAGCATTCTCATTCCAAGGCTGGTAATCCACCGGCAAGCCAAACTTCTGACACATACGGATGATGTCTTCTGTGATTCCCGTTGGCATGAGGCCTTTCTTTTCAGCGACACGGGAAACCTGTACCATGCCAATCGCCACAGCTTCACCATGCATGACTTTTCCATAGCCCGCTGTCGCTTCAATAGCGTGCCCAATAGTATGGCCGAAATTCAGATAGAGGCGAACGCCATTATCCAGCTCGTCCTCGACCACAATCTTACGCTTGACATCACAGGAATGGTAAATGATGCTTTCAGCATGTTCCAAAATCGACTCTGGACTGCCATCCATTTCTGACAGCTCATCCCAAAGTTCCTTATCCTCAATCAAGCCGTACTTGACCACCTCGCCCATTCCTTCGATCAATTCACGTTGCCCTAAAGTCTGCAAGACTTCTGGATCAATCAGAACTCCGTCAGGCTGGGTAAAAGTGCCGACCATATTCTTTGCCCAAGGCGTATTGACACCTGTCTTACCACCGATAGAGGAGTCCACTTGAGCTGTCAGACTAGTCGGAATCTGCACGAAATGAATGCCTCGCATATAGGTCGAAGCAGCAAAACCTGCCAAATCACCAACAACGCCGCCACCCAAGGCCACAATACCGTCACTGCGGGTCAGACCAACCCTGACCAAAAACTCATAGACTTTGTTGACAGTCTTTAAGTTCTTGCTGGCTTCACCTTCCAAAAAGTCAAAGACAAAAGTGTCAAACCCAGCCGCTGCCAAACTCAGCTTGACCTTTTCCGCATAGAGTCTGCCCACTCGATTGTCCGTGACGATAACCACCTTCTGAGGTTGCCAAAGCTGACTCAGCCAGTTTCCAGCCTGAGATAAGACTCCTTTTTCGATGGTAATATCATAGGGATGATGGGGGAGATTTACATTTAATTTCATAAGCGCCTCCTTGTTTTTCCTGCTCCATCATGAAGGAGCTGAGTACGAGTGACTATTTATACAGAGCTTCTAGCTGCTGCCAAATTTCCTGACAAGGCATGGGTTGTCCTGTCCAAAGCTCAAAAGCTTCTGCTGCCTGATAAAGCAACATACCTAGACCATTCACTGCCTCTACCTTCTGACTTCGAGCCCACTTTAAAAAAGGTGTTTCAAAAGGTTTATAAATCACATCCGCAACTAAAATCTTTGCAGGTAGTTGAATACTTTCTACTAGAGGTAAAGATTCTCCATCCATACCCACACTTGTTCCATTGATCAACAGGTCAGATTGGTTAATTTTCTCCTGCAAGGTAGCCAAGTCTTCTAAGTTCAACACCTGAATCCTACTCTTAGCCTGGCGGCTGATAGCTGCCATCTTGCTGACAGTATTAGCATAGGAAGTCTGCCGAGTAAAAACAAAAATTTCCTCTGCTTGATCCAAAGCTGCTTGAGCGATAATAGCTGTCGCCGCTCCGCCAGCACCTAAAATGGTCATTTTTTTGCCCTGAATAGCAAAAGACGGCAAGCTCTTAAAAAATCCCTTGCCATCCGTATTATATCCTATCAATGTACCATTTTTATTCACCACTGTATTCACAGCTCCGATAAGACGGGCACTGGGAGTCAATTCATCAAGATATTGGATGACTTCCTGCTTATAGGGCATTGACAAATTTATCCCAAACATATTATACCTTCGGATATTAGCAACGGTCGCTTCTAAATCCTCTGATCCAATTTCCAAAGCAAGGTAGACACCATTGACAGCAGTCCTCTCAAAGGCAGTATTATGAATAAATGGTGAAATGCTGTGCTTAATCGGCTTAGCAACCACTGCTGCTAGACGAGTATGGCCATCAATTTTCATTTAAAATCTCCCGCACAACCTTCATGTTTGCTAAGGAAACCTGACCTGGTGCACTCGGCTGCTCAACACTAGCAAAAGACCAGCTCGAACCTGTCAAATCTGCAGCTAAGCGAGAAATCTTTCCGACTTTTCCCATAGAAATGGTCACATACTCTTGCTCAGGATTCAAAATCTTAAATCCACGAGTGTAGTTCATCAGATCCAAGACATCCTGCTCATTATGCGCCATGACAGAAACCTTGACCACCTTAGGATTCAAAGAAGTCAACTCAGACAAAATTTCCATCATATTTTCAGGCGTTTCCTCGAAATTATGATAACTGAGGACTAGATTTGGAAACTCGAGCATTTCTTCGAATTTTTCCTTATGCGAATAGTATTCAAAATCAATATAGTCTGGCGAATAAAAATTGGCTACTTCTTTGATAAGAGCAACATATTCATCATCTGACAGATCAATTTCACCACCTTCTCCGCGACTTCGCAGCGTGAAAAGCAATTCACGACCAGCAAATTTCTCGAAAATAGCAGGAGCAACATTCAGAATGCTCTCTTTCGGCAAAAAGTCCGCGCGCCATTCGATAATGTCAGCATCATCATAACGACTCACATCAATTGCTTTAGCCTCTTCTAAACTTCTGGGCATGATTGAAACGACTAATTTCATTTGTCCACCTTAATTGTAAATACCTTGAGGTAGTTACTATTCTCATCTTTCTTATTGTATACAAAGTCTGCGGGTAGACCATATTCCGCCAGATAGCGGTGAGGAACTCCTGCAAATCCTTTTTCAATTTCTTTTTTAAACTTACTTTTAGAGACATTGGCTGCATTGGTCGAGAGAATCAATGTTCCTTTTGGACTCAAGATTTCCAAGGCCTGAGCTACCAAACGATGGTAATCTTTCGCAACAGAGAAGGTCTGTTTTTTATTGCGAGCAAAGCTAGGTGGATCTAGGACAATCACATCATACTTCAACTCGTGACGCTTGGCGTATTTGAAATAATCAAAGACATCCATGACCACGAAACGATGAGGCTCTAAATCCAAACCATTGGCTTCAAAATGCGCCTGGGAAAGCTCACGACTACGCTTGGCCAAATCCACCGAAGTTGTTTGACTGGCACCGCCTATTGCAGCTGCCACCGAGAAAGCCGCTGTATAAGAAAACATATTGAGCAGGGTTTTTCCGCTAGCTAAGCCGTCAACCAGACTGCCCCGCACCTCGTGCTGGTCCAGAAAAATCCCAGTCATCAGACCATCATTCATGAAGACTTGATAGCGCACGCCATTCTCCAAAACCGTAAAATAGGCTGGCGCTTCTGCTCCGTAGAGATGGCCAGACTCATAGTCCAAGCCCTTGAAGCGAATCTTCTCGTAAGCTCCAGCGACTTCAGGAAAGACCTGCTGGAATGCAGCCACTATCTGGTCCTTGATTGAAAAAACAAAGGAATTGTACCAAGAGAAAACGGCATATTCCTCATACAAATCAACTGTAAAACCGCCAAAACCGTCACCCTCTTGGTTAAAGAGGCGATAGGCTGTCGTATCCTCCGCATGACGATAATAAAAACGTTTGTCTTTGGCTTTTTCAAACAAGTGCTGAAAGAAGGCCGAATTCAGCTCTACCTTGGCATGGGAAATCAGCCAGCCAAGTCCCTTATTTTGCAAGGAGAGATAAGCCGTTCCCAAGAACTTCCCCTGCTGACTATGCAATTCCACACATTGATCGGTGAATGAAAGAGTTGGAAAATCATTCTTATCTAGAACTAAAATCCCTTTTCTCAACTTTTCCTCTGTCTGTTTATGAACAGTAAGTTTCTTCATAAGCATTATTATACCAAATATTGTGAAAATTCTCAAAGCATATTTATTATTTTCAAATATTACTTGTTTTAGTAGAAGAAATTTTCAACATTTTATATATTAAATATTTATTTTATCAGGCGGCTTTTGAGTAAGCTTCCCCTACTCACACTTTCCACTATCTATCATGAAACAAATCCTGTCTAATCTTAGGTATGTTTGCGAACAATCTTGAAGCTAGGAAATAATTGCCCTTATTAAATTACTTTACAAATAAAATAAACTAAACACTAAATCACCTCAATTTTTCCTCAACTTGAAAAATTGTGATATACTTAGAAGAAGAGAATTTTTAGGAAATAAGACAAGGAAGTATCTTTCTGTGAAAAAAATAACCAAGAATTTACTCAATTTTATGAGTACAAGGCTCGGTTTCGTCTTGAGCTTGCTCACGATTTACTGGTTAAAAACCATGTGGGCTTATACTGTTGATTTTAATTTAGATATTCAAGGAGCCTATCAAATTTTTCTGGCTCTGATTAACCCTTTCCCAATTGGACTTTTACTGATTGGACTCGCCCTTTATATCAAGCCGACTAAGCTTTTTTATTGTGTCAGCACGGCTATCTACATCATGCTCTTTGTCTGGTTGGTCTCAAACTCCATCTACTACCGTGAGTTTACCGACTTTGTGACAGTCAATACCATGTTGGCCTCTAGCAAGGTGTCTGCAGGCCTCGGGGCAGCAGCCATGGAGCTCTTCCGCCCTTGGGATGCTATCTATATCATTGATTTCCCAATTCTAGGCTGGCTTTTTTATAAAAAGTATATTCGCTTGGATCATCGTAGGTTTAATTTCCGCGCCAGCTTTGCCGTGACATCCCTGTCAGCGATGCTCTTTTCGGCTAATCTTTTCCTAGCAGAAATTGATCGTCCTGAGCTCCTGACACGCGGATTTTCAAATTACTATGTCGTTCGTGCCCTTGGTCTTCCTGCCTTCCTCGGCTACAGCGCTAATCAAACCTATGCTGCTAATAAAGAGCGTTCCAAAGCCTCTGCCAAGGATCTAGAGCCTGTTGAACAATATATCCAATCCCACTATGCTGAGCCAAACTCTGAATACTACGGCATTGCCAAAGGCCGTAATGTTATCTATGTCCATCTAGAGAGCTTCCAGCAGTTTCTGATTGATTATAAACTGCAGATGGAGGGCAAGGAATACGAAGTTACGCCTTTCCTCAACTCCCTTTACCACTCCAACTCAACTTTAGCTTTTTCAAATATCTTTAATCAGGTTAAGGCTGGAAAGACTTCCGATGCGGAGACCATGATTGAAACAGGTCTCTTTGGTCTCAACCAGGGCTCCTTCATGGTAAACTACGGCGGTACCAATACCCAACAGGCAGCACCTTTTATTCTATCAAAAAATGGAGACTACACATCTGCTGTCTTCCACGGAAATACAGGTAGCTTCTGGAACCGTAACACTGCCTACAAGCAATGGGGCTATAATTATTTCTTCGATGCGTCCTACTTTACCAAGCAAGACGAGACCAATTCCTTCCAGTATGGCTTGAATGATAAGATTATGTTCAAAGATTCCATCAAGTATCTGGAACATTTGCAGCAGCCTTTCTATGCCAAATACATCACCGTCTCTAATCACTATCCTTATACGACCAGCTTGATTGGCGATGAGATTGGTTTCCCACTGGCAGACACCAAAGACGAAACCATCAATGGCTATTTTGCAACAGCAAACTACCTCGACTCAGCTGTCAAAGCCTTCTTTGACTACCTGAAAGAAGCTGGACTCTATGAAAATTCAATCATTGTCCTCTACGGAGACCACTATGGAATTTCTAATTCCCGTAATCCAGCTCTGGCACCTTTGATCAATAAAAATTCTGAGACTTGGTCTAGTTACGACAATGCCATGTTGCAGAGAGTGCCATACATGGTCGTGATACCTGGAATGGAAAAAGGAAAAATTATCGATACCTTTGGTGGACAAATTGATATGTTGCCAACCTTGGAGCATTTATTGGGAATTGACTCTAAAAATTACCTTCAAGTCGGGCAAGACCTCCTCTCACCTCAGCACCAGCAAATCGTGGCTTTCCGATCAACCAATAACTTTGTAACACCAAAATACACAAGTTATAGCGGCCGCATTTACAACACACAAACTGGTGAGGAGATCACTCTGCCAGACGAGTCAACAACAGCTGAACTAGAGGCTATCCGAACAGCCGCAAATACACAGCTGAAAATGAGCGATGCTATTCAGACAGGAGACCTATTCCGCTTTTACACGGGCAATAACCTAGGAAAAGTCAATCCTGATGATTACAACTACATCAACTCTTTGAAAGCCCTCAAGGCCATTGAGAAAGAAAAAGGTGATCAATCGACTAGCCTTTATTCCAAACGTGGCGGTGTGTCTTCTGTGGATCTCTTTAATTCACCAAGCTATCGAGTACTTCACCCAGAACAATTTCACTCTAGCACTAGCAGCGAAGAGGGAACTAGCGGAGAGTCCTCCAGCTCTTCTAGCTCCTCCAGTTCAAGTGCCAGTCCCTAATCTATGAGGCTACTCAACTCTTCCTAAAACATTGAAAAATGTTTTGGGGAGAGTTTTTATTTTTGAAGCACAAAAAAGATTGAAAACATGAGCTGCAAAGCCGTCTTCAATCTTTTCTTATTTTTATTCATACTATGCAATCACTTCAAAAACGGAAGCGGTCAGATTCTCCACATAGAAGGGTCTCTTATGACGACTATTTCCGACCAATAAACTTAGATGATCCGCATTCTCAAGGTAATAGGGCAGTCCACTTGCATTAAAAATGATTTCATAATGTTTTTCATCTTTAATCTTAAAAATGACGATACCACTGCCGGCAAAGGCTTCTCTTACAAAGACATGTTTGTAAATCTCTTCATAGGTTTGATAAGAAAATTCCTTCTGACTTGTCTTTAAGTGAATGATTTGCTTGATATAGTCAATACTCTCCTGATGTTGGCTAATCAATTCCCAATTCACTTGGTTGACAGCATCGGGAGCATTGTAGCTATTCATTGCTCTGTCACGATCGCTAGGCAGGACTTGGCCCTCTTCGCCTGTTCCTACTAGTTTCGTGCGGGAAAATTCTTGGCCCAATTCCATAAATGCCATTCCCTGCATAAGCAAGTTCATAGCTGTTGCCAGCTCAATTCTTTTGGTCCGAGTGACCTCATCATCATCTGGGTGCAAGTCAACCAGCAAGTCATGCAGGTTGAAATTATCATGCGCCTCCACATAATTAAGAACTTGACTCGGTGTCAAATAGGAGCCCAACTCACTGCTACCCAAAATGGCCTTTGCTATGATATCCTCAGTCGCTTGTCCGCTCACATAACCAGCTTTGAGCCCACCGTAGACTTCAGCACCCTTTATCGCATCGCGCTGAGTATCATTGAAAAAGCCAATTCGCGGCAGTTGATAAGCATTGTCTTTCTTAGCCTTGTCCTCTGGCATCAGGCCTGTCCCCATATCCCAACCTTCACCATAAAGCAAAATCCGTGGATCAATTTTATCCATTTCTTCTCGGATGATGTTCATGGTGGTGACATCATGGATTCCCATCAAATCAAAACGGAAGCCATCCACATTGAATTCTTCTACCCAGTAGCGAAGTGAATCAATCATGAATTTGCGGAACATTTCATGCTCACTGGCCGTCTCGCTGCCGACACCTGTACCATTCTGGAATGAACCGTTGGGATTCATTCGGTAGTAATAATCGGGAACCGTTGACTGAAAGGCGGAGTCAAAGGTGGAATAAATATGATTATAAACCACATCCAAGGTCACAGAAATCCCTGCATCGTGGTAAGCCTGAATCATGGTTTTCAAATCTCGGATGGCCTGACCCGGATCATCTGGATTGGAAGAAAAACTGGTTTCTGGTGCATTATAGTTCTGTGGATCATAGCCCCAGTTATAAGTAACTTGGCCACTTTGGTCATAGTCCTTATGTCGGTCAGAAACCGGCTGGAGCTGCACGACATTGATACCTAGATTGCGAATGTAATCAAAAGTGGTCTGATCTCCCTGACTATTTCTAGTGCCGCTTTGACATGCCCCCAAAAAAGTCCCTCGCAAATGTTCTGCGACACCGGAACTAGGCGATTTGCTAATATCTCGGATATGCATCTCATAGATGACCGCCTGATTTGGGTTATCTAAACGCCAGGTTGCTTCCTTGCCTTGACATACCTTAAAACCAGCAACAGTCTTGTCCTGTTCGGCAACAATAGCTGAGCGCTTGCCATCTGGACTGGTAGCAATTGTATAAGGATCGCGCGTCAAAAAATGCTGGTTCTCAAAATGAACATGATACTGGTAGGCCTTACCAGCTAAAACTTCTGGCACTTCCACCGACCAAACTCCGATTGTATTTTTAGCATGATCGTGCGAGTAAATCTCTCCCTTTTCCATAGGGAATTCTTTATAAACAGCTGCTTGATTATCGGAAGTTTCATAGACTAGCAATTCAACTTTTTTGGCTGTCGGAGCCCAAACTTTAAACTCATTTACTTGCCCCTGCAGACGATGTCCAAGCCAACCTTGGTAGCCCCAGCATTCATCAAAATAATCCGACCGCATAGCCACATCGAAATTATGAGGGCGTCGCCGCGAATATTGGTGGCTCGTCGTCGCCGCTTGCAAGGAATAGTAGACCTGATGATCTCCTTCAATCAACCAAACTTCTGTAGGCAAATGAACTGGCAATAAATCAATGTGGTAGTCGCAAGATTGGCTGGACCAGTCTGAACGCTTGACAATCACATGAGCCTGACCGAGAGGCTCCCAACTTTCAAAAGATAATTCTCCCTGAATACCAAAATAATCAAGTTTGGAAAAAGGAGCTTCTTTTCCCCACTGATCTGTCTGCCACTGCCACAAATCATAAGAAAAGTAATCTCCCTTAGGATTGTGGTAATGGACAATGACCTTATAGTCTAGCATTTTCATTTATCTCTTCATTCTAATTTTTCTAAGGAAAGAGCACTCTCATCAATTTCATCTATATTGGCAAAAAACTCCAAATGATTGTGCAAAACTTCCAATTCTACTGGTGTATCTCCTCCGTACTCACCGTCCAGATTCAACATAAAGGGTGCTTTTTTATCTAATACTTCTAGCTTCAATTTGCTGGTTTTCAGATATTCAACATTAGCATCCGTCACATGTTGGCCACCATTAATTGCCTGTATGATGAGACTAAGCATATCAAACAACTTAGCCGTTTTTACAAGAATCAAGGTGAAATTTCCATCGTCCAGTTTTGTATCTGGCGCTAGTTTTTCAAAGCCTCCGATAGAATTGGTCAAGGCTGCAAAGACAAGCGAAATCTTGCCCTCAAAAACACCATGGTCATGCTCAATCCGTACCTTACGGGATTTGGAGCGTGGCAGCATTTTGGCTCCTTCGGCTACATAAGCCAGATAGCCTAGACGGGTCTTGACTTCACTAGGGACACTGTAAGTCAGCTCTGTCAGCGTGCCTGCCGCCGCAATGTTGATAAAGTATTTGCTGCCATAAGCCCGGCCGATATCCATCTGAATCGTCTGGTTCTTTTCTATAATACGGGCTGCCGCTACTGGATCTCCCATCGGAATTTTCAAAGCACGCGCATAATCATTTGTTGTACCAGTTGGGATGAAAGCCAGCTTAGGGCGCACATCTAGGCCCGCAACCCCATTCACTACTTCATTGATAGTCCCATCTCCACCGGCTGCTATGACCAAATCAAAACCTGCTCTTGCTGCTCTTTCAGCTTCTCGCTGAGCAGAGAAAGGCTCTGGAGTCGTCTGGTAGGCACTGGTCTCATAGCCAACATCTTCCAAGACATCCAAGACTTCGGCAATATTTTTTTTGATAATTTCCTGCCCAGAAGTTGGGTTATAAATCAATCTTGCTTTTTTTATTTTATTTTCCATACTCAGCCTCACAAGCTATCTAGCCAATCCTCATCCCGAATCTCGATTCCAAGTTCTTGAGCTTTGGTTAATTTGCTGCCTGCATCGCTACCTGCCACCACCAAATCAGTCTTTTTAGACACACTTCCGGCGACATTTGCACCCAAGCTCAGCAATTTTTCTTTAGCTTGATTCCGTGTTAATTTTTGTAATTTTCCGGTCAATACGACTGTTTTGCTAGCGAGAGCGGCATCAGCTGCCACTTTCTCCCCCAGATAGTCTAGGTTGACGCCAGCTTCTTGCAATTCCCGCAAGAGAAGCTGACTGCCTTCTTGCCCAAAGTAAGAATGCAGACTCTGAGCGATAACCGTCCCCAAGCTGTCAATAGAAGAAATTTCCTCTTGACTGGCCTGTGACAACTTGATCATATCGTGGAATTTCTCCATCAAAATCCGACTAGCCTTGCTTCCCACGTGGCGGATTCCCAGACCAAAGAGCAATTTCTCTGCTGAGTTTTCCTTGGAAGCTTGAATGGCAGTATACAATTTATTCGCTGATTTTTCCTTAAAGCCATCCAAGGTTAGCAAATCTTCTACAGAAAGTCGGTAAATTCCAGCCACATCCTTGACCAAGGCCTTATCAAAGACCTTCTCGACCACTGCTGGACCAAGACCCGTGATGTTCATGGCATCCCGACTGGCAAAGTGGATCAAGCCTTCCTTGATCTGAGCTGGACAGAGAGGGTTGATACAACGCAGAGCCACTTCGTCTTCGAAATGCACCAGCTCACTCTCACAGCTCGGACAGTGACTTGGTATTTCCAAAGCCTCTTCTGAGACCCGCTTAGACTCCACCACGCGCAAAACAGCAGGAATAATATCCCCCGCTTTATAGACGATAACGGTGTCTTTCTGACGAATATCCTTCTCTGCAATATAGTCCACATTGTGCAAAGTCGCTCGGCTAACGGTCGTTCCCGCCAGCTGAACTGGCGTTAAGTTCGCCGTTGGAGTCACAACTCCCGTCCGGCCGACTGTCCAGTCAACAGACAGAAGCTGGGCTTCCTTTTCCTCAGCAGGAAACTTATAGGCGATGGCCCACTTAGGTGCCTTGACAGTAAAGCCAAGCTCCTCTTGCACCGCCAAGTCATTGACCTTAATGACAATACCGTCGATCTCATAAGGCAGACTGTCCCGCTCTTGAGCAATCTTTTCGATAAACTTCCAAACGCCATCAATCGAATCCGCTAGAAAATGAATCGGATTAACTGAGAAGTCCAAAGAAGCTAGCTTGTTTAAGACTTCTTCTTGGCTGCCAGCCTCAGTCGGACTGGCTTCTTGGTAGAGGAAGGTTGCTAGATTACGCTTGGCCACAACTGCTGTATCCAGCTGGCGCAAGGTTCCCGCTGCCGCATTGCGGGGATTGGCAAACTCAGGCTCACCATTCTCCTGCCGCAACTGATTGACCGCATCAAAGGAAGCCTTGGGCATGTAGCACTCTCCGCGAACCGTAATGTCCAGCGGCTCTTTCAAAGTCAGAGGAATATCCTTGACCCGCTTGAGGTTTTCCGTGATATTTTCACCAACAGAGCCATCTCCCCGAGTCGCCCCTGCTACCAAGATTCCCTTTTCATAGGTCAGGGAAATAGAAAGCCCATCAATCTTGAGCTCACAAATATAGGAAACCTGGGGAAATTCCTTGCGAATCCGCTGGTCAAAAGACATTAATTCTTCACGTGAAAAAGCATCCTGCAAACTAAAGAGAGGATACTGGTGTGGATATTTTTCAAATCCTTCTAAAATCTTCCCACCCACCCGATGCGTTGGGCTATCAGGTAGGATATCAGTTGGGTACTTTTCTTCTAACTCTACTAACTCACGATAGAGTCTGTCATACTCGCTGTCTGATACACTTGGCCTGTCTGCCGTATAGTATTCATGGGCGTATCGATTGAGCAATTTGACTAATTCTGACATTCTTTCTTTCATACTTCTATTTTATCACAAATACACAAAATCTTCCTCTATTTGTCCCGAATTCTCACTAAAAAAGAAGACATAAAAAGAGCGGAAATTCCGCTCTCTGCTGTCTTATTTTGTCAAATCAATCCTTTTAGCAATCTGGTTAATAATGATAGCTCCAACAATCAAAGAAGCAAATTCTCCAATAGCCGTTGTGAACCAAGTCAGGAAGAATGGCAAGCCCTGTAAGAAATACAACTCTGCTGCAATCGTCACCATCGAAATTGAGAAGAAAATCGCAAAATAGAAGTGATCCAAACGAAGCAAATCTTTAATCAGGTATTGATTCTTATAGCGACTAAAGAGGTAGACACCCAATGATAGGAAGACTAAAGTTGACCAGCCGCCGACAAAGACATCAATGATTCCAAAACTATAGAGATTGGCAATCATACAACCAATGGTCACTCCCAGAATGTATTTACGATTATAAAAAGCCATAAAGTTCATCATTTCAGAAATTCTAAACTGGTAAGCACCGTAGCTGATAGCATTTAAAGGGGGCGTAATCGTAAGTGCTACATAAATAGCAGCAACAATGGCAATCTGAACCAAATCACGGACTGATAAGTTTTCTTGTTTCATTTTTTCTCCTTTAGCGCATGAGCGAGTGTAATATGCTTGGCGAAAGAAGTTAAGCGCCAAGGGTTGCGTCAGACGGGAAAATCATCTCCCAAAAATCGACAACTTCACTAGTATAGCATAAATCCTAGAAATGTGATAGACTATGCTTATGAAAACTTTGATTAAAAAATTCTTTGACAATGAGGTTCTATCCTATCTTTTCTTTGGTGTGGCAACCACTCTTGTCTCTGTCGTCAGTCGGATGCTCTGCTATGAACTGACAGGAAACGAACTACTGGCTACGATAATCGGTGATATTCTGGGCATTCTCTTTGCCTTTGTGACCAACGATACCATCGTTTTCAAGCAAAAAAGACAGGGCTGGCCAGTACGATTGGTCAAATTTTTCACAGCCCGACTGGCAACTATGGCCTTGAACTTGCTGCTAACCTTTATCTTTGTCACTAGCTTCCCGCAGATTATTGGTCAATTCGTTCACAACGATATTAAGATGGTCAACACCATTGAAACCTTGATAGCTCAAGTGCTGATTATCGTTCTCAACTATGTCTTCAGCAAAATTTTTGTCTTCAAAAACAAGGCAAAATAAGATGGCTCGGCTTATTTCTCCTATAAAAACAAATCTGGACCAGATAATTCTGATCCAGATGTTTTAATTTTTAGACTTCCAAGCTGGGATTTTCAGCTGTCAAGTAGGTAATATCACCCTTGACCCCAAAATAGTCCTCAATTAGAGTCTGGAGTTCAGTCATAGCTGATTTGGCACGCGCCGCCTGCTCTCCATTGATGGCTTCGATAACCAAGATGGCGTCCTTGGTCTCTTCTGTCAACATGGTTCGCTGCGCTTCTCGCCAATTAAGGCAACGGCAGACTGCTCCCTCTTCATCATAGTAGATGATTTCTTCCGGTAAAGCTGGTGCATCAGTCTCAGATCCCAGTGGGAAAAAGGCTTCGCCACCCTTGGCCTTACCCAGATAAAGGCCTCCAGCAACCTTGTCCAAATCCTCTCCGCCACAAGGAACGGCATAAGAGAGGGAAACACTATTATAAATATCTACTAAAGGATTGATGGGGTTGAATTCCTGTCCTTGACTGACCCGCTTGAGCAGAGCTTCGATAGAGGAACGCGCTCCTTTCTTGGTCTTGAATTGACTGAAAGCCTGCCGCCACTCCTGAATGACATCATTCTGAGTGAAATTCTCATCTGGAATAAAGTCTGCTGCTCGCTTTGCGCCCTTATCCAGCAGGGATTTGAAATAAGAATCCTTACTTTCATCCACTCTATTATCCAACCCCTTGACCACTAAAACACTAATCTGAGCTTCTGGAAACAAAGCCCAAAATTCATTTTCAACTGTAATTTTCATGTTCTACCTCAATAATTTCTTTTCTGGCCTTTTTTGACCAGCTCCCAGTCCTTGGTAATATTCTCTCGGACGCGAACCAGCAACTTCTCTAACTCTTTCCGCTCGTTTTCTGAAAATTTTTCCAACGAAACCTGCTCCGAATATTCGTTTTCCGCTAGGATAAAAGGATAGAGAACTGCCCCCTTCTCAGTGACGAACCATTCCTTGTTCTTGCGGTTATTGGCAGCTGGCCGCTGTTCCAGTAAACCTTTACTTTCTAGCTTCTTGACTGAACGAGCCACCGTTGAGCGATCCACCTTGAGCAAGTCTGACAGCTCCTCCTGGATAATCCCAGGATTCTCCGCAATCCGCACCAGATAGAGATACTGCCCCCGCGCCAAATCTATGTCACGAAACTCAATATTAGCGATAGAGTCCAAAGCCCGAGCAATGATTCCAATCTCACGTAAAATTGACATACCTCCTCCTTCTGAAGATAGTATAGCAGATTTTTATTGCAAATGCAATAAAAATCATTTAGAAATACTTATCTTAGAAAAATTCTATATAGAACTAAACCCCTGCACAGAACGCTTCTGCCTTTCCCTTATCTACACCATCAAAAAAGAGGCTAGGAACAAGTCTTAGCCTCACTTTTTGTTAGAAATAGATACTGGGAAGGTTAGCTGATTGCTTGTTAAGCAACCTCTTGATATATTTTGATAAAGGTCAGTACAATCACTAGCTAGATTCTCTCGAGTACAATCTTCACCTTTAAAATCCATTAGTGTAGCCTTATTACTCACATCATGTAATACTACAATATCAAATCAGCTTGAGAAGAGCATAGAAAAACCACCTGAAGTCAAACCAGATGGAAATTTTCGGATAGATATTTATTTACTAATGCCTCGTTGCTTCTTAACATGTTCCTTGTACATTTTTGACTTTTTCCCATACCATTCCTCGATGGTATAGCCATACTCTTCACGGTATTTCTCCTGATTTTTATTGACTGTATTCAAGTTCTCTAGCGTTACTACATTGGATTTGAAAAATGATACCAAAAATAGTCCTAAGAGAACAGGTGAAATTGGCAATAAAGCAAGCAAGAGATACGCCAGAAAATGATTGAGTCCGTTGGTGAAGAGATTGATTCCATACATCAACAACCATAAGAATAAAATAACATTCAAAAATTTTTTGATATTTAGAGAATCAAAATAATCTTTTCTAGCACGCTGCTTTGTGACAAGGATATAAACAAGGTAAATCAGTGATAATACAAATCCAATCCAGTAGACGATACGAATTGCAACTAGGGGGATTAAATACAAGGCAGCTATAAACCAACTATAATAAAAAATTATAAATAAAATCAACTGAAGAACCTGAGTCAATAAATAGGCTTTAATACGATTTCTTTTAGTAATGACATAACAACAAATAAAGTAACACCAACAAAATAAGAATAGAAAACCAAAGAAACTATTTGGGGGAATCAGGTTATTTTCCACTGAAGTCAATTGTGTAACCATTGAGGTCAGTGGTATAGCTGGGTCATACCCAGCTTCACTAGCCATTCGAAATAAGCTTATCGGAAAATAAGTCCCAAGAATAATCATCAATGAAAATAAAGGTGCTACAAAAATTATCTTTACTAAGTTTAGTCTTCGGGTTGGATCGAGTGCATCATTAATATCTTTTTGTATCTTATCCATTTATTCTCTCCTATTATCCAAACAAGGATGAGGCCGCTTTCAGACCACCATTGAAAAAATCAGAAACATTCTTGCCCACACTTTTGACAGTCTCCAAGCCCTGGTGGATTCCTTCCAAATCTATTTTACGTGTTTCTCATACCATTCCTGATACTCTTGGAAACTGTTGAGTGGAGTCTCTTCCTTTGTTTTAGGATCTATCCCAACAACATCTAGCTTATCCTGACCGACCGGCGCAAACCAATGCCGCATATCTTGGAAAATAGCTTCCGGATCGGAATAGGCTCCTTTTCTAACTACTATTTTAGCCGCACCTTCCATACCCTTATAATATTCAGGGTAGTCCGCAATGAAGTTTATGTTGGTATCCTGTGTATTCTTATAACTACTCCCGTAAGATAAGTCGTAGTAAGTTATAAAACCATAGTCATGGATTATTTCCCAAAGATTCGTCTCAGAAAACGAGAAGGTTACCCATTTTGATTCTGTTTTATCTGTAGGTAGAGCTGGCACTATCTGTTCAGAATCTACATCCAAAGCAACATCCTTCTTATCTCCTCTATTTTGCTTATTCGTCAAAGAAAAAACTAAATAATCTTTCCCGTTATCAGTGTAGCCTCTTTTCTCATAAAAATCCACTCTATAATTTTGGTCATAGGTTTGGATTAATTTGACTACATCAATCGTCTTTGGTTGGTTCTCTAAATGATTGAGATCATAAACATCTAGTGTTAATTCCACTAGATTACTCTCGCTCCTCCCAACAAATTTTGCATTACTTATAACAAAATGATTGGATAAAACAGCTGGAATCATAGGTTCCTTCATTTTATAATAAACATAACGGTTTTGGGAACCAAAGGTTTCGATACGCTCCACCTCTGTTTTGACTATCAATACCTCATGGTCTTTCTGCCATTGGACATATATAGGCCAGGTATAGGAATAGACACCATAGCCCACCAAAGAAACTAGAAGCAAGCCCACAAACACCTTAGTTCGGAAGCTGAGAGTCTTTAGGTATTTCATTTGGTAAAAATCCTCCTTTATTTGACTTTGAAAGGATAGAGATGATCATCCTCTTATTCTCCTTTTTCAACCAATATTCGACGTTGTTTGTTCAGTTCGCGGTCTTTGGCAATATCGTAACACAAGTCAAATTCTTCTTTGGTATTGACTGAATGTTCTTGACCATCCTTACTGAGTTCGGCTGGAATCGTAAGCCCTTCGTAAAGATTCGTATTGGCTGGGACAAAAAGCTGATACAAATCAAGAAACTGTGGAACATCTCCATAAACCTTATCATAATCATACTTGGAATCAATCAAAAGGAAAAACTGTGAATCTTGCTCACTTAATAATTGATAAACCTTAGGCGCAGCTGTCTCTAAAACACTTCCCTTCAATACATCTTGATGAAAAGAAAGTTGATTTTAGCGAAGACTATCATAGTAAGTTTGTAAGATAGTCATCTCTATCAATTTCTCTTTTAAAGAACCTAGATCTACCGAAGGAGTTTTAGGATACTGTTGTATTTTTGTGTCTTCCCAATCAATTTGCTTGGTTTCTAAATTTAACCATAACTGCTTTCTCTTGGTAATATACCAATCTGGATTATGAACAGCTATAGGGAGATAATCTTTCCCATTTATTTCTACAATATCACCCGTTGATACTGGAAAATAATTTTCATTGTAATCTCCTACCAAATGATAGAGGTCTACTTTCGATTCTTCCAATCGTCTATCCCGTATTCGATAGATAGAAAGAGTAAAGTATCCGTCAGATTCATCTTGGGGTCGACTCCTAGCTAAGCTACCAGATTGTATTTTAATATTTAATCGAGTAATATACCTTTGATTAGAAGCGCCATTAGTTCTTGCAAAGCTATCTCCAAAACGAGGATTATATTTTTGAAATAGTCTATCTTCATCAGGATTTAATGACTTCCAATGCACGGCCACTCCCCTGCCATCTTCTAAAAACTCATAAGAATCAATTTCCCATTTTCCTGTATAGTAATCCATATTCTCATATTTTTGTCGTTCTTGCTTGGCCTGCTCTGATTGTTGGCGTTCTTGTTTATCCTGCTCTGATTGTTGATAACCATGATAACCCCATAGAAGCAGAACACCCAACAGGACAGAGCCGACTATTGTTAGTACTTTCTTCATTTTTCCCCCCTTATTTACCATATTGCTGTTTGAAATACTCTTGACTTTTCCTTTATTCTGATTTTAACAATTCGTTAGCTTTTGAATCTGTTTTGGAATGATTGCCAATAGAATAACAAAAGAAAAATGTCTTTGTCCCATTATACCACAAAAAAAGAGAGCGTCTTTCGCTCCCCTTACTCCTCTGGTCATTCCAATTTGAAACTCATATCTGTCTTCTGCAACACCCCCTAAACAGCTAATAGAAAGGCTAGGCTATTATCAGATGGAGAATAGAAATGTATAAATTATACTTTAATTCTCCTCTTTCACCTATTATACATCTGTATCCTTATCTGCTTGTCCTTCGTCATCAAATCTCAGAATAAGCTCACCACTACGGCTTTCAAAGTGCGATACGAAACGACTTTGGATGCTTGCATTGAGGACAGCACCGACGATTAGCACCTTGGCAATCAGGATAAACCAAAACATGATAATCACAACCACCACTGAGCCGACAAAACGCACATCTAAAAAGCGATCTAGGTAAGCTTCAATATAAACAGTAAAAAGGTTCATGAGGCTATAAATGATAACAAGAACCAAGGTCGCACCGGGTAGGACATAGCGGATTTTGGGAATCTTCACATTGGGTAAAGAAAAATAAAGCAGAATCAGTGAAAGAAAGAGCATCAGATAAATCGTAGGCTCTGTCATGGTCAGCAACTGCTGGTAGAGGCCACGGTCAAACTGCCAGTAATTATAAAGAATCCCAACCAGCATTCGACCGAATAGGGTCAAACCGAGCGACAAGCCTAGTAGGACTTGCAAACCTAGACTCATGATAAAAGCAAAGATCCGCTCCCAGATAAGACCCCTCCCTTGCTTCGTACCATAACATTTATTAAAAGCCTTTTGCAGAAAAGTCATACTCTGGGAAAAAGTCCAGAGGGCAGATAGGATAGAAATACTCAGCAAACCTGTCGATGGCTTGGTCAGCACATCTCGGACAACCTTGGCGATCGTCAGATACAATGACTCCGGCAGTAAGTCTTTCAGCACAACTAAAAGCTCATCTGGCCGAATCTGAAAATAGGGCAGAATATTTGCCGCAATCAATAACAAGGGAAAAATCGAAATCAGAAAATAATAGGCCACAGCAATACTGGTAATATCTGCCTCCGATGCCTGATAAAAATGGAAAAAAGCTCTGAGAAATTCATTTTCTCTCATCTTTTTGATGAATCCTGTCACATCTCTCTCCTATTCAAAAAGGCTGGGACAAGCCCAGCCCTCTATGCTTAATAAGTCCCTTCTTCTCCCTGGCTGGTTAGAATCACAGGACCATCTTTGGTAATGACAAATTGGTGCTCATATTGGCAAGAAAGACCGCCATCTAGGGTTTTATGCGCCCATCCTGTTTCAAAGTCCGTGTCAATTTCCCATGTACCTGTATTGATCATTGGCTCGACAGTCAGAACCATTCCCTCTCGCAGGCGCAAACCGCGTCCTGCACGGCCATAATGTGGTACCATTGGCTCTTCATGCATGGTTGGGCCAACTCCGTGACCAACCAAATCACGCACCACTCCGTAGCCATGACTTTCAGCGTATTCTTGAATGGCTGCACCAATGTCTCCAATGCGATTGCCAACTTTTGCAGCTGCAATTCCTCGGTAGAGACATTCCTTGGTCACATCCATGAGCTGCTGCGCTTCTGGACTAATCTGACCAACTGCATAAGCCCAGCAAGAATCTGCGACACCGCCACGGAAGTTTTCTGTATATTGCTTCATCTGCTCTACATTGTCAAAGTCCAGCTTAGATACATCCAGTTCAGCCTTGTCGACTAAGCCAACAACCATGTCCACACAGATGATATCACCTTCTACCAATTTTTGATGACGAGGAAAGGCATGGGCTACCTCGTCATTAAGAGAACAACAAGTCGCATAAGGATAGTCCATGACAGAGCCTTCAACACCAATCTGAAGGGGCAAAGCATTGTCTTCTTTACAGCGCTTGCGGACATATTCTTCAATGTCCCACATGTCAATACCTGGCTTGATCAAGTCTCTCAGACCGATATGAACAGAAGCTAGAAAATCTCCGCTCTTGTCCATTAAATCAATTTCACGTTGTGATTTTATAGTAATCATTATTAACCTCTTTACTAAGTAATTTTTACAGTAATCGTTGCTTTGGCAACGATGAGCGAATCTAAGTAGATATCATAGTCAATCACTGCTGTCCGCCGCGTCTGATGAATAATACGTGGCCGAATCTGCAGGACATCATCAATCTGAACAGCCTGAAAGAAATGAATCATCATCTGATCGACGATTAAGCTCTGACTATTCGTCGTCATCAACTGCTGCGTAATCCGAGTGATAATTTCCGTCAAGACGCCATTAGCCAAGACTCTATTTTGCTCCAGCATGAAAGGCTCGACAGTGAAAGAAAAAACATCCTCTTGGCGATGAAGCTTCTGGCCCACCTGCTCGCTGAAAGTCGGCAAACTGGAAATCTGTGAACGGCTCATTTTTTCCATAATATCCCGACGTGTAATCACTCCAAGGAGAGTCTGATTGCCACGCACTACCGGAATCATCTCAAAATCCTCTGCAATCATGCGCTGACTGATATTGGCAATATTCGCCGACAGTCCAGTCATGAAGATCTTGCGAGTCATCACCTTGTCCAAGGTGGTCAAAGGAGACTTATCACCTGCATCCCGCATGGTCACGACACCAACCAGCATTTGATGCTGATTGACGACTGGAAAACGACTGGTGCGATTACGACGAACCAAGTCCAGATAGTCACGAACGGTATCTGTGTCATGCAAGAAACCATATTCGTGACTGGCTCTATAAACCTGCTCTACCGTCAAAATATCAGTTTTAATCTGGATATTGGATAGGGCGCGGTTAATCATGGTCGCCACGGTATAGGTATCGTGCTTGGTCCTTAGGACGGGAATTTCAATACGATTGGCCAGTTTTAAAACCTCTGGATCAACTTCAAAACCTCCCGTTACCAGCACGGCATTCTCATTTTCAAGAGCCAAAATCTGAATCTGCGTCCGATCTCCGACAATCAGAAGACCGCCTTCGTTTAAGTAACGTAGGATATTTTGCTCGGTCATAGCTCCGATGGAAAACTTGTTAAATTCTTTTTCTAGTCCTCTTTCACCAGCAAGCACCTCTGAGCCAGTAATATCCGCAATTTCTTTGTAGGTCAGATGCTCTAAAACAACTTTTTTCGACTTCACTCGGACAGTCCCACTTCTGGGTCTGGTCTCGACAATTCCTCTATTTTCAGCTTCCTTGATCGCTCGGTAGGCAGTTCCGTCGCTGACCCCCAAGTAATTTGAAATACTCCGAACACTGACTCGCTTGCCAATTGGAAGATTTTCAAGATAAGCCAAAATTTCCTGGTGTTTACTCATTGAAATCTCCTTTTTCGTAGCGATATTCGGTGTAATCTCTCATCTTTCTCGTATAGCGATCGCTTCCTTTGAACTGACGGAAGAGCTTAAAACCAGCTTTAAGTGCAACTTTCTGACTAGCAATATTCTCTTCATGCGTAATGATAGTCAGACGCTTAAAATCGAATTTCGTAAAGGAAAGAAAAACCAATTCACGGACAACTTCAGTCATCAAGCCCTGTCCCCAGTAGTCTTTTCTCAAAAAATATCCTAGTTCAGCTTCTTTTTTTATTTCGTCCATTTTTTCAAATTTAATGGAACCAATCATTTCATTCGTTTCCTTATCACAAATTGCCCAGATTCCCAAGGGATTTTTCATAAAATAATTGGCGATAACATATTCACTTTCCTGCAAACTACTTTCAGTCGGAAAAATAAACTCGGTATTATCCGGATTGGAAGCAATTTTATAAAGGGATTCTGCATCTCCAAAAAGAATCGGGCGTAAAAACGAATGCTCCGTTTCAATAAAAGAAAAAGCTGCTAACTGTGTCCACAAATTCATAGGCTTCCCCTATAAAAAATAAGCGGTGAACGCTTATTCTTCGATGAGCTGGATATCCGCACCCAGACTTCTTAATTTTTCAATAATATTGGAATAACCGCGTAAAATAAATTCAATATTGGTAATCTCTGTTCGGCCTTGAGCCATCAGACCAGCAATCACCAAGGCTGCACCCGCACGCAAATCCGTTGCTTTCACAGAAGCACCTTGCAGCTGATTTGGTCCTTCATAGACGATCTGATTGCTAGCAGTTGAGATTTTACCAGTCATTTTTGCCAATTCAGCGACATGGTTGACCCGTTTCTCATAGATGGTATCAACAATTTTCCCATGGCCATGAGCTGTCAGCAAGAGCGGAGTGATCGGCTGCTGCAAATCCGTAGCAAAGCCAGGATAAGGCGAAGTCTTGATATTAATAGCTTTTAATTCCTTCTGTCCTTCTACAAAGATGCTATCCTCTGAAATGGTCATGCGCACACCCATTTCCTCTAGCTTCGCAATGAAACTTTCCAAATGTTCATAAAGAACATTATTGATCTGGACACCCTGTCCAATTGCTGCTGCTAAGGATATATAGGTCCCAGCCTCAATCCGATCCGGAATCACTTGATGGCGCGTTCCATGAAGGCTGTCTACACCTTCAATCGTGATAATATCAGTCCCAGCCCCACGAATATGAGCTCCCATATTGTTAAGTAGCGTAGCTACATCGATGATTTCTGGCTCACGCGCCGCATTTTCAATCACCGTACGCCCCTCAGCCTTGACTGCTGCCAACATCGTATTAATCGTAGCACCGACACTAACGGTATCCATGTAAATACTAGCTCCAGCCAAGCGTTTGCCACCCGTTGACAACTTCATATAATTGCCTTCCATGGTCATGTGAGCGCCCATTGCTTCAAAAGCTTTGAGATGGAGATCAATCGGACGAGGACCAAGGTCACAGCCTCCAGGAAGCCCAACTGTCGCTTCTCCAAAGCGGCCTAGTAAACTTCCGTAGAAATAGTAAGACGCTCGTAAACTATTGATTTTACCAGATGGCATCGGCATATTCTTGATGTTTCTAGGATCAACCTCTAGGCAATCTCCAGACCGCTTGACGGTCGCTCCCATGATTTCCATGATTTCGATGAGGCTATCAACATCCGAAATCGCCGGCACACCATCTAAAGTAACAACATTATCAGCTAAAATAATAGCTGGGATAAGGGCCACAACACTATTTTTAGCACCATTAATAGTCACCTCTCCTTTTAAAGGGCGACCACCATTAATTACAATTTTTTTCATGTTTTAAAATTAGCTCTTTCACGGTATTACTCTTTATTATATCATAGTTTTATCCATTTTCCTAGACAAAAAAGCCCTCAGTTTAAACCGAGAGCTACTATTTTATTGCAAAGCTGCTTGGAGCGCAGCTACCTTGTCTGTGCGTTCCCAAGGAAGATCGATGTCTGTCCGACCCATATGACCGTAAGCAGCCGTTTGGCGATAGATTGGGCGCTTCAAATCCAACATTTGGATAATACCTGCTGGACGCAAATCAAAGATTTGGCGGACAGCGTTCTGAAGTCTGCTTTCAGAAACTACGCCGGTTCCAAAAGTATCAATGCGGACTGAAACAGGCTGAGCTACCCCAATAGCATAGGCCAACTGCACTTCTACTTTTTTAGCCAAACCAGCAGCTACGATATTTTTAGCGATATAACGAGCCGCGTAAGACGCAGAGCGATCAACCTTGGTTGCATCCTTACCAGAGAAGGCACCACCGCCGTGGCGAGAATAGCCACCATAGGTATCCACAATAATCTTACGTCCTGTCAAGCCAGAGTCCCCTTGAGGACCACCGATAACAAAGCGACCAGTAGGATTGATAAAGACCTTGGTCTGACCATCCAAGTATTCACTTGGAATCACCTGAGCAATCACCTTTTGGATAACATCCTGATGAATCTGTTCATTGCTGACTTCAGGATCATGCTGAGTAGAAATAACTACCGTATCTACACGAATTGGGCGATCATTTTCATCGTATTCGACCGTGACCTGAGACTTGGCATCTGGTCGCAGATAAGACAATTCACCTGATTTGCGCAGTTCTGCCAAACGACGCACCAGCTTGTGACTGAGAGAAATAGGCAATGGCATGAGCTCTGGTGTTTCATCCACCGCAAAACCAAACATAAGGCCTTGGTCACCAGCCCCAATCAAATCCAACGGATCCTTTTGAGCATTTCCTCGAACCTCAAATGCTTCATTGACCCCTTGAGCAATATCTGGTGACTGCTCCACCAAAGATAGATGGACACCAACTGTCTCTGCAGAAAAGCCATACTCTGTATTGGTGTAGCCAATCTCTGCGATGGTATCACGAACCACCCGATTGATATCTACATAGGCTGTAGTGGAAATTTCTCCAAAAACATGGACAGAGCCTGTATAAACAGCGGTTTCAGCTGCAACATGAGCCTCTGGATCCTGAGCCAAAATAGCATCCAAAATAGCATCGGAAATTTGGTCTGCAATCTTATCGGGATGTCCCTCCGATACAGACTCAGACGTGAAAAGTTTACGTTCTGACATAGAAATGTCCCCCCTTAAATAAATTGTTATAGAGTTACAAAGCACTGATAGAAATAACTACCACCTTATCGGGACTATATAACTTTCTCATTATACCACTTTTCCCTAAAAAATTCAGAATTTTTTTAATAGAAAAAGCTATAATCAGAAACTATAGCTTTATTGCAATAATAAACTAAGGGCAGCTTGCTAACAACTCTTCAACTTCCGCCTTACCGATAGCATCACCAGCTTGGTCAAAAAGTCTGATAGCAGCCACAAAGTTGGTTCTTGCTGCTTGTAGATTTCCCAAAGCTTGAGCAATTTCACCTAAGCCACGGTAACTACACGCATGATTTATCACATCATCTGACTCCTTAGCATAGATATGCGCCTTTCGCATAAACTCCTGAGCTTGAGTCAATCGGCCTAATTTAAGATTTAGATAGCCTAGCTCATAGAGATTAACTGATTGACGATAATGGTCATCTAGGAAATACTTCGCTAGGAAAGCAGCTTCTTTTTCAATCCACTCTAAAGCTTGACAAAAATCTCCCGCAGATCTAGCAACATAACCTAGCTGATGATAAGCGATATGCTCATTTTCTCTATCACTTTCTTTCTGAGCCTGAATCAGATAAGCCTCTAAATTTGCAAAAGCGTTCTGATAATCCTGCCTTTCTACGGCTAGATAGGCCCGTAAATTCCAGCGGCTAAAGGAATCTTTTTCCAGCTGCTGCTCTAGTTCTTCGGCCTTGTTTAACTGTCCTTCAAAGAAATATTGCCAAGCGGCTGCCAATTTATCATTCACCTACCCTCTCCTTTTACCTCCAGAACTTTTCGCCTAAACCAAATCCGTCTGAGCGATGGCCTTCTTGACATCATCGAGCGGCAAATGAACCAGTTCCACTTCTTTTTCCTGGTAGAGGTACTGGGCATAGTCATCTATACGATATTGGTTGATGTAGACTACGCGTTTGCAGCCGACCTGAAGCAGTTGCTTGGTACAGTTGAGACAGGGAAAATGGGTCACATAAGCCGTAAAGCCCTTAGGAACACCCCGCTCTGCTCCTTGCAAGATAGCATTGACCTCCGCATGCAAGGTCCGTACACAATGACCATCAATGACCAAACACTCATGATCAATACAGTGCTCCGTTCCTGAAACGGAGCCATTGTAGCCGGTCGAAATGACCTTATTATCCTTGACTAAGACCGCTCCGACCTTGGCGCGTTTGCAGGTCGAACGATTGGCAATCAAAAGAGCCTGTGCTGCAAAATATTCATCCCAAGCTAACCGATTTGACATCATCATTCACTCCTCCATCCATTCTCACTATATTATACTAAAACACTTAGCGATTGTCATCCTGACAAGAAAAAAGTTGAAACGATGTTTCAACTTTTTGTATTCTTATTTAGCAAGTTTAGCTTTAGCTGCATCTGCAAGAGCTGTGAAAGCTGCTGCATCGTTAACAGCCAAGT
>ERZ772977.427-NODE-427-length-29242-cov-2.257820_pt1 | contig 29242 bp, 28 predicted proteins | sample MGYA00511131_ERZ772977 | MGnify/ENA primary metagenome ERZ772977 (study PRJEB29015, sample SAMEA2737935) | human oral metagenome | biome: human oral; feature: human-associated habitat; material: dental | place: China | collected 2151 ...
TATCGACCTTTCAGATAAAGCATTCTCTGGTAAGGATCTCCAGAATGCATGCGATGAGGTTGGTATAACTCTTAACAAGAACTGCGTTCCTAACGAGAAGCGTTCTCCAATGCAGACTAGTGGTGTTAGAGTCGGTACAGCGCCGATGACAACAAGAGGCTTCGTCGAGGAAGACTTTATCGAGGTTGCACACAGAATCGATGAAGTTGTTAAGAAGCTCGATGCTGAGAAGGCTGTAGAAGCAAAATAGCGACTAGTTTTAAATACTAAGTAAATTCGATACCCGGATTTGTTGATATACAAATTCGGGTATTGTATAATCAAAAAAAGAAAATAAAGGAGGACGATTCCATGGTTAAATTATTGGTAGGACATAAGGGTAAGGGCAAGACCAAGAAGATGATCGAGCTAGCTAATGCAAGTGTCGAGGAGACCAAGGGTAGCACCGTATTTATTAACAAAAATTCCAGACTTATCTATGATTTAGACTACAAGATTCGTGTAATCTGCATGGAGGATTTTGTTCACATAACTAATGAGGATGAGTATATCGGATTTTTATTCGGTATCATCAGTTCGGACAATGACATCCAGACAATATTCTTGGACGGTATCATGAGACATGCTGATTTCTCTCTAGATATGCTTCCAAGCTTCCTTTTAAAGATTAAGGATATCTCAAAGGATTATGGCATCGACTTCGTAATTAGCATCAGTGCTGAACTCGAAGAGATGATTGGGGTTAACTTCGATGGAGTAGAGGTTCTCAACTAATTTTAATATGGACTTATAGTGCAACCTGGCTATCGATTTTCGACTTAGCCAGGTTGTTTAGTTTTCTAAGAAAAATATGAACACAGTGTATTCATATCGCTAAGTGTAATTCAATTAAAGCAGTGGTCGGTAAAGTCAGCCACTGCTTACTTTATATACCTACTTGGTTCTATTTTCTTCCCACTCTTTAATCGCTTTTCTAGCACACTTATCATCATCTTGGGGGACGTTAACGCCGTTAATGTGTTGATATTTATCATCACCTAGACCGATGATAGCGACGAGGTCGCCCGGCTCGGACTGAGTAATCGCATAGTGTATAGCCTCTGGTCTATTCTCTATAACCATGTACTTTCCTCCAGTAGGCTCAAGCCCAGACTTAACACCCTCAAGTATAGTCTCAAACGGTTCAAACCTGTTGTGCTCAGTAGTAATAATGGAGAAGTCGGCATATTTTCCAGATGATTCACCCATTCCTATTCTTCTCTCAATATCTCTGTTTCCACCAGCGCCAAATACGCATACGAGCCTCTTAGGATTATATGCTCTAAGTGCCTCGAGAACAGCTCTCGTGCTCTCTCTGGTGTGAGCAGAGTCAATGCATACACTTAGGTCTTCTGTGCGATAAATCATGTCCACTCTGCCGTTAATATGGATATGAGAAAGAGCTTTTTTCGCTGCATCTGTAGGTATTCCGAGAGCTTCTATAGTAGCGATTGTAGCTGCTCCATTTAGTGGAACGAACTCACCGGGCATGTTTACAAATACGGTGTCATTAAGCTTGCCTGAAAGTTTGAACTCTTCACCGATAAATCCGCTGCATTCCTTGGTGTGGGGTTCTGAGATTACATAATCTGGTCTGCTTCCGAGTTTGGCCGTTTTCTTATGTATTCCATCATGACCGACAGTAATTAGATTACATGTTGCATTTTTTACAATGAAATCAATATTTTCATCATCCAGATTAACGATGCCTGTATTACACTGCTGTAGCAGAAGACTTTTACAATATGCATAGTTTTCAAAGGTAGGGTGTTCATCTGTTCCAACATGATCTCCATGCTGAATATTGAGAAATACACCGACATCAAAATTAATCATATCAGTTCTATGCTGCATAAGACCTTGTGATGAGCACTCGAGAACAGCGTACTCTATACCTTTTGATACCATTATAGAAAGGAATCTCTGCATCTGGTCAGAATCAGGTGTTGTGTTGGCAACTTCTAGAACTTCATCGCCTAAGTTCACTCCATTTGAGCCTATTGATGCCGCTCTATAGCCTGCTTCTCTTAACGATGCCATAATCATCGTTGTAACAGTAGTCTTGCCCTTTGATCCAGTAACGCCGACCATCTTGAGCTTTTCCGCTGGATAACCATAAAATGCAGCTGAAACCACAGCTTTAGCATGTCTTGTATCCGATGTTGCAATTACAGTTGAGCTTACAGCTGATAGGTCAAGCTCGCAGCTCTCATCTACTATGATGAGGGCAGGATTGCAGCTATCGATATCTAGAAGTGCATCGTGAGAGTCAAATGATGCGCCGCGAATGCATACAAACACATCGCCGGGCTTTACTTTTCTGCTGTCGAAACAGATACCTGTCACGGCTTGGTCAAGTGACCCTTTTAGCAATTTATATTCTAGTCTCGAGATAATTTCTTTTGTGTTCATAATTCCTCCGAAATCCATAAGAATATGAGATTTACAACTTATGATTATATCCTTAATTAGTTAATTTTCCAATACTTATGGTATAATACAGCGGTATAAAGAGGAGTAAAGATGATTAGATTAATAAGTTCACATGAAGAAAAACGAGACTTTTTAGAATCACTAGATGAAAAATCTAACGAGAAAATTAGAGCACTTAGGGAGTATGCGTTCCGAGGCATTGCTGAACTCATTTTAGGATTTCGCACTGAAGATGACAATTCAGCACTTATAATCACATCTCGGAATGAATGCGTCCTTATAACGGAAGATGCAAAGCTTATCGAATGTATATCAAAGGTTAACAGCAAAGATCCTCGAGATGAACTTCTCGAATTGATGTTAGAGTATTCATCAGATGACATATATGAACTAGAGAATCTTGAGTCGAGTATAGTCGATATGGAGGAAGAGCTATTTGGAGGCGCTAGACCTGATAAAGCAGGTCTCAAACAAATTGTGGTTAGACGAAAGGAAATCATGTTCAAGAAGCAATATTATGAAAGAATGGAGCTTCTTACCGATGACCTAGCAGAGCTGGATAAAACATTTTCATACTTAGATAAGAGATTTGATAAGCTCTATAGTTTCATACTCAGGGTTCAAGAATATCTTAATCACGTCAGCGAGATGTACCAAGCTCAGATAGATATAGAGCAGAACAACTTGATGAAGTTCTTTACGGTCGTGACCAGTATATTTGCACCGCTAACACTCATTACGGGATGGTACGGTATGAATCTGAAGCTACCAGAATTCGGGTGGCGTTTTGGATACATATACGTATCTATACTCTGTTTAAGTGTAGTACTGGGTCTTGTATACGTGTTTAAAAAGAAGAGGATACTTTAGAACTCAGCCAATCAAATTAGTGATTGATGGTTCTAAGTTTAATGAATAGACAATAGGAGAAAAAATGGATAATAAGGACTATATAGTAAGGGCGAGCCTTGCAAATGATAGTGTTAGAGCATTCGCTATTAGCTCTACTCATCTCGTGGCTGAAGCGAGAGAGCGTCATAAGACACTGCCCGTAGTAACAGCAGCCCTAGGTAGATTGCTATCAGCAGGAGCCATAATGGGCAGCATGATGAAGGGTGATAAGGATATAGTGACGATTTCTCTCAAGGGCGATGGTCCTGCAGGATATATAACCGTAACAGCGGATAGTCATGGTCATGTCAAGGGTTTTCCAGGAAATCCAAATGTTGATATTCCGCGCAAGTATGCCAGAAAGCTCGATGTCGGTGCGGCAGTAGGAAGAGGCCTTTTAACAGTTAGCTATGACCTCGGATTAAAGGAGCCGTATAGCGGTCAGGTTGAGATTCAAACTGGAGAGGTTGCGGAAGATCTCGCATACTACTTTACAGTGTCGGAACAGCTACCATCAGCAGTTGGTCTAGGGGTCATGGTAGATACAGATAGCAGCGTCAAGCATGCTGGAGGCTTTATAGTGCAGCTCTTACCAGATGCTCCTGAGGATGTGATCGAACTCCTGGAGAAGAAGTTAGCTAACCTTGAACCTGTAACAGCTATGATGGAGAAGGGTATGACTCCTGAAGATATGCTCTCGTACATATTTGAAGGCGTCGATATTGAGTTTACGGAGAGGCACGATGTCAAGTTCTACTGTGACTGCTCCAAGGAGAAAGTAAAGCGAGCGTTAGCTGCAATTAGCGATAAGGATCTACAGGATATCGTGAATGATGGTGAGGATATCGAGGTTAAGTGCTATTTCTGCAATACCGCATACAAATTTAGTATAGCTGACATAAAAGACATACTTTCGTCGAGAAAAATCGATTAAAATTTGTTAGAAATCAATAAAAATAATACATACGTATTGAAAGAATTTACAAAAAATGCTACAGTTAGATGTAGTTAAGTCATTGTATTGATAAAAATTTTTAGAAAAAGGTGTAGTAATGAAAGATAGAATTTATCTAAACGATAATGAAGTCATTTTGAACTTCGATTTAGTATACCCAGAGACTAGTCTAGAGGTTATTAAGTCTAAGGAATTCAAGGTGTTTATGCAGAGTTATATAGCTCATCTCGAAGAGACTGATTCAAAGCTTTATAATTGGGCAACGCAGGGTAAGTCGCTACAGACGGCTATCGAGGCGCTATCTACATTTGCACGTCAGACATTAGTTTTTTCTGCAGAGGAGATTGAATCGCCTTATATTGAAGATAGAACATCAGCACTTTCGTTCGTCGAAGGCATGTATGACTTCTGGAAGGCTCACGAGAGGTATTCGGTTACAACAGATAGAAGAAGAGAATCGAGCTCAACAACATTTGTACATGCTGATTCTTCTCATAACCAGCTTATTATGGCTACATATAGACGCATCGAAGAAACTCTTATGGGTCGTGCAAACAAGATATATCGTCAGCAGCCTGCAGGAACTAATGCGGCTCTGTCCCTATATAAAAATGAATCGTTTAAGCTAGGTGCTCGCTATGAGTCCTTGAGAAAGGTTAAGTTCATAGACTCGATTATGCTTCGTACACCGATGATTCTGCATCCTAAGTCGAACAAACGTGAGTGGGCATTTCAGCAGGTATATGAGAATCCACTAGATACATTTAAGGGCAATAGTGATGAATTCTTCTGCTTCCCAGCCAAGGTTGGGGATCTCACAGTTTTCGTTTACTTCCACAGAGATTTTATGTCAAATGGAGTATCGCTAGCTAACCTATTTGAGCTTGCATCCAAGAAGGAGGCTTCGAAGAAACCTGACTGTGTGCTGATTTTCGGTAATGATGATGGCAAGAATGCATGCACCTTCTACCACGATGAAGAGGAGAATATCTGGGTAGGTTCTGTTACATATAACGAGAAGATTTCCTACTTCGGATATATGAAGAAGACAGTTCTAACGCTCCATAACGTTGCGATGATGCAGAAGGGGTGGCTGCCAATTCACGGTGCGTTTGTAAATATTACTCTCAAGAATGGAAAGAGCAAGGGCATATGCCTCATGGGAGACTCAGGAGCTGGTAAGTCTGAAACTATTGAAGCTCTAAAGTCGCTTGGTAATGAGAAGATTAAGAATATAGAAATCGTGTTTGATGACATGGGAACATTCCATGTTGAAGATGGTACAGTATACGCAAAGGGTACTGAAATAGGTGCGTTTGTAAGACTTGATGACCTCGATCCAGGTACACCTTATCGTGATATGAATAGGTCTATATTCTTTAACCCGGATTTATCTAATGCGAGAGTTATTACGCCAGCAGCTCCTTATTCAGTAGTTACAGATAATCACCACGTTGATTTATTTGCTTATGCAAATAACTATGATGAGGATCTCGGACTGCATGAGTTCGAAAACCTCGATGATGCAAAGACTGTATTTGTTGAGGGTAAGAGAATGGCGAAGGGCACCACTCAGGAAGTTGGACTATCCACCACTTACTTTGCTAATCCATTCGGTCCGATGCAGCAGCAAGATATCTGCGACCCAATAATCGACAAGGTGTATGAGTGCCTGAAGGATAACGGCGTATTTATCGGAGAGGTATACACTCACCTCGGTAGAGATCCAGAGGATAGAGAGAGCATCGTTAAGGGTGCAGAGGAACTTCTAAGATTTATAGAAGAGAACTAATCGCAGTGTAGATTATAAGAAATATGAGGCGGAGCAGCACTGCTGCTTCGCCTCTTTTATAAGTAGTGAAAAAATCAGATTGAGTTGTTATCCTAATTGGATGAATATATAATTGCTTAAATAGCATCTGCAGAAACGAAGTTCAAAACATGTGACTAGTTGAAATAAAAGAAAGATAAATAGAATCTGGGTATGAATGAAATAGAGAGATTAAAAAAATCATTAATTGATGATCCTGGGGCGGAGTCTACCGCTAAGAGTTTCGGTGTACTGATACCTATAATAGAGACTCCGCACGGGCTATCGGTATTGTTTGAGGTGCGCGCCAGAAATTTGAGGCGGCAGCCAGGTGAGATATGCTTTCCTGGCGGCAGCACCATGGAGGGTGAGCCTCCTACGCATGCTGCAATCAGGGAGGCGAGCGAGGAGCTCCTTATCACCACATCTAGCATCGAAGTTCTGGACGAGCTCGATGTAGTGAATATATATTCGGGCGGCACCTTGCAGCCTGTTGTTGGGCTGCTCAGGTACTATGACTATACATTTTCTTCTGATGAAGTGGCGGAAGTCTTCACGGTACCGCTTGCATTCTTCTTAGAGAATCAGCCAGAACGCTATGACGTAGCGATGAGGAGTGTACCAGTCGAAGGCTTTCCCTATGACAGAATCGAAGGAGGGAAAGCCTACGACTGGGATTTCAGCTATAGAACCATATATTTCTACCAGCATGATGGTAGAAATATATGGGGACTTACAGCCGGCATAGTAAACGATTTTATAGAGAAAATAAAGCGAGGTGGATACCTTAAATAATGGTGAACTACAGTTCTGATTGAGTATATATCTAAAAGTATAATAGTGCAGTTTCGAATCAAAATTCTTATTTTAAAATAAATATTACAGTATTTGCATAGACTTTTCACACAGTACAAATAAAGATTATGTTATAATAAATTAAAAGCTTATGTGGGTGTTCATCACCCGCATTTATTTTTCAAGATTTTCATTATTTGCAGGCTGTTAATTCAAGTGATGCATAAAATAGATATATAAAGAGAGACTTTAATGAACTTAAACGCCAAAGAAGATAAGTTGATAGATAAAAATTATACGCCTGCTATTCCAGCCCGTATAGCTGCCTTGATAGTGGCTTTGTTTCTGTTGGTGTTTTTTGCTTCTAGTTCGGTATTTGCAGGCACTTCGCTACCAAGCACCCCTCCGGGTAGAGAGGGGGATTATGAATTTCTCGGCATCGATGTATCCGAATGGCAAGGCAGTATCGACTGGAATGCTGTAAAGGATGATGGAGTAAACTATGCATTTATTAGAGCTGGAGCCACTACATCATCGAATTTTGATTTGAAGACGGATTCTAAATTCGATGTGAATATGGAAGGAGCAAAGGCAGCAGGCATCGCACGAGGAGTATACTGGTATTCTCAGGCCACGAACGAAGATGAAGCTGTTGCTGAAGCTAAGAAACTCGTTGCGCTTGCTAAGAAGTATGATCTAGAGCTCCCGCTCGTCATGGATCTAGAATTTTCTGATGGCAGATTTGACAACGCATATACTTCTTGGCGTGCAAATGGAAGCGAGTACGCAAAGAAGCGAATGACCGCAGTTGCGGATGCTTTTTTGTCATACTGCCGATCACAGGGATATCCTGCTTCGATTTATCTTTCAACATCTCTCGCAGGAAGTACTACTGGAGTGGATACTACAAGTCTTGTGAATAACTCAAACGAGGTCTGGGTTGCTCATTACGCGAGCAATCTCTCTGCATCATCTGACTATACGATGTGGCAATTTACAAGCACTGGAAGAGTGAATGGTATCAAGGGTAAAGTGGATTATGACGTTATGTATGTGGATAAGAAAGCCACAAAAGCAGGCAATCCGGGTCTTAGCGCAGAGGCATCTAATGACATGCTTAAGTACACGGGCAGTCCTGTTACAATCAATGTTAATCTTACTGATAATGGAAAATCACTAACGTTAAATAAGGATTATACCGTTTCCTACATTGATAATGTTAATACTGGGATAGCATATGCGCTAGTCAAAGGAAAGGGCGATTACATTGGTTATACCGAGGTTATACCGTTTCAGATAGGTGATGAAGATATCCTTAATTCCACTGAACTTGAACCATCTAAAGTAGTAACAAGCGTGAAGGGTGGAAAGACAAGCGTGAAGTTTACACCTGCAAGTGGCAGAGTAGACAACTATAGGATTGAATACAGGAATAGTGATTCTGATGAGTGGGAGTCAGTGATGACTGATGGCAAGACTGAGTATGTTATAGATGGAACGCCTAAGCAGATAAGAGTATCTTCTGTTCTGGGAAAAGACATATACGGTCTGGTTACACCGGATAACTCGCAGAAATATGAGATTATCGATGGCTCTGTAGAGGCTGATTACAAGCTCGGCGGACAGTCTCTATTAAATAGCGATAAGTTTAAAAAGATCAATGAGGAGGTAAGTGACGATGTCGTCATCTAAAGGTAATAGCCCGCATAAGAGATATACTCGTAAGCAAAAGCTCCTTATCGGATTACTTATCTTTATCATCATAGATGTCGCATTATTTATGTTCACTGTTACCAGATACACAGGATACGATCTCATTAACTCCGAGAAGTACGTAGAATTCAGAATGCCAAAGGGGAAGACGCTCACGGAGCAAGAGTGGCAAGCGCTTGTTAAGAATACAAGGGTAATCAAATACCCAAAGGTTCAGTTATCAAGAGAAATTAATAACATTAAGAATCAGTATCAGAAGCGCATCAAAGAATATGATATGACCATGGCTGAATATCTCAAAGAAGCGGATTTGACACAGCCCCAGTTTGATAAACAGGTTGAAGAGATGGCAAAAGCGAATGTTAAAGCCAAGTTAGTGCTCCATGCCATCGCAGAGAAAAAACGGGTATCAGTAAGTAAGACCGAGATAGATAAAGCTGAGAAGGGAATTCTCAAGGAGAAGGGCGTTAATTCGGAGACAGAGTACAAGAAGTTAACTGGAGAGTCACTTGGTGAACACGTCAAAGAAATAGATCTCGAATCGAAACTTCTATACGCTAAAATCGTTAAGAAATAGAATGATGCCGGCAAGAGCATTCGAACATTGCTGACCAAAATGGGGTGCTGTATTGCATCTCATTTTTTAATGATAACAAGCATTGTATAAGTATAAAAACCAAGAAATTCCAATCTTAATTTTTATTTAATAATTTCTTCCCAGTCATTTAATGCGATTTATATAAAATTTATAATAACAAAGGAGTAATGGAGGTACGATATGGATATCATAGCAAAGATTAAGAGCACTGCTATAGAAACACCTGATCGCTTGGTGTTTAGCTCGAGAGATGGCAAGATGACATATGGCGAACTTTGGAAAAAGTCATCAGCACTTGCTAGCTACATATCGAATAGACTAGAGGGAAATCGCGAACCTATTATGGTCTATGGACATAAGCATCCGGATATGCTCGTTGCTTTTCTCGCATGCGTGAGATCGGGTCATGCGTATTGTCCAGTAGATATAGGCAACCCTAGGGAGAGGGTGAGCGATATTGCATCAGCTATAGATAATGAGATTGTAATAGTTGTCCAGCACGAAGAGATGATTGATATAGACGATAAGTACGAGATTGTGGGCAGAGAAAAACTCGATACTATTCTTGAAAGTGACACCTCTTATGATGATAACGAGCCTGTGTCAGGTGATGAGACGTATTACATAATATTTACATCTGGAAGCACAGGAAAGCCTAAAGGCGTTAAAATACCAGCTGATGCGCTTAACAACTATTTAAAATGGTCAGTTACACTTTCAGGCGGAATTCCAGAGGCTACTAGATTTTTAAATCAAGCTCCTTTTTCTTTTGACCTATCTGTAATGGATTTGTACACTGGACTCGCAACTGGATCGACAATCATTGCGCTAGATAAGGGATTGCAGCAGGATATGCCGGAGATGCTAAAGTATATTGCATCATCAGATATCGAATACTGGGTATCTACTCCTTCCTTTTCGGATATGTGCCTAGGAGAAGCTGATTTTAGCGAGGAGAATTTTGGAAGCATCAAGGCGTTCCTGTTCTGCGGAGAGGTTCTTACAAAAGATACGGCAAAGCAGCTAAGGTCTAGATTTCCACATGCTAAGGTAATCAATACATATGGACCGACTGAATCGACCGTATGTGTGACAGAAATCGATATTACAGATGAGGTTATCGCTAGAGAAGGTGCACTTCCTATTGGGCTTCCTAAGCCGGGAACTGAAATTAGAATTGATCCTGATAACAGTGAAATGATAATCGTCGGTGATTCAGTAAGCTCAGGATACTATAAGGACAAGGAGAGAACCGATAAAGTGTTCTTCATGGCTGAGGCCGGATCTCTTAGTGAAAATCCTAAGGATATGGTTAGGGCTTATAGAACAGGCGATACAGGGCACTACGATGAGTCAGGCATGCTATTCTGCGATGGCAGAATCGACCATCAAGTTAAGCTACATGGATATAGAATAGAGCTTGGGGATATTGAGTCTAACCTTACCAATATAGAAGGAGTAGCAGCTGCAGCGGTTATTCCAAAGAGACATGAGGGAAAGGTTGAAAGCTTAACAGCATTTGTTGTAAGAGAAGGGGATATCATTGCTGATGACTATAGTGGCAGAAAATATGTGCGTGAAACGTTAAAATCATTTTTGCCTAGCTACATGGTCCCAAAGCGTGTAAAGTTTATGGACAAGATGCCACTTACTAATAACGGTAAGGCAGATAGAAAGAAATTGGAGGAGTTGGTATAGATGCAGCTTTTTACAGACAATAGCTTCTTTATATGGTTAGCGGGTCTGTCGATTCCTGCAATATATCTAGGTTGCAGGGAGAAGTCGCTCAAGTGGTACGGTATGTTCGTAACATTTGTGTTCGTATGGCTGTCGATGGGCAGCAATCTAAATGCTCTCTTCAATCTGGGTCTGTACACGGTTATAGAATATGCTGTTGTACGCATATATCTTGAGCTAAGAACTAAGAAGGGTAGAGTAACATGGCAGTATAGGATATTTTTGTTAGCGAGTTTAGCTCCGCTCACAATTTATAAAATCCTGGGTCTGACTGGTAATAAGTACCACATCTTTGCATTCTTAGGCTTGTCATACATGACGTTCAAGTCTACTCAGATGGTGATCGAGATATATGATGGAGTTATAAAAGACTTTAAGACTTCGAACTTCATATATCTACTGCTGTTTTTCCCAGCTATCACATCTGGTCCTATTGATAGAAGCAGAAGATTTGACGAGGATATAGATAAAATCATTCCTAGAGATGAGTATCTAGAGCTTTTAGGAGAAGGCATATACAAGATACTCAAGGGCATGGTTTACAAGATGGTAATTGCAGCATGTTTCTACACGGTTATGAATTACTTTGGAACCGGAGGTACATGGTACTCGATAGCGATTTACTTCTATATATACGGGGTATACCTGTTCTTTGATTTTGCCGGATACAGCAATATGGCTATAGGAGCCAGCTACATATTCGGAGTTAGAACGCCTGAAAACTTCAACGCTCCGTTTGTGAGTAAAGATATCAAGGAATTTTGGAATCGCTGGCATATGACACTGTCGTTCTGGTTTAGAGATTTTCTTTTCTCTAGAATCACAATGGCACTAGTTAGAACTCGCAAGATTAAGAACAAACTTGTAATTGCATCAATCGCTTTCATGATTAACATGTTCGTCATGGGTGTATGGCATGGGCTTGAGCTAAACTACATCGTTTACGGTCTATATCACGGAGTGTTATTATCTGCATGCGAGATATTCCAAAAGAAATCGAAATTCTATAAGGCGCATAAAAAAGATAAGTGGTTTATGGGAGTATCTTGGTTTATTACGCTTCACCTCGTTATGTTCGGATTCTTCATCTTCTCCGGAAGACTAGGGATCTTACTTTCGAATCAAGGCTAGGTATGTGTAAATAAATTTTGATCGCATAATTAAAGAATTAGAAAAAACAGAAACACTGAATACGCAATAATAATTAAAATAAAAAAATATTTAAAACATAGCTAAAATTAGGAGGAAATTATCATGAGAGATAAGCTACTAGACATCATTGAGAACATTTGCGGAGATGAAATTGTAAAGGAAAACCCAGATATCAATTTGCTAGAGGAAGATTTAATTGATTCGCTCGATTACGTTAGCCTCTTGTTAGATATTCAGGATGAGTATGGAGTTGTTTTATCACCATCTGAATTTACAAGGGAACAGATGGATACACCAAACAAGATTATAGAGACAGTTTCAGCAAGAATTCTAGGGGAATAAGACAGGAACGAAGATAAGATGAAGAAGATAAATTCGTTTGTAGCAGCTCTCGTGCTGCTGGCGATGTTCACAGTGGTTGTGCATTTCATATGTGCTAATAATGATCTTAAAGACAACACAGGGCAGTTTGGAACTTGGTATAACACATATAAAGATCTGTCGTATAATGCATTGTCGCGAAATCTTGAAAAAGATTCGGTGCTCATGCTCGGCTCATCTGAGTTCAGACACGGCCGTAAGACGCAGTACCATCCAACGAACTTCTTCAAGGATACAGATGTTAAACTCGTTACAGTCGGAGGACCATTCAACCAGACGCTTTTCCACACTGTTGCACTTGGGTCACTTCAGCCACATCTAAAGAGTAAAAAAGTTATATTGCTTGTTTCACCAACCTGGTTTAAACACTCAGGTGTTAAGAAAGATGACTATGCTCTGAGGTTTTCGGAGACGGAATACTTTGCATTTATGGAGAACAAGAATGTTCCGCTCAAGACAAAAAAATACGTTGCAAGAAGAACAGAGCATCTGCTATCCAAGAACAAGAGCCTGCAGATGAAGGCGCGCATGATTGATAAAGTAAATCTTAATGACGAATCAAATCTCCTATATGGATTTGAGAGGCGCCATGCTTTCGACAAAGATAAAATCACTGTTGGAGCAGCAATGAGATTTATGATGAAGAACAAAAAAACACCTCAGAACTTTGAGAGGTACACGCCAGATAATTTCAATTGGAATGGTTTCTTGAAAGAGGCATATAGAGATAGTGAGTACAAGGCTGATAATCCGTTCTATATGAGCAATCGTGTGTGGAGAAATAAGTTTAGACAGGTATATCCTAAGATGAAGGATGTTCGTTTGGATCAAAACTACAATACTTCACCAGAGTACAACGATCTTAAAGCATTCCTCGAGATCGCTAAGGCTAATGATATTAAGGTTAAACTTATTCTACTTCCTGTAAATGGTAGATGGTACGACTATACAGGTATGACTGCTGATAAGCGTGCAGTTGTTGGTCAAAAGATTCAAAAGCTCGCTAATGAATACGGTGCAGATTACACCAATATGACAGAATATAGCTATAACAAATACATTGTTTCGGATGCAGTTCATCCATGGAATGAAGGTTGGGTAAGGATTAATGAAAAAGTCGCAGAATTCGCTCATAAGTAAAATTAAGAATAAGATATCTTTAAAATATACTCTTTATATGTTTATATTCATGGCTGTGCTGTATGTGTTCTCACTGTTTGGGAGCATGCTCAGCAGTCCGGCATTTACATATGCTGAGTTCTAAAACTCTTTAATAAGTTGCTATTTATTAAATGCTCCGTGTTATGAGAATGCAGGCGCTATTCTCATACCACGGGGCATTGTTTATTTTGAACTCTTCAAATAGACATATTAATATCAATGTTTTATAATTAACAGATATATCCAATCATCAGTTGATGACATGGTCGCTAAAGAGGACGGTTAAGATGAGCAAAGTTTTAGGAATTGCAGAGAGCATAATTAAAGGATTAGAGCATGGAGAAGTTACGCTATCTAAGCCATTCAGTGTCTTGGAAAAACATATGTATGACAGTTTTCGTGCTAATGAAGCTAACTCTGATTTAGACAATAATATTCTAGCGCTTGGCGATAACCTGGAGTTTATGTCATGGCTTCTAGAGAATGGATATGAGGGTAAATTTAAGTGTATATATATTGACCCTCCGTTCTTTACAAAATCGAAATACGATGCAACCGTAGAAATATGTGACAGTGATGGAAAGATACATAAAGTTAAACACCTTGCATATGATGACACATTCGATAGAAGTATAGAGCAATATGTTGAAAATATGACTACTAGACTTGTAATCATGAAGAGGCTTCTTGCTGATGACGGCTTAATTTGGGTTCATCTTGACTGGCATTCAGCACATTACGTTAAGCTCGCGATGGATGAAATTTTCGGTTACGAGAACATGCGGAATGAAATTATATGGAAATATAAATCTGGTGGCAGTGCAAAGACACATTTTTCAAGAAAACACGATACGATTCTGATGTACAGTAAGTCGAAAAAATATTCATTAGATGTGCCTAAGGAGAAGTCATACAATCGAGATTTCAAGCCTTATCGATTCAAGGGGGTTAAGGAATATCAAGACGAATATGGGTGGTATACACTCGTTAATATGAAAGATGTTTGGAGTATTGACATGGTGGGTAGGACCTCCAGCGAAAGAAATGGTTACGCAACTCAAAAGCCTTTAGAACTGATGAAACGAATTCTCAGCTCATGTACAGAAAAAGGCGATTTAGTTGGAGATTTTTTCTGCGGTTCTGGTTCATTTCTAAAAGCGGCCAATGACATGGATAGATGTTGGGTTGGATGTGATGTAGAAACTCTAGCGCTTGGAACTGCTAAGAAGAGGCTCGATGCATGTGAGTCAAACTATCTTTTCTATGGAAATGGAGAAGAGCGCCCTTACAGAGCAGATGCGATAATAAAAATAGAAAGGGCTGATGAGCTGGAAAATGGTAAGAAGCTTTGTCATGCTAGGCTCATGGCTTTCAGACCTGAGCTAGAGATAGGATATGTCCAGCACAAGGACAGGGAGTTGCTACAAAATGCTTGCAAGAGTTCACCCGAATCACTTATAGACTACATTATGATAGATCCTGATTATAACGGGGAGTTCTCAGCTGAGATAAGCGTAACCGACAATTATGATGATATAAAATTTATTTCTCGTGGTAATGTGGCATATATTGTTGTTGATATTTTTGGTAAGGAGTACTTGGTAAAGTGAAAAATGCCCGGACTCTTGAATTAATAATCGGAGTGTGAATTATTCACACTCCGATTTTAGGTTATCTATATTACTCTTATTATCTAAAACTTGTTTAGTAGCAGCGCATAAATGTTATTTAGTCAGGCGCTTCTCGAAATTTCCGTATATTTGGGCGCCTTCATTTACAATGACGAACGCATCTGGATCAGCTTGCTTAACAATCATGAGCAGTTTTGTTATCTCGTATTTAGCAATAATAGTAACTATTACATTAGAGTCTTCCTTTGTATATGCGCCGGTTCCATTCCAGTTTGTAACTCCTCTCCTTAGTTCGCTCATTATAACGTCTTCAACACCAGGCTTCTTAGTGAATATCATAACCTGCATATTGATGTTCTGAATGTGAACTCTGTCTAGTGACATAGCGAGGATAGTCGTGTATATCAAGGAATAAGCAACAATTTCTATGTTGAATAGGAATAGGCAGATTATATAAATTCCAATGTTGATCATGATACTTATCTTGCCAACACTGTAATTCGGATTTAGTACCGATACGATAACTCCGATGATATCCTGACCGCCCTGCGAGCTACCTGCCCTGAGCACCATTCCGGCGCCTGTACCGGCAACGACTCCGCCTATTAAACAAGCAGTTAGATAGTCGTTAAATATCGGGGCTTTAGGAACTGGTATCACACCGAGTGCGACAGAACATAGGGTAATTGATATAACTGATGTTATGCAAAACTCTTTATTAACCACCTTGTATGAGATTATAAGAAGTGGCAGGGTAAGCAAGAAGTAGAGAATACCAACTATATCAACACCTGGTATCTCAGGCATATGAAAAACATTTACAAAGAGAAGTCTAAGAAGCTGTGCCATCCCAGTAAATCCACCATTGTAAAGGTTCATAGGAGTAATGATAACATTTACTCCTAACGCGAATATTACGTTTCCAGCGAGCATCCAGCCAAGATAATGGACGAGATATTGTTTGCGTGGTGATAGATTATTATATAGGTTCAAAGTGGACCTCCTGCAAATGATAGCAATTAAATACAATAAAAATTATCATATGACATTGTATTAACGATTATAATACTATTAAAGAGCATATGAATTCAACCGCCGATTGCGCACAATCAACTGCAAGAAATGCGGGGAAAATATGATATAATAAATTTACATTTATATAAAAGAGATACGCAGGTAGTTTCTGTCTGCGTTTTTGCGTTGGGATTTATAGAGATTATTTAAGAAAGGAATTTAAAAATGGGAGAGTCTAAGGATAAAGTTATGTCATCTAGCTACCTAATTCGCAGGTTTGCACCTTACTTTAAGCCATATAAAGGAATACTCATCTTTGATCTAATTTGTGCTTCGTTTACTACAGTAAGCGATATAGTTCTACCACTGTTAATCAGATATATAAGTAACGTTGTAGCTACTGATATTGCCACATTTACAGCCGATTTGATAATCAAGATTGTAGGAATCTATCTATGCCTGAGGGCGGTTGATGTGGTGGCAAATTACTATATGCAAAATACCGGGCACGTAATGGGTGCAAAGATAGAAACTGACATGAGGCGTGACCTATATGAGAAATGTCAGAACCTATCTTATTCATATTATAGTGAAAACAAAACGGGTCAGCTGATATCTAGAATTACGAGTGATTTATTTGATATAACAGAGTTTGCGCACCACTGTCCAGAAGAATACTGGATAGCATCGATAAAGATCATTCTGGGTTTTGTACTCTTGGTGAGAATAGATGTTCTGCTAACTGTGCTTATGTTCGCAATTATTCCTATTATGATTGCTGCAACATATACTTTTAGGAAGAAGATGAGACGCGCTTTCAAGATGCAGCGAAGTGGTCTCGGAGAAATCAATTCACATGTGGAAGATAGCCTTCTCGGGATAAAGGTTTCAAAATCATTTGCAAATGAAGAATTTGAGCAGGCTAGATTCGATGTAGATAATTCGAGATTCCTGGGTGTAAAGGCCATAGGGTATAAGGCGATGGCAGGATTCCGCAGTGTTACACGGACATTCGATGGTTTAATGTATATAGTTGTAATACTTGTGGGGTCATTTGAACTTAAGAACGGAAGGATTACCACAGGTGACTTCGTAGCATTTATGATGTATATAGGGGTGCTACTAGAAGCAGTTCGAAGAATTGTAGAGTTCACTGAGCAGTTTCAGCGTGGAATGACAGGAATCGAGAGATTCATCGAGGTTATGGATGAGCCTATAGAGATCGATGATGCCCCTTATGCTATCGATTTAAAGGATATCAAAGGAGCAATTGAATTCAACGATGTTACATTTAGATATAGTGACAGCGAGGAAATACTCAATAAGATCAACCTAAGTATTAAACCTGGAGATAACCTCGCTTTGGTAGGGCCATCAGGAGCAGGAAAGACGACATTTTGCAACCTTATTCCAAGGTTTTATGAGGTTTCTGAGGGAAGCATCAAAGTAGATGGTTACGACATCAGGAAGCTGACATGCAAGTCGCTTAGATCGCACATAGGAATGGTTCAGCAGGATGTATATCTATTCTCCGATACTATTGCAGGCAATATCGCTTATGGAAAACCAGGAGCGACAATGGAAGAGATTGAACAGGCCGCAAAACTCGCCGGAGCAGACGAATTCATAAGAGAGATGTCTGACGGATATAATACGAGTGTCGGTGAGCGAGGTATGAAGCTGTCAGGTGGTCAGAAGCAGCGTATTAGCATTGCAAGGGTATTCCTCAAGAACCCACCAATCCTCATTCTCGATGAAGCTACATCAGCTCTGGACAATGAAAGCGAGAAGCTGGTGCAGCGGTCGCTAGCAGATTTGTCGAAAGGAAGAACAACTATTACAATTGCGCACAGATTAACTACAATTAAGAGTGCAGACCGAATCATCGTGTTAAATCAAGATGGAATTGCAGAAGAGGGAACACACGATGAACTCATGGCGAAGGACGGTATATATGCAAATATGTATCGCATGTACCAGTTATAAACGGATGTCGAGACATAACGATAAACGGTAAAATATAATGAGCAAAATTACGAGTTGAATTGGTGAAAGTTCAAGAAAAGGCTACCGTAAAATTTTGCTCATTTTTTAATACACCAAATTCCTATATGAATAATAGGAAAATGCTTGATTGGTTGTGCGCAATGTGTTATTCTTCAATTGTAAGAAATGAACACGCAAGATATCAAAGAAAGGAAGAGCCATGATTGTTTCAACAAAAGGTCGTTACGCTCTGATGGTCATGATTGATCTTGCTAACCACGACGATGGAGGTTACGTATCTCTCGCGGATATATCAGGCAGGCAGAAGCTATCGATGAAGTATCTCGAGAATGTCGTATCGATGCTTAACAAAGGTGGTATGCTGAGAAGCCTTCGAGGTAAGAACGGTGGCTATAGATTGATTAAATCACCTGAAGATTACAATATCGGTGAAATCCTTCGAATTACGGAAGGTAGTCTTGCCCCAGTAGATTGTATAAAGTCTGGTGAGGTTAGCTGCGGTAGAGCGCATTCATGCGTGACACTTCCACTGTGGATTGGCCTTGACAAGGTTATCGATGAGTATCTTGATAACATAACGCTTCAAGATCTCATGACTGGTAATGTCGATAAGCTCATACAAGATCAAGACACATCAAGATAATTGTTTTAAGTTATATCCAAGAGTAATTCCTATTGACCAGGTAGGGATTAAAGGACTATAATACAACTGCACTAAGATGACTAAATTATTGGTAGGGAGGTATACATGAGAGTATATGCAGATAATGCGGCAACAACTTATTTGAGCGATGTCGCACTCAATACGCTGCTAGATTGCCTTAAAAATTATAATGGCAACCCTAACAGTCTTCATACAGATGGACAGATTGCTAAAGAGAAGCTGGATGAGTCCAGAGAGAAAGTAGCTAAGGCACTTAATGCTGCAAAGCCTAATGAAATTTACTTTACTTCAGGTGGAAGTGAAGCGGATAACCAGGCTTTAATTTCTGCAGCTAGAGGACTAGTTAAGAAGGGTAAGAAGCATCTGATTTCTCTTAATATAGAGCATCATGCAATTCTTCATACACTTCGCAAGCTAGAAAAAGAGGGCTTCGAGGTTACGCTGCTAAAACCACAGCCAAATGGAATTGTAGACGTTAAGGATGTTGAGGACGCAATCAGAGAGGATACGGCACTCGTATCGATTATGTTTGCTAATAACGAGATGGGAGCTATTCAGCCAATTGCTGAGATTGGAAAGCTGTGTCACGAAAAGGGCGTGCTCTTCCACACTGATGCAGTTCAGGCTGCAGCACACCTACCTATAGACGTTCAGGCGATGAACATAGACATGCTATCATTATCAGCTCACAAGTTCCACGGGCCTAAGGGAGTTGGAGTTCTGTATGCTAGAAATGGCATCAGATTAATAAACGTAATTGAAGGTGGAGCTCAGGAGAGAGGTAAGAGAGCTGGTACGATTAATGTTCCGGGAATTGCTGCCCTTGCTGCTGCTCTTGAAGATGGAATTGAACATATGGAAGAGAATACTGCAAAGACAGTTGCTCTTAGAGATAGACTTATCAAAGGATTGTCAGACATTCCTTATTCGAAGCTCAATGGAGACCCTGTAAAGAGACTCCCTGGTAACATAAATTACTCGTTCGAAGGAGTTGAGGGCGAGTCGCTGCTATTGGCTCTTGATATGTATGGCATCGAATGCTCATCTGGATCAGCTTGCACAAGCGAATCCCTCGACCCTAGCCACGTTCTAATAGGTATGGGTGTTCCTATTGAGGCAGCACACGGATCGCTTAGATTCAGTCTCAATGAGGAAAATACAGAGGAGCAAGTAGACTACATCATAGAAAAGGTTCATCAAGTTGTTGAACACTATAGAAAAATATCACCATTCTGGGATGAACTAGAGAAGGGGGAGAGAGAACATGTTATATAGCGAAAAAGTAATGGATCATTTTGAGCATCCAAGAAATGTAGGCGAGATTGAAAATGCCGATGGAGTTGGTGAAGTAGGAAACCCAACATGTGGCGATATCATGAGAATTTACCTAAAGATTGATAATGATATCATTACAGACGTAAAGTTTAAGACGTTTGGATGCGGGTCAGCGATCGCATCTAGTTCAATGGCTACTGAGCTTATCAAGGGCAAGAGCATCAAAGAAGCTCTCGAATTATCTAACAAGGCGGTAGTTGAAGCGCTTGATGGTCTACCATCAAGGAAGATACACTGTTCAGTACTAGCTGAGGAGGCTATCAAGGCTGCACTTGTAGATTATTATGAGAAAAATGGACTTGAGCTTCCACCGGAGATTAAGGACTTTGAGCCATCGGAAGAAGAGTAATTCTTCTATAAGAAAATTATCATTATTAATAACAAAATTTTGCGGCGGATTTTAACATTCCTCTCACATAGTGCGTTTCAAAAATGTTATACTTTCATATAGTAATTAACGAGAGTTATTAGGGAGTTTAATATAATTGGAGGGACTATGACTACTGCAATCAAAGGCGGAAAGATTTACAAATCTGGAGCGTTTTTACCTAACGAATTGTTTGTAGTTGATGCTCGTGAGAAGGCCGGTCTAGAATCCGAAACCGGTAGTGATTTTGATTTTGAAAGAGTTATCAATGCTGATAACTCTTTTATTTTGCCGTCATTCTGTGATGTGCATGTTCATTTTCGCGAACCAGGTCAGTCATATAAAGAGACAATTAGTGCTGGAAGTAAAGCTGCAGCACACGGTGGATATACGACTGTTTGCACTATGCCTAATTTGAAGCCTGCACCATCTACACTTGATGCACTTAATGTGCAGCTTGATTTGATCAAAAAAGATGCCGATATAGAGGTGATTCCTTATGGAACTATCACTATGTCACAGAATGGTAGAGGAGAGCTCTCAGATATGAATGCTCTTGCGCCACATGTGTGTGCATTTTCTGATGATGGACGAGGTGTGCAGGCAGACGGGCTGATGCGCGACGCAATGTATCAGGCTAAGGAACTTGGCAAACTCATCGTAGCTCATTGCGAAGATGAATCACTACTAAGAGATGGCAAGGTCAGAGAGAGTGAATGGAAACAGATAGAGAGAGATCTAAAACTCGCAGATGAGACTGGTGCTGGATACCATGTATGCCACATCTCCTGCAAGGAAAGCGTTGAAGTGATTAGAGATGCCAAGAAGAACGGTGTAGACGTCACATGCGAAACAGCACCTCATTACCTCGTGTTCGATACGGATTATTTAAATGCATTTATTACCAGATGGCCAGAGCTTGGTGGCAGGTTCAAAATGAATCCTCCGATTAAGGATATAGCTGATAAGAATGCTCTTATAGAGGGAATTCTCGATGGCACTGTAGATATGATAGCAACAGACCACGCACCTCATAGTGCTGAGGAGAAGAGTAGGGGCTTTGCGAAGAGTCCAAACGGAATCACTGGGCTTGAGTGTGCTTTTTCGGGTCTTTACACGTACCTGGTTAAGACCGGTATTATATCGCTTGAGCACTTAGTTAAACTGATGTCAGTAACACCAAGGGAGAGATTTGGTCTTGAGCAAAATGGATTTACTGTGGTTAATTTAGATAAAGATTACAAGCTAGATGCATCAAAATTCCTCTCATTAGGAAAGTGCACTCCTTTTGATGGGCACATGCTTAACGGACTGGTGGAGCTCACAATTATGAATGGTAAGATAGTTTACGAGAATTTGGAGAAATAATATGAGGGACCTACGAAGCGAAATACTTGAGAATAAAAAACTCGCTGAAGGCATTTACCGGATGACTCTCGAGACACCGAAGTCTGAATTTACAAGACCAGGTCAGTTTGCGATGGTTGAAGTTCCAGACAAATTTCTGAGGAGACCAATTTCGGTTAGCAGCTACGATAGCAGCAGATACACTCTAATCTACAAAGTCGTTGGCGAAGGGACAGATATCATGAGCAGGATGGAGCCTGGAGACTATGTAAAAGGAATTACAGGTCTAGGAAATGGTTACGATCTCGATATAATCCCAGATGGTGCATATTTAATCGGTGGTGGAATCGGAATTCCGCCGATGCTTGGATTACTTAAAGCAATGGTTATGGCGGGAAAATCCTGTAAGGTGGTGCTCGGCTATAATTCTGCAGATGAGATGTTTATGCTCGAAGACTTCGAGCATTTTTCAGATGATATAACGGTTATGACTGCTGATGGCTCATATGGACAGAAGGGATTCGTGACGGATGCTTTTGACAAGTGTGAATATGCATGTGCTTGCGGTCCTCTACCGATGCTTCGTGCTCTAGATCATAAGGTGGAGCGCGGTCAATTTAGCCTCGAAGCTCGCATGGGATGCGGATTTGGAGCATGCATGGGATGCTCGATAAGAACGGTAGATGGAAGTCAGAGAGTCTGTAAGGAAGGACCGGTTTTTGATAAGGAGGTGCTAAGATGGGAAAGCCTTTAACCAAGGTTAATCTAGCGGGAATTGAACTCAAGAATCCGGTTATGCCAGCAAGTGGGACATTTGGCTACGGGCAGGAGTATAGAGAGTTATTCGATTTAAATGTCTTAGGAGCTGTTGTGACGAAGAGTGCAACTGCTGAACTGAGGTATGGAAATAATCTTCCTAGAATCGCTGAATGTACGAGTGGCATGCTTAACTCTATAGGGTTACAGAACCCTGGAATAGATCGTGTAATCGATGAGGATTTACCTGCGTTAAAAGAGATCTATCAAGGTCCATTGATTGTAAATATCAGCGGATTTAGCATTTCTGAATTCGCTGAGGTAGCATCAAAGCTAGATGCGTCAGGATATGCCGATATACTTGAGGTGAATATTAGCTGCCCTAATGTGGAGCATGGCGGATCGGCATTTGGAGCTGCTCCAAGTATGGCTGAGAGAATAACTAGAGCCGTCAGAGATGTTACGAAACTGCCGATATTTATGAAGCTTACTCCAAATGTAACCGATATTGCAGAGATTGCAAAGGCTTCTGAAGCAGGAGGTGCAGACGGAATCAGCTTGATCAACAACTTCAAAGCTATGCGAATCGATCTCAGAACGAGAACAACTGTGACTGCGATGAAATATGCAGGTCTATCTGGACCAGCTATCAGACCGATTGCTCAGCGCATGGTAAATGAAGTGTTTCATGCAGTAAAGCTTCCAATCATTGGCATTGGCGGTATTCAGAGTGTTGATGACGTGCTAGAGATGATAATGGCTGGAGCAACAGCGATAGAGATCGGTTCTGCAAACCTTATCGATCCATGGACAATGCCACGCATAATCAGTGAGCTACAGCCTAGGATGGAAGAGCTAGGAATCAAGAATTTGGATGAAATTAGAGGAGTAATATAGATGAAGCCAAAGATAATAATAGCATTAGATTTTCCAAGTGGAGAGAAAGCACTTTCATTTCTCGATAAATTTGAAAATGAGAAACTATATGTAAAGGTTGGTATGGAACTCTTCTATGGCGAAGGTCCCTCAATTGTAAAAGAGATTAAAGCTAGAGGACATAAGGTTTTCTTAGATCTTAAACTGCACGATATACCAAATACAGTTAAGAGTGCGATGAAAGTCCTCGCCTCTGTAGGGGCTGATATGGTTAACGTCCACGCAGCTGGTGGAATCAAGATGATGAAGGCAGCTGTAGAAGGCCTCGAAGAAGGCTCATCTGGGGGCATTAGGTCTGAGATTATAGCGGTTACTCAGCTTACATCTACAGATCAGGAGACTATGAATAGAGAACTCAGGATTGATGGCAACCTCAAGGATATAGTGCTGGCATATGCGAGGAATGCACAAACGGCAGGACTAGACGGAGTAGTTTGCTCGGCTTGGGAGTCGGAAGAAATACATGATGGGACTTCGAAGGAGTTTCTTACAGTAACACCCGGAATCAGACTCCTTGGAGACGCAAAGGGTGATCAGAGTAGGGTTGCAACCCCTGGACGAGCAAAGGAAATGGGATCAAATTATCTTGTAATTGGCAGGAGCATAACGAAAGCAGATGATCCTGTTAAAGCATATAAAACTTGTATGGAGGAGATTAACAATGACTAATTCAGCGAGCAAATCAAAGCTGATTGCAGAGGGGTTACTTGGCATAAAAGCGGTTTTCCTAAGTCCGAATGATCCTTTCACATGGGCAAGCGGCATAAAGAGCCCTATTTACTGTGATAATAGACTTACACTCACTGCACCTAAGGTGAGAGATGTTATCGAGCACGAGATGGCTAGAGTAATCGATGAGAAATTTCCTGAGTGTGATGTAGTAATGGGTACGAGCACAGCTGGAATTGCTCATGCAGCCATTTCCGCCCATATACTAGGGAAGCCTATGGGGTATGTAAGAGGAAGCTCCAAATCACATGGCAGAAACAATAGAATTGAGGGAAAGCTTGAAAAAGGAGATAAGGTAGTAGTTGTAGAAGATCTCATATCTACAGGTGGATCCTCAATCGAGGTAGTTGAAGCGCTCCGTGAGGCTGGGGCAGAAGTGCTAGCGGTTATTAGTATCTTTACATATGAAACTGCGAAGGCTGATAAGAATTTCCAAGATGCAAATGTCGAAAAATTAAGTCTATGCACAATAAGTGAACTCATAGATACTGCTGTTGCTGAAAATTACGTAACAAGTGAAGAAGGAAAGGGAATAATTGAATGGCTAAGAGAGATTTAATTAACATTACTGATCTCGACCTAGATGAGCTAGACCGACTGTTAGCGCTAGCAAGCGATATAATTGAATCACCTGAAAAATACCAGGATAAGTGCGCTCATAAGACCCTGGCGACATTGTTCTATGAACCAAGTACACGTACGAGGCTCAGCTTCGAATCTGCAATGTATGGACTTGGAGGTAATGTGGTTGGGTTCTCTGATGCTAACTCATCGTCAGCCTCTAAAGGGGAGACGGTAAGTGATACAACGAGAGTTATGGAATGTTTTGCTGATATAATCGCTATGAGGCATCCTAAGGAAGGAGCTGCACTTGTAGCTGCTAACTCATGCGACGTACCAGTTATCAACGCAGGTGATGGTGGTCATTTACATCCATCTCAGACACTAACTGATCTACTCACGATACTTCGTAACAAAGGGCGTTTAACAGATTTAAAGGTGGGATTTTGTGGTGACCTTAAATTCGGTAGGACAGTGCATTCGCTCATCTTGGCGCTTTTGCGATATAAGGGGATTGAGGTTGTGCTCATATCTCCTGATGAACTAAAGCTCCCTTCGTATAATAAAGATGCCATGGATGATGCCGGCATTAAGTGGGTTGAGACGACATCCCTAGAAGAGGCGCTCCCTGAACTAGACGTACTCTATATGACTAGAGTGCAGAAGGAGAGATTCTTTAATGAAGAGGATTACGTTAGACTCAAGGATACTTATATACTAGATGAACAAAAGTTAGAATCTGCAAAGGATAATTTAGTAATCATGCACCCACTGCCAAGGGTTAATGAAATTTCCGTAGAGGTAGATAAGGATCCTAGAGCTAAATACTTTGATCAGGTTAAGAACGGAAGATACGCGAGAATGGCGCTAATTCTCATGCTTTTGGGTATCGAAGGAGGTCTGAATTAATGAATATTGATGGAGTAACAACCGGAATAGTTCTTGATCATATTGATGCAGGAAAATCTCTGGCCATATATAATCTGCTGAGACTTGATAAACTGGATTGTAGTATAGCTATTATCCAGAATGCTAAAAGCGGTAAGTATGGCAAGAAGGATATAATCAAGATTGATCAAATTATCGATTTGGATTTTGATTTAATAGGCTTTGTAGATCCTAATATTACAGTAAATATAATCAAGGATAGTAAACTCCATAGCAAGAAGCATATGAAGCTGCCAGAGCGACTTACAAATGTTATTCAGTGTAAGAATCCTCGTTGCATTACCTCTACTGAGAGAGGAATTGAACATAGATTTCGCCTTGATGACGCTGAAAATCACATATATAGATGCGAATATTGTGATACTGTTCATCGTGGCAGTATCAAGCTTTAATGGGATTCAAATTGTATTTTACTTATTTAGGAAAATCTACAGACAATGTATTTGCCCTCTTTGCCGGATAACCTGCGAGGAGGGTTTTTGTGTAAATTTATATAGGGGGTTAGACGGGTCGTTTTACAAAATTAAATCTGATACAATACAAATAATCTGATTGTTTACTGATAAAAAATGATAAGAGAAGGAATGTATTATGGAAGACAAAATTATGAAATATGAAACTACAAAGTCATCAAAATATAGACGTGCTTTTTCATTTCTTTTAATTCTGCTTTTTACTGTGCAGCTCGTATTATTCTTCGATATCAACGAGACTTTTGCAGAGGAGAATAGTGCTTCAGGATCTACGGCTGTCGATGAGAATATATCGTATACAGGTTCATATACTCTGACAGGACAGGAAATGAATGAATATATTAATTCCTGGAAATCTAACCACTCGGATATTGTCAATCCAGATGTTAATGATCCAGATGCAGAACAGGCCGCAGCTGCTGTCATACCTTGGGCAGGTGGTAAATATGGAGAGTACAGGGTTGCTACACAGACAATTAGGTATAGAACTGTAGAAAATGGGGTAGAGGTGTTTAAACCCGTAAAAAGACGCGTTATATTTCTTGGTCTAACGGTTACTGGAGCTGTTCCTAACGTTACTATAGGGGCTAAACAGCCAACAGCAAAAGTGACCAGATACATCGATGAAGATGGCAACACCGTAAAAGAGGCAGGGACCTTTGGATTCCTCGATGCAGATCAGTATATATACGATGCAGGTGGCAAGATCGCTTATGTCTTTAAAAATACACTCCCAGACACTTCGGATATTCGTACGCATGTCTACACTAAATATGTAGAGCCCGTTCCAACTACACCTCAGGTTCAGGAAACGCCAAAACCTAAGGTCTCAAAGTCAAGTGTTCCATCTAGACCTGGGATTTCTAAGGCGAAAAAAGCTAGTAGTAGAATCACACCAAAGACAGCAGACAATACAGGTATTGCATTTTACTCGGGACTGCTTGGTCTCTCGGTAGCTAGTGTCATGCTGATTATGATGAAAAAGAAGTTTAACCTTAGTAAGTAAAATCGTCTTAAAAGAAAGCATGTACAAGAAAGCACAACCGCTTAACAGGTGTTAGGTGGTTGTGCTTTCTTAGATTTTATATAATGTAGTGCTATACGAAATATGAGCTGCATTAACTGTTCAATTCCATGCCATACCCAACATTTACATGTGTGCTTAAATATATGTCAATTATAAATGGAACTTAGGTTAAGACCATAACTACTCATCAAGTCCAGAAATGGTTTCGCGAATAATTTTTTCTACAAGAGGTCTACAGTTTCCACAGCTAGTGCCCGCTTCTGTTTCCTCTTGAATCTCTGTATAAGTATGTGCTCCATTTAAGATAGCTCTTTCTATGTCAGAGCGATATACTCTGACACATCCACAAATAAGTTTGTCCTTCATGAATTACTCCAAATTCTATATTAAAGTTAATTAATGTGATGAATTAGTATGATATACGGGATTTTAACATGAAAATCAATTGCGCACAAGAGATTGTGCGTCAAAGAAAAATAGAGTATCGAATTATGAAGTTGTGGTAAGTTTTTATTTGACAGTTAATCATATTTTTTCATAATATGATTGGCTTTCATTGTGCTATAATAAAAGTTAACATTAGATAATTTACAAGGGGGACTAATAAAATGAAGATTATTCTTATGGAGCCACTAGGTATTTCCGAGGACACCTTGAAGAGACTATCGAGTACACTGACAGAACAAGGTCATACATTTAAGTCATACGATACTGTGACTACTGATACAAGCGAGCTAATAAAACGCGCTGAAGATGCAGAGGTTCTTATCATAGCAAATCATCCACTTCCTGGAGAGGTGATTAGAGCAGACGAGAATCTTAAACTCGTCTCAGTTGCATTTGTGGGGATAGATCATGTGGACGTTGAAGCTTGCAGGGAAAAGGGAGTACTTATATCCAATACGGGCGGATACTGTGATGACGCGGTGGCGGAGCTCGCAATAGGGTTGACTTTAGACTGTTTGAGAAATATTACTCTATGCAACGAAGCCGTTCAAAATGGACTGGGTAAAGGCAGCCTCGCAGGCAGAGAGCTTGCAGGTAAGGTTGTCGGAATAGTAGGTACAGGTGCAATCGGCATTAGAACTGCTGCTATTTTTAAGGCATTTGGCTGTAAACTTATTGGTTTTAATAGGAGTGAGAAAACCGCAGCCAAGGCTCTTGGACTCGAGTATATGCCACTCATCGATGTCATGGCGAACGCAGATATTATTTCGATCCACACTCCTTTGACACCGGAAACTAAAGGCTTAATTGGGGAAAAAGAAATTGCTGCTATGAAACAAGGAGCAATACTCGTGAACACAGCAAGAGGGCCTGTTATTGAGACAGAAGCATTAGCGAATGCGCTTAGAGAGGGACGAATTAAAGCTGGAATAGATGTTTTCGAGAAGGATCCTCCGCTCCCTAAAGATCATCCGCTTATTGGCGCACCTAACCTAGTTTGTACACCTCATGTAGGCTTTGATACGAGGGAATCCATCGATAGACGTGCAGAGATGGTATTTGAGAATATAACATCTTGGATGGATGGAAAACAGATTAGAAAAATGCTGTAATAAAGCAAAATAAACTTTTTAGCCGGAGCTCCATGCTCCGCAGGAGGCATGTATGTCTATATCAAAAAGACATTCAATTAAGATATTTTTTACATTAATGCTAGCATTAGGGATTAGTCTTTCTATGTCCGCATGCTCGTCTTCTTTTAGCAAAGCAAAGCTTAAAGAACTTTATGCACACCCTGACGAGTTTAAGGGCAAGACGATAAAAGAATTAACAATG
>ERZ772977.431-NODE-431-length-28870-cov-4.531112_pt1 | contig 28870 bp, 24 predicted proteins | sample MGYA00511131_ERZ772977 | MGnify/ENA primary metagenome ERZ772977 (study PRJEB29015, sample SAMEA2737935) | human oral metagenome | biome: human oral; feature: human-associated habitat; material: dental | place: China | collected 2151 ...
ACAACGGCGACAGCACCCGGTCGGGGGGAAACTCAGGGTGAGGCCCCATTGCGCATCCGGGCCGGGAGGCGACACTGGGGACAGGCACCGTGGAACGGAGGAAACGATGAGTCAGGAACAGCACGACCGGATGGACGAGCACCCTGCGGGAACCGACGAAAGGGAGGAGCCCACCCGTGTTACCGGAACCCCCGAGGGGGAGGTGGTGTCCGAAACCGGGCGGGCCAGGACGGACAACGAAAGGCTTGATGACACCGCGCTCAGGTTCATGGCGGATGCCGCCTACGCCGTCGCCGGGTTCGCAGGACTCGTGGGGGAGCGGGCGAGGGCCTTCTATGACGAGCAGCGCGCCGAGTACGCCAAGGCCCACCCGGATGTCGAATCCCCGGGCGCCAAGGAGTTCCTGGAACAGCTCGGCAGCCACCTGAACCGGTTCGTCGACGAGATCAACCGGGGCTTCCGCGACCTCAGCGACAAGGGCCGCGAGGTCATGAACAACAGGCCCGTGAACCCAGAGGCCGATAAAACCGGATCCACGGATCCCGGGGGCACGGAGCCCAAATCCGCAGCGCCCGAAACGGCGGAGCCCGAGGCCGGGCAATCCAAACCCGCTGAACCCAACAGTGAGGAATACGGCGAGGAATACAGGCAACCCGGGAACGAATGAGCCCCACTCCCTGAGGAGGAGACCGGTCCGGACCGCGTTCCCCACGATGGTCCGGACCGCGGGGGGCTAGGATTCCCCTCATGCCTCGTCACACCATCAGCACCATGATCGGGAAGCTCGTCAAACAGGTGGCACGGCTTCGGGGCAGTGGTTCGGCGCTGCCCGGGCTGGTGGTCGAGAGGATGGACCGCGGATACCTCAGACGTACCCTGGACCCCCTTCCCGGCGGCGTCGTGCTGGTCTCGGGCACCAACGGCAAGACCACCACCACGAAGGTGGTCACCGAACTGCTGCAGGCCGTCGGGTACAAGGTGTTCACCAACCGCACCGGATCGAACTTCTCCCGCGGCGTGATCTCCGAACTACTGCCGCTGGTCAACTGGCGCGGCAGGCTCGACGCCGACATCGCCGTCCTGGAACTCGACGAGGCATGGGCCGTGCACTTCGTCCGCCAGGTCAAGCCGCGCATGAGCCTGTTCCTGAACGTGATGCGCGACCAACTCGACCGGTTCGGTGAGATCGACACCGCCGCCGAGATGCTCGCGAAGAACGCCGAGGCCGCCACCGAGGCGGTGATCCTCAACCGCGACGACCCGCGTGTCTACCGAATCCGGGAACGCGCCAAGGCGGAGGCCGTCTATTTCGGCACCACCGACGAACTGCTGGCGCTGATGCCCACCGACGACACCCTCAAGGGCGGCCAGGCCCATGCCAACCACGAGGCCCGCGCCGACGTGTTGCTCAAGGCCATCGACGGGCGACGCGCCACCTACGAGATCGACGGGACCGACCACGTCGTCGAGATGAGCCTGAACGGCGTCTACAACCTCATCAACGCCGCCGCCGCCTTGACCCTGGTGCGGCGGATCGTCGGCGACGCGGTGTCCACGGAGAAACTTCTCGAGGCCCTCGGCAACGTGCGGCCCGCGTTCGGCCGCGGCGAGACCATCACCTACAAGGGTGTCCCGATGGAACTGGTGTTGGTGAAGAACCCCAGCGGCTTCCGGTTGTCGCTGTTGTCCTTCGCCGACGGCAGGGCGGACAACATGATCGCCATCAACGACAACTACGCCGACGGCCGCGACATCAGCTGGCTGTGGGACGTCGACTTCACCCCCCTCGACTCCGTCGCGCTGGTCACCGGCACCCGCGCCGACGGGATGGCGCTGCGCCTGGCCTACGACGACGTCCCCGTCGGGGGGATCGAGGCCGACCTGCAACACGCCCTCGACCGTTTCGCCGCTCTCAACCCGGGCAGGCCGAAACGCATCTACACCACCTACACCGCCATGACGGCGCTTCGGAAACTGATGTCCGGGCTGGCCCTCGGTCAGGACCAGGAGGCGGTGGCATGATCCGCATCGTCCAGCTCTACCCGCGCGACATGAACCTCTACGGCGACTGGGGCAACGCGCGCGTGCTCCAGAAACGTCTCGAATGGCGGGGAATCGACGCCGAGATCGTCGACCACAACCCCGGCGATGACACCGACCTCGGATCCGGGGACATCTTCCTCGGCGGCGGCGGCCAGGACGCCGGGCAGGACAAGATCCAGGAAGACCTCCAACACCACATCGACGAGCTGGCCCGCCTCGTCGAGGACGGTGTGCCGATGCTGCTGATCTGCGGCATGTACCAGCTGCTGGGCCGCACCTTCGTCACCGGCGAGGGAAAGATCATCAAGGGCGCGGGCATCCTGCCGCTCGACACCCGTGCCGGCACCGACCGGCTGATCGGCAACATCACCCTGGAGTCCCCGGAGTTCGGGGAGGTCGTCGGCTACGAGAACCACTCCGGCCGCACCTACGTCGACGACGGCCACGAGCCCCTCGGGAAGGTGCTGCGGGGCGCGGGCAACAACGGCGAGGACCAGCAGGAAGGGCTGCGGTACCGCAACGTGATCGGCACCTACCTGCACGGCCCGATCCTGCCCGCCAACCCGAAGGTCGCGGACTTCCTGATCACCAAGGCCCTCGAACGCCGCGGCATGCCGGCGGACCTGGCGTCGCTGCCCGTCGACGAGGTCGCCACGAAGGCCCATCGCACCGCCAGGAACCGCCCACGGTGAAACCCCGGGGACGGGGGTGAAGCGGATTGGCCGGGCCGTCGTCCCCTGCCATGCGGGATCTTCCGGCCGGGGTGGTTCCGCTCATCGGGGAGCGCCGGGGTGACGATGGTGCGCGGCGCAGCACCCGCGAGACACCCGAAAGGCATCGTTCGGTAGCCTTGGTCAGTGCCCTTGCCCTCGTTGCCGGCCCTGAACCGCGGTCTACCCGTCACATCACACTCCAGCCGGGTGCACCACGTCGTGACGCTCGTCCGTGCACACGCCGACGACCCGCGGCTGCCGGTGCTGCTGAACGCTCTGGCGGGGAAGTCCAGTTACCACGCCCTGCTGGCGGTGGAGGCCGCCCGGGCGCTGGGTGATGAGGACCGGCTGCGGGAACTCGCGAAGCACTCGTCGCGCCGCGTCCGGTTCCGGGCCGCGGCCTGTCTTCCCCTCAGGGTGAAGGATCCGGAGACCTTCGCCGCCGACTACGCCACCCGGTCGATCGGGGAGCGGCGACGCCTTCGCCGCCGGATCATCGACGAGGGCCATCACGAACTTGCTGCGGCGCTGCTGGCGGCGCCCCTCCCTGACCGGGAACGCGCCGGGCTGCTGATCGCCTGCGACCCCGAGGTCGTCGCGGATCACATGCCCGAACTGGGCGACCTGGTGCCGAACCTGGCCGCCCTGGCCAACCGGCATCCCGACGCTCTGCTGGCCGAGCTGCGTCGTCGTCTCGAAGGAGCCCCGGCGGATCGTCGTTCCGCGGTCTGGTGGTGGATCGCGCCCGCCGCCCGTCACCTGGCCCGCAACCGTCCCCGGGAGCTGGTGCTCCTGCTGGCCGCATCGGAGGCTTCCCAGGGATTGCCGCCGCCGTTTCGTGGTGTCGCCGGGACGCTGCTGGCCGCCGCCCCCGAGGAGATGGCCCGGCTCCTGGCCGCCACCCCCACCGACTGGTCTTGGGATGGTGACGCGCTGCGCAGACAGGTGTGCAGGCACTTCCGGAAGCTGAACCGGGAACAACGGGCCCTCATCCTGCGCGCCGAACGCGACGACGACCACCGGGTGGCAGGCCTCCTGCGGAGCCTGCCACCCGGGGAACGGGCCCGGGCCTTCAGCGACGCCTACGGGGGCGTCGAGCTGCGCGACCGGGAATGGAGCGAGGAACTGCTCGACGCCCTGCCTCGGGAGCTGCGGGAGACCGAGGCGGCCCGGATGGCGGCGCTGCCCGTCAACCAGGGCCGGGGCGATCAGCTGAGACTGGCCGCCTGCCTGGCCCTCGGCGAGGCCATCACCGTCGCCGAGCCCTGCCTGAACTCCAGCGACGCCGACGAACGCGGGGCCGCCTGGCGTGCGATCCTCGCATCCGCGTTGCGCAGCCGCGACCCGCGGGCGGTAGTGGTCGCGTTCGCCCGCATCGAGGCCCTGGCAGGCGAGCAGGATCCGGTGCGGAACGCGGCGACATCAGCCCTCGTGGTGGCCAGCGGCCGGACCCTCGACCTGATCCCCGTCGAACGCCTGAGAAAGCTGGTGGGCATACTGACCGACGCCCGCGACACCTCCTCCGCCACCTTCATGAACCTGCAGGGTGCGCTCTGGCGGCTGTTCGTCCACCGGGCCCAGCTGGGTGAGCCGGTACAGGAGCAGGTGGAGTTGCTGACCCGACTTCCCGGTTCCTGCTCCCTGGGCGTGGGCGGAAAACTGCTCCTGCCCATCCCGGCCGCCGCCGCGAAGACCCTGGCGGCGGGGTTCTCGCAGACCTTCAGGACCGAGGCCGACCGGGGCGAGTACGACCAGGTGAACTGCCTGGCCGTGATGCTGGGCCGCGACCGTCACGATCTGCCGGAGATCACCGGCATCCTGCGCCGGGCCATCAGATCCCACGACCCCCGCACCGTCGAGCGCGCGATCCTGAACTGGCTGGCGGCCCCGCGGACCCGCGGCGAAAGGCTCGCGGGGCTGCTGAAACTCGACCCCTCGTTCGCGACCCTCGAACGCGTCCAGGAACACATCTGCCGCTACCGTCCCGACCTGGCCGGGATCCTGTACCGAAAGATCCCGATCTCCGGGCGGCTGCACGACGAAACCCCCTACATCGGGATCGCCCCCGGGCCCTTCGACGGATGGCTGCCCGAGCAGAGCCGCCTCTACTCGCAGGCCCTGGCCAGGTTCGTCGACGACGAAACCCAGGACCGGCGGCGGAGGCTGGCCGCCGTGGAGGTGCTGGGCCGGCTTCCCTGGCTCGCCCCCGACGCGCTCGAACCCGACAGCACGGAAACCGTGATCCGGGAGGCGCAACTGACGGCGGCCTTCCGCTCACCCGCGGTGGAGTGGTCGCTGACGGATTTCCTGACGGTGCTGGACACCGACCTCGCCCCGGCCGCGATGCTGGCCGCCACCCGCGTCGTCGACGAACTGCCGCCCGCCGAGACCACCGAGGCGTTGATGGTCGTCGCCACCGATCAGTGGCGGAAGGTGAACGTCCGCAAACAGGCCGTGCGGCAGGTGGCGCGCCTGCACCGTCCCGAGGCCGCCGAGATGCTGGTGGACCTGGCGATGGACGTCACCGTCCACCGTGACGTGCGACTGGCGGCGACCGCCGGGCTGATCGAACTCCTCGACGACGAATGGGCGTGGGAGGCGCTGTCCGAGGCCGCGGTGGGCGGTCGCGAGGCCGCCCGGGTCCTGGCGGGCATCGATCCGGGCCGGATGTCGGTCAGGCACCGGGCCCGTTTCGGGGAGATCCTGGCGAAGGCCTCACCGGAACCGGAGCTGGTGGAGGCGCTGCCCACGTGGGTTTTCTGGACCCCGAAGATCACCGGGCGGATCGTCGAACTGCTCTCCTCGGAGGAGATTCCCGTCCGGCAGGCCGCGGTCCGGGCGCTGGACGGTGCGGGTTCCGGGCTGCGCTGGGGCATGCTGCTGGTGGCGGTGGCCGGGATCGCCGCGGCAGCGGCGGACGAGCCGGACGACTCCATGGAGGAACTTCCCAACCAACGCCTGCTGGAGGACGTGGTCGCCGCCCTCCTGCCGGACAGCCCCCGGGTCCGGATGGAGCAGCGCGCCTGGTTGAAAGAACTGGCCGCGGCCCTGGCGGCGTTCCCGCACACGGCCTGGCAGCACTGGCAGGTGCTGCTGGCCGCCACCGACTGGAACGACCCGCTGACCGACCTGACCGACCTCGCCGAGGTCGTCGCCGATCCGCTGCGGGCCCGCGAGATCCTCGAACTCACCCAGCAGACGCTCAAGGAGCTGCACGAGGCGCGGTTGTGCGGCGATTTCGCCGTCGCCACGGAGGAACTGCTGGCCCGCGGCGACGCCGTCACCGGAGCGATCGCCCTGGCGCTGCTGGGACACGCAGGCGACGAGGTGGGCTGGGACGACGCCTGGCGCGCCCGGCTGCGAACCGCCCGCTCCCACCCGGTGCCAGCGGTCGCCGCCTGGGCCCGGGAAATCCACGTCGGCTCCTGGGCCACCTGAAGCCGGTCGGGCCGGGCAACGAGGAACGAGCGGCCCGTGCCGAAACCACCCCGGCATCCGGTTCGCCCCCACCACCGCCGGTAGGGCCGACACCTTTCCCGACCGCCTGCAGGAGCGCCGCGGAGAGCAGGATGGCTACTTCGGTGGAGACCACGCTGATCAGGACACCGGCGACGGCCGGCGAAGCGATCCGCGCCAGATTGACCAGCGTCGCCTGCGTCGCGACGGCCCTGGTCAACTCCTCGCCCTCGACGACCTCGGCGATCATCCGCCGCGACGACGGAAGGGTCAGGGAGGACAGTGCCTCCCCCAGGAACAACAAACCGCCGATCACGACGATGCTCGACCTGGCGTGTAGTAGACCCACCCAGAGCAGAACCTGCACCACCCCCGCCAGGCATCGCAACACTCGGGTGGTGCGGATCGGGCTGCGTCCCCGGTCCGCCAGCACACCCCCCGCGAGGGTCATCACCACCGGGGCCAGCGCCCCCACCGCCAGAACGGCCGAGAACTTCGCCACCCCGTCGCGGTCACCCAGCAGCGCGAAGGCCACCGCTATGGGGGCGATGCCGCTGCCGAACGCATTGAGCGCCTGCGCCACCGAGACGGTCAGCACCCGCCTCGCGTGGGAGCCGGTGGGGCCAGCCCGTTGCGTCACGTCTTCTCGTGCTCCTCAGGGGCGTGGTGGCCCGCGGTGTGGGGGATGCCGTTGACGTAGAACCAGCGGCCGTCCACCCGGAGGAAGGAACTGACCTCCCGCATGGCGCCGGTCTGGTCGCCCTCCTCCCACGTGGCCGAGAACGCGACCATTCCCTCCTCGTCCCAGGCCTTGCCCGCCCCGCTGTGTTCGATGGTCAGGCCGGTCCAGCGGAGTCCGGGCTCGGGATCGATCGACTCGGGGCGGGTGTTGGGATGCCAGGTCTCCAACAGGTAATCCCTGAGCCCCAGCGCGTAGGCACTGTACCGCGAGCGCATCAGGGCGACCGCGGTGGCCGCGGGCCGACGGCCCTCGTGAAGGGGACCGCAGCACGTCTCGTAGGGGCGGCCGGTGTCGCAGGGGCAGATGTCGGGGGGAGCACTCACGAACCCAGTATGTCGTCTACCGATCAATAACGCTCAATCGATGTCGTCAATTGGGAAATGGCGAGGTCGGAGCTCTCCCCGTTGAAGCCGGCTGAGCCGGTCGTGTCTTTCCGCAGTTGGTTGAGCCAGCCAGCGAGCTGGGCGTGCTGAACCGTGGTGACCGTGGTCGGGTTCCGGCTACCAGGTGTCGGTGGCGGTTTCGACCCGGGCCGCTCGTCCTCGCCTCCCGGGTCAGCTGTTGTTGTTCTGGGCCGCGGAGCGGGCGTCCTTGGCGCGCATCAGGTCCAAGGCGATCACGCCGCCCAGGATGGCCAGCCGCCGGTCCGGGGAGGTGCCACCCGGGTAGTGCAGGGCATACTGGTCGTGGCCGAGCAGCGCCTTGACGAAGCCTGCCCGCTCCCGGCTGACCTGCGCGACGACCCCTCCGCCGGTTGCATCCACCACTTCGAACTCGCGGTCGAAGAAACTTCCCTCCACCATGAACTCCTCCCCGGTGCTGAGCGCGATGGAGAACCTGCGGGAGAAGAACGTCATCTTCCTGGCGACGGTGGCCAGCATGGAACCGTCACCCCGCACGATCTCGTAGGTGTCCCGCCAGAAGTCACGAACGTCACTGACGTGCGCCAACCGGCTGCCGTCGGCATCCAGCACGTCGAACTCGCGGGGCCCCAGGAAGAACCGGCGAGCGCCGCTCTCCGTGCCGCCCACCATTCCGACGACCCGCTCCTGGTCGTCGAGGATGTCGAACTCGGGGGAGAGGCCGTTGCGGAGCTGCTGCAGGATGAGTAGATCCTGATTCAGGAGACCAGCTTGACTGCTCATGACTCAAGGGTAGGAGACCGGGGGATCAGGATAGGCTGGTGCAGGGGCAAGTGCGATGGCCGATCTGATCCGAGGAGGGGTCGTGAACCCGCTGAGTGCCGGAGACTTCGTCGCGTGGGCCGATCGGCTCGCCAGGCTGCCTTGGCCGCTCACCCTCGACGCCTTCCGGGGAACGGCCGTCGGTTTCGGATGGTCCCCGACCGACAGGCCCTGGGAGTTCGTGGTGGACTTCACCAGCGGTCCGAGACGAATGGTGCTGTTCGGGGGCAGGTCGGGGGGAATCCACAACATGTCCTTCCCCCTGAGCAAACCCCCGGGTGAATCCGCGGAGGAGGCCGCGGGGCTGGACGAGCTGTTCATCTCCTACGAGGCCGCCGGGACGCAGGCGTGGGGAAAACCGTTCTACACCGACCCGGGCGAGGACCCCACCGTCGCCTGGCGACTGTCCAACCACACCGTCACCGAGATCGTCGGCGGCCCCGACATGATCCTAGCGACCTTCTTCACGCCCCAGGGGTCGTTCATCTACGGGTGAGAGGTCGTCCTGAAGTCGGTTTCGGTCAGCGCGCCACCAGGGTCAGGAGCGTGACCTCCGGGGGGCAGGCGAAACGGTACGGGGCGAACGGCGAGGTGCCGATCCCGGCCGAGACGTGCAACCAGGCGCGATGCCCCTCCAACCAGTGCTCCGACAGGCCCTTGACACGATCCGCCGGGAGGTCGCAGTTGGTGGTCAACGCCCCGTAACCGGGCACGCACACCTGGCCGCCGTGGGTGTGACCCGCGAGGATCAGCTCCACCCCGTCGGCGGTCATGGCATCCAGGATGCGGCGGTACGGAGCATGGGTGACACCCAGGCTGAGATCCACTCCGTCGCTGGGAGGGCCGACGACGGCGGGATAGTGGTCCAGGTCGTGGTGGGCATCGTCGGTGCCGCGCAGCTCGATTCGGTACCCGCCGGCCTCGACGATGGCGCGGCGGTCGTTCAGGTCGTGCCAGGCGCCGCTGCGGGTCAGGGCCGCCCGCAGCTGTTCGGTGGCCAGCGGCTCCGAGGTTCCAGAGGGCTCGGAGCGGCTCCGGGTGACGTAGCGGAGCGGGTTCTTGAACTTCGGTTTGTGGTAGTCGTTGGAGCCGAAGACGAACCCGCCCGGCACCTCCTGCAGCCGCTCCAGCGCCGACATCAACGGCCATGTCGCGACGTCGCTGGCGATGTTGTCGCCAGTGTTGATCACCAAGTCGGGTTCCAGGTCCGCCAACGACCGCAGGAAGTTCAACTTCAGTTGCTGGCCGGGCAGCAAATGGATGTCGCTGAGATGCAGTATGCGCAGCTCAGACCCACCTGCGGGCAGCACCGGAACCGTCACGTGACGCACCCGGAAACGGGTGGTCTCCACCAAACCCCAGGCGAAACAGCCCGCCGCCGCCACGGCGAGCCCTCTCGCCACCTTGAACGGCGTGGTCACCGTTCACCGGTCGGGACCGAGGTGGGCATCGGATATCCGGGGTCGGGGGTCGTGGGCGGTCCCACCGTCGGGGCGGTGGTCGGCTGGGGTCCCTTGGAGAACTGCATCCGGATGGTCGAGAACTTCGCAGCACTGCCCGAAGGGCTGATCTTGCCGAGGTAGGTTCCGGCAGGCTGGGGGCTGAAGACATCCATTCGGGCCGTGGTGAACCCGGCTTCCTCAAGGGTTTGTTTCGCCTGCTCGTAGCTCATGCCCGAGATGTTCGGGATCGGGATCTTCTCACCCTCCAGCACTCGCTGGTTCGGGGCCTCGAAGCTGGTCTTGGGGACGTCCTTGAGCGCTGCGCTCATCGCGGCGCGCCAGATGCCACCCGCGTCCTTGCCGCCCGAACCCTCCAGGACAGTGCCCGTTGACAGCCGCATCCCGTCGATCGACTTCTTGTGGTTCTGGTAGTACGAGTTGATGTTGTCGACGGCGATGTAGGCCACACCCGCCATGTCGGGGGTGTAACCGGCGAACCACACGGACATGGCGTCATCGGTGGTTCCGGTCTTGCCGGCCTGGGGTCTGCCGTCCGGCATGAGCGCCCTGGAACCCGTGCCCTGGGTCATGACCGTTGACAACACGTGGTTGACGCCGTCGGCCACCTCGGGTTCTATCACCTTCTTGCAGTCGGCCGACGGGATCTCGATCTCGGTGCCATCCTTGGCCTGCACGCTCTGCAGGATGATCGGGTTGCAGTGCACTCCCCGGTTCGCGAACGTGGCGTAGGCCTCGGCCATGGACAGCGGCGTGACGTACGCGGTGCCGAGCACCCACGACGGGTAGCTCGCCATGCTGCGCATGTCGGTGCCGTCGGCGAGTTTCACGCCGAGTTTCTGGGCCATGTCGATGGAGGCGCAGATCCCGACCTTGGCCTCCAACTGGATGAAATAGGTGTTCACCGAGTTCTGGGCGGCCTTCAGCATGTCGATGACGCCGTAGGCCTTGTCGTAGTTCTTGGGTTCCCAGCTGCTCTGGAAACTGAACGTACCCTCGCAGTTCTTGAACTTCGTTCCCTTGAACTGCATGCGCTGTGGGGCGTCGAAACTGGTGCTGGTCGGCACGCCCTGCTCCAGGGCGGCACCTATCACGAAGGGTTTGAAGGTCGACCCGGGCTGGAAGCCCTCGATGCCGCCGTACTGGGTGGACACGTTGACGTTCTGCCAGGTCTCGCCCTCACCGCTGCCCAGCTTGTTGCGGCTCTGGGCCATGGCGGTGATCAGGCCGGTGCTCGGCTGGATCAGCACGGACCCGCCCCAGACCGGGTCCTTGGCGCCGACGGTCTGGGAGACGGCCGCCTCCGCTGCCTGCTGGGCCTCCGGGTCGATGAGGGTCCTGATGGTCAGGCCGCCGCGTTTGAGCCGGTTCGTCCGCTCCTCGGCGGTTGATCCCAGCGAGGGCATCTGATCGGAGGTCAGGGTGCGCACCACGTAGTCGCAGAGGATCGGGAACTGGGAGGCCGTGCAGCCGTTGGGGGTGGTCTGCAGGTTGGAGGCGTCGAAACCCTCCGCCATGGCGGCGTCCGCCTCTTCCTTGGTGATGGCCTTCACCTCGGAGGAGGACATCCGCTTCAACACCTGGTTGCGGCGCTCGATGGCCTTCTCGGGGTTCTTCACCGGGTTGTACGCGACGGGGTTCTGGACGATACCGGCCAGCATCGCGGCCTGCGCGAGGGTCAGGTCCTTGGCGCTCGTGTTCCAGTAGTGGTGCGCGGCCGCCTCGACCCCGTAGGCGCCGTCGCCGTAGTAGGCGATGTTGAGGTAGCGCTCCAGGATCTCGTTCTTGCTGAAACGTTCCTCGACAGCCATGGCGTAGCGCATCTCCCGGATCTTGCGGTCGATGCTGACGGCCTGCGCGGCCTGCACGCCCTCTTCGTCACCTCGATCCTTGGCGGCCTCGATCTGCACCTGCTTCACGTACTGCTGGGTGAGGGTGGAGGCACCCTGGGTGGAGCCACTGAGAGTGCGGATGACGGCGCGCCCCAGGCCCTGGATGTCGATGGCACCGTGCTCGTAGAAGCGGTGATCCTCGATGGCGATCTGCGCCTTCTGCATCAAAGGGGAGATCTGCTCAAGGGTGACGTAGGTGCGGTTCTCCTCGAAGAAGGTGGCCAGCTCCGAACCGTCGGCCATCAGAATCTTGGACTTCTCCGACTGTGGCGGGGTCTCGAACTCGGCCGGCAGGTACTGCATGTTCTCGGAAGCAGCCTTGGTGAAGCCGCTGGCCAGAGCAACGAACGGCACCGCCAGACCTGACAGCAGGAGTCCACACAGTACGCTGACGGCCAGGAACATCGCCACGGATTTTCCCTTGCTTCTGGGCGCGCGCGTCTTCATGGCCCAAAGTGTACGTGAGGTTCACTACAGGCCAAGGTTCACGTTTCCTGGGGCGTCTCGTCGTCAAGGGCGGACAGGTCCGGCCGGCGGAACAGGCTCACGGTCGCCGCGGCCAGCCCACCCCAAAGGGTGAGGATGGCGACGATCATCATGACGATGGCTGCTGCACTCATGCGGACACCTCTTCGGAAACCTCGTGTTCGTTGTTCTGCTCGTCGAAATCGGTGCGGACGGTGTGCCGCCAGGGAAGCCACGTCAGGATCACGGCCACCACGATCAGCGTCGCGGACATGCCCCAGCCGAAGATCATCAGCAGGTGCTGCGGATAATTCTCATAGGGTTTGCCGAGCTTGCCGATGAAGTCGTTGATCAGCATGTAGCCGAGCACCAGGGGCGCGGCCACACCGACCAGAGCCATCCAACCCCGCCCCACCTTGAAGCTGGAGAAACGGTTGAGGTGGTCGCGCAGCACCGGGAGTTTGCGGACGATCCACACCGTCGCGATGATGCACGCCAGGGCCCCGCCGAGGATGCCGTACTTGTTGACGAACTCGTCGGTGATGTCGAGGAAGTACAGCCCGGTGGTGGTGGACAGCAGGAAGACCGACAGGATGGTCATCGGGATGCCGATGACGAGGGTGGCCTGCACCTTGGGGATGCCCAGCTTGTCGCGCACCCCGGAGACGACCACCTCGACGATGCTCAGCAGCGACGTCAACCCCGCCACCGTCAAGGAGGCGAAGAACAACACACCCATCAGGGAACCCAGCGGGGCCTGGGAGATGATCGTCGGGAAGGCAACGAAGGCCAGGGTGATGCCCTGCCCGGCGACGTCGGAGACTCCCTGGCCCGTCTGGCCGGCCATGAAACCCAGTGCGGCGAAGACACCGATGCCCGCCAGCAGCTCGAAACCGGAGTTGGCGAACCCGACGACCAGACCGGAGCCGGTCAGGTCGGTGCGGCGCTTCAGGTAGGAGGAGTAGGTCAGCATGATGCCGAACCCGACCGACAGCGAGTAGAAGATCTGCCCGAAGGCCGCCGCCCACACCGCAGGATCGCCGAGCGCGCCCCACTCGGGGGTGAACAGGGCGTCCAGTCCCGTGCCCGCGCCGGGCAGGAACAGCGACTGCACCACCAGGATCAGGAACATCACCACCAGCAGCGGCATGAAGATCTTGTTCACCATCGCCAGGCCCTTGTTGACGCCCAGCGCGACGGTGACCAGGGTGACCACCCACACCACCAGGATCGGGACGAACAGCGACGGCACGAAGTCGAGACCGACCCCCGGGGTCTCCGCGACGTGCAGGAAATCCTGCATCAGGAAGGCCTTCGGATCGGCTCCCCAGGCCTGGTTGATGCTGAAGAGGGTGTACATCCCGGCCCAGCCGATGATGGCCGCGTAGTAGATGCCGATCACGAAGCAGACCATCACCTGCCACCAGCCGAGGCTCTCCGTCCAGCGCCCCATCCGTCGCAGCGACAACGGGGCCGAGCCGCGGTAACGGTGCCCGATGGCGTAGTCGAAGAACAACAGCGGAATGCCCACCGCCAGCAGCGCGATCAGGTAGGGAAGAATGAATGCCCCGCCGCCGTTCTTGAACGCGACGTACGGGAAGCGCCAGATGTTGCCCAATCCGACGGCCGACCCGATGGCCGCCAGGATGAAGTAGTTGCGGGAGTTGAAGCTCTCCTGCTTGGGCACACGCTTTTCCATTGAATTCAGCTCCGAGGGTTTTACGTGGTTCCACGACTGGGCGGTGCTCCGAGGGTCGCGGAACCTTCACGATGAACGCCTCAACTTATTACGGGCGTGGCGTGGATGTGGAGCTCGTCCAGCAAATGGGCGAGTCGGTTTGCAGGATTGTTATCAAACCAACCCTCCCTCGGCTGGAAGGAGCGAGGGGGAGCGGCGCTAGACTCAGCCACGTTCACCGCCCGTCAGGAGGAGTTTTGCGAACCATGACCACCCGAACCGGGCTCCTCCGTGCAGGGCTTGCCCTGTGGGACGGAGCGAGCTGGAGCGTCGCAGCCATGGCGCTGGTCTTCGCCAGGTACACCCTCACGTTGGCCCGGCCGGAAACCCAGTTCGTCGTCCAGTACGTCGTCGCCGCGGTCGTCCTGCAGATCGTCATCGGCCTGATCACCAAGCTCTACCGTGGCCGCCACGGCATCGCCTCGTTCGAGGAGTCGGCGCTGCTGGCGCTCATCACCCTCGGGATCGGTCTGGCGCTCGGCATCTTCTCGGCCTTCTTCGCTGTCCCCGGCTATCCGCGGGTGGTGACCTTCACCGTGCCGCTGGCTGCGCTGGTGCTGATGGCGGCGGGCCGTTTCCTGTTCCGCACCGTCAGCCGTTCCACCCAGCACCACGAGGGCGGGGAACCGGTCCTCGTCTACGGCGCGGGCAACGCGGGCCAGCAGCTCGGGCGGCTGCTCGCCTACGACCCCGACGCTCCCTACGAGGTCGTCGGGTACATCGACGACGACCCGGCCAAGAGCAACCTCCACGTCCAAGGAGCCAAGGTCCTCGGGAAGCGTGGGGACATGGTCTCCATCGCCCGGGCCCACGGCATCAACAAGATCATCGTCGCCATCCCCACCGCCGACCGCACGTTCATGCGCGAGATCTCCGAGCTGGCCGACGAGGCGGGCCTGGAGACGCTGGTGATGCCCTCCACGAAGGACCTCGTCTCGGGCCGCGTCGGTTTGGGGGACCTGCACCAGCTGAACGTCACCGACCTGCTGGGGCGTGCCCAGATCAAGACGAACCTCGGGGAGATCGCCGACTACCTGTCCGGCAGGGTGGTGCTCGTCACCGGGGCCGGCGGCTCCATCGGCTCCGAGCTGGCCCGCCAGCTCCACCGGTTCGGGCCGAAGGAACTGGTCATGCTGGATCGCGACGAGTCCGGCCTGCACGGAACCCAGTTGTCCATCTACAACCAGGGCCTCCTGGACACCCCCAACATGGTGTTGTGTGACATCCGCGACGTGGAGGCCCTCGACAAGGTCTTCGCCGATCACCGTCCCGACGTGGTGTTCCACGCCGCGGCGCTGAAGCACCTGCCGATGCTCGAGCAGTATCCCCTCGAGGGCTGGAAGACCAACACCATCGGCACCCTCAACGTGCTGCGCGCATCCGAGAAGTACGGGGTCCAGCGTCTGGTCAACATCTCCACCGACAAGGCTGCCGACGCCACCTCGGTGCTGGGGAAGACCAAACGTCTTGCCGAGGAGCTGACCGCCTTCTACGCAGGCAAAACCGGACGTACGTGGCTGTCGGTGCGGTTCGGAAACGTTCTCGGGTCGCGCGGGTCGATGCTGCACACCTTCACCCGCCAGATCGAGCAGGGCGGTCCCGTCACGGTCACCCATCCTGAGATCACGCGTTACTTCATGACCATTCCCGAGGCCTGCGAGCTGACCATCCAGGCTGGCGCCATCGGGCAGCCCGCCGACGTGCTCGTCCTGGACATGGGGGAGCCGGTGCGGATCCTGGACGTCGCCAAGGACCTCATCAAACGCTCCGGCAAGGACATCCGGATCATCTTCACCGGGCTGCGCCCCAACGAGAAGATGCACGAGGTGCTGTTCAGCGACGACGAGGCCCGCACCCCTACCACGCACGAGATGATCAGCCGCGTGAACGTCCCGGCTCTGGACCCGGGGCTGCTGGAGACCGTCGACGGCTCCGACCCGGAGTCGCTGAACAAACTGACCCACCAGCGTCACGCCGAGGAAGCCGCCCGGATGGCCGAGAAGCAGGCCCACTCCGGCCTCGACGGAATCAGCTTGGAGCGTCCCGGGTCCTGACATGCGAATCCTCTACATCGACCACTACGCCGGATCCCCGACCCTCGGGATGGAGTACCGTCCCCACGCGATGGCCACCGAATGGGCCCGGATGGGCGCCGAGACCGTCCTGCTGGCGGGCACCCACTCCCACCTGAGGAAGAAGAACTTTCCCGACGCGAAGCCGCTCGAACCCGTGGAGATCGACGGCGTCGAGTTCCGTTTCATCCGCACCCGCGCCTACGACGGCAACGGCATCGGCCGGGTGTTGAGCATGGCCGACTTCGTCGGTCGCGGCTGGCTGGCCGCCGGGCGGATCGCCCGTGAGGTCCGGCCGGACGCCGTCATCGCGTCCTCCACCTACCCCTTCGACACCTACCTGGCGCAGCGGGTCGCCAAGGCGTCGGGGGCGCTGCTGGTCCACGAGATCCACGACCTGTGGCCTCTGACCCCCATCGAGCTGGGCGGGCACTCGCCGAAACACCCGCTGATGTGGGCGATGGCACAGGCGGAGAAGTCGGCCTACCGCAACAGCGACGCCGTCGTGTCCATCCTGCCGAACGCCGAACCCCACGTCCGGTCGCTGGGGATTGTCACCCCCGTCATCCCGATTCCCAACGGCGTCGAGAGCGACGGCCCCCACGAGCCGGCACCCGAGTCGTTCGCCTCGCAGGTCGAGGACCTCCACGAGCGCGGGCGCGCCGTCATCGGCTACGCGGGCGGCATGACCAACGCCAACGCCATGGACGACTTCGTCTCCGCCATGGCCCTGATCCGTGACGAACCCGTCACCGCGCTGCTGCTCGGCGACGGCCTGTACCGCGCCGACCTGGAGAAGCAGGCCAGGGACTCCGGGGCGCACGTGATCTTCGCGGGCAGCATCCCCAAACCGCAGGTGCACGAGGCCTTGAAGCTGTGCGATGCTCTTTACATCGGCTCGAAAACCAGCCCGCTGTACGCCTTCGGGGTTTCGGCCAACAAGATCTTCGACTACATGGCCACCGGGGTCCCGATCGTCAACGCCTTCGCCTCGGAACATTCGCCCATGGTCTACGCGGGCTCCACCATCCGCGCCCGCGGCGAGGATCCCGCCGACATCGCCCGCGCCATCAGGGAGGCCGTCGCCCTGCCGGCGGCAGAGAGGGCCAGGCTGGGGGAGCTGTCCGTGGCCTGGGTACGCGATCACCACGCGATGCCCGTGCTGGCCAGGCAGTTCCTGGACGTGCTGGGTGGGCGGTTCTGAGCCCGTGACGACGGGCCCGGGCGTCAATTCACAGTGGTAGATTTACGGAGGACCGGGCGTCCGCCGGTCTGGAAAGGCTTCAGTACATGACGCAGGCCGCTGCCATCGGTGTGGTCAATCACGGTGTGGGAAACCTCGGGTCCGTGATGAACATGTTGCGTTACATCAACGCTGTCCCAGTGCTGGTCTCCACCCCCGAGGAGGTGGCGGGCCAGCACCACCTGATCCTTCCCGGGGTCGGCTCTTACGATGCGGGAATCACCGGGTTGCGAGAATCCGGGATGGCCGACGCGGTTCTGGACCACGCGGCCGCAGGGAAACCCCTCCTGGGAATCTGCCTCGGGATGCAGATGCTGCTGGAGGGCAGCGCCGAGGGAGACCTGCCCGGCCTGGGCCTGATACCGGGGCGCTGCGAGGCGTTCGCGGATCACGTCACGGACCGGCGCATCCCGCACATGGGATGGAGAGATGTCCATCCCGTCGGGAACGGCGGTTTCGCCCTTCCCGATCCGGGACGCTTCTACTTCGCCCACTCCTACTTCGCCCCCTTGGACGAAGGTGGGATCACATGGGCCCGCGCGACCTACGGGGTGGGCTTCAGCGCGGTCGTGGGCCGGGACTCCGTGGTGGGCATGCAGTTCCACCCCGAGAAGTCCCACCGTTTCGGCATGGCGGTGCTGACCGAATTCGCAGGATGGCGAGCATGAGAGCACGAGTGATAGCCACGATGCAGCTGCTGGACGGCTTCGTCGTGAAGACACGGGGATACGGGAAGACGACCTACATCGGTGATCCGATCAACACGGTCAAGATCTTCAACGACAAGGGCATCGACGAACTGGTGGTCGTCGACATCTCCGCCCGACGCGGCAAACCGGTGGTCACGCCCGCGCAGATCGAGGACATCGCCACCGAGGCCTTCATGCCCCTCGCCTACGGCGGTGGCATCAAGACCTACTCCCAGGTGCGTGACATCCTCTCCGCGGGGGTCGAGAAGGTCATCTTCGGCTCCGGTCTGCTCGACGCGCAGGACACCGTGGCGAGGGCCGCACAGAACTACGGCAGACAGGCCGTGGTCGGTGCCATCGATGTCGGTGTCGACGACCAGCAGCGGTTCCGCCCCTTCCCGGGCGGCGGGGGACGGCCCCTCGACCTCGAACCCGCCGAATGGGCCCGGCAGGCATGTGAGCTGGGGGCGGGCGAGCTGGTCGTCACGGACATGACCCGCGAGGGCGAGATGGGCGGCTACAACCTCGACCTGGTGCGTTCCGTCGCGGACTCGGTGCCGGTTCCGGTGATCGCGCACGGCGGTGCAGGCAAGGTCGAGCACTTCGCCGATGCCCTGGAGGTGGGGGCCGCCGCCGTCGCGGCCGGGTCGATGTTCACCTTTTACGGCCCGCACCGGGCGGTCCTGATCACCTATCCCACGGAGCAGGAACTGGATGCCGTCCTGCCGCAGGTCAACGACTGAGAGGATCGAGGATGACCGTTCTGGAGTGCAGCCACTGCATCATGCGCAGCATCGACGACCCGGCCCTGGAGCTGGTCGGCGGGGTCTGCAACCACTGCCGCCGCTACAAGGAGCTGCTTCCCAGCAGGGTCTTCACGGGAGCCGACGGCGAGGCGAAACTGTCCGCGATCGTCAAGGAGATCAAGGAGGCCGGCGCGAAGAAGCGCTACGACTGCCTCATCGGCCTGTCCGGTGGCGTCGACTCCACGTCGGTTGCGGTCAAGGTCAAGGAGCTGGGGCTGCGACCCCTCGCGTTCCACGTCGACAACGGCTGGAACACGGAACTGGCGGTCAGCAACGTCGAGAAGACGGTCAAGGCCCTCGACCTGGACCTGGTCACCGAGGTCCTCGACCTGCGCCAGTTCTACGACCTGCAGCGTGCCTTCCTGCTGGCTTCCACCCCTGACGCGGACGTGCCCGCCGACCACGCCATCCAGGCGTGCATGTGGAAATTCGCGCGCAAGTACGGCGTCAAGTACATCATCTCCGGAATGAACTTCCGCACCGAGGCGATCAGCGTCCCGTCGTGGTCCTACGGGCACTCCGACTGGCGCTACATCAAGGCTGTCCACGACAAGTTCGGGCGCGAGAAACTCACCACCTACCCGCACTTCGGGTTCACGGAACTGGGTTACACCAACACGGTGGCGCGCGTGCGGATCGTCAGCATCCTTAACTACTTCGAGTACAACAAGGCCGCCGCGGTCAAGCAGATGCAGGAGCAGCTGGACTGGCGCCCCTACCCGGGCAAGCACTTCGAGTCGATCTTCACCCGCTTCTTCCAAGGCTACATACTCCCCGTGAAGTTCACCATCGACAAGCGCCGCGGGCACTTGTCGGACCTGATCAACTCCGGCCAGATCACCCGCGAACAGGCCCTCGAAGAGATCGAGCACAACGACTACACCGAGGACCTGATCCGCCGCGACCGGGAGTTCTTCTGCAAGAAGCTGAACTTCACGGATAGCGAGTTCGACGATTTGATGGCCGCGCCCGTGAAATCGTTCCGCGACTACAAGAATTCCTACGGTTTCGTGCAATTCCTGCGAAACGGCGTCAACGTGCTCCGCAAGAGAGGTTGGTACCCGAAGTGAATCTCGCCCTGCATCTCTACCAGTCGCCCATGGACAACGAGTCCAGGTTGATGCGGATGGCGCGCAGTCTGGTGGCAGCGGACCTCGGCGTGCAGGTCCGGCTGGTGGGGTTGCAGGTGGACGAACGGTCCGGTCTGCAACCGGTCGAGCCCGGCATCGTGATCGACCGGGTCGGCAACCCCACCCCGAAACGCGACACCCTCGCGAGCCGGTTCCAGAAGGTCGGCGGCTGGTTCCAGGAGGTCTACCGGGGCTACCGCGACGCCGACATCGGCGTCGTCAGTGCACACGCCGTCTGGGCGCTGCCCTTGGCGTGGGCGCTCGCGAAACGGGCGAAGGTCCCACTGGTCTACAACCCCCACGAACTCGAGACCCGCACCCCCACCATGGCGGGGGTGAAGAAAACCCTCGCCGAGCAGGTGGAGGCCCGGTTCATCCGTCGCTGCCAGGTGGTCACCGCCGTCAACGACGAGATCGCCGACTGGTATGCCGAGCAGTACCGGATCGCGCGGCCGCTGGTGGTGTTCAACTATCCGGCCGAGGTGACCCGCGGGCGCCCCGCCCGTGACCTGCGGGGCGAACTGGGGTTGCGTGACGACGAGGTGCTGTTCGTGCACACCGGTCACCTGACCGAGGGGCGGAACATTCCGCTCATTCTCGAGGAGTTCGCGGCAGGGGCCAGGCATCACGTCCTGTTCGTGGGTGAGGGGGACATGCGGTCCTTGGTCGAGGAGGCCGCGGAACGTTCGCCGTTCATTCACCGTATGGACCCGGTGCCGCCTGACGAGGTGGTCTCGGTGGTGGCGGGTGCTGATATGGCGCTTTCGCTGATCGAGACCTTGTCGCAGTCCTATGCATGGGGTTCGCCCAACAAGTTGTTCGAGGCTCTCGCCGCGGGAGTTCCGGTCCTGGCCTCCGACCTGCCCGAGATGCGTCGCCGCCTGCCCGCGGAACTTCTTCTCACCTCCGCGAGGGATCAACTGCAAGGGTTCCTGACGGATCTGACCCGCCCGAGAGCACTGGCCTACCGGGAACAGCTCGCTCCGCTTCCCACGTGGGAGGAAGGTGTCGGACCATTGATCGGCGCCTACCGGGATCTCCTCCACGTCGGTTGAACCGGATTCTCCTCCCTCCGGGCCCGGCCCGGTCGGCATGGGCCTCAGCTGCGGAAGATGGCCGCGAAGGTGCCGAGAATGACCTTGAGGTCGCCGACGAAACTGCGGTTGCGCACGTAGTCGCGGTACATGGCCACCTTCCTCGGCAGGATCACCTGCGTGTAGTGGGTCTCGGGGTCCTCAGCGGCCGCCAGTTCGTCCTGTTCGTTGCGGTACGCGATTGCCGCGGGGTCGGTGATGCCGGGTCGTATGGAGAGGATTTCCGTGCGGGCCTCCTCGCCCCACAACTCGACGTACCGGGGCACCTCGGGACGCGGTCCCACGAGGGACATGTCTCCCAGGGCCACGTCGATCAACTGCGGCAGCTCATCGATCTTGGTCTTGCGCAGCACCTTCCCGAGGGGGGTGATGCGGTCGTCGTCCGCGCTGGTCACCTGGGAGCCGGAGCTCGCCACCCGCATGGTGCGGAACTTGTGGATGCGGAAGAGACGTCCCCCGCGGCCCACCCGCTCCTGACGGAAGAAAACGGGGCCGCGGTCACCGAGCCATACGAACAAGCTGACCAGAACCAGGATCGGGGCCAGCACCACCAGGCCGATCACGGAACAAGCCAGGTCGAAGAGACGTTTGAGAACCATGGCTCAGCCCAGGATGGAACGGACGGCCCCGATGACCTGCTCGACGTCGTCGTCGGTCATGGCGGAGAAGATCGGCAGGCTGACGGCCCGGGTGAACTCGGCGGTGGCGACGGGGAAGTCTTCCGGGGTGTGGCGGTAGGTGTCGCGCCAGTACGGCTGGATGTGGAGGGGGATGAAGTGCACCGAGGTTCCCACCTCGTGTTCGGCCATCAGCTCGATGAAACGGTCGCGGGAGACCGGGGCGTCGGGGGTCAGGCGCATCACGTACAGGTGCCAGGCGTGGCTGGAACCCTGAGGGGCGTGGGCCGGGAGAACGACCGGCAGGTCGGCGAGGGAAGCGTCGAACTCGGCGGCGATCGCGGCACGACGGTCCGCCATTTCGCGGGCACGTTGCAGCTGGACGCGCCCCATCGCCGCGGCGGTGTCGGTGAGGTTGTACTTGTAGCCCGGTGCGACGACGTCGTAGTGCCAGCTCGGTTTGGTGGAGGAGTAGCGGTCGAAGACGTCGCGGTTGATGCCGTGGAGCCGCATGGTGCGCATCCGGGCGGCCAGGTCGGCGTCATGGGTGACGACCATGCCGCCCTCGCCGGTGGTCATGGTTTTTGTGGCGTAGAAGCTGTAAACCGTTGCCTCGTGACCGTGGGTGCCGACCAGCTTTCCCTCGTTCAGGGTCGGGAACGAGTGTGCGGCGTCCTCGACGACCTTCAATCCGTGGCGTTCCGCGAACCCCGTGAGGGCACCGTCGGGCACCGCGAGACCGGAGAAGTGCACGGGGGCGACGGCGATGGTGCGGTCGGTGACCTTGCGTTCCGCGTCATCCAGGTCGATGCAGAGGGTTTCGGGGTCGACGTCGACCAGGACCGGGTCGCCCCCGAGATACCGCACCGCCTCGGCGGTGGCGGTGAACGTCCACGTGGGCACCAGCACCTCGGTTCCGGGACACACCCCGATGGCCTCGAAAGCCAGGTGCAGCCCTGCGGTGGCGGAGTTGATCGCGACCCCGTGGGCGTCGGCGCCCAGGAACTCGACGAACTCTTTCTCGAAGGCGGCCGCGTTCGGACCGGTCGTCAACCATCCGGAACGCATGGTTTCGACGACGGCCTCGATCTCGGCCTCGGTGATGTCAGGGCGCGCGAACGGAAGGAAAGCCATGAACCGGAGCCTACACGCGTGCGACCCCGTCACGCCTGCCCATGCAGGCGTATGACGGCACGGGGTAGCCTGAACCGGTGATTTCTGACAGTCGAGGGGACAGGGCATGAAGTTCACCCCAGTGCAGCTCAACTCCCCGGCGAAAACCTCGGGGGCCCGCAAGGGCATCTTCTCCCTCATCACGGTCGGTCTGCAGGGTGGAACCCGCACCATCTCCAACTGGCTGGTCGCCAGGGTCGCGGGTCCGGCTGTCTACGGCAGCGTCGTCAATGCGTTCTCCTTGGCGTCCCTGCTCAACACCTTCTGGCCATCCAGCGCCCAGCCGGCGGCATCGAAGTTCATCGCCCGGGCCCGGGGCAGGCAGGACGACGCGGAGGTCCACGCGGTCGCACAGCACCTTTCGACGCGGGTGCTGCAGGTCACCACTCTTCTGGCCGTCATCGCACCGGTGCTGTGGATGACGCTTTACGGTGGCGCGTGGTGGGAGGGGCTGTGCGTCAGTGCGATGCTGATCACGCTCAACACCTCCGTTTACGCCCGCGGGGTGCACTTCGGTGCCGGGCAGGTGGCCCGCGGTACCCGGGTGGACATCATCTCCAGCATCATCGGGATCGGTGGCACCGGTGTCCTGCTGCTGTTCGGGGTGCACAACCTCCTGCTGACGCTGCCGCTCAGCCTCGCGTTGGGGGCCTATTCGCTGCTGTGCTGGCCATGGACCGCGCATGGACGTCCCGAGAAGGCACTGCGCAGTGAGATCGACAAGTTCGTGACCTTCTCCGCCATCGGTTCCATCGCCAGCGCGGGCATGCTGTACCTGTCCCAACTGATCACCGGGTGGTTCGGTGACACCGCGTCCGGTGTCTATGGCGCCGCATCCCAGCTCGTCACCCCGATGGCCATGATCACCGGAGCCCTCACATCGGTGCTCTATCCCGCCCTCGCGGCGGCGCACGGTGCCGGGGACAAGGAAAAGCTGCGCTCCCACACCGACTTGACCACCCGGGGATTCGTGGCGCTGCTCGTTCCGATTTTCGGCGCCCTGGCCATCGCGTCCCGGCCCTTGATCCACCTGATCTACGAGCTGGGACGCGGCAAGGAAGGCTACATGGAGGCCGCCGTCCTGATGCCGGTGTTCTGCATCGCCCTGCTGCTGAACAACGTCGCCACCCCGTCGGTCAGTGCCGTCACCAGCGGCGCGCACCGCAACGTGCGTTACTCGATGTTGCTGTCCCAGGCCGGACTGCTGACCGCGGTTCTCGTGTGGGTGACGACGGTTCCCTTCCTCGGGCTCTTCGCGATCGTGCTGGGCTATGGCGCGGGCGTCACCCTGACCGCTCTGTCCCTGATGGGGGTCGCGTGGCGGCAGACCGGTCAGCGCTGGAACGGGCTTGCGTTCTTCGTGCTCGGCAGTGCCATCCTGATCGGAGCGGTCTCCTGGCTTGTTCAGAGCCTGTCGCCCTCCTACTGGATCGACCTGGTGGCAGCGGTGATCTTCGGAATTGTCTGGCTGGGCCTGTCGGTGCGATCGATACGACGGGTCGTCTCCGCCCTGCGGTCCTGAAGGGTTGTTCCCCAGGAGTCGTCAGGACAGGACCAGGCCCGCGACCTTCACGCCGGTTGCCTCGACCAGGTTGAGGGCCTGGGCGATGTCCCTGCGGGAACTGGTGTCCTGCCGCACCACCAGCAGGGTGGTGTCGGCCAGTTTCGCTCCCAGGACGCCGGCGCTCGACGCGGTCAGGGGGCCGGTGTTCACGAGTACCCAGTCGTGGGTGGTGCCGAGTTCCTCCAGGGCCTGTTCGTATCCGGTGCGGGTGAGGAACTCACCGGGGTTCGGGACCGGGCCGCCGGCCACGACCACGTCGACACCGTCGGTTGCGGAGACGACATCGGGCAGGGCGGCGCGCTGGCCGACCACGTCGGCCAACCCCGGGGCATCCCCGAGGGGACGGGAGGTCAGGTCCAGGTCGACCAGGGCCACGCTGGCTCCACTCCTCGCGGTGGCGGAGGCCAGTGCCCGGGCCAGGTCGGTGGCCTCGGCGTCGATCCCGCTGACGGCGATGACGTTCTCGCCCGGACCCGCGGACAGGTAGGGCAGGCCCTGGCTGAGCACGTGAACCAGCTCGTTCGGGTCGGGTGCGGTGAGTATCGCGTCGTCGGTGATTTCTCGCAGGTCCTCGGGGCCACGAACCTTGTCATCGAGGAAGACCCTCAGGAACAGGTAGAGGAAGGCGACCAACAGGCCGACGGCGACGCCGACCATGATCTTGCTGAGCGTTCCCATGGTGGAGGCGGCACTCGCCTCGGTGCTCACCTCGATGGAGCCGACCGTCAGTCGCACGCCCGCGTATGAGGGCAGGGCGTTGTCGTCGACGGCCGCCTGGAACTCGTTGCCGATGGCGTTCATGACGGTGGTGACGCGCTCCTCCTGGCCGCTCAGCGACGCGATGAACACCAGCGACTGGTTGGGGGTGCGGACGTTGAGGGCCTTCTGCAGCTGCTCGGCGGTCATGGCCGGGTTCACGGTCTTGCCCGCGGGGGTCAGCACCCGCGGTGAGGTCAGCAGTGCGGGTGCTGACGCGGCGAGCTGGTCGATGGCGGGTTTCTCGCCCGTCGGGGAGGCGCCCTGCTCCGTGACGTGCATCGTGATGGTGAGCGATGTGGTGTGCTCGGGTTTGTTGGTGAACTGGACCACCATGGCGCCCAGGACTCCTGCCAGGATTCCCAGCAGCAGTGCACCCAACCAGTAACGGGACACTAGCCTGAGATACGATCGCACTGACATCAAGAAGGGCCCTTCCACGTGTGACGATTCCAACAGCTTAGCGGCAACTCTGCGTAGACTGAGCCTGCCCAGATACTAGGAGGAGAGTATGCCGGCGCAGCCCAGCGTAGTGTGGATCACGTCCGGGTTCCCGTATGGTGGTGGGGAACAGTTCATTGAGACGGAGGTGCCCCACTGGGCGGAGTTCAAGGGCAGGGTCATCCTCCTGCCCGAGAATCACATGGGTCGTGGTAAACGTCCCCTCCCCCCGGAGGTCGAGGTCGACACCGGTTTGATGTCGGACTGGCATCGTCGTTCCGCCCAGCTGAAGAACTCTGTGCGGGCGTTGTTCTCTCCGGTTTTCTGGCGTGAGCTGAAGTACGTGCTCGGCACGAAACGGGTCAGCCCCTACAAGCTCAAGCACGCCTTCCTGTCGGTGGTGCGGGTTCAGATGGAGCTTCAGCATCTTCGGCGGATCGCGGCCGGGCTTCGTCGCCCGATCGACGTGGTCTACACCTACTGGTTTTCAGTCGGCACCTGCGCAGCGGTTCTCGCGCAGCGGGAGGGGATCGTCAGGAAGGTGCTGTCGCGGGCGCACAACAGCGAGTACTACGAGGACGCCAGGCCGGAGGAGTACACGGCCCTGATGCGCCAGTTCGCCCCCGAGATCCACACCCTGGCGGTCATCTCACAGGACGCCGCCGACTATGCGACGCGCTACGGACTCGGGCCCGACCAGGTGAAGGTGTGCCGGCTCGGGGTCCTGGACGGCCCGATGTGCGCCCCCGCGGGTCCCGGTACCCTGGAGTTGATGTCGGTCAGCACCCTGAGCAGGTTCAAACAGCTCCACATCATGATCGACGCCGTCCGTCTCATCGCCGAGGCGCTGCCGGAGGTGGAGGTCGTCTGGCGGCACGCGGGCGACGGGCCGCTGCACGACGAGCTCCACGCCCTGGCCGACACGAAACTGAAGGGCGTTCCCAACCTGACCCACGAGATGCTGGGACACATCAACAACCCCGACCTGCTGAAGCTGTACGCGGACAGCTCCGTCGACCTGTTCCTGAACACGAGCTCCAAGGAGGGGGTGCCGGTCTCGATCATGGAGGCGATGGTGCGCGGGGTGCCTGCGATCGCCCCCGATGTCGGTGCGATCCGTGAGGTCGTGCTCCCGGAGCTGTTGCTTCCCGCCGACCTCAGCCCGAAGGACCTGGCCGAGCGCGTGGTGGCCTATCACGAGCGCGCCAAGGATCCCGCGTTCCGCCAACGGGTGCGGGAACACGCGCTGAGTTCCTACCACGCGGACACGAACTATCCGGCTTTCGTCCGCTACATCGGCGAGATGGCGGGGCAGGACGGGTGAGAACGACGATCGCAACGGTCACCACACCACGCAGGAACCTCCAGGGATTCACCTCGGTCCTGCTGTTCCTGATGCCAGTGGTCGCATCCCTGGGGTCGGTGATCTCGATAGGTGGGTTCGCCGCGGCACGACCATTGGCCTTGGTGCTGGTGGTGGCGACCTTCATGGTCACCCCGCGCTGGAACCGCGTGTCGATCTGGATCGTGATCCTGATCGTCTGCTGGTTGACCTGGGGACTGGTGATGCTCCACGGCACGGACGCCCTCAAGCGTCTGTTCTCGATAGCGTTGAGCCTGGCGAGCGTCCTGGCCTTCGTCCTGTACCCGTGGACCCGGGAGAGGCTGCGGCTACTGGGACGGGCCTGGTTGTTCGCGTGGTTCGTCGCGGTGATACCGGCGATCTACGAGATCATCACGCGCAAACACCTGCCCAACTATCTGTCGAGTTCTCCCGGCTGGGTGCGGGAGTCCTCCGACGACATCGCCTCCTATTTCGTCAACCCCAATCCCTTCGCATACTTCCTGTGTGCCGCCATGGCCGTGTTCGTCATGACCTCGCAGCTGGAGAAACGCTGGGTGCGCAACGTGATGCTCATCTGTTGCGTCGTCAGCCCGGTCATCATCTACCCGACCAACAGCCGGCTGGTGCTGGCGGTCTCGCTGGTGATGCTGGTGTGGATGGTGGCCACCCGCGAAGCCGTGCGCCCTTGGCTCAGAAAGCTGACGGCCGTGTCGGTGATGCTGGCCGTGGTGGCCGTCGTGGTGCTCATTAGTTCCCCGGCGATCATGAGCCGCATCCTCGATTCGTTCGAGGGGTCGGGATCCGACCGGTTGAAGCTCTACCTGAACGCCATCTGGATGTTCCTGTCGACCTTCGGGCTCGGCATCGGGCCGGGCATGTTCGAGGAGACGATACGGCGCAACCGGGTGCCCTACATCACGCACGAGGCCGTCAACCCGCACAGTGGCGTCTTCGAGATCCTCAGCCAGTACGGTTTCCTCATCGCCGCCCTGGTCGGGGCGGCACTCATAGCCCTGACCTGGCGCAGTATGCGTGGCATCGGCAGGACCGGCGAGGCTCCCGAGTACCGGATGATCCGGCAGGGGATCGCGATCACCGCCATCACCGTCCCGGTTCTCTCCTTCGGCGACAGCACCTTCCTGGACTCCCCCATCGCCTGGATCCAGGTGGCCACGTTGCTCGGTTTCTACTGCGCCTACCAGCAGATCGCCCGTCCCGTTCCGAAGTGGGCGAGGGACAGCGACCCGGAGGTTCCAGAAAGGTTCCGGGTGGCCCGGCGGACCCTGGCTGCGGACCGTCGTGACGACGAGCCGGTAGCGGTGCCGTCCAGATGACGGCCGGATCCGCCCGGTTCACACAGTGGGGAAACCGGGTCTCGTGGTTGCTCGTGCCCTTGGCCGTTGGGATGCAGTTCGTCTGGCTGAGGCGACCCGTGAACATCGCGGGTGTGACGATGACGCTGGAGTTGCCGCTGTTCGGATTTCTGGCGTTGATCGCCGCTCCTTGGGCGGTGGTGCGGATCCGGGTGATGAATCGGTGGGTTCAGGTGCTGGCGGGAGCATTCACCATCCTGATCGTTTATGCCATGGTGGGTATCGCGTGGCATGCCAGTCCCGTGGTTGAGACTTCCCACCTGACTGTGGTTCCCGGCTCCTATCTGCTGGTACCGCTGCTGACCGCGTTGCTGGCGATGGCCGCCGGCCTCGGACTCGCGATGGCCGCGGACCGGCGACACCTTCCCGCTGTCTTGACGTGTGCGATGGGGGCTTTGACCCTCGCGGGTTTCGTGGCGTGGCCACGTCAGGTACCGATGCATCGTTCCTTGCGTCTCGCAACGGCGCTGGGCGGGTCGGCGACGATCCACCTGGTGTTTCTGGTGGCGGCGGCTGCCGGACTGGGCTGGTATCTTCACACCCGCGACGTCGCGGCGGCGTCCCGTGGGTCCGGTTCCGCGTGGCCGGGGCTGGTGCTGGCGGCCCTGGGGGCCGCGGGTGTCCTGGCGACGGGGTCGCGTGGCGGAATGCTGGCCCTGGGCGCCTGGGCGGCGCTGCTCGTCGTGGTGTTGCTGCTTGGGCGGAAGGGACGCCCGCGCCGGTTGTGGCCGTGGCTGGTGGCTGCGGGGATCGGCGTCGTGGCGGTGGTCGTCGTTTTGTTTCCTCCCTTCAACCGGTTCCTTTCCCTTGATGATCCGCTACGGGAGCAGAACCTGTTCTCCGCGCTGACCTGGTGGACGCGGGACTGGCAGAC
>ERZ772977.432-NODE-432-length-28827-cov-9.946476_pt1 | contig 28827 bp, 24 predicted proteins | sample MGYA00511131_ERZ772977 | MGnify/ENA primary metagenome ERZ772977 (study PRJEB29015, sample SAMEA2737935) | human oral metagenome | biome: human oral; feature: human-associated habitat; material: dental | place: China | collected 2151 ...
TAGTTTGTGGATCTTCTGGTTTAACTGGATTCAAACGTATGCTTATGGGATCAGTGTCTGAAGGTATCGTTAGATATGCTAAATCTGACGTAATCATCATTAAACAACGTTCTATCCCAGCGGATTTCGAAGCAACTATCGCTAAAAAATTCCAAGAAGAACAAGAAAAATAAGCATCTCTAAATTAGATTTAGATTAATATATTTTAATTTAAATTCATTTAAAATTTTTCCTTTTTATAATGAACGACGCATACATTATATGCGCCGTTCGTTTTTTATTAATATATCTTCTTAACTTTTAAACTATTATAATTCAAAGCTGCAAGTTGCACAGAATTCGGTCCAAAATACTTAGTATAATCATGAAGTTGCTGCTTATCGTCATAAATATAAACCCTATCTCCGATACTTTCTTCTTCACCTATTTCTACTACTAAGTGACTCATCATCGTTGAGTAAATATTTCTCTCTTTACCATTAATTAAACATGTTTTTCCTTTTAATCTATCTCTTAGTATTCCATCACCATAACCAATATTAACTACCCCAACCTTCTTCTTAGCATCCGCTATATAAGAATTAGAGTACCCAATACATTCACCTTTATTCAAGGTTACTATATTAATTATTTCACCATAAACAGTAATTGGATTTTTTATAATCAAATCTTTTAAGGCCACTGGATTTTCCTTCACATTATAAGGCATAGCTCCATAAAGAATAATCCCTAATCTCTGATGTGTTGTTTTCTCAAAAACACCATCTCGTAAAAACGAAGCACTATTTTGTAAGTGAATTACTTCAAAATCATGATGTTTCTGTGCTTCATCAAGAACTTTCAATACCAATTCTTTTTCTTTTTCATAGAAACCATCAAACTCATCAGCAAATGAAAAATGAGACCAGAATCCTTTTAATTTTAGGGTGTTTTCTTTACAGAAATTTATAATTTCTAATACTTCTTCCAAATTTCTTGCTCCGGCACGTCTCATACTACCCGCAAATTCTAATTGAAGCGTTAAGTTTCTAACATTTTCAAGATTTTCTTTTAAATATTCAAGACTCGCTATATTTATCTCAACATTGTATTCTCTAACTAAATCAAAGTTATAAGTTGGATTTAAAAGAAAAATATTAGCATCTTTTCCTAATGTTTCTCTTATTACTTTACACTCCTCTTCTTTTGTCGTTGCAAAGTAATTTATCCCTATTTCTGAGTATAATTTTACACATTCTCTTAAATTTAAATTATACGCATTATTTTTAACTACAGCTATTATGTTCTGTGATTGTTCTTTTAAATTTATTCCATTTTGTCGTATGTTATTGTAATTTAACTCAATTGTTGCCATAAAAATCCTTTCTTAGATAAAAAGGAGTGACTCAAAAATCGTGATTTCAGAGAAACCGATTTTTTAAAGCCACCCCCGCAAATTTCATCAGATATCTAAAAACTCTTATAAAGTAAATTTAGATATCTATAAACCACTACGTTTATGAATTTTCATATAAACTTTTTAAATTTAGGACCTTTAAATCAGCCCTTTTTATATTACTTAAAATCAACAAAGTTATTTGCTGTAATGGCTCAATATTCCTAGGTAATATTTAACCCCTACTTTTAATATTTTTTCATCGAAGTTGAAAGTTGGTGTATGTAACCCTGAAACATAGTTTTTCTCTTCATTTCTTAAACCTAAAAAACTATAGTTTATAGGAGACAATCTACTAAAGAATGAGAAATCTTCCCCGTATAGATAAGCTTCTTCTAACTCAATATAATCAATATTTTCTTTTTCTATAACTTCTTTAATTACTTGATAAGGAACTTCATCATTAATTACCGCTGGATATCCTCCAGCAAAGTCGACACGAATACTTGCTCCAGTAAGATGTTCAAGCCCTACACGCGTATTTTCAATTGCAGCTTTGATTGTAGCTAAATCTTCCATGCTGTATGTTCTAATAGTTCCTTCTAGGTATGCATTCTCCGCAACAACATTCATAGCATCTCCACCGTACATTTTACCAATATGAATAATATTAGTATTACGAGCTTTTGTATGTAATGCATTAAGTTTTAACATCTCTTGGAAAAACATTGTAGCCACATTAAGAGCATCGATTCCAGTATTTTTTAAACCAACATGAGCTGCACGTCCTTTAATATAAATTCTATATTCATTAGCACTAGCCATGATTTCCTTTGGTTTAGAAACTATATGCCCTTCTGGATAATCTGGATTCATATGCAGGGCATAACTTGCTAAAATGTTATACGATGAAAAATCAAAATCATTGATTAATAAATTTCCACCACCGAAAGTCTCTTCAGCTGGTTGAAATACGAAAATACTATTCACCTTCGTACTATTATTTTTGTAATAATCAGCCGCTTCTATAACACTTCCTAAAAGCATAGTAGTATGTCCATCATGTCCACAAGCATGCATCACACCATTGTTATTAGATTTAAAATCAACATCATTTTCCTCTGTAATAGGTAATGCATCAATATCAGCTCTAAATAAAATCGTATCTTTAGTTTCTACACTTGCTTTAAAGATTACTACTAATCCTGTCTCAAGAGTTTCTTGATATTCTATACCATATTCTTTTAAGACACTAGCGATAAATTCTTTAGTTTTATGCTCTTCCAAAGATAACTCTGGATTTTGGTGCAAGTATCTACGCCATGATGTTAAATTCTCTTCAGTAATTACTTTCATCTTCTCTTCCTACTTTATTATAAGTTTCTTAATTCTGCGATAATATCTACTTTTTCTTCTGCAACTTCACTACGTGTTTTGATTACTCGTGCTGGAACTCCCGCTACTACTTCTCCACTAGCTACATCTTTCGTTACTACACTTCCAGCTGCGACAACAGCGTTGTCTCCGATTTGCACACCTTCTAAGATAACAGCATTAGCTCCGATAAGAACATTGTTACCTACACGTACTGGTGTAGCATTAGCTGGTTCAATAACACCTGATAACACAGATCCAGCACCAACGTGAGAGTTTTCTCCAACTTCTGCACGTCCACCTAAAATAGCATTCATATCGATCATAGTATTTTTACCAATTTTAGCTCCGATATTAATAACAGCACCCATCATGATTACCGCATTATCTCCGATACTTACGTGTTCGCGAATCGAACAACCTGGCTCGATACGAGCGTTAAACTGAGTTAAATCAATCATCGGCACACCACTATTACGGCGATCATTTTCTACACGGTGATTTACTACTACAGCTTTATTAGCTTCGTAAAATTCCACCCAATCAGCAAAGTCTGCAAAAATAACTCTTGAGTTCCCTTCACCATAAACTTCTAAAGTTTCTGGAAATTCTACATCAGCGTTAAAATTAACGTAAACTTTTACCGGTGTTTTCTTTTTTGATGTTGCTATAAATTTAATAATCTCTTCTGTTGATTTCATTTCTTTCTCCTATTATCTATATGATTTTTTTCTATTTTATATCTAATTTTTACATATGTCAAACTAACTTTATTATAATATTCTTTGTTTAAGTGTTATACTAGATTACTTTCTCCATTAATCTAGTTATAAACTATTTCGAGATGACTCTATTATCACCTCTATAGACTCATTTGAGTCGCTTCTGACTTTATTATTTAATACCTAGTACATCTTTCATAGAATATAATCTAGGTTCTTCTATACCATTAAGCCACTGTGCAGCTGTAACAGATCCTTTTGCGAACATTTTTTTACTTAGAGCTGTATGTTTAATCTCGATTACCTCATCTTCTCCAGCAAAAATCACTTCATGTTCCCCTACTATAGTTCCACCACGAACCGCGTGAATTCCAATCTCTTTTTCTTGGCGTTTCATATCCCCGTGACGACCATAAATTCTATTATAATCTTCTACGTCTTTAACCGCATCTACTAACATTTTTGCAGTTCCACTAGGTGCATCCACTTTTTTATTATGGTGTTTTTCAATAACTTCGATATCATATCCTAGTAGTAATTCACTAGCTTTTTTCACTAATTCTACTAAGACATTTACTCCTAAGCTGTAATTCCCTGCATAAACTACACCTACTTGCGTAGCTAGTTCATCGATTAATTCCAATTCTTCTGGAGTGTGTCCAGTTGTCGCAATTACAACTTTTGTTGCTGTACGTTTTGCATATTCAACTAATTCAGCAGTTCCAGCATGATGTGAAAAATCAATAATCACATCTGCTATCTTTTCTAATTCTTCATATGAAGTATAAGTAGGAAATTTCTCTTCTAATAATTCACGACCTACACCTGCAACAATTTCTAAATCAGTACTATCTTGAAAATAGTTTTTTAGAACTTGTCCCATAGTTCCATTATAACCACTTAATAAAACTCTCATTTTTACTCTCCTTGTAATGAATTAAGTCTTGCAATCTCTTGCTCTAATTTTGTCGCTAATGTTGGAGCAACATGTGTCATTGGTAGACGGTAGTGACAAGCTGATTTTCCAATTAATTCTACACATTTTTTAACTGGCATTGGGTTTGGTTCAGCAAATAACATGTGGATGAAGTCTAAATATTTAAGTTGTAATTCAAACGCTTTGTCCACTTCTCTTTCTAAAGCATATTTACACATTAAGTGAGTTGCTCTTGGATAAATATTTGCTAAAACAGAGATTGTTCCTTTACTACCTGCTAAAATAATCGGTACGTTGATATCATCATTACCTGAGTAAATATCAATTTTATCACCTACTAGGTTTCTAACTGCTAAAGTATGAGCAATATCCCCTACAGCATCTTTGTACGCCACGATATTTTTGTGTTGAGATAGGTGTAAAATAGTCTCAGGCGCCATAACTTGTCCGGTTCTTCCTGGTACATTGTAAAGAACGATTGGTAAATCAACACTATTCGCGATTGCTTCAAAGTGTTCAATTAAACCTTGTTGGCTAGTTTTAATGTAATAAGGTGTTACTACTAATAATGCATCTGGTCCTAGTTTTTCAATCTCTTGGCTTAATCTAATTGAGTGAGCTGTATCGTTAACCCCACTACCTGCGATAACAGGTACACGTCCTGCTACTCTATCAATAGCGAATTTAATTACCGCTACTTGCTCATCATCAGGCATAGTTGAACTCTCACCAGTAGTTCCCGCTACAATAATCGCATCTGTACCTTCAGTAATTTGAAATTCGATTAACTCTCCAAACGTCTCATAATCTACACTTCCATCCTCGAAAAATGGTGTTACTATTGCTACTCCGCTTCCTGTATAAATTGTCATAATCTTGTTCTCCTTGTTTCTATCTTTTATTGTTTTTGTATTAAAATTAAATATCTTGTCTAATTAAATCTTCTAAAGTCTCACCTTTTACTACTAGCCGACTAGTTCCATCTTTTACAAACACAACCGGTAATTTTGGTAATCTATTGTAATTGCTACTCATACTGTAGTTATACGCTCCTGTCGATGATACTAATAGTAAGTCACCTTGCTCAGCTTTAGGTAATTTCGCATCCATTACTAGCATATCTCCAGATTCACAACACTTACCAGCAACTGTATAAGTTGTATCAGCTTCTTGGTTCATCTTGTTAGCTAACATCGCTTCGTATTTTGCTTTATATAATGCATAACGAGGATTATCTGCCATACCACCATCAACAAACACATATTCACGACCTGCAAAAGTCTTCTTAACTCCACCAACACTGTATAATGTGCTACCAGCATTACATGTTAAACTTCTACCAGGCTCAATAACTACCTTAGTTAAATCTAAACCGAAATTGTCACTCTCACGTTCAACTACTTCTATATACTCTCTTAAAAATTCAGCAAGTTCAAAAGGTCTATCTTCTTCAGTATAATAAACCCCGAAACCTCCACCTAGATTAAGAACACTTATAGTTAAACTTAATCTTTCTTGAACTTTTTTCGTAAATTCCATTACTACTTTTACTGCTTCGAAAAATGAAGTTTTCTCAAAAATTTGTGATCCGATGTGTGAGTGGAATCCTACAAAATTAAGATTACTTTGATTATTAATATCTGCGATTAACTCATAAATTGTTTCATCGTATACTGAGTAACCAAATTTTGAATCATCTTTTGCTGTTTTGATGTATTCATGAGTATGGGCGTCGATTCCTGTATTAATTCTTAATAATACGTCTACTCTATTTCTACTCTCTCTTACGATTTCATTAATCATTTCATATTCATAGTCATTATCTATGACGATAGTTCCTACTCCAACTTCAAGAGCATATTGTAATTCCTCGCGAGTTTTATTATTTCCGTGGAAATAAGCTTTCTTCATATTATATCCAGCTTTGTACGCTGTATGAATCTCACCAAGTGACACTACATCAACACCTAAACCCTCTCTACTAGCAATTCTCAACACCTCTAAACAACTAAAAGCTTTCGATGCAAAAAGAACTTCTGTATTGAACTTCGAACTTTTAAAGTTATTAATAAAAGTTCTACATTGGTTCACTAGCATATTCTCATCATAAACATAAAGTGGTGTCCCGTATTGAGCCTTTAACTCACTAACTCCAACACCTGAAATATTCAGTTCATCATTTTCTACCGTCATACCATCAAATAATCTCATTACTTTCTCCTTCATAAAATGTTATAAAAAATAGACTACAAGAACAAAAGGTCCTTGTAGTCTAGCTTATATTTCTATCCTATTCCTCTTGCCCTTATTATAAAAAGCTCACCATGAAGAAAATGGGCATTTTCTAATGACAGTGCTATGCCTATTCGACATAACCCCAGTGAAATTAATCACTTCGGCGATGCTACCTTTTAAATTAGTCATCGCGGCCTCTTTTTATAATACTTATCTATTTACGTTGTATAAATAATATCATGTTTTAAAACTATTGTCAATAGTTTTCAGAAAATTTTTATAATATTCTAGTTTTGGTGTTTACATATACACAATTAGTATTGGTTGTAATTACTCTTTAAAACAACTATAATATACTCATATTAAAAGAAGATTGCACAATATACTCTTCTTAATATAAAAATTAAGGATTATAAAATATGATTGAATTCACAAAAAATGACGACTTAAATAAAATCATTAGTGACAATGACATAGCGATTATTCAATACGGAACAGCTACATGTATGCCATGTCACTCAATAAAAAACAGAATTACTACGTGGCAAGAAAATCACAAAGACGTAGCAGCATACTACATCTCATTAGAAGAAAATATGGAAATTGCTGCTCAACGTGGTATTCTCTCTTCACCAACTGTAGAAGTATATATCGAAGGGAGACTATCTATTCAAAAAAGCGGCTACTTCAGTCTAGATGAAATTCTAGAAAAAGTAAGCACTGTAAGTGAACAAATGAAATAAAAAATAAGAGCGATTCAAAATAATAATTTTGAATCGCTCTTTTTATTAGTTATTGATTTATTTGGCTAATATATCTACAAGTTCTTCACCCAGTAACAGTTTTACATCATTAATGTCAACAATTCTAAAACCTTTAATTTTTGATTCCAATTGCCTTACTGACTTAGTCACCCTAGATGTATCAACAAGTAAAATTCTCTCAACTCCAGGTAAAGCTTTTTCTGCTCTCTTAAGGAAGATTTCAACATGTTCAGGATGAAGATATGAATTTCCTCTATAAGATTTTATCTCAATAACATATTTCTTACCATTTTTTTCAAGACATAGATCAAAATCCCTACTTCTATTTTTTGGTTCTTGAACATCATAACCAACTTTTCTAAATGCATATGCAAGTAATAACTCTTTCCCAATTGGCGAAGTTAATTTCTCTAGTGCAGTAAGTAATGGTTTAGGTTTAATCTTAATAACAGATTTCTTTAATCCCTCTGGATCTTTTGTTAAAAATTTCTTATTAAATCCAATAATATAATCTTCCACTATCGCAAAATGACCATGAGCTATACAATTTCTAATAGCTGTTAGTAAAGCATTAATTTTTGAAAAAGTAGTATACTTCGCAACTATTATTTTTTGACAATTAGGACAAATATTCCCCTCAAAAAATTTCCAATCATCATTACTTATTACATCCTTCGAACCTATCCACTTCACATCACGACTTTCATTCATTCCCATTTGATCCATAACATAGGTAAATGAAAATTCATCATATATCTTATCAGAAACTAATTCATTTTTAATAGATTGATATGAATCAATATTAGGAGTATACCAAAGTAAATTTTTTATTACCTTATCCATATCATCTGAAAGCTTAATCGGTCTAGGGCTGTGTTCTATTTTATAATCTAGCTCTTTTCTATTGCCGCAACATCTTTTAAACATATCCTTCTCCTCAAGTTAGTAATAATATGAAATCAGTTTATATCAATTTTATTATAGCATATATCATATACATAAAAAAAGACACATCGGGGTGCATATGCATAAAATAAAAAAGAGATATTGATCCATCCTACAAAAACTTTTGAAAAAGACGTCCGATATCTCTCATTACCTTATAGTAATATATACATAGATACGTTTAAAAATGACAATAAAAATAACCATCTTTTTATACACAGTAAGATAACAGCTCCAAAAATCAGATAAATTTTAGAAGGCTATTGCCATTATAATATTTTCCTCACTTTTTTCATTAAACTAGGAAGTTGTATACTGTCATTTATATCGTTTACATATTTTTACAAGTATATTATGTTGTAAAATACTTTTTAATTATTTTACAACAATTCTAATAATCTCCCTTTGTTTATTGTTTTAAATTTTCATTCGTAAGTATATGCTCAATCCATAATGTATCATCAATTTTTCTATCTTCATTTATATTATGAACTGTTATATTCTCCCTTTTTTCTATTATTAGTCGATTTATAATTTCCTCTTTCGAAGAATTTCGTCCTACTATAATTACTTTTTTATTATCATCATTAACCAATGTTCTTATAATTCCATTAATATGCTCATCATCTTTATTAAATCCAAAACCTACTATTACAATATAATCAGCTTCTTTCCAATTCCTATATAAATCTACATATTCACAAGATTTAAAAATAGAAGTCATTGGTTTCGTTCCACTTTGTGTAAACAGTAAAGGAACGATAAATTTTCCTTTCAGATTCTCTTTTTCACTTATTTTATTTAAATACGGATCATACCACTGATCTACAGAACCATTTAAATAAGTAATGTTTTCCTTTTCACCAAGTTTATCTGCAATTATTTTATTATAATTTGTTGTAGCAATCTTAGCAACTTCTAACTTTGATTCATCAATACATTTTTTTAAATCACTATAATATCCCTCGTCAGCTATATCAGATGGAAGACTATCTACTATATAGTTTTTGACAGTCAATAAAAATATAGATATTTTACAAAATTTTGCCCATTCATTTTTAGGACAATACAAATAATGCCAATTAGAATCAATTAAAGACTTATAGTCCAATACTGATGAAAAAATATCTTCTAATATATACTTTGCAAAATATACTATTTTTGATTCTTCATCTAAAGTACCTATATCTATATTTTTAAAATTATCGTATAAATATTCTATGCCAATCACTCCTGCAGATTGATAATTTAATCTCAGTACTTCTCCTATATCATCAAACAGATCAATTTCTTCATCTTTTTTGTCAAAGATATTATCATTAATATTTTTCACAAGGTATGATCCTAATGCTCCGATTTGTAACTGTAAAATTGAGACGATAATCTTTTTAAGTTCAAATTGCAAGTCATCTCTCAAATTTTTATTCTTATATATTAATAAAAGAGCAGAAAAATAATGACTTTTGAATATCTTATTTCCTCTATTTAATGCACTATTAAAAGATATAACGGTATTAAGTTGACAATTACTAACTTGTCTATTTAACATGTTGCTTATTATATCATCTATATTTTCTATGTGCTTTTTCGCATTTTTAGCATATGAGTCAAAATCATTCAACTTGCTAATGATATACTCACGCTTATGTTCAAGGGTGTCTTTTATTATATTTTCAATTACAGATTTTCCATATGAACTTACACTTCTAGTTTTGTAGTCATCAGGTAACCATTCCCCTGCATATGCAGTAGAACCATCTATAGAATCCCTCATTTCAATAAATTCTTTTTTACTAATAGACACATCTTGTCTAAAAATATCTAAAGCGAACTTCCCACCTGTGGGTAACCCGTAACAAATCTCCGCTCCTGCACCAAATAAAAAACCTACTTTTTGCATAAAACCTCCTACTTTCTATTTTATCAATACTCTATCATTTAAATTTAATATTAAAAAAATATCTATTTATCACATCATTTTATCACTTTTCAAGTAAAGTCTTATAACTATAACGCACCTTTATTGTAGTAGGAAATAAATTAATACTATTTTTATCGTCCGTAATATTTTAAATAGAAGTTGCTTTTTCATCATTAATAAGCCTTGTCGCCTTAATAATAAATTCCTCTTGGATCGATTAAGATAGTTAATTTAATAATCATTTAACAAGCTACCATCTTTTAAGTTAGTCGTTTATTTTTAAAAGTCACAGACCGAAGAAAAATATTACGAATAATTTATACTACGACTACTTAAAGTCAGTGCTAATAGCTACCCTTACTTTTTAAATAACAACATAAATCTACATATAAATCAAAAATTTTATCTAATTTAGAAATACGTTAATCCCTATATTATGAAATAAAATTAGATAATTTTTACTATATCCCTACAAATACCTTAACTATATCTTTCAATTTAGAAAGAACCGATTGTTTCTTAGCTTCTCTAGCTCCACCACGACGGGCTACTCCTTGCAAAGCATCATCTAATTCAGTTCCACCTTGAGAAACATATCCTCTACTAATTGATTTTTCTATGAATTTCTTAGATTTTTCTTTTAAATTTTCTTCATAAATAAGTTCATTTATTTTTTGTTCTTTCTCAATCTTAGCATATGCATAGAATGCTTCTAATATGTCTTCATTTTTATCGAATTTAGTTAAGTCTGTACGGTTTATAAATTCAATAATCAATTCCTCTTTTGCTCTTGTTCCAAGTGAAGAACGAATCAATCTTCTAATTTCTTCTTTTAATGTTTCGTTATTTGTTCCTTGCTCTTTAGCTTTTTCAAGTATTAAGGCTAGGATATAATCAAGATTCACCTCTTCAGTTTTTAGAAGATCAATGTGGAATTCAACATCAGTAAAATCAATAATAGGTCCATCAGGATCTATTATCGGTGGTTTTTGTGATATACGCTCTTCTTTTATCTTGATATACGTACTCGTCATATCCTGTTTCAATCTCTCAGAAATTATCTTCTCAAAACTACTGAACTCATCATAGTTTCTCAAGATGTTTTCTCTCTTCAAGATTTCACCAAATAACTTAACAAACTCTTTCTTATCTTTTTCTAATTTTATTTCTGTAGGGTCTGGGAATTTTTCTATGATTTCTTCACATAATTCCTTATACCCTTTAAATACTACTCCTGAGTCTTCATCCGTAAATCCATTTATGTATTCATCATAACTTCGCTCGATAATTACATTAATACTATTTTCATCACCAAATACCTTAATCGCATCTTTAGTAGCTTTTTCTAAGTTTCTGAAACAAACTATATTACCGAAGGCTTTCATCTTATTTAGAATCCTGTTTGTTCTAGAAAATGCTTGAATAAGCCCATGGTATCTTAAGTTTTTATCAACGAATAATGTATTCATAGTTGGAGCATCGAATCCAGTTAAGAACATACCAACAACGATTAGTAAATCTACTTCTTTATTTCTTACTCTACTTGATAAATCTTTATAATAATTCTCAAATCCATTACCATCTATAGTGAAGTTTGTTTGGAAAAATGAATTATAATCATCAACTACGTTAGTTAGGAATTGTTTTGCAGTCGTTGACAAGGCAACTGACGACATACTCTCTTCTTCAATCTCCCCTGAAGCTCTTTCTTCATTTGGAGCATAACTAAATATTGTCGCAACTTTTAGTTTTTTATCTTCAGGTAAATTTGCCTGCTGTTTTTTAAACTCTTCATAGTACATCTTCGCAGCATCTACGCTTTGCACCGCAAACATCGCATTAAATCCGTTTATACGTTTATCTTTTACAGTATATTGCGTATTACGATAAGTTTTAGAATCAAACTTTTCAAGAATATAATTAGTAATTTCTGAAATACGTTCTGGGTGTAAGAACATTTTATTCTCAAGAGATTTTAGTTTCTCATCATCTGTTTCTTCTTCGGAACTCTTGAACTTCGGATTAATACTGTTGTAGTCAATCTTGAATTTAAGAACCTTACCATCTCTAATCGCATCAGTAATTACATAACTATGTAATTGTGCACCAAATACGCTAGCCGTTGTAGTTTTTCCATCTATTGAATTCTCTACAAGAATTGGTGTCCCTGTAAAACCAAATTGGTAATAGTGCTTAAATGAACTTTGAATATTCTTCTGAGCTAAACCAAATTGTGACCTATGACACTCATCATAAATAAATACGCAATGCTTGTTATAAATTTCATGCCCTTTATTACTCTTAACAAATTCATTTAATTTTTGAATTGTTGTAACAACTATTTTATTATCTTGTTTTTCAATACTAATTTTTAATTCTTTAGTATCCTTACTTCCATTTACACTATCTTTTTGGAATTTTTGGTATTCACGCATAGTTTGATAGTCTAAGTCTTTTCTATCAACTACGAAAAATACTTTATCGATATAATCTAACTCAGTAGCTAGCCTTGCTGATTTGAATGATGTTAGAGTTTTACCAGATCCAGTAGTATGCCAGATAAATCCCCCAGCTTCTACACTTCCAGCTTTTTTATTTTCAAAACTAGAATTAATTCTCCATAATAGTCTTTCAGTCGCAGCAATTTGATAAGGACGCATGATTAAAAGAACATTTCTTGAATTAAATATACAATATTTTGTTAGAATTTCTAGAATAGTTCTCTTCTCAAAGAATGTAGCTGTAAAATCTTCTAAATCTACAATAACCCTATTCTTAGCATCTGCCCATTCACAAGTGAACTCATAATTACTCTTATCGCGTTCAGTCGTATTGGCGAAATACCTTGTGTATGTCCCATTTGAGATTACAAAAATTTGAACAAACTTATAAAGCGAATTATCTAGATTGAAACTTTCATCTTCATACCTTTGAATCTGATTAAAAGCTTCTCGAATATTAACCCCACGTTTTTTCAATTCAATATGAACAAGAGGTAATCCATTTACTAAAATACTTACATCATATCTGTTTTTAGCGACAGTTACTTGATTAACTACTTGCAGATGGTTGTTGTGAATATTTTTCTTATCTATTATCTTAATATTTCTTAATCTACCATCATCAAATATGAAATCATAAATATAATTCTCCTGAATTTTACGAGTTTTTTCGATTATTCCATCATTAGGAGCATCTAAATACTCAAGTAAAAATCTTTTCCATTCACTATCACTAAATTTCACATCGTTTAACTTCTCAATTTGTACTCGAAGATTACTATATAGATCATCCATGCTTCTAACATCAAGACGTTCATAACCTTGTGAAACTAAATTATTAATCATGTTTTCTTCTAGCTGTGATTCAGTTTGATATTCTTCGACTCTACGTTCAGGCTTTTCGAATTTAGCCAAAACTATTCCACCTTGCATCTCTGCGATAGGTGAAGTTTTATACCTGAATTTTTCTTCTGACATACTCTCACTCCTTTTGCTTTTTATTTATATTTCAAATTTTTCATAATAACTTGTTATCCTGAAAAGTTTAACAAACATTCTCTCCAATATTCATATTGTTTTTGACGTTGTTCTATTTCTTTTGGTAATCCCTCTTTAATATCATTTACTATAGTGTCGAACTTATCAAGTATAGATACAACATATTGTTGAACGTGAAGAGGAGGAATAGGGATTTTATAATTTTTAATTTCACTATCTGATATAGCTGGATAGCTTGTTCCTTTTTGATTTAGTTCAACATACTTATAGAAATCTGTTTTCAACAAATTATAATATATCCATTTTTCTTTAACAATTTCTTTGTCACCTCTTAGAACACAATATCCTGTACTACAAATTTGATTATCTAACGAATCTGGGATTAATGCCAAACGTTCTTGCATTGGTCTTGTAGTTCCAAATATAATATCTTTAGACTTTACAATCTGCTTAGCTCTACTTGGTGCATTAGTTTTTGTTATTAATTCTGTAGCTTCAATTTTTTTATTTCCTGTATTAACTGAAGATAAGTCTATATAATGTAACTCTTCATCCATTACTTTCCAATTAATATTATCTACTTTTTTGGTTATATTTAATAATTTTTTCAACTCTATCTTATCTTCTATATCTACTTCAACTATATTAGCAGCTTCTTGTAAAATATCATAGTATAAACTAGTTATGAATCGAATCGAATCGAATCGAATCGAATCGAATCGAATCGAATCTATCAGAAATCATGTCAAATGTCAAGAGTTTTTCTCGATAATATTCATATTGTTTTTGTCGTTGTTCGATTTCTTCAGGTATCAATCCTTTTGTATCTGACAGCAATACTTGGAACTTATCTAATACTTTCACTATTTTATCTTGAAGTGAAAGAGGTGGGATTACAACTTTTACTTTCCCAAGTTCTTGACCACTCAATGATGCCCTAGTTGTAAATGAGCTTCTTTTTATTATTTCTTTTCTTATTTCATGGCATCTAAATAAATGAGCACTATATTCTGGTAACAATAAATCTCTATTTTTAAGTCTCGCTCTTATTGTGAATCCATTAAATACAGTATTTTTCAAATCCTCAATCACTACAGATGAGTAACCTACCTCTTCTTTAACTTCTGAAGTACGTGTGAAAAGTACATCACCTTTTATCACACTAAATCTTTCTATCTCATCTTCTGTCAAATCTACATTTTCTATTATATCTTCTTCTTGTAATCTGTCTAATTTATAAACATTTACATAACTAATAAAAGGAACACCTTTTCCAAAAAACTCTTTTCCCTTATTTAATCCATTTTTAAAATCAAATATTTCATCTAACTTAAAAATATTTAATCTCCTATCTTCTTCCATTTCCTTAGTCACTTTAGTCAAATATTCTTCACTTAATAGCTTATCTCTATAATAAGTATATTGTTTAGTACGTGACTGAAGTTCCGACTGAAGTTCCGTAACATAATTTGTGAATTTGTCAAGTATTTTCACTATTTTTTCTTGGGTTTCTAGTGATGGGACAGGGATTTCAAAGTTTTCAATCATAGGTTTTCTAATCGAAGTTACCGTAGATCCCACCATATTTTTCACAATAAATTCTTTAAATTTTGTTTTCATATAATAGTATACATATTTAGTAATAATATTCTCATGTAAATTTATTCTATATGCTCTTTGATGTAATGCATACTTCCCTTTCACATAATGAAAAATTTCACCAATTCCACCTTCTCCAGGGATTATTATTGCTTCTTCATCAAATTCGTACTTATTAATTCTTTTTACAAATTTTGAACGGACATAAAATGGATATAATCCATTTTCCACATGTTCGTTAGTGTTAGATTTACCTGTCCCTACTATGGCTACTTCCCCTAACTTCTTCCATTCTACTTTTTCATTTTTAAGCAATTCTAATATGTTCGTCACCTATTTTCCTCCTTTCTTTGCTAATTTTTCAATGTTTTTAATTTCTTCTAGATAGTCTTTTTCTACTGATGTTAAAGTGTGTTCTGAATACTTTTTATATTCTTCTTCCACCTTTTGTTCCATTTGTTTTCGTGATATACTACCTGCATTTTCTAATACATCTTCACCTGTTGCTCGTAGAATATTATCTACATGTTTTATCCAATCTGTCATTGTCATAGCTATTTCACGTTCTGCTTGTCTTTCAGCAAAATCAAAGTATCCAGATACAAGTTGATTCAAACCACGTAATTCTTTTTCACTTAAATAGTTTTTAGCAGTTTTAGCTTCTAATAATGTTGGTAATTCTCCTTTAAAGGTAGTTAATCCCATAAATTCTTTATCACCATCTACTCTAACAAATATTAATTCACTTGCCGTATGATGATGTATTGCGTAATGCATTTTATTTTGAACAGTTGAGAAGAATTTTTTTGCTTCTTCACTCTTTCCATCATAATCAATTGAAGTTGAGAATAAGTCTAATACTTGACGATAAAATACTTTCTCACTAGAACGAATATCACGAATACGATCTAAAAGCTCTTTGAAGTAGCTTCCACCACCAAAGTTTTTAAGACGATCATCATCCATAGTAAAACCTTTAATTAGATATTCTTTTAAGACTGTAGATGCATACTTTCTAAATTGTACTCCACGTGGAGAACGCACACGATAACCAACAGCAAGAATCATATCAAGGTTATAAAAAGCAATATTTCTTTCTATTTCCCTTTTTCCTTCTTTTTGAACTGTCAACTGATAGTTGACAGTTGAAACTTCACTCAGTTCACCATCTTCTAATATAGCTTTTATATGCTTACTTATATTCTGTTTCGTTGTTTGAAAAAGTTCTGCTATTTGTAATTGATTAAGCCAAACTGTACCATCTTCTAACTTAAGATTAATTTTTGACTTTCCATCTTCAGTATTATAAATAATTATTTTATTACTCATCACTCTCTAACTCCCTAACTATCTCATCTATAGATGCACGTAGTTTATCTATTTTCTTCACAGTTTCAGCAATTTCTTTATTTAATACTTTAATATCGATTTTTTCTCTAGTGTCTTCTTTTTCAACATATGTCGATACTGATAAGTTATAATCATTTTCTTCTATTTCAGCATTATCTACATAACGTGAGAAATATTCAACATCTGCTCTATTTCTAAATTCTTCAATGATGTTATCTATATTTTTTTCTTCTAATATATTATTGTTTGTTTCTTTTTTGAATTCTTTAGATGCATCAATAAATAAAGTTTTATTCTCTGTTTTATTTTTTGCTAATACTAATACGCATGTAGCAATCGATGTTCCAAAGAATAGATTATCTGGTAGTTGAATAACACAATCTACAAAGTTATTATCTACTAGATATTTTCTAATAGTTTTTTCCGCACCTTTTCTATAGAAAATCCCTGGGAAACAAACTATAGCTGCTCGCCCTTTACTTGATAAATAACTAAGTGAGTGCATAATAAACGCATAGTCAGCATATGACTTAGGTGCAAGCTTCCCTGCTGGCGCAAATCGTTCGTCATTAATTAATGTTGGATCCGCATCTCCTATCCATTTTATAGAATACGGTGGGTTTGATACTATAGCATCAAATGGTCTTTCGTCCTCATGCTGAGGATTTAATAACGTGTCGCCACGTTTAATAGAAAAATCATTGTAGTTCACATTGTGCAAGAACATATTCATCCTAGCTAAGTTGTAGTTAGTCAAGTTAATTTCTTGACCATAATAACCATCTTCTATTTCTACACCCTCGAATTTTCTCATTTGTAGTAGTAGCGAACCACTTCCACATGTCGGGTCGTACACTTTATTAATTTTTTCTTTTCCATCAACTACTATTTTAGCTAGCAGTCTCGACACTGTCTGGGGAGTGAAGAACTCTCCACCAGATTTACCTGCATTAGATGCATAATTAGAAATTAAATATTCATAAGCATCTCCGAATGCATCAATGTGATTGTCTTCAAATTTACCAAAATTCAATTCACTAATACCCACTAAAATACTAGTTAACTTTGCATTTTTTTCTGTTACCGTTTCACCTAGACGATCACTTGTTACATCGACATCTCTAAATAACCCTTTAAAATCTTCTTCAGAACCAGTTCCCATAGCACTCTTTTCAATACTATCAAAAATATCTTTTAATTTAGCATTTAATTCCATCTTTGAATTAATATTCTTTACAACATTTTCAAAAAGTTGACTTGGTAAGATGAAAAATCCTTTTTCTTTAACAATCCCAGGTTTAAAATCTTTTAACGCCTCTTCATCACTCAACTCAGCATAATTAAAATCCACAGCTCCTGCTTCACGCTCGGCTCTATTAAAATAATCTCTCATATTTTCTGAGATGAATCTATAGAATAGTATACCTAATATATACTGCTTGAAATCCCAGCCATCTACTGCACCTCGTACATCATCAGCAATCGCCCAGATTTTTCTATGTAACTCTGCACGTTGTATTGTTTCATAATTTTCTTTTACACTATTTCCCATTTTCATCTCCTAATTTCTTATATTATCCTTACTATTATAACACATAAAGTGTACATGAAAAAAGACACGTAGGAGTGCATATACATAAAATAAAAAAGAGATGTCGACCCCCCTCCAAAAAAATAAAAACGGGGGAGGAGGATAGACATCTCTCATTAGTTCAATTATACTACAAAAGCTTATAAAACACAATAAACCTTATTTAAAAAATACTTACTCGACAACAAACCTACTCGCTAATTTGTAGACTTGTTTTATTTCTTTTGTTTCTAAATTCCAAGTTCTCAATTCTTCTTTTATTAGTTCTGGAAATTTTCTACTTATATCTCTTAATGCATTTCCTACTGATTTTCTTACATATTTACTAGCATCTTCTTTTAATGCTCCTAGTCTTTTTATTGCTTCTTGTGGATTTTCTTTGAAATAAGGTCTATTAGTCCATATTCGTAATCCTTCTGTAACAGCCCTTCTAGTATTTGGATTATTATAGTTTAACCACTCGTCAATTACTGGTATTGAATTTTTGTAACCTTTATTTTTACAATATTCATCAAATGATTTTGCTAATACTTCTTGTACTCTCCAATTTTCATCTTTAGATACTTCATCTCTCATAAAAGTTAAAATATCACTATCATCAGATAAGTATCCAAAGAGAAATACACCGTACATTCTAACTTGATATACTATAGACTCATAGGATAAGAAAGCTAACTTCTTAATATAAACTCTATCATTATTTTTATAGTCAGTTAAGGCTCTTTTCTCTTCTTCCTTGAATCCACTCTTTATTAATGAGAATTCTTGCTCTAGGCTTTTAATATATTCTTTCAAATTTTATTCACCACCATATTATTCCTAAAAAAAGCATATAGAATGTTAGACACTCTATATGCTTAAGGATGATTTGCTAAAATTAGTTGTTAGCTTTTAAGAAATCAACAGTTTTTTGGATTACTAACTCACCACGTAAGTCTTCAACACTAATACGTTGTTTGATTCCTTCTTCAGTCATGTTGTACATAGTAGCAAGTTCTTTAACTTCTGCATCGATATCAGCGTCTGTTACTTCAACTTTTTCTACTTCAGCGATTTCACCTAGTACGAATGAAGTTTTGATTTTGTTTTCTGCGTCAGATTTCATTTCAGCTTTAAGTTCAGCTTCACCTTTTCCAGTGAATTGTTGGTATAAATCAAATGATAATCCTTGACGAGATAAGTTTCCAGTGAATTGTTCGAACATAGAGTTAACTTCTTGTTCTACTAATTTTTCTGGTACAGAAAGTTTTGCATTTTCTACAGCTGTAGAAATTACTTTATCAGAATAAGATTTTTCTGCTAAGTTTTCTTTTTCTAATTTGATTTCTTCTTTTAATTTTTCTTTGTATTCAGCTACTGTTGAAGCTGCTTCTTTAGAAAATTCTTTAACGAATTCGTCAGTTAATTCTGGTAAAACTTTTTCTTTTACGTCGTGAATTGTAACTTCGAATTTAGCTTCTTTACCAGCTAAGTCAGCTACTTGGTAGTTTTCTGGGAATGTTACGTTAACTTCTGTGTCAACTGGTGCAACTTTTCCTTCTAATTGTTCTTCGAATCCAGGGATGAATGAACCTGATCCTAATTCTAATTCGTAACCTTTAGCTTCTCCACCTTCGAAAGCTTCATCTCCGATAAATCCTTTAAAGTCGATAACTACGATATCACCTTTTTTAGATTCTCCTTCTTTGATTTGCCATTCAGCTTGACGGCTTAATAAGCTATCTAATCTTTCTTCTACATCAGCATCAGTTACTTCTACTGAGTCTTTTTCTAATCCAAGGTTTTTGTATTCACCTAATTCAACGTTTGGTTTAACAGTAACAACTGCTTCGAATTTAACACCTTCTTCTTTGCTGATTTCTTTAACATCGATATCAGGCATAGCTAATGGTGAAACTTCTAATTCGTCGATAGCTTTAGTGTAAGCTCTTGGTAATACATAATCAACTGCATCTTGGTATAATGCTTCTTCACCGTACATTTTGTTGAATACGGCTCTTGGTAATTTACCTTTTCTGAATCCAGGTGCGTTAACACGTTTAACTGCACGTTTGAATGCTTGGTCTAATCCTTTCGCAAATTCTTCTTTTGTTGCTGAAAAAGCTATAACTACTTTTCCATCTTCTTTATTTAAAATTTGTGACATTTATTTTTCCTCCAAAAATACTTTTAAGTATCATCAAAAATGTTAGTATAAAAATACTAAAAACTCTTGATTAATTATATAGTAAATAGCGTAAAAAGTCAATAATTACACATCTAAATTATTGTTTTCAAAAGTAATTTCCATACTTTCAAAAAATTTTCTAACTATAGATAATTTAATACTAAATTACAAAAAAATTGTAATACTTCTTGCTTTTTTATTATCTACCTACTATTTTTTTACTAAATTCTTTTATCAATTTATCATTTTCTCTAAAGTTTGGATAATATTTTCCTAACAATGCATAAAATCTAGGTGTGTGATTTGTTTCTAGTAAATGAGTAAGCTCATGAACAACTATATGCTCTAGACACTCAATCGGATATTTTATAAGTTCATAGTTTATCCAAATTCTTTTAGCTTCAATATTACAAGTTCCCCAACGGGTTTTCATCTTTTTGATTCTTAGTTGTTCAGCGTGGACACCCATGATTTTTTCGTATTTATTACTAAACTCTAAAGCTTTGTTATAAAGAACTTTTCTCAGATAACTTGTAACTATTTGTTCTCTGTCTTGATCTTTATCCTTTATAACTAAAATGATTTTATCATCGGATAATCTTACTACATTCTTATTTCCTAATTTTACTTCTAAAACAAATTCTTTTCCGAAAATAATATGTTTTTCACCAGTTACATACTGTTTCATAGTATAGTCATTCATTAATATATTGTTTCTTCTTAATTTAATTTCATCGATATTGTCTCTAATTAATTTTTTAATAAGATAGTTAGGTGTTCTTGGCGGGGCACTTACTACTACATCAGCGTTTTTTTCGACTTTTAAATAAATGTTTTTCATATTTTTTCTGTATTTAATCGTAACGACTAAATCATCCACATTTATTACTTTTTGCATACTACCCCTCCTCATATTATTATTTTAATTCACAACCTACCAAAGCAGTCCCAACTCGTATATGAGTAGCCCCTTCTTCAATCGCAATTTTATAATCATTACTCATACCCATAGATAAAAATTCACACGGTGCATATGACAATTCAAGTTCTTTTACTTCATCACGAAGCTGTCTTAATTTTCTAAAACAATTACGCAACACATCTTCGTCATCAACAAAAGGCGCCATTGTCATTAAACCTACAACTTTAATTTTTGAATATTGTTCTAATGATTTTATGAAATTTGTAGCTTCTTCTGGAGTTAAACCGTGTTTACTTTCTTCACCAGAAACATTAACCTGCACGAAACAATTGATTTCTTTTTCCGCACGTTTTTCGATTTCCTTTGCTAAGCTATCTCTATCTAGAGCATGGAAATAGTCAACCTCGTTAATCACATCACGTACTTTTCTAGTTTGCAAACTTCCTATTAAATGCCAAGTCTTATCAGAATATTTACTTTTTCTCTCAACATAATTTTGAGGACGATTTTCAGCAAAATCTGTAATTTTCGCTTCTATCGCTTCTTCAACTCTAGCATCTGTAACATATTTAGTTACAGCTATTAGTTTCACTTCATCGGCATTTCTACCGACTTTTTCACAAGTTTCAGCTATTTCTTTTGTTATAGTCTCAAAGTTTTCTCTAACGTTCATTTTCTCTCCTACTTACTCTATATTTAATTGCTATATTATAATTATAACATGATGATAATTATTTTGTTATTAATTCAATAAAAAAAGACACCTATTAAATAGATGTCACAACAAGTAGTCGAACGGAGTCGCACCGTCATCTCCCTTCTTAATTAAGAAGGACGTCTTCCTTTTTGAACTACTGCCCTACTTGTTACCCTAATTATATCAACTTCCTTTTCTCTATTCAAATTATTTCTATAGTATTCTACTATACTTTTTTTATTAAAAAATTGAAAGTAACAAGAAAACCTTATTACTTTCAATTTATTTTATTATTTTTTAGGTACTAGTTCCAATACTTTATCCTTAGGAACATTTCCTATAGATTCACTCGTATATTCTCCTTTTACCCATTTTTCTATTTGGTCATCATAATTATCACTCAAGAAATGACCACTTTGACCAGGTCCTACAATATGATGTCCAGTTTTAGCCTCAAAGTCATAAACAAATCTCCAAGAAGCACCGTGATTTACAAGTCCTTCTTCGTTTTGTTTCGCTGCTTGAACTGTAACTTTAGAACCTGAAATTGGATATTCTTTCGGATTTAAGAAGAATGCTAACAGTGCTGAAGATTTAGAAAGTGGATGTCTGAATCCTAATTTATGCGCCTCTCCCCATTTCCATTTAGATACGTTTGTTCCATATTTCCCTTCTAGTTCAGTTATAGTTTCATTTAAACTATTAGTTAATACTTCTTGAAGACCATTTTTCTCCTCAATAAGATTTACTTTTTTACCATTTATGCTATCTCTAAGTATCTTATCTACATAACTTTCTTTATGTGGCATAAATTTATATACATCTGCTGCCATCTTATCTTTTAGTATATAAGATTGGATTTTTTTCGTCCACAGATCGAAAATTAAAGGAGCTGCTTCATCTTTCTCATCTACATTATTCCATGATTTTAGTTTATCAACTATTTCTTTTTTAGAAATTTTATCAACATTTATATTTTTTAAGAAGTTTGGTAAAAACTCTTGAGCATATAGATTTTTTGTATCCATTTGAAGTTTCTTCATATCATCAACTGTTAAATTATTTTTCTTTGATAATACCTCATCGATTCGTGCTTTTCTATATGGTTGTGCCCAAACATTTGATGTGTGATAATCGGTTTTCACAGTTTCAGTATTCGCTGTCGCTATAAAACCTTCTTCTGGATTAACAAGTTTTGGCAATTTATCATAAGAGATATATCCACTCCAACCATAATCACTACTATATCCTGGAACAGGAAGATTACCATCACCTTTTTTCCTAATCGGTACATTCCCATTTGATTTATAAGCTATATTTCCATCATTATCCGCAAAAACAAAGTTTTGAGCAGGTGCTTTGAATTTTTCCAATGATTTCTCAAATTCTTGCCAATTTTTCGCTTTATCCATATTTAAGATAGCTTCTAGTTCTTGTGTAGATTCAAGTGCTGTCCACTGCATTGAAAAACTCGTATCTTTATTTCCTAATGGTTTCAACAGTTGATCAATTATTGGACCATGCTTCGTATTGACAACCTCAAAATCAACAGCATCTTTTCCTTTTACTTTTATTGAATACTTATCAACTTTAGCATCATAGTATTCATTATCATACTTAAATTTATACGGATTATTCTCTTGTCGTTTTTCAATATAAAGGTCTTGAACATCAGGTCCAAAATTCGTAACTCCCCATGCGATATGTTCATTATGACCAAGAATAATACCCGGTACCCCTGGGAAAATAACCCCTGAAACTTTGTTATTCGGTGTTGAAAGCGACATCTGATACCAAACTGATGGAGTGCCTAATCCTAAGTGAGGATCATCTGCTAATAATGGCTTACCAGATTTAGTTTTCTTACCAGAAACAACCCAATCATTGCTACCATTTTCCATCGGTGGTCGCTCAGCCTTAGCTGTATTCTTATCTATACTCACATCTATACCTTGATTTGCTTTTATAATTTCTTCAGTATCTTTATTTTTTGAAAAACTATCAGGAAGTATCTGTTTTAGATTTTCTTCACCTAAATTGTTTAATATCCAATTATTAAATCCTAGATGATCCCAGTGCCCACCTAAATCATAAGCCATATACTTCCCAACTGTTAATGAATCAATAGGACTCCAATTTTCCGGAGAATATCCTAATAAAGAAAACTCATAAGGTAATTTATTATCTCTCTTAGCTTCTTCAATAAATGCATTTACTCCTTGAGCATAATTTTCTAATATTTTTTTAGCTTCTTCTGAGTAATCCTTATAAGATTCTTCTGCTGCTTTTCTTAAAGAAAAAACTAGAAATTTCTTATCATTTTCTAATGCTGCTTCACCAACTACTTCAGAAAGTCTACCACTCGCTTGTCTTCTCGCTAAATCCATCTGAAATAATCTATCTTGAGCATGAATATAACCCTGAGCTTTGTATAAATCATTATCATTTTCAGCTTCAACTGTAGGAATTCCATTTTTATCTCGAGATATTTTCACACTCTTGTCTAATATCTTTAATTCTGTCTTCCCTTCTACTGTTGGTAAAGATTTATGAACAAAGTAATAACCATAACCTCCTACCAACAATAGCAAGGTTACTAACACTATTGCTAATCTTTTTAAAATCTTAATAACTTTATTTTTCATAAGTCCTCCTAAAAAATAAATTATACTAAGAATTATATTAGCTTTATCAACTTTTTGCAAACTGATATTTCCTAAAAAAACTCTAAATAAGTATAGTATTTTTTTTACTTTTATTTAATAATTATTATTTGATAGATACTGTCTATCTCTAAAGAATACTAGCAATATAGATTGAATGTATTTAACTTTACTATTTACCTAATAATGAATTTTCTTGTCAGATTTCTTGATATTTTTTAATATTTTACTATCTCATTACTTCAATATACTTATATTTTTATAAAAATTTCATAAAAAAATTTCCGAAGAAACTGAATTCCTCGGAAATTACGCTTCACGCTTATATTTTTCTGAATTTCTTATTAATATTATTCTTAATCCCAAGAAGAAATATATTATACAACTAATAAATAATATACCTAAACTAAAGATCAATAATAAAATACTATACACTAAAAATAGGAATGCTACAATATTGTGATTGATTCCTTTTTTTAGAATCACAAATAATAATAGTAAAAACAAAACTATTAAAAGTGCGAAATATACCCAAGCCAGTTGTCCCATCACCTGGAAGATAAAGTGCATATCCTTCGTAGAAACATTGGCACTATCTTGAGTAAGACGCGTTTGTTCACGAATTTGATCAACTATCTTATTTCTTAAATACTCGTTTCCTACATATCCTCGAAATAGATTAATCATCCCACCAACAAATGCAATATATACAATATAAACTATACTAGAGATAAGTAATAATATCTTCTCTAATTTATCAAAATACATTAATTCTCACCTTTATTTTTGCAGTTAGCACAAGTTCCATAAAATGATAACGAGTTATCTTGAACCTCAAAAGAATATTCTTTTTTCATATATTCAATAAGTTTATTAAATATTGGGTTAGATACTTTTTCAATACTATTGCAGTTAGTACATATTAAATGATGATGAAGTTCGTCATCTACAGATTGTCTCAAATGATATTTTGAAACACCATTACTGAAAGATATTTTCTCTAAGATTTTTAATTCATAAAAAATATCTAGAGTTCTATAAACGGTAGCTATACCAATGTCTGGTGTCTTTTCTTTCAGAATAAAATACAGTTCCTCTGCACTAAGATGTTTATCTTCATTTTCTACTAAAATCTCTACGATTTTCTCCCTTTGTGGAGTTAATTTATATGGAGATTTTTGAATAATTTTAATTATTTCATCATAAATACTCATATACTATTTCGCGCCTTTCCTATTTTTTAAGTAAGCTAATGCAAGCATAGTCTTACTATCAGTAATAACATTATCATCTAAAAGCTTGAATGCTTCTTCGATTTTATATTTTCTTAAATTAATAAATTCATCATCATCTGGATCAATTTCTCCAGCATATTCTAAATTGTCAACATAGTAGATCGTGATTAATTCAGAGCTATATCCTAATGCTACGTGAATATCGCATAGTTTTTCCAGTCTTTCTTCCTCTACTACATATCCAGTTTCTTCACGTAATTCTCTAATTGCAGATAATTTCTTATTATCTTCACCTGGTTCTAGTTTTCCTGCAGGAATTTCTAAAGTCACTGCTTCTATAGCTTTTCTATATTGTTCAACAAGAACTACTTCATCATTTTTTGTTAAAGCTAATATTGCTACAGCACCCCTATGATTTATCAGCTCACGTTTTGAAGTTTCTCCATTAGGCAAAGTTACCGTATGTACTTCTACATCTAAAACTTTCCCCTTAAATATTTTTTCAACTTCAATAGTTTTTTCTTCTAAATTCATTTCCACAATCTCCTCTACATTTTTATAAACTATATTCTTCCAGATCATGTGCTATCTTCACATTACATTTATCATGCAATGATTCTATAGCCTCTTTTTCAATATTTCTATCATATCTAGCACTAATATGTGTCAGGAATAAACTCTCAACCTTACTTTGTGCTATTATTTTCTCAATATCTAAAATACTTAAATGATAGTTTTTTCTCGCATGGTGTGCATCTTCTTTAAGTAAATAAGTGCACTCTGAAATAATAATATTACTGTTTTTAACAAACTCCCCTAAACCATCAAAGTATCTAGTATCTGGTATAATCGAAATCTCTTTTTCAGGTTTATCTTCAGATAAAAATTCACTTGAATTATACACTATTCCATTAAATTCAAAAGTATCTGCTTCTTTAATTTCTCTATAAAATGGTCCTGGCATAATCCCTAATTCTTTCAGTTTGTTTGCATCCAAGCTCCCTTTTTGTTTTTTGAATAAAATTTTATATCCAAAACATTCAACATTATGAGCTAAAGGATAACTAAAAACAGCTACAGATTTATTATCTATTATACACTGTTCACTAGAAATTTCAATATATTCTACGCTATAAGAAAGTGAACAATGTGTGAACAACAAATTGTTTTCTATGAAATCTTTAATACCCACTGGTCCATATATAGTAACATCCGAAGCATTTGTGTCTAAAAGGAAACTTCTAGATGATAAGAACCCTATTAATCCAAGGACATGATCTGCATGAAGATGGCTTATAAAAATTTTAGTTATTTTTGTCGGCTTAATATTTGTTCTTAAAATCTGATGTTGTGTCGCTTCACCACAATCAAACATCCAGCATTCTTTTAATTCTTGCATAAAATTAAAAACAAAACTCTGTGTATTTCTAAATTTTCCAGGAAGCCCTGCTCCTGTACCTAAAAATTGTACTTCCATCGTATTCCTCAATTCAATTTTCTAAAATAATAGTGGCCTAAAAAGAAACCCATTTAAGCCACCTTATGTAATTTATAATTTAACTACAAAAATCTGCGCATCTTGTAGACATGTAACCACATGCTCTACTCCTGCTGGGATTTCTAATAGTTCAAATTCATTTACAGTTTCTACTTCTTCTTCAAAAGCTACTGTAATTTTCCCACTAATGTTTAGTAATAAAATATTTTTATCATTACTATATGAGTCTGTTTGGTTCCCTGTTTTCAGATTCATGTGCACTACTTGATATCTATCGTTTTCTAAAACAATTCCACCTAACAATGCATTTTTATCTAATTTTATTTTTTTCATAGTCTTATCTTCCTTTGCGTTTGTATAACCCATCTTCTTCAATCATAATTAATTTATTCTTGAATAGTCTTCCTACAGCACGTTTAAAGCTTCCTTTACTCATTCCAAATACTGCTTTAATCTCTTCTGGATCAGATTTGTCAGTAAATTCGCAATAACCATTATTTTCAATATAGTCCATTATAGCTTGACCATCGCTATCCATTCTTTCGTGTGCACGAGGTAAGAATGAACCGTTGATTTCACCATTATCTTTAACTCCTATAACACGTAGAGTAACTTTCTCACCAAGGCGCGGTTCTTTTTCACGTTCACTTTCATGAACGAAAACTTTGTAACCATCTTTTGTTAGTAAAAATGTTCCTACACGCATTAAACGATAAGGATAAGCTTCAATGTCCTTGTTCTTCATACTCTTAGTAGCTTTTGAATATAAAGATGCTACGATTGTTTCTGTCGCTAAACGAGCGAATAATTGTCCGCTGAAATCACGACGAAGTGTAATAAACAGCTCGTCCCCCTCTTTTGGCCATACACTTCTTAACTTAGGTAAATCTTCTCCTAAAAGTGGGATTTCACGAGAGAACCCTATATCAAGCCCTACCCTATCTTCCTCAACTTTTACAACTTTACTAAATGCATAATCACCATAAGTTACTTCTGGTATATTTGGTGTAGCGAATAATTTCCCACTACGTGAAGGATATACGAACATTGAATACTCTTCTCCAATTTCGTAATCATCTAAACTTTCAACGTCAGATTCGTTACAGCTTATTTCTTCATCATTCGGTCCTTTAAAAACTAATGATGAACTTTTCTTTTCTACTAACTCTAAGAAATGAATTTCTCCAGTAATAAATTTTATATCTTCTCTTTCCATCAAGTACCTCTTTCTTTTATTCTTGTTAAATGGGAGTGACTCAAAAATCGCGATTTTGAAGAAATCGATTTTGTCGAGTCACCCCCGCAAAGTTTATTAGATATCTAAAAAGCTTT
>ERZ772977.442-NODE-442-length-28203-cov-6.613472_pt1 | contig 28203 bp, 15 predicted proteins | sample MGYA00511131_ERZ772977 | MGnify/ENA primary metagenome ERZ772977 (study PRJEB29015, sample SAMEA2737935) | human oral metagenome | biome: human oral; feature: human-associated habitat; material: dental | place: China | collected 2151 ...
AGATAGCCAAAGTCCTCCAGCAGCGTGAAGAGCGGGAAGAAGATGGCCATCGGCGGCAGCATGACGGAGACGACCCACGCGGTGGAGAGGTAGACGCCATCGACGAAGAGCCCCGTCACCCACGCCGGTGCACCGAAGCCCACAAAGAGGCTACGCAGGGCCGGGTGAAGCAGCCCCACGAGCAGGTCGCTCAGCCACGACGACGGGTAGTTCGAACCCACGATCGGCACCCAAAAGACGCCCGACAGCAGCGCGACCATGATCGGGAACCCCCACACGCGGTGCGTCAAGATGCGATCCAGCCGCACATCCATCGGCAGTCGGCCGCGGCGGTTGCCCTGCGTCACGACGTCGCGACAGATCGCCTCAGCCTGGGCATAGATATCCTCCATCCATTGGTCGTGAAAGTTGTTGCTGATCTGGAGGTGGATGTTTTCGGCCAGCGCGTTCAGCTCGTCGTTGCCGAAGCGTTGGCGCACGCTCGGATCCTGCTCGACGAGTCGGAAGGCGATCCATTCGGCGTTCGATAAGTTGGGGTGCACACGGGCCACAGCCTCGGTCAGGACGCGGATGTGTTCCGCCGTGGCGGGTGGCAAGTTTGTGGCGCGATGAGGCCGGCAGACGTAGGCACCCGTGGCCACCTCGTGCATCATCTCCAGTAGCCGGTCGATGCCCTTGCCCGACCGCGCCGAGCAACCCGCTACGGGGATGCCGAGCCGTCGTGAGAGGGCGTTGAGATCGATGTGGATATGGTTGCGCTCGGCCTCGTCGAGCAGGTTGACGCAAAGTACAGCGCGGTCGGTGATCTGTAGCACTTGCAGGATGAGGTTCATGTTGCGCTCCAGACGCGTGGCGTCGGCCACCATGACGGTCACGTCGGGCTTGCCAAAGAGGATAAAGTCGCGAGCGATCTCCTCGTCCTCCGACGTGGAGGCGAGCGAGTAGGTGCCGGGCAGGTCGACGATGCGATACGTGTCGCCACCGTAGCCAAAGAAGCCCTCGGCCTTGCCGACCGTCTTGCCGGGCCAGTTGCCCGTGTGTTGCTTCAGTCCGGTCAGGGCATTGAAGACGGTGCTCTTGCCCGTGTTCGGATTGCCGGCCAGGGCCACGACGAAGCGTTCGCCGTCGGCCTGTGCGCCGCGTCGCTCCAGACCGTGCATAGGCGCCGCCTTGGGACAGGTAGCGCAGGGTGAGGCCGTATTTATTGTCTGATTCATTGGGGTTGTGGGATATGGGGAAAGGACGGCTGAGAGGAGCCGGTACCGATTAGGATGTAGCGCGCCTGATCGTGGCGCAAGGCGATGGCCGTGCCGCGCACAGCGTAGGCCACGGGGTTGCCCATCGGGCTGACGAGATCAATGCTCACCGTGCTGCCACGCACGAAGCCAAGATCGAGCAGACGGCGGCGGAGGGCGCCGCGACAGGAAGGCGAAAGGCCCACGATACGCGCCGTGACGCCCGGCTCGAGCCTAGTCAGCCGTCGGGCGTCAGCCTCGGGACTGCGACGCACCTCGTCGTCCGTCATCGGCTCCATGTTGAGCGCCGCGTGAGCTGCGGCGGGGAGTGTGAAGCGTTCGCCTTCGTACATGAACGTAAAACCCTCCGGTGTCACGTCAGTGATGAAGAGCACCGAGTCCTTCGTCAGTCCGAGGTTGTCGATGAGGGTGAAGAGGGCGCGGTCGTCGTCCTCCACATGCGTCACGCGCCACCAGCTGCGGGCACGGAGCGCACGGTCGTCGTCGCCACGGTCGGCCACCTCCAGCGAGCGCGTGGGGATGGGATCGCCGTGCGGATCGAACGACGGGTTGCGCAGCAGCGAGACGATACGCTCCTGCTCGGCGTCGCTGATGCGGTGCTCCATGCGATGCGCGCGCTCGTGCCACTCGGCCGGTGCGTAGCCCGAATGCTCGGCTAAGTATTGCTCATAGATGCGATGTGCACGAACGATACGGAGGGCATGCTCACGGCCGGCATCGGTCAGTTGTAGCTCGTCGCCCATCGTCAGCTCGCCCCGCAGGGCCAGTCGGCCAACAGCGGACGCCGTGCGATCCGCGTCCGCCCCGAGCGACTCGCCCACGCGCTGCACCTCGTCGGCCGCGATGCGTCCGCCTAGCTCATAGACCGCCTTGAGGAGATCCTCCTCCACCTCTCTGTCCTGTTCGCGGTCGTGCCGCCCGAAGCGTGTCCGGATGGCATCAAAGAGGCGTGTGCCGTGACTCTTTTCTCTCTTCATCATCGTATAAATGTTGTGGTGTAAAAGCCGGTCGCAAAAGTAAGCACGGATAAATAGGGGGGATTCATGACCTCTCATAGCAAACGCCCCTCGATCAGATTCTGATTCGCTATCCCTGACAGCAAACAACTCCCGATCAGATTCTGATTCGCTACTTCCGGCAGCAAACAACCTTCGATCAGATTTTGATTTGCTATCCCTGACAGCAAACAACTCTCAATCAGATTCTGGTTCATAACCCTTGGCAGCAAACAACCCTCAATCAGATTCTGGTTCACTATCCCTGACAGCAAACACCTCCCAACCAGATTCTGATTCGCAACCCTTGGCAGCAAATGCCCCTCAATCAGAAACGGATGGGCATCTTACTGCACACCGAGGGGGGCGCGGGTGGTATTTCCCATATTTTTGCCCGCCGTAATAAACAGACGGATCGAACACGATGGCTAAATGGATCAAACGCACAGTCAAGACATGCCTGCTGGCGCCCGTGGGGGCGGTGGCGGTGGGTGCCGTGTTGCTCTATGTGCCACCGGTGCAGAATGCGGTGCTGAAGGTCGTGCTGCGGCACGTATCGGAGCGCGTCGGCATGGAGATCGCCGTGGGGCATGTGCGACTGTCGTATCCGTTAGACCTGACGCTGCGCGACGTCTCGGTGCGCGACTCGGTGTGCGACACGCTGCTCAACGTGCGCGGGCTCTCCGTCAGCGTGCGGCCGTGGCCCCTGCTGCGGGGCGAGGTGTTCGTATCACGGCTTGAGTTAGACAGCGCACTCGTACACAGCAAGCAGATGATCGAGGGCATGCAGCTCGACGGCACGTTCGGGCGACTGGCCACGGAAGATGCGGGCCTCCTCCTCAAGAAAGAGGAGTTCAAGCTCGACAGCCTGCTGTTGGCCGATGCGGAGGTGACGTTGGTGATCGACTCCATCATCCCCTCGGACACGACAGATACAACCGTCAACCGCTGGCGGATCACGGCCGAGCGACTCGACCTACAACGCGTAGGCTTCACCCTGCGCATGCCGCAGGACACGCTCGGGGTAACGACTTACCTGGGCGATGCACGCCTCATACGTGGCTACGCCGACCTCGGCGCCCAGCGTTACGGCGCCGCGCAGTTAGACATACGCGGAGCCTATGCGGCCTACGATGCCACCGAACGCCCGCGCACCATTGGGCTGGACCCGCAACACATCTCCGCCTCGAACATCCGCCTGCTGGCCGACTCTGTGCGCTATCACAACGGCGACCTGCGGGTGGCGATCCGCGAAGGGGAGTTGGACGAGCGGTCGGGACTGTCCCTCGAATCGCTCACGGCTTATGTACACTTGGACAGCACGGGGGTCTCCGTCTCACGCGGCTCGCTACGCACGACGCGTTCGTGGATCGACTTCCAAGCGCACGTGCCATGGGCGGCTCTGAAGGAGCGTCCCGAAGCGGATTTGCAGGCCGAGTGGACGGCAGGTATCGATGGGCAAGACGTGCTGACAGCCATGGGCGAACAGGGGCCGCGAATAATGCGGGCCATACCGGACTCGCTGCTGTATCTCTCGGGACTGGTGGAGGGCAACTTGGAGCGGATGCGGGTGCACGATCTGATGGGTGGTTTGCCCGGTGCCTTCACGTTTGAAGCCTACGGATCGGCTGAGCATGTCATGGACGAGCGGCGGCGCACGGGGCAGATCAACCTAAGGCTACAGACCGAAAGCCGACAGTACCTCAGCCATTGGATCCCGGAGATTTCGGGTGGACGGGTACGGATGCCTGAACGTATGCGGGTGGAGTTGGAGGCGTCGCTCAAGGGTGGCGAATACCAAGGGCGATTGAAGGCTGAGGAGTCGGGCGGACGCATCGAGCTGACGGGCCGTTACCACTCGCTGCGAAACGAGTACGCCGTCGATGTACGTGTAGACAGCCTCCGACCGGTGCACTTCCTGCCGCAGGATTCGCTCTACCGACTCACAGCCGTGCTGCACGCCGAGGGGCGAGGCACGGACATCTTTTCACCCCGCACACGCATCACCCTGCGCGGTTCCGTAGCCGATGTGCATTACGGATCCTACCGCCTCTCCGGCCTCTCGCTCGACGGTTCACTGCTCAGCCATCAGGCGCAGGCCACACTGAGCAGCGCGTCGCCTTATATAAAAGGTAAGGTCATGCTGGACGGTGTCGTTCGGCGCGACCGCATGGCGGGCGTGGTGGCCATCGACATGGATACGCTCGATCTGATGGGGCTCAAGCTGACGAAGGATCCGCTCTCCGGCTCCTTCCAACTCTTCTCCGAGATGGAGACCGATCTCAAGCGGCGCCATCGGTTAGACCTCACCCTGGGCAACTGGGCTATCTCAACCGATCAGCAGACGTATCGCCCAAAGATGCTCACCCTACACGCCGTCAGCGACGACGACACAACGCGCCTCTCCTTCCACGCCGGCGACATGGCGCTGGTCGCCACCGGCAACGCTGACGCGCCCACGCTCCTCCAGCGACTTGGAAATGTATCCGACGTCTTCCGCAGACTGATGGAGCACGACAGCGCCGCCCATATCGAACGGCTCACGCCGCTTTTACCTACGCTCAACATACAGCTGGAGGCCGAGAAAGACAATCCGCTCTACAACTACCTTCAGGAGCAGAACATCTTCTTCGATCGGCTCACCGTCCACGCCTCCACCTCACCCGTCGACGGGCTACAAGCCAACGCCCTGCTGCTCTCCGTGATGAAGGATACGATGCGACTCGACACCATCTGTCTCGACATCCGCCACGATTCGATTGAGGGGCTGACTTACGCTGTCGACGTGATCAAGAACCGCTTTCGCGGACAAGATGCCTTTACCGCTGGGTTGCGTGGACACCTGCTGAACGGTGTAGCGGAGGCGAACGCGCTCTATCGCGACAGCCGTGGCGAAACGGGCCTCCAACTGGGCGTGCAGGCCGAACAACGTGGTAAGGCGTACCGCTTCCACTTCATCCCCGACGAGCCTGTGCTGGCTTTCATGCCGTTCAAGCTAAATCCAGAGAACTATGTGGAGGTGCGCAGCCTAAAGAACATCTCCGCCGATCTGAAGCTGACTGGCCCGGAGAATACCGCGCTATGGATGCACTCCAGTGAGGACTCTACGGAGCTGGCTGTCGAGATCAACCAACTCGATCTCCAGCAACTGTCACGCTTCGCCGCTATCCCAGATATGCAGGGGCGGGTCAACGTGGCACTGCGCTATGTGCCTTCTGACGTGTCGTACCTCATCGCTGCCGATGCGAACATCGACAACCTCATCTTCCGCGGACAGCCTGTCGGCGAACTCTTGCTTAACGGTGTCTATTTGCCTCTCGACAACAATCGCCACCGCTTCGACGCCCACTTCTACCACAATGAGTCGGAGCTGGCCACCGTCTCGGCCTTCTATCGACAGCCGCAACAGAAGCAGGCACAGGGTGCGATCGACGGCACCATGCAGTTCGATCGCATTCCGTTGAGCGAGCTGAACCCCTTCTTTGGCGGTGCCGTAGATATGCAGGGCGTGTTGCGTGGCCGGTTGACGTTAGAAAGTCGCGATCGGGGTCCGATTTGGAACGGCTATTTGCAGCTCGACTCGACCTCGATGTACGTAAGGGCTGTAGGCACGCGCTTCCGCTTCGACGATCAGGAGGTGGACATCAAGGACAGTAAGCTGCGCCTCACCAAATATGGCATCTACACCACGGGCGGCAATCCGTTCGTGATCAGTGGCACGGTGGACTTCAGCAAGCCGATGAAGGAAACGGCCGACTTGCGCTTGGCGGCGCAGGACATGCTACTCATCGACGCCCCCGACGGCGCACCCGGAGCCATGCTCTACGGTCGGCTGCCCATCGATCTGAATCTCACGGCCCGCGGCCCACTGCGCGCGCTCAAGGTGCGCGGTGGCGTGCACGTGCGCAGTGGTACGAACGTCACGTATGTCATGCCCGACGCCAACGACGAGCTGCAAGACAACTTCGCCGGGCTGGTCTCCTTCACCTACTTCTCCGACACCGTCCCGCAACGCATTCGTGACATAGAGCGGCAGAACGCTGCGCGTACGAGTTCGATAGGCGGACTGGACGCCCAGCTCACGCTGCGCGTGGATCCCACGGCGCGCCTAAAGGTGGATATGGGCGGCGCCGGCGAACGCTCGAACCGTATCGAGCTGCGTGGCGGCGGCGACCTGTCGTTCCATTACACCCCGCTCGGGGATATGAACATGAGCGGGCGATACACCCTCTCTGGCGGATTGATTCGCTACAGCATCCCCGTGATCCCGCTGACGGACTTCACGATTCAAGACGGTAGCTACGTAGAGTGGCAGGGCGACTTGATGAATCCTTACCTCAACCTGACGGCCCTCACCCGACAGCGGTCGACTGTCAACCTCGACGGGCGTTCGCAGATGGTGGACTTCAACGTAGGCTTACAGGTCAGGCAGCAGTTGCGCAACATCGCCCTCAAGTTCATCCTCGAAGCGCCTAAGAATGGCACCGTGCAGACGCAGCTGGCCGCCATGGGCGAAGAGGAGCGCAGCAAGCAGGCCATCGGCCTCCTTGTCACGGGTGTCTATCTGGCCCAGAGCGGCACTGGCAATGAGCATCTGGATGTGGGGACGGCCATCAGCAGCCTCCTGCAACGCGAGATCAATAACATGCTCGGCAGCTTGGGCGGCGACGTCCCCTTCTCGTTCGACGTAAACACCTACGACGGCACCGACGGCAAGGGTCGGCGTATCGATTACCTCGGTCGCTTCTATATGGGCTTCCTCAAGGAGCGCATTTACACCACCCTCGGTATGCGTTACTCGACCAACGATCCCGTGATGGGCAACCGATTCTATCTCGACGAGGCCTCGCTGGAGTATCGCCTCGACGCCGACGGTTCGCGCTTCGTCAAGGTGTACAATCAGACGGACTATGAGAATCTCTTCGAGGGCGAGATTCGCAAGACGGGCCTGAGCGCCATCTTCCGACGTAAGGTGAAGCGCTTGGCCGACCTCTTCGACTTCCGCAAACGTCGCAATCGCACGGTAGTGACCGAGCCCGAGCCTGCCGCCCCCGATACGGACGAGACGGAAACGGACTCCACCGAAGGCGCTCCCGCCGAGGATACGACGCGTCGGGACGCCGACCCTTCCCCTAACGACTAAAAAAGAAAGATGAAGCCGAACCACTCCCCCCTCCTCCCCCTTTTTTTCTTTGTTCTTCTGCTCAGCGCATCCTGCTCCACGACGAAAATGCTTCCCCCGGGCGAAGTGCTCTACACCGGCATCGAGCGCATCGTAGTCAACGACCCGGCCAATCAGCGCCACCGCGGCGCGGACGAGGTGATGGGCAAGGTGGAAGAGGCCCTGGCCTATGCGCCGAATAACGCCCTCCTAGGCAGTTCCACCACACGCACGCCGCTGCCTATCGGGCTCTGGGTCTATAACGCCAACGTCGGGAAAAAGGGGCGCTTCCACCAGTGGATGTACCGATGGCTCGCGGCGCGGCCGGTGACGCTCACCACCGTAAAGCCTGCCAACCGGGCGCTGGCAGCGCAGAACGTACTCCACGAAAACGGTTTCTTCCGCGGCGCGGCCCGCTATGAGATCATCCCCGACCGCAAGGATTCGCTCAAAGCCCGAGTGCGATACCTCGTCACCCTGGGCGAGCCTTACGTGATCGACTCCGTCCGCTTTCGCCGCATGCAAGATCGGAGCGATACCACCATCAAGTGGCGCGACGAAGACCGTCTGCTTCACCGAGGCGACCTCTTCACCCTCGATCGCCTCGAGGCGGAACGCCAGCGCATCGCCACCATCATGCGCAACAACGGCTATTATTACTTCCGACCGGAGTACATCGAGGTGCAAGCCGACTCGACGAAGGGAGACCACCTCGTAGACCTACGCGTACGTGTCCGGCGCGACATTCCCCGCGACTTCATCCGTAAGCCGTGGTTCTTGGGACGCACAGCCATCCGCCTGATCGGTTACGACGGCGAGGAGCCAACGGATAGCCTCACCTACGGCCCCGTCACCATTCATTACGAGGGCAGGCTGCGCCTCCGCCCGGCTGTCCTCCGCAACGCGCTTCGCTATCATCGCGGCGACCGCTATTCCCTCGCCGCCCAGGAAGAGACGCAGACCGCGATGAGCAAACTCCGCACGTTCCGTTTTGTGGATATGCAATACACGCCGACTGACACCTCCGCCACGTGCGACACCATGAACGTGCGCATCCGTGCCACCTACGACTATCCGCTCAATAGTCGCCTCGAGGTCAAGGGTACCCTCAACGATAATCACTATGCCGGACCTGGGTTCAATCTGGCCCTGACCCGGATGAACCTCTTCCGCGGCGGCGAGAATCTCTCCGCCACCGTGTTTGGCTCGTACGAGTGGCAGACGGGTGCGCGCACCGCCGGGCATACGGGGCTGGTGAACAACTACGAGATCGGCGCACGCGGCTCGCTGACCTTCCCCCGCCTCGTCTTACCGAAATTTGGTCACAAAGACCGGGATCTGATCGCTACCACCCGCCTCGAGGCGCAGACGACAGTCATGAACCGTGCGCGATTCTTCAACCAGCTCAGTTTCAGTGGCAGTCTCTCGTACGACTTCGTTCCCAACCCCATCCGCCGGCACACGTTCACGCCGCTACGCCTCACTTACTCGCGGCTTATAGGCACTACGGCCGCCTTTGACAGCATCACCTCAAGAAACCCATCCATCCGCCAGAGCCTTCAGGATCAATTTATTCCCGTCGTAGAGTACACCTACACGCTCGACAACTCCACCGTGCGCGATGATCGCAGCAAGACGCGCTGGTATTTTTCGATCGCGGAGGCGGGGAACCTGCTCTCGGCGACTAACCTCCTTTTCGGTCAACGCTGGGACGAGAAGTACAAGACTGTCTTCATGAACCCGTATTCGCAGTTCCTGAAGATGACCACTGAGCTTCGCTACAATCATTACATAGATCGCCATCAGCGCCTCGCCTTCCGCATCGGCGGCGGCATTATCTACAGCTACGGCAATGCCTCGGAAGCCCCGTACAGCGAGCAGTTCTACGTCGGCGGAGCCAACAGCATCCGCGCTTTCACCATCCGCAGCGTCGGCCCTGGCCACTTCGCCCCGGATAAGAATGACCCGTACGCCTACATTGATCAGATTGGCGACATCAAGCTGGAGGCCAACGCCGAGTATCGTTTCCGCATCGTGGGCGACCTGGCCGGCGCCTTCTTCCTCGACGTCGGCAACGTGTGGCTGCTGCGCGACGACCCCGCGCGTCCCGGCGGACAGTTCGCGTGGAGACACCTCCTCACCGACCTCGCCACCGGCACCGGCATAGGCTTTCGTTACGACATCAACCTCCTCGTCTTCCGTTTCGATATCGGTTACGCCCTCCATTTCCCTTACGACACCGGTCGGAACGGCTATTTCAACGCCCCCAACTTTCGCGACGCCTTCGGGGTTCACTTAGCCCTTGGGTACCCCTTCTAAATCCCCGTCACGTTTCGGACGAATCTCGTACCCGGCCAACTTCCCCGGCCTCGGTAGAGGCCTTGATCTTCTTTTGCTTCTTTTCTTCCATCAAGGGAAGGGCGGCTGTGGCCGCCGGCGAAGTTTGCCCCGTCACGTTTTTCGATCCCCACCAATCAACCATAAGAAAAAACGCTTCCTGCCGGTAGGCTGTAGGGGCGTATTGCATACGCCCCTCTAACAATTCCAAAAAGGCCATTTTGCACCTACCCGGATAGACCCATTCTCCCACAGTTTGGGCGTTCGGAGGGCGTATTCAATACGCCCCTACCCTGCCAGCAGGAGAAGGTCCTCAATTCCTTGAAACAAATAAGAATCCATACGTACTCCGCCTCCTCTATGCCGGCAAGAATCGGTAAGTCCATGACGCCGGCTATCCTTCCCCCGTCACGTTTTTCGATCACCTCCAATCAACCATAAGAAAAAGCGCCTCCTGCCGGTAGGCTGTAGGGCGCAACAGCATACGCCCCTCTGGCGGGCCCAAAGGGGCCGTTCGGTGCATACCTAACGAAATCGTTCGCCCCGTACCCGGGGCGTCTGTAGGGCGTATTCGATACGCCCCTACCCTGCCGGCAGGAGAAGGCCTTCAATCCCTTGAAACAAATAGGAATCCATACGTACTCCGCCTCCCCTATGCCGGCAAGAATCGGTAAGTCCATGCCTCCGGCCAACCTTTCCCCGTCACGTTTCAGACCGATCTCGTACCCGGCTAACTTCCCCGGCCTCGGTAGAGGCCTTGATCTTCTTTTGCCTTCTTTTCTTCCATCAAGGGAAGAAAAGAAGAACCCCCCTACCTTTGCAGCCGTATGAAAGAATTCATTATCACCCAAGAGCAGACCGAGCGCGCCGTCCTGGTGGGGTTAGTCACCCCCGAGCAGAGTGAGGCGCAGGTCAAGGAATACTTAGACGAGCTGGCCTTCCTGGCCGAAACGGCCGGGATTGAGCCTGTCCGACGCTTCACCCAGAAGGCCGACAAGCCGCATGCCGTAACCTTTGTCGGGTCGGGTAAGTTGCAACAGATTGGCGAGTATGTGGCTGAGAACGAGATAGGCATCGTGGTCTTTGACGACGAGCTTTCGGCCAAGCAGCTACGAAACATCGAAAAGGAACTCAAGGTGCGCATCCTGGACCGCACGAATCTCATCCTCGACATCTTTGCCAAGCGCGCGCAGACTGCCCACGCCAAGACGCAAGTCGAGCTGGCGCAGTACCGCTATATGCTTCCCCGTCTGACGCGCCTGTGGACGCACCTGGAGCGTCAGCGAGGCGGCGTGGGCATGCGTGGGCCGGGCGAGACGCAGCTCGAAACCGACCGGCGCATCATTCTCGACCGCATCTCCAAGCTCAAACGTGAGCTGGAAGAGATAGACCGGCAGAAGGCCACTCAGCGGCGTAACCGGGGCAAGATGGTCCGCGTGGCGCTCGTAGGTTATACCAACGTGGGCAAGTCGACCCTCATGAACTTGCTTGGTAAAAGCGACGTGTTTGCCGAAAATAAGCTCTTCGCCACCCTCGACACCACCGTGCGCAAGGTGATCATCGACAACCTGCCCTTCCTCCTCTCCGATACGGTGGGCTTCATCCGCAAGTTGCCTACCGAACTCGTCGAGTCGTTCAAGTCCACCCTCGACGAGGTTCGCGAAGCCGACCTTTTGGTGCATGTCGTGGACATCTCCCACCCTACTTTTGAGGAGCAGATCGAAGTCGTAGAGCGCACCCTGGCCGACATCGGTTGCGCCGACAAACCCATCATCACGGTCTTTAATAAGATCGACGCGTTTTCGTTTGTCCCCAAGGACGAGGATGATCTCACGCCCCGCGAGCGCGAAAACATCCCCCTCTCCGAGCTTCGCGAGACCTGGATGAGCCGTCGCCCCGGCAGCTGCATCTTCATCTCCGCCCGCGATCGGACCAACATCGCCGCCCTCAAGTCGCTCCTCTACGAGCACGTCAAAGCCATCCACATCACCCGTTTCCCCTACAACGATTTTCTCTTTCAGCAGTACGACAGCGAAGGCGAATGAGCTAAGGACGGAAAACGGAGCGTGAAAGACTGCCGGGCGCACACTGCGGATCTCATTCCGCGTGTCGCCCGGCTTTCTTGTCTTGACACATTTACCCCGATCCGAGCCACCTGCATCCCTATATAGAATAGGTATAGCCTGCATGTGGTTACACGAATCCCATCCTTGCCCAAAATGTGATTCCCGGAAACGTATGGAATCCTATCCCCGGCAAGGATTCGATAGCTGTATTCATATTGAATCCAATCCCCGCCGGGTTTTCGGTAGATATAGCCATTTTCATCCAATCCCCGCCGGGTTTTCGATAGATATGACCATATTCGTCCAATTCCCGCCGGGTTTTCAGCGAATATGGCCATATTCGTTCAATTCCCGGCAGGTTTTCGATAGATATGACCATTTTCATCCTATCCCCGCCGGGTTTTCGATAGATATGACCATATTCGTCCAATCCCCGCCGGGTTTTCGGTGAATATGGCCATTTTCATCCAATCCCCGGCGGGTTTTCGATAGATATGGTCATTTTCGTCCAATCCTCGCCGGGTTTTCGGTAAATATGGCCATATTCGTCCAATCCTCGCCGGGTTTTCGATAGATATAGCCATTTTCATCCAATCCCCGCCGGGTTTTGCGTGCATCCATACAAATTTTAGGGGTTTCTCGCCGGGGTGGGGTTGGTCGCAAAGACATACACCCCAAAACCCACCGGGTTTGAGATTTATCCAATAAATGGGAATCAAATTTTTGATCCGTATGGGTAGGGCGCAAAGACATACACCCTAAAATGTATCGGGTTTATCTGTCATTCGCCTCCATGCGGAGGCGTTTGTGGGGCGTATGCCATACGCCCCTACACGGACGGACGAAAATTTATCGAGGCGGAGAATGTATCGCGGTGCAGGAATGAAAAAAAGGCCGAGGAAGAGAGTCTTCCTCGGCCTTTGCGTGTCCCTATCGGTGAGATAAGGAAGCTATGAAAAGTGATGAATCATATCGCGTTCACGAATGCCACCACGGCGTCGCGGTCTGCCTTCGGCAAATGGTAGAACTTTTCGACCGTACGATAGGCATCGCTCTTCTTGCTGTAGGCGTGCCACATGATGGCCTCGATGGTGTTACGCGCGCGACAGTCGTGTAGGCGGTCCTCGCCGCCTGTGTTCACCCGCATGAGTCCGCGACCCCAGAGGGGCGGGGTTCTGCACCACGAGTTAAAGATGTCGTTCGCCATGAACATGCGATGCTGAACAAAGTCGGTGTAAGGATAGATCGTCTGGTGGGGATAGCGCGGCAGCTTGCGATTCTTTACCGGTTTGGGCGAGTAAATGTTATCATCGCTGCCGGTCTTCCACTGCGGGCGGTGGCAATGGGCACAGCCGATCTGCATGAATACCTCCTTGCCACGCTGCACGGTTTTCGTGTTCAGGTTGCGGGCGCGGGGGATGGAGAGACCGCGATGCCAGACGGCGAAGGCGTAGTAGTTGTCGTCCTCCATCTCGGGCTCGAACTTGTGGATGGGGTTGTCGAACTGGTTGGTCTCAGGCGAGAGGAGGATGCGAATGGCGTTGGAGATGCCTTTCTCCGTCCCGTCGGCGTAATAAGGCGACGCGGGGTTGGCTTTGATGCCCGCGACGACGGACGGATTCTCGGCCATGGCCTTAGCCCATTCGTTGGTGGAGCACATCCACGGCAGGTCCGTCCGCGAGACTCCCAGCTCGTCCCAGAGGCCTGCGTCCTCGAGCAAGGCCGCCTCGGTGAGATCGTAATTGAAGCGGCGGACACGCTTCTTTCCGTTGAGCTCGCTGTAACCTTCGGCGGTCAGACGATTCGCTCCCTTGTCCCAGATGGCGGGGTTGAGGGCGACGCCATACTTAGCCTCGCGGAGATATTGGGCGATGATGGAGTCGTCCGGGATGGCATCGATGAGTCCGAGACCGGAGAAGCTGAGCGATACCAGCAGCCGCACCTCATAGCCTGAGGGCCGGGGCGAGGTGTTGAATGCGGTCTGGGGAACGGTGACTTCGGGGTAGATGAGTTCGTATTTCTCGCCGTCGGGGAAGGTCATCGGCAGGCCGCTTTCCATCGCCGCCACCGTTTTCCATTCGATCTTGATCTGGTCTGGGTCAACCGGCGGGAGGAAGGGGTGTGCGGCCATCACCTGGGTAAACTTGGTGATGTGCTCGATGGGTTTGCCGTTGTTACTGCCCGGCGCGTCGGGATAATAAACCTGGATGATGTAGCCATTGCCATACTCGGGGCGGAACTGAGTCTGGCGCATACCGTGACCGCCATACTGGATGTGGCAGTCGAAGCAGGTCTTGCGTGAAGCCGCTGGCCCCCAGCCTTTGAATGGCGGCGTGCTGATCGTATACTTTCTCTCGTCGAAAGCCTCGCCCAGGTTGAAGAGCTCTATCAAACCTTGCTCTTCTACGGCGGGTGTCTCGTCGGCATAGGATCCGTTGACGACGTTGTCCGTCGTGCCCAGTTGACCTCCGGGATACCACTCGTCGGCCGAGAAGTTGCCGACGGCTTGACCGACAAAATTGGCGTCGGGGACATTCGGTTCGGGCTCGGGCTTCGGATCATCGCTGCACGCAGCGAAGGACACGAGCCAGAGCGCGGCTAACGCGGAAAGCGTGAGGTTGTGTTTGAGTGTCATACTGAAATTCCTTTTCGTTGTTTGTAGGTATAACAGGAAGGGGCACCGAGAAGTGATGGGGCTGAACCCGCCTCCCCGATGCCCCTTTAGGAACTAAGGACGAAAAGCTAAGCGCGAACCGTGGACTCTGCTGACTGTGGCAAGATGGCCTCGGTCGCGTTTTTCGTCTTTCGTTTTTCCGTTACGGATGGGTTACTGTTTCGAGAACCACTCGGCAGCCTTGTTCAGATCTTCATCCAGGGTTTGGATTTTCTTCTGCGCCTCGCCTACGAGCGGATTGGAGATGTTGCTCACAAAGCCACCCTTGAGCTTCGTCTGGCAGTCTTCGAGGGCCTTCAGGGCAGCCTTGAGGTCGCTCTCGAGCTTGGAAGCCTGGGCTGCGTCGTACTTCTTCATGAAGGCCATGATCGAGAGGGCCTCATTGCGCTTGCCTTCGATGCCGCCATAGAGCGAGTTCTGGATGCTGATCAAATTGTCGTGGAAATCGATGAACGAACGCTGGCTGTAGGGCGACTCGATGTAGTTCTTGTCCTTGCCCGAGTAGGGATTGCCGATCTTGGTGTTGGCCACCTCGTCGCAGATGTTCTCACATCCGGCCTTGAGGATGGTGGTCATGACCTCTTCCCAGGTAGCGTAGCCGCTGCCGGCTTTGGTAGCGCCAAGCAGGTCATCGGTGTACGATTTTCCGTTACGCGAAGACGGGAGTTCGATCTCTTCCACCCGATCCTTGTGGGCCTTGGGTGCGTTGGCGTTCCAAGCCACCTCGAGCTGGTAGCAACGGTCGCGGAGGTCACCCGCCACAGCCGTGGCGTAAGTCAGCTCCTCGGCGCCTGTCACCTGAGCCTTAATGGCGGTGAAAGCCTCGTTGTCCTCGTTGGCTTGCAGCGCAGCGACGGTGCGGTTCTTGCCGTTGCGGAAGATCACGAATTCGATGCCGTGGAAGCCGAGCAACTCCTGTCCGAGCTTACCGGCGGCGTAGGCGATAGCGTCGTTTTCGTCACCGCCGAGCTTCTCCAGCTGGTACTTGTTAGTCAGGGCAGCAGCCAGACCGTCCACGTCGAGCGGCCAAGTGTCGATGTGCGGATCTACGCCGAAATCGGTAGCGGCACCAAAGAGGAAGGCCTCACTCTGCTCGTAACTGGAACGAGCCTTGATGAACGTCTTGCAGATCTCGTCCACCTCGGCCTGCGTGAGGCTCTTGGGGTCTTTGAGGAACTTTTCCTTGGCAGCCTTGAGCTTGTCGTAGAGCTCAGAGGTCTCGGCAGCGAGGTTTTTGTAAGTCAGGTTGACTGTGTTATCCACATACTGCTTGGCGATCTGACTCATCTCTTTCTGCTTCTCAGTAAGCTCTTTCTCGATAGGATCATTGTTTTTCTCGCATGAGGAGAATCCCCATGTCAGCATTGCCCCTACGGTGAGGAGCAATGACGTTCTAAGATACTTCTTAATCATGTGTCTATTTATTAATGATGAATGCGTGTGTGCGTGTGTAGTGCCCTCATCTGGGCTATGCCATTCGTGGCTCGTCTCTCGATGTCGGATCAGAGGAAGAAGCCCTCATAGGCAATGCCGAGGGAGATGGAGGGTTCGTTATTGTATTGCTGCTTGAGCAGACGGGTGGAGTATTCGCCCTTCACCACGATCTGCGGCAGGGGGAAGTAGTTGAAGCCCACGGCCAGGCGTTGCTTGCCGGTGTACTCATACTTCTGCTGATCGCTGGAGGGGATGTAGGAGTTATAGTATTCGTACCGTCCGAAGAGGTAGAATTTCTGGTCGTCAGCGCGCAGCCGAGCCACCTGTGAGAAAATATCGTAGCCAGCTTCAAGGCCTACGGCCACGGCATTCTTGCCGACGGGAGTTTTCTTGTAGGGGGCTGAGTTGGCCGTCAGGTTGCGTTTGATGGTGCTGATCGTAGCGGCGTCGCCTACGTAACCGTAGTCGGCGTTACCGCGGACGATCCAGTTGAACCGGTTAAACGCGAAGTCGAACGCACCGATGGCCACGGTGCCTTTCACATTGTCGTAACGCTTTACGTTGCCATTGGCGTCCTTTCCCTCGAGATCGTGTGGGAAGGCGTTGTGCATAGCGCGGCCATAGTATCCGCTCAGGCCGATGCGCAGCCCGGGAAAGGCGTAATAGTCGAGTCGGCCGATGAAGCCGTATTTGTTGGCCACCTTAAACTCATAGGGCGATCCGGCGCCGCCACTCACCCAACCTTCGCGATCGAAGAAGAAGGCGTCGAGGCCAGCCACCACTTGCGCCTCATACCGGACGCGTCCCGTGCGGCCCCAGAAGCTGATCCCCGTGTCGTGCCATGTGCAAGGCAGGATCGTGGCCTCGCCTTCGGGACGATAGACGGTGAAGAAATGGAGTGGCTCGTGGTGCGCGTTTGTCATGCCGATGGGCACAACGATGTGGCCCGCGCGAATGTTGAAGGCGCGTGAAAAAGACTTCTGGATCCAGAACTGCTCCAGCTCCACCTCGCCGCCTTTCTCGACTTCCATCTCCCACTCGCCGCCCTCGGTAAATTCCTTTTCCTGAGCGCTACCTGTACCGGTGTGTTCGAACTCGATCTCGGTACCCATCGTCCATCCTTTCCCGAAATTATAGTTCAGATAGATGACGGCGTGCGGCACATCGAATCGCCCGTGGCTGGGGTCGTTCTTGTACTTGGCTGCATCGCTGTAGCGATACACATTGTCGCTGTAGAAATTGCGGGAATAGGCGATCTCGCCGTATCCACCGACGCTCAATCGGTTGCCCAGCACGTGATGTTGCACACTGTCCGAGGCATTCACTTGCGCCTCTACGGGCACGGTGGCGACGCCAGCCATAAGCCCGAGTAATAACCCAATCTTTACCTTATTCATTGTTCTTAATTATATGTCTGCTGCTTCTGCCGAAAGCCCCTTTGGAGTGAAAGGCTTTCGGCGGCAAAAGTAGAGGCGCCTCCAAACCATCACAATCCCAAATATTAGGGATGTGAAAAATCTTTGCGGGGAGCGCGTCGCATCCTTCGCGCCCCCTAGGGATCAAGCCCGGAAATACCGTGGCGTCCCCGTGCGGCTCTTACCTTTGGCCCGACAAAATGGTATATCAAACGGATAGAAAGAACATGAAGAAGAGACTTGGTAAGTGGCTTTTGGGCCTCATGGGCTGGCGTGTAGGGCCGGCGGGCGACGAGGTGGCGAAGTGCGTGATCTGCGTAGCGCCACACACGAGCAATATGGATTTCATCATCGGCGAACTGTTTTATCTCGCCATTGGCAAGCAGGCCGCGTTTTTGATGAAAAAGGAATGGTTCGCCTTTCCGCTGGGCCTCTTCTTTCGTGCCCTCGGCGGCGTCCCGATCGATCGCAGTCGCAACACCTCCATGACGGAGCAGATGGCCGCAGAGTTCGTCCGCCGCGACCGTTTCCGCCTGGCCATCACGCCCGAAGGCACACGCAAACGCGTGGACGAATGGAAGCGGGGCTTCTATTACATCGCGCTCAAGGCTGGCGTACCCATCCAGCTGGGATACATCGACTACGGGCGGAAGGAGGTCGGCATCATGGAGACTTTCCGCCCTACCGGCGACGCCGAAGCCGACATCCGATACATCCGCTCGCGCTACGAGGGCATGACCGGTAATCACAGCGAACGATTCCAATAAACGTCCCCCACGGCCCTGTTAAGGAACGTGAGTTCGATGTAAGAATAACGCCAGCAGAGAGCTTCTGCGGGAGTCACACGATGGCCAAAACGCTTTTGGAAATGCTTGCACCGGCGGTGCAACGACTAAAAAATACTTTTTACGGCTTGCACCGGTGGTGCAAGGGCCAAAAAGTGGTTTTTGCGATTTGCACCACCGGTGCAACGGCCCAAAAGCAGTTTTTTCCGTTTGCACCGATGGTGCAAGAGACTAAAAGTGGTTTTTTCTGTTTGCACCACCGGTGCAAGAGACAAAAAGAGGTTTTTGAGGTTTGCACCGCTGGTGCAAGCATTTCCAAAAGCACTTTGGCCTTTACAGCGCGCTATGAAAGACATTCTCCAAGGATAAGATACCTCATTCTTACGTCAAACTCACGTTAAGGAGCGTATTTTTCCGGCCATCGCGCGCCCTGCATTCCCGCCGAAAGACTTATTAATCGAGGAGTTTACTTAAACGAACCCGCTGACTTCCGGCGCCCTTTATCCGGCAACCTACTTTTGCGGCCGTATTAAAAACCAGAAACAATGAAGAAACTATTCCTCCTTGCGGCCGTCGCCCTCCTCAGCCCGACGGCCTCGATCATGGCGCAGGACGACGCGCCGCGCGACACCTCGTATTGGACACACAGCGGTGCCGCCTCGCTGACCTTCGGGCAGACCTCCTTCACCAACTGGGCCGCCGGCGGCGAAAACTCCGTCTCCGTGCTCGCCGCCTTCGCAGGCAAATGGAACTACGCGAAGGATAGATGGATGTGGGACAACTCAGCCGACCTCGGCTACGGTCTCACCTATCAAGGTAGCGACCAGATCAAAAACGACGACCACATCGACCTCGCCACCCGCCTCGGCTACAAGGCCTCAGCCACCTGGGCCTACGCGGCGGAGCTGAACTTCAAGTCGCAATTCAACAAGGGCTACAGCAAGTATCCCGTGACGGACGACGCCGCCTACATCTCCAAATTCATGGCCCCGGGCTACCTGCTCGGATCTATCGGTATGACCTACACCCACCCGCGCGAAGACCTCAAGGTGCTCATCTCGCCCGTGTCTGAGAAGATGACCTTCGTCTCCGACCGCCGCCTCTCCGACGAGGGCGCGTACGGCGTCGAGAAGGGCGACCGCGTGCTGGCCGAGTTCGGCGCCCTGGTCAAGGGCACCTACTCGAAGAAGATCACCGAAAACGTCCTCTTCAACACTGAAGTCCTTTTCACCTCGGCCTACAAAACCTTCGGCAACGTAGACGTGGACTGGAAGATGTCGCTCGACTGGAAGCTCAACAAATACTTCACCTTCAAGGCCAACACCTACCTCCTCTACGACGACGACATCCACTACGTCGACAAGGACGGCGTGAAGCATGGCCCGCGCGTACAGTTCAAAGAAGTCGTTGGCCTCGGCCTCGGATACATCTTCTAAGAGACCCTCTTAGTCATCTCTCAAACAGTTATCGAGAAGGCGCTGTGGAACTTGTTTTTCGCAGTGCCTTTCTCTTTTTTCTTGGTGATTGTACGATACAATCGGCCGGAGAAGTTTGTGGCGGCTGATTGAGACCATCGGAAGAGACATCCTCGGCGCATGGGAGAAATTGCAACAAAAGGGTGAAAACAACTCCGAAGATTCCCCCTGCCGACGAACGGACGAAGGGGCCGAGAAGCCGCTCCCAGAGCCTTTTCCGCCAAATTCAAAACGGCTGCTTACCTTTGCCCTTGAAAATCTGAATGATTCAGAAATCATGATTTTACCGAAAGGATATTGCTTGCAAAACGGGAAATATTGTCTGACAGAGGTCATCGGACAAGGCGGATTCGGAATCACTTATTCGGGCGTTTGGAACACCGAAGTCAAGGGTGAACTGGGAGCCGTAAAGACCGCCGTACCGATTTGTATCAAGGAATATTTCTTCAAAGATTACTGCTTCAGAGACCCCGCCACGATGCAAGTCCGCGTGCATTCGGAGACGGGGCGCAGGCTGTTCGACAAGTTCCGCGAGCGGCAGATTCAGGAGGCACGCATCCTCTCGGAAGTGCACCACCCGTACATCGTGAATGTCCTCGAAGTCTTCGAGGAAAACAACACGGCCTACATCGCTATGGAGCGCATCACGGGCCGATCGCTCAAGTCGCTGCTCGAAGACGAGGGCCAGCTGACGGAGCCGTGCGCACTTAAATACATCGACCAAACCGGGCGCGCGCTGGAGTTTGTACACGCCAAAAACATCCTCCATCTCGACATCAAGCCGGGCAATATCTTGATCGACGAGCACGACGACGCCCGACTGATCGACTTCGGCGTCAGCAAACGCTACGACATCGATAATCAGGAGACAAGCACCACCACGCTGACCCTCTCGAAGGGCTTCGCCGCCATCGAGCAGTACGACAGCGACGGCCTGACGGGCTTCTCGCCCCGCCCGGACATCTATTCGCTCGGCGCCACGCTCTACAACCTGCTCACGGGCTGCGTGCCCCCCGAATCCATCCTCCGTGTGACCAAACCGCTCACCGAACCTTCGCGGCTGAACGCCAACATCACTCCTCGCACCGAACACGCCATCCTGCGAGCCATGCAGGTGAATCCCGCCGACCGCTACGCGTCCGTCCGCGAAATGCTGGACGACCTCGACATCCCGCCCTATCCCGAACGAAAAGATCAGCCCGTGGCCGCTACCGGTCAAACGACTCAGCGTGCGCCACTCACGAACGACGACGAGCAGACGCAGTTGCTCATCGCCGACGTCGAAGAGACGGCCCTCCTCACACCGGCGGAACAGCCCACCCCGACTCGTCGGCGAAAGGGCAAACGCCGCGTACTGATCCCGCTATTGATCGGCCTCTCGGTGCTGATCGGCTGGGCCGCGTCGTACCTGATCGGCGGCAGCAAACCGGCACCAACGAACGAACCGACGGCCAACCTATTGCTGCAAAGCGACGCAGGCAGTGATCGCTCGCCGTTCGATCCGCCCACGGTAGCGCCCTCGTCGGCCGCAGACAAACAGGCGGAAAAACATCAGTCGGAGGAGAAGAAGACGGACAAGAAGACCGAGGAGAAGAAGTCCGATAAGGCGGAAACAACCACGCGTGACGATGCCTCATCCGAGACCTCAAACGCGCGCTACGTCGCCTTGGTCACCTCCGGAAAGATGAAGATGGAACGCGGCGCCTATGCCGATGCCAAGCGTGACTTTGCGAGCGCGAAAGAGATCAAGGTGACCGAAGAGGTGATCCGCCTGAGTTTGACCTGCGACGACCGCATCGAGGAGGACAACGTCCGCGCCCGCAAAGCGCTCTACGAGCAGGGCATGCCCTTCGGCAGCTACACCATCGTTCGCAAAAAGCAGAACGGACGCTACGGCGCCATCGACGCGCAAGGCATCGAGCGCATCCGCTGCATCTACCTCAGCGTGGGGCGATCGGAAAACGGACGCGCCTTCGAACGCGAAGACCACCTCTACGACATCTACAACGCCAACGGCACGATGGTGGCCCGGGGGCTCACAACGTATTGACTAAGTATAGACGCACAGACAAAGACAATGAAGAAGTGGACGGGAATGCTGTTGCTGTGGATCGCGTGCTGCCTGTCGTGGCACGCCCAAGCGCAGCGACAGACCGAATACAATCGCAAGGGCGATGAGGCCCTGCAGCGCAAGGATTATCGGGATGCCAAAATGTGGTTCGAGGAGGGCGTCTTTGCCGAATGCGACCGCTACAGCATCGACCGACTGACGACCATCTGGCTCGAAGACGAAACCATGCACGTCTCCATGCGCACGGTGATGAACAAGTGCCTCAACTGCCTCACGGAGTGGGCCACGGAGCGCGATACATTCGCCATCGATAAGCTCATCCTTTACTACAGCCGCGGCATCGGCACGGCCGAAAATCCCGTCACGGCCGACTATTGGCGCCGACAATTAGAGACGATTCGCCGCCAGAATCGGGGCGAAGACGAGGCGCCGACGACTACGCCAACGTCAGCCACGCCCATGCGTTTCTTCTTCGGCTATCAGGCCTCGCTGCTCGCACCCTTCGGCATACGCGTGGGCGGGATCGTCGGGCGGTTAGGATGGTACATCGCGGCGCAATCCAACTTCTCCTTTCAGGGCCACACCGCGACCTGCCGCACAGCCGACGGACGCTTCATCATCGAGGGCCAAAGCGGCTATTACGGCTACATGGATCGTAAGCAGGCCAATGTACTCATGGCCTCTGTCGGGCTGATGATCCGTACCCTGCCCGCCATCTACACCTCCGTCGGCGCAGGCTATTGGCAGCGCGACCTGATCCGGCAATACGGTACGGCCGACAATGCCGGAAACATCTACCAGAGAGCGTGGGCCAAAGACCTCGACGCCTCCGAGAAAGGACTGAAGGTGGATCTCGGCGCCACCTACCTCCTACCCCGCGGCCGATACTACGTGACGGGCGAATGCACCGTCCTCAACTTCCGATACCTCTACCCCGCGCTGGGTGTAGGCATGATCTTCTGACACAAAAACGAAACAACGAGGCTCCCCCCATGAACCGGAAATATCTCCCTTACGCATTCCTCTCTCTCCTTTTTACGCTGTTCCTCACCCTGCCGTCGGCCTGCATCGACGACCCGGAGGTGGAACCCGGCATACAGAACGCCCACACCCCGCAGATGGGCGAAACCGTAACCATCAACGCCCTCACGGCATCGTCCGTCACACTGACGGCCACCGTGGTGCAGGCAAATGGGGCTGCCGTCACCGAACGGGGCTTCTGCTGGTCAGAGCAAGCCCACCCGACGGTGGATCACCACACCAAAGTGTTCGGGAAAGGCATCGGCGAATATCAGGGTACCGTGGACGGGCTCGTCAATGGTCGTGACTACTACATCCGCCCCTATGCCCGCAACGCCAAAGGCGTGGCCTACGGTGAGGAGCGAAAGGTGCAGACCCAAACGGGCCTGGGCCTCGTGCATACCTTTATTATAGCCGACAGCACACGCGCAGCCACCGCCGTCTGCGGTGGGCGCATCGAGATCTCGGGCGAGGGCGAGATCCTGGCACGCGGTGTCTACTACTCCACCTCGCCCGACATGAACCCGAAGGATTCGGTCCTCAGCACATTTACGGCCGACTCTTTCCTCTGCCCTATCCGCGGCCTCAGACTGTCCACCACCTATTACGTCGAGGCCTTTGTTCGCAACCACTTCGGCGTCTACAACGGCACCCGAAAGTCCTTCACTACGACCGACGGCCGGTCCGTCGTCTCCTCTTTGACAGTCCTCCATGTGAGCTACACCTCCGCCTCCGTGTCGGCGACAGTCCTCTCAGCCGGCGATGCGCCGATCGAGGAGCGCGGCTTCTGCTGGAGCACCCTGCCTGATCCTACCCTCACCAACTCGCCCCACGTGGAGGTCGGCTCCGGCACGGGGCCCTTCACGGGACAGTGCACCGGCCTCGAGGCCAATCGCAAATACTACGTCCGCGCCTACGCGGGCAACCGCGTCTACGGCTATTCCTACAGCGCGCCCGACTCCTTCACCACGCTTAGCAGTCTCCCAACCGTCGTCACGCTGCCCGCGTCGACCCTGACTCGAGGCACAGCCACACTGGGCGGACGAATCGTCTCACCGGGCCAGAGCGCCGTCACCTCATGCGGCATCTGCTGGTCGCTGACGGACGAGACGCCGACGCTTTACAACGCCGAATCGGCCGAGCTTACCCTCAGTCTGGGAGGCACCTTCACCGGACAACTCTCCGGCCTCAAGGGGGGCCGCACGTACTACATCCGCGCCTACGCCACCAACGCCGAAGGCACATCGTACGGCGAGACCGTCGTCCAACGTATGCCCTCAATCTTCCGCACCATACCGCACAACTTCCCCGGAGCAGCCCGCCTGCAAGGCACCCCGACATGCTTCGCCACGACTGATCGCGGCTATCTCTTGGGCGGTGACATCGGACCTTACTACAGCGCCGACCTCTACTACTACAGCACCACGACCAACGAGTGGCGGCAAATGTTGGCCTGCCCCGCAGGTCCGCTGAAGTGGCAAACGGCCGTCACACTCGGCGGATCGGCCTACATCTTCGGTGGCATCGACGTGAACCATCGCACCCGCAACAGCTTCTACCGCTACGACATCGCCAGCAATACTTGGTACACCATAGCCTCAAGCCCTGCGCCTGACTCGCTCTGCCTCGCCTTAGGCGTGGCTCTAAACGGCAACATCTTCCTCATCGGCGGGCGGGGCGACACGGCCACGAACCACGTCTGGGGTTACAACGTAGCAGCCTCCACGTGGATCCGGCAGCCCGACTTCCCCACGCAACACTACGGTGGCGTAGCCCTCACCGTCGGTACGATGGTCTACGCCGGCCTCGGCCGCAATGCTGACGGCTCCTTCAACCGCAACCTTTGGCGCACAATCGACCTCTCCACTTGGACACCCGAGACGGTCTGCTCCGTGGCCAACGGCGGCATCTTGGCCGGAACCACCTGTCGCAACAAGCTCTACCTCATCGATGAATCGTTCACGATCCTAGAGTATGACCCCGCCACGCACACTTGGACACGCCGCGCGCAGCTTCCGTCCGACTTTCGCGGCATCCACTGCATGTTCACCCTCAACGACATCATCTACATCGGTCTCTCACAGCAGTCCTCCACCCTCCTGGCCTACGATCCCACGTGGGATAACTGATCCCCACGCTCAAGGGGAACGGTGGCCAACTGAGCGTTATCCTATGCGGAAGGCCGTCGAACACAGCGACGGGTTGTTGCAAATCTGCGACAGCCCGTCGCTGTGTATTTTGAGCTGTTGCAAATCTGCGACAGCCAGAAATAGTGTATTTCGAGCGCTGCAGAATCTGCGACGGCCAGAAATAATGTATTTCGAGGGTTGTAAAATCTGCGACGGTCAGAAATAGTGTATTTCGGGCGCTGTAAATTCTGCGACAGCCCGAAATAGTGTATTTCGGGCGCTGCAAATTCTGCGACAGTCAGAAATAATGTATTTCGAGCGCTGCAAATTCTGCGACAGCCAGAAATAGTGTATTTCGAGCGCTGCAAAATCCGCGGCGGCCAGAAATAGTGTATTTCGAGCGCTGCAAAATCCGCGACGGTCAGAAATCTTTTGGCCAAATACGGCTCTGCTTTGTTTTTCTCGCTGGATTTGATTGCTTTTGCCACACGAAATCAATAACACCTATCAAATTTATGACGAGTATAAAGCAACGAGAAGAGCTCCATGCCACCATCTGGAAAATCGCCAACGATGTGCGGGGAGCTGTGGACGGGTGGGACTTTAAGCAGTATGTCTTAGGCACCCTTTTCTACCGATTCATCAGTGAACACTTCACTAACTATGTCGAAGCCGGCGACAAGAGCATCGGCTATGCCCGCATGTCGGACGACAAGATCACGCCCGAAATCAAAGACGACCTGATCAAGACAAAGGGATATTTCATCTATCCCAGCCAGCTCTTCGTGAACGTGGCCCGCACGGCCAACACGAATGAGAATCTGAACACGGAGCTGGCCGCCATCTTCAACGCCATAGAAAGTTCGGCGCAGGGGAAGGCTTCCGAGAAAAACATCCGTGGGCTCTTTGCCGACTTTGACACGACGAGCAATCGGTTGGGCAACACCGTGGCGGATAAGAACCGGAGGCTGGCGGCCGTCATTAAAGGCGTCGAAAGCCTGGACTTTGGCGACTTTGCAGACAACGAGATCGACCTCTTTGGCGACGCCTATGAGTTCCTCATCTCCAACTATGCCGCCAATGCAGGCAAATCGGGCGGCGAATTCTTCACCCCGCAAAGCGTGTCGAAGCTGATCGCGCGGCTGGCTCTGCTAGGGCAGGATACGATCAATAAGGTCTACGACCCGGCTTGCGGATCGGGCTCCCTGCTGCTGCAAGTCGAGAAGACGTTCGGCGAACATCATATCGAAGATGGTTTTTACGGGCAGGAGATCAATCACACGACCTACAACCTGGCCCGCATGAACATGTTCCTGCACGGCATCGGCTACGAGAAGTTCAACATCGCCCTGGGCGACACCCTCCTCGACCCTCAGCACGGCGCTGAGAAACCCTTCGACGCCATCGTCTCCAATCCGCCCTACTCCGTGAGCTGGATAGGCAAGGCCGACCCGACGCTCATCAACGACCCCCGCTTCGCCCCGGCCGGCGTACTGGCGCCCGACACAAAAGCCGACTTCGCCTTTGTGCTCCATGCCCTCAGCTACCTTTCTGCCAGAGGGCGAGCAGCTATCGTTTGCTTCCCCGGCATCTTCTACCGTGGGGGCGCGGAGCAGAAGATCCGGCGCTATCTGGTGGAGAACAACTTTGTGGAGTGCGTAATCGCCATGCCCCCCAATCTCTTTTTTGGTACAACCATCGGCGTCTGCGTCCTGGTGCTCTCCAAGCATAAGAGCGACACGACGACGCGGTTCATCGACGCCAGTGGCGAGGACTTCTTCCGGAAAGAGACGAACAACAACGTCCTCACCGACCAGCATATCGAGCGTATCATCGACCTTTTCAGCAGCCAAGACGAGGTGGAACATGTGGCCAAGTCGGTCGATAAAAGCGTCATTGCGGAGAATGGCTTCAACCTCTCGGTAAACACTTACGTGGAGACGAAGGACAAGCGCGAGGTGATCGACATCGCCAAGCTGAACGAAGAAATAGCGCAGACCGTAAGTCGCATCACCACACTGCGCACCGATATTGACGCAATCATCAAGGAGATAGAAGGATGAAATACATAGAGAAGCTCCTGCAGGGGGCAGAGGTGGAGTGGAAGAAGCTGGGAGAGGTTTGTTCCATAAAAACAGGAAAAGCAGTAAGCAAACAGGCTATCTCTGAAAACATAGGGAAATACCCTGTTATTAATAGTGGCCGTGAACCACTGGGGTTCATTAATATCTGGAACACAGAAAATGATCCTATTGGAATTACAACAAGAGGCGCGGGGGTTGGCTCTGTAACTTGGCAAGAGGGAAGATACTTTCGTGGTAACTTGAATTATTCGATTAGTATTTGCGATGCTTTGATGATTGAGACAAGGTTCTTGTATCACCTATTGCTTCAAATGCGAATGGAGATTCAAGCATTGTGTACTTTTCAAGGGATACCAGCTTTGAATGCTGCCAATTTGAAAAGGCTCCCCATCCCCATCCCCCCACTCCACGTCCAGCAAGAGATTGTGCGTATCCTCGACAAGTTCACGGAGCTGGAGACGGAGCTGGAAGCGAAACTGGAGACGGAGCTGGCGCTGCGCAAGCAACAATATGAACGCTACCGCGACCAGCTGCTTTCACCCGACAAGGGCTTAAGTGGGGCAGAGGTGGAGTGGAAGAAACTGGGAGAGGTGGCTGAGTTAAGACGAGGGCGAGTCATCTCAAAAGGCTATCTAAATGAGAATGCAGGCCTGTATCCTGTCTATAGTTCTCAAACTGAAAATATGGGAGAGATCGGACGAATACGAACATTCGATTTTGACCAAGAGTCAATTACATGGACTACTGATGGAGCAAAAGCAGGTACTGTTTTCCATAGAAAAGGGCGTTTCTCCATAACTAACGTATGTGGATTAATCAAGATTCGAGACATACAAGCTATTGGCTATAGGTATCTATACTACTGGCTTTCCATTGAAGCAAAAAAGCATGTGTATTTAGGTATGGGTAATCCTAAACTAATGAGTAATCAGATGGAGAGAGTCCCTATCCCCATCCCCCCTCTCCACGTCCAGCAAGAGATTGTGCGTATCCTCGACAAGTTCCACACGCTTACCACCTCCATCAGTGAGGGGCTACCGAGAGAAATAGAACTGCGCAAGCAACAATATGCCTACTACCGCGATCAGCTGCTTTCGTTTGAGAGATAACCCCAAAGAATCAGACAAACCAATCCCCCCCAATCCCGACCAAGGAAATGGGTCCAACCTTCGGGAGAGGCCATTTCCCGACCAAGGAAATGGGTCCAACCTTCGGGAGAGGCCATTTCCCGACTAAGGAAATGGGGCCAACCTTCGGGAGAGGCCATTTCCCGACTAAGGAAATGGGGCCAACCTTCGGGA
>ERZ772977.443-NODE-443-length-28167-cov-8.739969_pt1 | contig 28167 bp, 22 predicted proteins | sample MGYA00511131_ERZ772977 | MGnify/ENA primary metagenome ERZ772977 (study PRJEB29015, sample SAMEA2737935) | human oral metagenome | biome: human oral; feature: human-associated habitat; material: dental | place: China | collected 2151 ...
GCTAAGCCAGACCAATCCTGCTCATGACCTACTTGATGACATCGAACGCTATCTGAAAGTCTTCCGTAATCGGAGTCTCCCTAAAACACGCGAGGAGTTTGAGACCCGAGCCACCCTCCTGCAGCTACTACGCGAAGCTGAAACCTTTATCCAGGTCAAGGTCGATTTTTACCAGAAATATGGACAGTAATACTCTTCGAAAATCTCTTCAAACTACGTCAGCTTTACCTTGCCGTAGGTAAGGTTACTGACTTCGTCAGTCTTATCTACAACCTCAAAACGGTGTTTTGAGCAGCCTTCGGCTAGCTTCCTAATTTGCTCTTTGATTTTCATTGAGTGTAAAAAATAAAACTTCAGACCAATCACAAAAGGTGAATATCTGAAGTTTTCTTTTATTTGTAAGTTAGCACCATAAAGGTTAATAGTAAGACAAATAAGGACAAACTCACCAATAAAGTGAGAACCTTGACCAAGGTGTTGCTCTGCCAGTAGCTTGGTTTACCAATATTACTGGTCGCATCCATGGAAAATAGTTGATTTTGACGAGGTTGTATGGTCACCAATACAATCAAAGCAAGAGAGAAGACAATAGCTAAAACAATCAGTATGTCAGTCATAGGCCTACCTCAAAATTCCCAACAAAGTAAAGAGTAAACCAATCAGAATCATTAAACCCAAGATGAGTGAAAAAGTTTTACTAATCTTTTCCCCTCGGGTTTCTTTTTCTTTCTTGATAGGTTTTTGTTTCAACTCTTCCATGCGACCTTCAACGTCTTTGTAAAATAAATCTTCGTCTGACATGTTAGCCTCCTAAAACGGTTTGCATGGTTTCCTGATATCGCACCAAGTCAACATAGTTTGCATGTTGGCCTTGCTTCCCAAGTGCCTGACTCATTTGAGCAACATCTGAAAGGGCCAGTTTAATGGTCTCAACCAAAGGAGCAACCTCACTACTTTCAAATAGATGATCAGGAGCGATATAGAGTCTATTGTGTACCGTTTGGTTGAATCCCAGAATCAAGAGATTGTGCTCAAAGGCCTGACGCACTGCATGCAATAACTCATTGCTGTGGTTTATATCCAAATAAATATCAGACAACTGATACAACTCCTGAATCTTCTGTGGACTAGCGTTCTGGTAAAGAACCACATTAGGATAGTGAAGCATATCTAATAATTTAGAAGACATCTCTGTCACCGCTGCGATACGGAAGGTGACATCAGGCAGGGCTTCTACGATTGCTTCCACTTGCTCAATCTGATCTGAGTTGGTCAAGATTAAGGCATCTCGTCTTAGGAAATTATCACGTTTGAACTGATAATGGTAACCCAGGTGCACAAACTGATCATGGTATTTCTCGTCAGTCAACTCTAAAGCGCGTTCATAAGTCGCCTTGTTGGGAATGATGATTTTCTTAGTACGCACATCAGCGCTTTCCAAAATCAACTGCATATTGCCTGGAATGGTGTCATAGAGAGGTTCCTGCCACACCAAAACATCTGAACCAGATTTATCTGGATGATAGAAGGAAACCAAGAAAGCAGTCGCTAAAGTATTAAAGATAAGCTGACTTGTATCTATTTCCAAATCTTGCAAAAAGAAAGTAATAAATTCAACCTTATTTGCAAAGTAACGTATGGACTGACCAGGTAAGGTCAATAAGATATCACCCGTCACATGGTTTTCAAGTAAAACTTCCTGACCATTGACATCTTGGTAAACCGTCATCACCGACTCACTATCTGCGCTATAAGTCGTTGTAGCAAAACAAGCTCCGAAACGATTGTAATGATCAACTTGACGGACTCGACCTTCCAGGTCTTTCCAATCTACTTGCTTAACCAAGCGAGCCTGCATTCCATCAGCATAATGAATAACGGCCCTCTCCTGTGTCACATCCTCAATACGAGCAGACTGATTATTTCCTGAAATTTCCCAAAAAGCTGGAACAGGGACTTGGTTAAAATAGAGAGGTTTTCCATCCTCGTAACCTAGATAATAGGTAAAAGGAGAAACCAGACCGTCAGGCAAAAAACCATCTGCATCGATAACCACTCCAAGTTGAGAAAGACTAGTAGCGACTAGACTTTCATGTAAATCTCGACTTTCCTGACTATAACGATCATAAAGTTCAATCATGGAGCACCTCCTCTACTGTTTTCTTCCACTTTTCTAAAATTTCTTTGGTTAAAAAGCCTTCTGCAATTTGATAAGAATGCGCACGCATAGCTTCCAAACGATTTTCTTGATACAATTGGCAAATCTTCGCTGCATAAGCTCGCTTGATTTGGTCTTCTACATGGTCAGATGAACTTGGAATCAGATAACCATTTTGCCCATCTTCTATAAAGGTCTGATTGCCATAAGGCACATCAAAACCGATTAGTGGTAGACCTGAACCAATAGCTTCCATCAAGGTCAAACCAAAGCCTTCGCTGGTAGATGCCGTCAAGTAGACCTCATACTGGCTATAAATCTGCGCAAGATCCGCATGCCCCTTGAGCTGGATATAATCCTCAGCATGATGAGTTGCAATAATTTCTCTGAGCAGAGAATCTTCTCCACCACTACCATAAATATCAAAGGTTAATCCAGAAATTTCCTTACGAGCTTCAATGACCGCCTTGACCAACCAATCAATGTGTTTTTCTTTGGCAAGACGTGAAGCCGTAATCAATGAAAATGGCTTGCGCCCTTGACTTGACTCAGTTAATGCATCAATACTACCAACAGGAATGGTAACAATCTTTGGTTGGTACTGGGTGTATTTAGCAAATTGCTCTTGCAGAACTTCTCTCTGCTTATCAGTTGATACGATAAAGAAGTCAACCTTATCTGCATTGGTAAACTGATAGTCATAATAGTTATTCCAAAGGATATAGTCCTCATTTGTTGCATTTTCACTATAATGCTCCGCATGAACAACTACCGCTAGATGCGCTGCCTGTGCTTCCTCAAACACAACCTGACCAATGCCTGTCTCCCTATCGAGAATGACCAAATCAGAATTATTCAAATTCAAGGATTTCATAAAAGCACGCATGAAAGCTTGTTTTCCATAGAAAATCTTATCCTTAAAACGATAAACTTCTTCCTTGCCTTGATTCATCAAGATATCATAGGCTGGAGTCCCGTCTTCATTGTAAAAAGTTCGTTGGTATAGGACTGCAACATTGTCCTTTGGAGCAAAGAACTCGCTACAATAACGCGTATAAGAAAAGTAATCCTTACGAATCAGTTTTCCTTTAAAAACATACTCAGCATGCTGGACCAAGTCCTTGTTCTCATCAACCAAGTAACAGGTGACAAACTTATCTTGGTCTGAAAAGAAGATACGCAAAGTCTTGCCATTCTTTTCTCTACGACTTTCAACACCGTCAAACCTAGCTAAGACATCAGCCACTGTCACGCTAGTCGGTGCAATCTTGATATCTGTAAAGTAATTATAAAGCCAGATAACTTGCTCATCATCAAAACCAATATTGTCTGTTAAGTGCTGAATGTTATCCGCTAAAATCATATCTGTAAAGATAAATTTAGAGGGTAAATTCAAACTTCGAAAAATACCGGCACGATAGGCTTGGGCGTATTCTACACCGCTACTGGCCCAACCAATTCCTAAATTTATATTGTAAATTGTCATATTTTCTCCTCTTATGGAAAATGAGTCAGGATTTCACCTTTTGGAGTGACCTCAACCAGCCCCATCAGGAGATTTCGTACCATATCAGCACGAATTTGCTCTTTCATCGTTTCAAAGCCCGCATAGGCTTCTTGATAATATTCTACAATTGGGTTTTTCTGTGCAGCAGATTGACCACCGATAGCCATAGATAATTGTTGTAGATAGTCTACTTGCTCCACCCAGTTATCATCTATAGCCTTCAGTAGAGAGAGTCGTAAATACTGTTCATACAAGTCATGTTTCTCAAGTAATTCCTTCTTTTCAGAGAGTTCTCTATGCACAACTTGTTGAATAAAGGATTGGACTTGCTTCTGATCAGATAAGTCTAGATTATCTGGAATTTTCTTTACATGGAAACTGATATTGGTAACGATAAAGTGAAACAGTAATTCACGACTGGCATAGTGTTTAGACGCTACCTCTTCTGTATATCTCTCAATGATATCCACAACTACATCTTCTAAGTCACGAGAACCATCTATTAGACGATTACGTTCCTTATAAACCATATCGCGTTGGATATTCATGCTCTCAGCATACTCTAAGGTCTGACGACGAGCAGTTCGACCAGCACTGTCACTGGCATGTTGAGCCCTTTCAACCAGGTTACGATACTTACGACCTTTGAGAATTTCTGGTTGCGTCATATCTTGAACTTGATAATCTTTATACTTCTTGTGAACCCAAGATGGCCCAAATTTCTTAATAACATCGTCCTCTAAGGATACAAAAAACTTACTCATACCAGGATCTCCCTGACGACCAGAACGTCCACGGATTTGAAGGTCAATACGTTGACTTTCCATCCGCTCTGTTCCAATGACAATCAAGCCACCAAGTTCAGCGACTCCCTTACCGAGTTTGATATCCGTCCCACGTCCGGCCATAGAGGTTGCTACTGTTACGGCTCCCATCTGACCTGATTCAGCAATAATTTGGGCCTCACGAGCAGCATTATTGGCATTTAAGACATTGTGGGCAATCCCTTCACGAAGCAAGAGTGATGAATAAAGGTGAGACATTTCAACTGAGCCTACAAAAACAAGTAGGGGATTTCCCTTAGCATGGTATTCCTTGATGTACTCCAAGGACGCATATACTTTTTCAGGTAAAGTGACATAGAGATTATCTGGATAATCAATCCGTTGTCTAGGACGATTGGTTGGAATACATACTACAGACATATTGTAGGTTTCAATAAACTCTTTTTCCGCTACCTTACCTGTCCCTGTCATACCAGATATCTTATTGAACATTTTAAAAAGACTCTGATAGGTGATAGAAGCCATAGCCCTCGTTTCTGGAGATAATTTGACATGTTCCTTGGCTTCAATGGCCTGATGAAGGCCTCCCTGTAGTTTTGTCATCTCCATTAGACGCCCTGTCCCTTTATCCACCAATACCATCTCATTTCCACGAATGATATAGTCCTTATCTTTAGTAAAGAGCTTATGGGCTCGAATCGCATAGACTAAATGACGAGCAAAGGACGCATGTTCTTCCTTATACAAATTATCAATCCCTAGGAAACTTTCAGCAGACTTAGCCCCCTTAGTAGTAAGCCAAATCTCTTCCTTCTCCTCTTTGAAAATATAATCTTCTCCTTCGACTAGCGTTGTCACTAGTGTATCAATGATTGCATAGTAATTAGACTGAACACGGGGAGAACCCGCAATAATCAAAGGAGTTTGTGCACTATCAAGCAAGATATCGTCAATTTCATCAATGATGACATAGTTAAAAGGTCGCAAAAACTTACCTTCTTCATTAGAAGCCAGATTATCATTTAGGTAATCAAAACCTAAATTACCATTGGTTGTGTAAATGATATCCGAAGCATAGATCAGTTTCTTTTCTTCTGCTTTCATTTCCTTCTTTGGATCCCCTGTAAATGGGACCCCAATAGTCAAGCCTAGGAAACGATAAACTTGGCCCATTTCCTCTGCATCCCGCTTTGATAAATACTCATTAGGCGTAACAACCATCACACCTTGACCTAAAAGAGCGTTCAAATAGACCGGCATGGTGGCTGTTAGGGTTTTACCTTCACCTGTATTCATCTCAGCAACATTTCCGTAGTGCATGACAATAGCTCCCATGACCTGAACATCATAGGGGAACATACCTAAAATCCGCTTGTCTGCTTCACGCACCACTGCAAAAGCTTCTACTAAAAGGTCATCTAAACTTTCTCCCTTGGAAAGACGCTGACGAAACTCCACTGTTTTAGCGACTAATTCTTGATCCGAAAGAGAGGACATCTTGCCTTTTAAGGTATTGATCCTCTTTAAAATATTTTTCACTTTCTTAATCTGGAAATCTTGACTGAATCGTCTAAACACTTTTTATCTCCTTGATTGAAAAATCATAAAAGGTTAATTCTTGAAAACCAGCACTCAAAAGGGAAATGCGATAAGTATAGGTATCCTCTGGATAAGTAAAGGTAAACTCTCTTGCCTTTTCAACTTTTTCTTCCAATACATCCTCATAACGATTTAAGAAGAGCAGTTTGATATAGACACCATTCTCAGGTTGACAATCAAAATGCATCGCTAAATGATATTGATGATTTCTTTTGAGTAAAGGAAGTTGTGGCTGGGTCCTAGCACCTTGGTAATTAACACTAGAAAACCAAGTCTTCAAAACTTCACCAGATGGCAGGAGGGGGTTATATAAACGCACACTCTTGTCTGGGTAGTAGGATACATTTGAACCGTACATATAGGTCCCACCTATCTCACCCCAATAAATAGTCTCTCTCTGCGTGATAATCATTCTTTTTCCCTTCCAAAACCACTTGCTAGTACCATCCGATAAAAGTGGATAAACCAAGCAACATTGGTATCTGTATCATCATTGTGTCGTCCAGCAGTTCCTTTAGACAAAATCTTTGCACCCGTATTACACAAATAAGTAACTAGTTTCTCATAAGCCTGAGGATCCATTTCTTCATCCTTCATATAGGACAAACCAAAAGTTGTCTTTGAAAAATTTGCTTGTTTAAAGATTTTCCAAAAACGCTGGTCCAGCTCTGTCATATCTTGCCAACTCGTCCCACCTGTATGGTGAATTAAACAATCAAAAGCTAAGTTAGAGACACCTGGCGCGTCCAAACGTCCACGACCAGCTATGGTTCCTAAGTTTGCCAAGGGCTTACCAACTATGATAGCATGAGGTTCAAAAAAAGCACCATAATAGAGAGCTGGAAACGTTCCCATAGAAAGGCCTGATAAAATCAAATCCTTGCGATCAAAGCCTAAATAATCAAGATAGTGAGCAATCGTCTCTTTGACTTTTCCCTCTAGCTCATCGGTTCCTAGATAAAAAGCTCCCCCCTCTAAACGTGGATCAGAAAATAAAATAAAGGGACATCCTAGATTTTTCATCATAAAGTAGCCCTCGAATCCTTCTGCGGGTCGATAACCTGCAAAATAGACAGCCAAAGGCGGTTTAAAATCACCTGGATGGAAGAAATAGTTTATTTCATCGCGCTTGGAATCATGTAGGATATTTCCACCAAGTACAAACTTACCAAATTGTTTTCGACTCCAACGTTGGTGAAGATTACCTAGTTTGATAGTTCCATGACCTCTTGCTTCAACAGATATCGAGATAATGTAGTCACCATCTCGACTATCCATAAAAAGTGCTTGCTCCAAGTCTTTTTCAGACACTATTGTCTCTTCAAAAACATCATCAACAGAACCACTCCATATTTTACGGATGACCAAACGAAAGTCACAATTTCCTTGCTTTTCATATTCAAGCCACAACTCAATAGGAAGTGTTTTGTAAACTACTATATTATAAGCCCAATATGCAAGTTGAGAAAAATCTTGACCAAAACCACCTTCCAAACTCACATAATCCAATCCTTGATAAGAAATAGCTCCCGTAAAATTTGGATTCACTTGTATCGTCGAAGGAAAGAGTTTGTCACCATACCCACCGCCAAAAAGCGATTTACTCAAATCATTGATTAATTGTTGGGGATTTGAAAAATCAATTGCTTGTGCACATCGTTTTTTTAGAAAATCCACAACCACTCTATCATTTATTTGTAGATTCTGGTTATAGAACAAAGTATAAGGTTCAAAATAATTTACAAAGGAAAATAAGTCTTTGGCATACTGACAATCTTCTATTAAAACAGCATGAAAACGGCTAATATCCTCTTTTTCTATTATTTCACGAAGGGATACTGATGAGTTGGGGGAAAAATGATACCAAGTCATATTTTCAGGTATGTCATACTGATTTCCCCAATTGGTTAGTCCTATCTGTAAAATATTAAGTTCCTTTGACATTTTTAACCCCCTCTATCCATTTCTCTAATTTTTCAAGAAATTGTTGTCCTGTGTGCTCCTTAATCTTATCAATCGAATAAATCAAGGACTCATTCCACTCTTTCAACCTATCTGTGTAATAATGTGCAGCCTTAGAAAATTCTGTCACATCTGTCAGCAAATAACCATTTTTTAAATGTTCAACATAGACGGTTTCAACTAGGTTGATTTGAGGAATTCCTGCACTAATACCAGCTATCTGTGTGTAGAGATGAGGATGTCTATTTAAATCCACAATCAAACGGACAAATTCTAGTGTTTTTATCAAATCTAACTCATCATTCAAATTGACAAACTGTATGCGTAAGTCCTGATGTTGATTTTCTTCCAGAGGATTTTCTGCGTCACCATAATCAATCTCCTTCCCCAGATTTTCAGATTGAATGTTTTCTTGGATGAAAGACTCAACAATCCCTTCCACATCATTCATTTGCTCCTGACTAGCAGCATATGCTCCAAAAATCACCTCAGTATCCTTATTTTCAGCGACAAAGGCCAAGACTTGAAGTAGAGCTTGGTTATCAATTCCCTGCTCAAAATCCAGTTGATAATAAATGATAGATTCTTTCTTAGTTTGGCTTCTCCCCAATCGTAAGCGGGTGTCAAAAGATGATAAATGATAAAATTGATGCATTCGTTTAGGATACAACTCCTGCAACAATCGTAAACTATCCTCTCTATCCACCAAAATCAAATCAGACTTTTCAAAAGTTAAATCTAAATCTCTAAAGGTATCTTGAGGATTACGTCCAATGAAAAGACTCAATAGTTTCGGATTTTCTCTTGGTAAACGGTCTAATACAAACTGGTCATGGTGAGAATGAGATGGAACCATAAAAATATCCATATCCTTCACATATGTTTGCAGATAATTCTCAAAAAATTCTGCCACCAAATCTCCCATGTCTTGATAGATAAGCGCTTTAAAGCGGTAACCAAAAATTGGATTGACTTCTACCCGTCCCCCTTCTTTTATATGCTCTCTAAATTGCCACACTCCCTTCGAATTCAGATATTCTTGATAAGCGGCTTGCCCATCTTCAAAAAAGACAACACTTGATACAAACCCACGATCATCCATGATATAGTGCGTATCTACTTGTCCATTCGGTTCAAAATACTGTATATCACTGATGAATCCTTCGACCCCATGTTCAACCTTAGCAAATTTCTTCCTATTTTTTTGAACAATAATTGTAAAGGGACTATAAATAAATTCACAGTCATTATCCCACTCAATATCTCTAATGGTTAAAACTTGGGTATGGAGATTATGAAAATCTTGCATAACGTCAAAAATAGAATATGTTTCTGTTTCCAAAACCCCATGCCTATGTAAAAAATAACGCAAATGAGGCTGGTAAGCTAATACTAATAGACGAGAATCTATATCTTGCTCTTGAAAAATCCGAATCTGATGAAAGGTATCATCAAATTCAAAACGAAAATGAGAAAAATACCATGGAGTGATATTGGTATGCCATGTTCTTTCTGAACCATACCAAGCTGGAATAAAATAATACATAAAAGCCTCCTAAATCAAGGGTTTATAGGTTTCATTTAACCGTAGAGCCTTGACCTCGTCTCGAATCGTAAAAATCATGCCTCCAAACATCATAAACAAGCCTGGAATCATTGCCAATCTTAATAACTTTTCATCAAACAAAACAAAAAGCATAGGGCCACCTGCCATAATCACATTAAAGAGACCACCTATGACTGCGAAACGAAGGACCAATCGATTAATAAATCGACTAGTGTCCTCGCCTGGATAAATTCCATAAATGTATTCTCCAGATTTTTTCATGCGGTCAGCAATCTCTTCTCCATTCATAGTAACAAATGCAAAAATGATACTAAATAAAAATAAGACCGAAATATAAACATAGACCCACAAAGGCTTTCCAACCATAAATTCCTTTGATAAAGCCACTAGCCCTGAATGATTAGGGAAAATAAATCCCAACAAGATGAACAGATAAGCTGGTACACTAAGAAAACTCATCACATACATATAGGGCATCCCACCTGCAGGATTCAACATGATTTCGAGATAAGAATAGCGTTTAAAACGATTATGTAAGCCAATTTTATTAACAGGAACCAAATAGCGAGCTCGATACATAAGGGCAAGCAAGTAAGAAAATATAATGGACATAAAAACAAGCAAGACAACAATCCCTGTAGGGATATGAACCAGTTTGAAAGTTTCAATAACATCCTGAGGGATATTTAAAACAATGCTGGATAGGAGGATTACAATAGATCCCCCAATCCCCATACCAGCATTTAAATCTGACAACCAAATAAGGAAAAATGCCCCTGCTATCAGCAACAAGGTATTCATCCCAACAACCAAAAATGACGAGTAAGAGGATTGTACTGGTAAGCTCAAGCTAACTGCCAATGACTGAATAACAGCAATCAGCAAGGTCAGATACATTTTTCGACGATCTTGAATTTCAATCGCTGTAGAACTCAAGCCTAATTTTTTCGAAAAAGAAAACATCTGCCATAAGATCATAGATGACATCCAAGGTGATAATCCTATAGAAAAAATTGACAAACTTCTTAGATTTCCACCTGTTAGGGCGGCTGAGAAGGCTAGATAAGCTGTTGAACCTCCTAAAAAATCTTTACTATTTAGGTCAACAAAAGGGAGAGTAATACGACTTCCCAATACATAGATAAACAGTAGAAATAAGGTAAATAGTCCTTTTTTTACTGCTATTGACGAATAAATCTTAGCCACAAAATACTCCCCTTACCTTCATTATTTGTGATCTGGTAAACAACAATCTTTTTATTTCAACTTTTACTATTTCTTTGCTCTGCTTCAAAAAAGAGCTTCAATCTAAAACAAATATCTTTATATTCCTCAGTATCTGTTAATTGATGGTCTTCTAAAGTTTGCTTATAATCCTTTAAAAGATTGACAAATCGAATACGCAGAACGGAGACATCCAAACCAGCATGGTTGCTTCATCATCAAAGCGGCGACCATTTGAAAAGTGAACTTCATTAAATAATTCTTTTTTAATCAACTTAAATGTCGGCAATATAAAGGCTGAACTATTGAATTGCCAATCTCTTGCTTGACGGTTCATAATTTCTTGTATAGATAGTTCTGCGACACAAAAATCTTGCCCCGTTACATAAAAATAAAAATTCCCATCACTTTCGTCATAATTATAGTAATTTCCTATCACTATGTCCGCATTTTCTCTTTAACTTGCTGATAAAGAGTTTCAATCATATTTTCTTTTACAATATCATCGGAATCAACAATCGTGATATATTCTCCTCTAGCTTCACGCAGACCTACATTTTTAGCTTGTGCTGCTCCCTGATTTTCTTGATGAAACACTCTGACACGCTTATCTTGCATCATAAAAGTATCACAAATTTCCCCAGAATTATCCGTCGAACCATCATCAACTAAAATAATTTCTATATTTTGATAGGTTTGCTTTAGAATATGCTCGACACACTCCACTAAATATTTCTCTGTATTGTATATCGGTACCACAACACTAATTAATTCGCTCATTATTTTTTAGCCTCCAAATATGTCAATAAATCTTTATCTAGCCATTCACAGGAGTATCTCGTTTATCAACATTATTTACTTGTCTGTCATATAATTTCTGATTGCGTCAACTAACTCCCAGGGAGCTTGATTAGAGTAAAGTCCAGCATACTGACTATTCGAAAGTTCTTGATATCTACTGCTTTCAAAACTAAGCATGGGTTTATTGTATTTCTTCACCAAATCATAAACATATACTAGCTTTTGATCTAAATTCAAATCCAAATAAATATCTGAACTCTTTAGAATTTTTTCTACCAAAATAGGAAAAGAATTAGGATAAAGGGTCACATTTTGATACTTAGATAATCTTTTTAATTCATCCGACATAAAAGTATGAGCAGCAATATAAAAATGTACTTCTGGTAGTTGCTCAACTAGATAATCAATTTTTTCTACACACCAAGAATTAGTTAAATTCATACAAGTTAATTTTGGTTTATAAATATCTGCAGAATAAAAAACACCCTTTTCTTTCCAGCTATATACTATATAACTCCATTCCATAAAAGAGTATTTCCACCACTCTTCTCTCAAACGTCCAACAGAAAACTGCTTCCACGGTTTATCAGGAGAAATATAGTGCAAAATTTTAGGAAGAGGAGTCAATGGAATTTCAAATATAAAAGCATGATTCTTCTCAGCTGCACCAGCATCAAAACCTATTTGAAAATTATATTTATCCTCAAGCAGGCTATACTGATCTTTAAACAACATATTTAAAATTGATTGATCCCCCTCCTTGACATTCTTATGTTCTTTTTCTGTTAATTCAATTAATTTTTGTCGAATAGTTTCTGATTTCCATTTTTTATTGTTAATCAAGAGAACACCAGCATTGAAACCAAGACCTGCTCCAAAACAAGAACGAGCCGCGGCCAGATAGTTTTCGCCTAAATCTAATCCAAACAAATCGGTCAAATCACCAGTCACAATCAAATCACTATCTAGATAGAGAACTTTATCTTCTGTTACAAAATCTGGAATAAAATAGCGTGCAAAGGTCATATGATTGATATGAGGCAGTTTATTAGACCAGTTCATTGTATACTGTGAGCCAATCAACTTGCAATCAATCAAATCGCCCCCAATCTCTTGTACATACATCCTTAATCTACTGAACCATTCCTGAGGAATGTCTTGATTTAGTACATAAATTTTAACATGACTATTATGCCTACAAAGTGACTTCATTGCCGTTTCGATTTGTCGAATATAAGCGTAATCACCTGCAAATACTACTGCACGTTTGGTATTTCCCATTTTAAATCCTTATCATTTATTCTAACTAACACTATTTATTGTCCTACATAAATTAAACCAAATAAATTTTTTATCATCTTTACATAAAATCAATCTGTTCACTTACTCATCAAGTAAATATAATGTTTCCTTAATCCATTTCATCGTATCTGTTAATGATAGATCTTTATCTTCAAGTTCTTTTTTTCTAAATTTTAACAGGGATACAAAATTGTCTACGTATCGACCGACATCTATTTTTCGAGCAGCAAGAAGAGCTATAAAATTTTCACGCTGTTGTAAATCACACCTGACCTTTAGTAAACTAAAATGTCTCGTAGAACCTTCACCTAAACTAGTTAGAGAATTAAAACGAATGTCCCCCACAACTTCTCGTCTTACTAACTTTCCACTTACAAAACGATACGAATGATCGAAAGAATCCAAATCAATTAATTCATTGATTAATTCTAGATGATGAAAGACTCGTTTATCGTAACCTCGTTGAAAAGAATGAACATACCAAGTATTATCTTCCATAGAAAATCTTTTATATGTTGAAATTGAAACTGACGCAGATTCGGATACTAGAGTAGAATATAGAACTTCTAAATAATCCTCCTCTACCCAGTCATCTGAATCAACAAAAGTTAAATAATCACCTCTGGAGTATTCAATCCCCAAATTACGAGCAGAGGAAACTCCGCCATTTTCTTTCCTATAGTAATGAAAACGGGAGTCACTCTCTGTATATTCCTGACAAATTTTTCCTGAATTATCTGTAGAACCATCATCAATCATAAGCACTTCAAAATTTGTATAAGTCTGTTTAACAAGACTTTCCAAGCAAATTCCAATATAACTTTCAGTATTATAAACTGGAATAATAACACTAATCAAAGATTCCATACATTTTACCTACAATCTTAAAATTATAGAATAAATCTTTATTTATCTAGCAATATAGTTGTCGGGCAGTCTCTATGTAAATCTTGAAAAATTTCCATCAAATTCCTGTTCATAATAGACTCATTTTATTTAAAATATCTATTCTTCTAGAGAGATACCCACATGAATTTCTTTATTTTTCTAAAAATGTTCAATCAAAATTGAGAACTTATTAATCATACTTATAAGTTATTCTAAAATCCTTGCAACAATCTGATTGTTATAGTTTTCATCCTCTATAAATTCAATATCCTGATCAAAATTATGTTCCGCAGTATGCTTGTGATTAAATTTAACTTTTGTATCTACTCCCATTTTCATCCATTCATACTCTGAATCAATATGACCAATATCTAGAACCCGATATCCCTTCTTAAAAAGATTATAGGATAAAATTTTGGCTGTAGGACCAAGCATACATAAAATAAGGCGATTCTCAGCATACTGTAGTACAGCTTCTTGAATTTCTTCCATACGCGAATAAGCATTATGGGATGGACAGATAATTCGCTTAATTGAATTTGCTCCATCAAATAAATCATTACCTACACCTGAACGAGAAGTTACTCCTTCTACAATCAGAATGTCCTCATTCTTCCAAATTTGTTTTAATTTTTCAAATTGACTAAATGATTGAGATTTATCCACATAATCAATGTATGGTCTAGATACAAATGTAGTCCCATACCAATCTGCTCTAGCTAATTCTAGATAATCTTTTAAATGATGTTCTAAATGTCCCTTCCAGAAAGCTTCCGCTGCTAGTGTAAAATTAGAACGATCATCAAAAACATTTGGTAATCCGATAACTAGTTTTTCATCACTTTGAAGAGAAATAATCTCTTTCAACTGACTTGCAAGATTTTCATCATAGACTTGATAAGGAATAGATTTTCCTAACATTAAATCCATCTCTCCATCTCCAAAACGAATAATAGAAGATTGGTTTTCTATTATATAATCTAGAGTTTGATCGATATCCTTAACCATAATCGCTGGTCTTCTTGCTTTGAATGTTCCAGAAATAAGATTTTTAATATCTTCAACCATACGTTCAGGTGATTTTGAAGAGTATATCAGTTGTCCAAAAGAGCCATGTTGGGTACTCTCAAAAGAGAAAATGATTTTATTCATTTCATAAACTGACTTCACTACATCATGTGTCGAATGACCACAGCTAATATCCAAATACAAGCCCATTCTTACTTTTAATTGTTCTAATTTTTCTGACGTTATAGCTGGATGTAAACGAATATTTTGATAGTTATTTTGTAGTTCATATAACTTAGGGCCCATATCTGTCCAGGCTGCTACATCAAAGATAACATGTGGAAGATATTGAGCTAAATAATCTAATTGTTCAATGTCCTGTGTATCAGTAAATATTAAGCAATGAAATGTCTCCTGATTATAATCTTTTAAAAACCGAGAATGACTAGCATAGTCTTTGATAGCTTCTATCATTAAATTGATATTTTCTTCATCAAATACTATTTGATCATACATTCCATGCTGTGTATTAGAAAAACTTAAGATAGGAATCCCAAAGTTAAGAACATCTCTCAAGATACTTTCAACTTCGGATCCCTGATGGATATCCAAATAAAGATTTGTGGACTTTTTCAACTTATCTAATACTGGCGGAACAATCTGTGGATGCAATCTCACATTATCATAGACAGCTAATTTTATCAGCTTATCACCCATATCCGTCCAAGCCGCGATATGAAATACCACATCTTGTAAAGTTGTAACTAACTCTTCTATCCCTTCTAAATCTTGGGAATTTGTCAAAGTTAAACAAGAAAATTCCTTATCTAGAGGCGATGTCATTTCAAACTCTCCTATATGGTGTTGTAAAATCTGACTCCACTCCAAATCATAAAATTCCCACCATAAATCACGGTAACGATTGGCTATCAAGGTAGTCCATGGCTTTCTGTAGGTCGTAAAATGAATCACCACTGGTTTGTTATTAAAAGTTAGATGTTCCTGCCAATTATTATACAAAGCAACAATATCATGTCCTACTTGTAAATTATAAGCTCGACCTAGTTCTAACCAATCATCTTGTAAGACCTGATTGAAAATCGTTTGATCACCATTAAAATGCTCAAAACGGCCTTCTTCAACTTCCTTTGTTGTTATTATAGACTGTTCAATTAACCGTTCTTTTAGATTCTCTTGACGCCATTTCCCATTGTTGATTAGTAGAACACCAGTATTAAAACCTTGACCATTTGCATCTCTAATCGCTGCGATATAATGTTCTCTTACATCCTGCTCAAATAGACTATCTAATTTATCATTGATAAGCAAGTCACAATCTAAATACAAAACCGTATCTTCTTGTATATAGTCTGGGATAAAATACCTAGCATAGGCAATTGAACTAATGTGAGCCTGTTTTTTCCAATTCTGAAACACAGTCTGTTCTGGCAACTTCACATCAATAATATCACTACCTAACATACGAGCAATTTTGCGTGGCTTACGAAACCAATCTGGCATAATATCTTGATTTAAAATATAAATCTTAACATCTCGATTGTGGTATAGGATAGATTTTATAGTTGTTTCTAACTGCGTGGTGTAATTGCGATCCCCAGCTAATACAATTGTTTTGTTCATCTCATTCCCTTAATCAATTCCCAAATGATAGATTGCATCTACCAATAGCTTTTTAGTGAAATAGCCCTCTTTTAGCAGATAGCTAAAGGTCTTGATACGATTTGTCATTTCTTGATATTCTTGTAGATTCATTTTATCAACTATCTCATGAACTTCTTCTAGACTATCCGTCACAAAACCTAGACCTTGATCTACTATAAATTTAGCAGTTGACAAGCTACTTGGTACAATGACTGGGATGCCAGCTGTCAGGTAGGTACTCACCTTGTGAGATATATTCAGAGTGTAATATTGATTACTTTCTCCATCGTTTTGATGGGTTCCCCAGACAAGGCCAAATCCACCTTTTGATAATTCTAGCAATAGTTCCTCGTCTTTTTTCCATCCTTCAATGCTAAGATTTCTAGCACTAGAACTAGCTTCTCCTTTATTTGAAAATACTCTCAAAAGCGTATCTTGAGACCAATTTTGTAAGTCTGGGAAACGTTCTAAACTTCCAGCAAAAAAAAGTTCTTTTTTAAAAGTCGGAGTGTATAAGGATAAATCATGAGGATGATCCCACATCCCTTGAATAAGAATCTTCTTGGTTGTCAAGCCTTCTTCAATCAAGCGTTCTTTCATCTGTTCAGATGGAACAATCAAAACGTCCGATAGATTATACATGTACATATACTCTTTCATGAGATAATAGTTACTATCAAACATAAGGGGAACAACATCATGAATAAAACAAATAATCTTTACTTGCATATCCTTTAATTTGTCAAAAAAGATACGATCGAATTCAAAGCCATTCCAGGTTGGAGACTGAAAGACTAAGATATCTCCAATAGAGATACTGGCCATAATGCCATCCAGACGCTTATTCATTTCAGATGAACTATCTGAAGCGATATTGTAAAAATAAATACCAACTTCTCTAAATCCCAGTTGACTGGCTATTTTTTGAACAGCATTTTGTGCTAAGATAACCGTACTATCACCAGCCATGCCGTATAAGTTTGTTAAATGTAGTTTCATATTGTATTATCTCATTTGTTATTAGTATTCACGGAAGTAAAGACAATTTTTCCATCATTCTTCTATAAATCTCTGTGAACTGCATATTTTGTTCTTCTAATTTTGCTATTACTCTTTGTAATCTATTTTTATAAGTCAAAATATGATTGGTCAAGTCGTAATTCAAACTGGCTAAAATAGCTAGCTTTTCTTCCCTAGCCTCGATTTCATCATACATACGCTTTTCACTCCATATATTTGATAAAGTATCAGATAAACCAATACGGTACCAGTATACACACCGATTCAAATAAACTATCTTCGAAGCTCTTAGAAGTACCTTCCATGTCCAGTAAGTATCCTCTGCAATTTTACCTATAGGAAATGGTGAATCTTGTAACAACTCTCTCTTAATAACTTCAAGACAGCTACAGTCCAATTCCCATTTCTGACTTCCTCGACACCTTCCCTATCCATGATTGCTTTTCCTTCTATCACTTCCAGAGAATCATCTGGATCCGTAACATAAGTCATATACACATAGCGTGTTTCATCATAAGAATTATAACGCCCGATACTAATATCTGCATTTTTCTTTTTCAAAATAACGAAAACGAGCATCCTTAGTAACATATTCTCTACAAATATCTGCTGAATTGTCTGGAGAGCCATCGTTGATTAATAAACACTCAAAATTTTGATACGTCTGATTCTGAATGCTATCCAAGCACATTCGCAAATAATTCTCAACGTTGTAGATTGGAACTACAATACTAATTAGTTCATTTTCCATTCATCCTTCACTCTACACTTGTATAGTTTCATCAAGCTTATTTCCTACATCATTATTCATATAATTTATCGTTCTAACAAACAGATGATTCTTCGTTTATGTCATTTTCAAACAACTGATAAATAATATATATATATTCCTAAAAAGTGTCAAATTCCCCTAATATAACTACTAATCATTGTTTTCAAACACTTTAACCCAGTAATTGCAAAGTATCTTTAATTATCTATATTTTAGTATCCATCAATATTCAATAATTCTTTTATCGTATCTACCATCTTTTCCGGTCTCTTAGATTCACAGATAAAACTTGCTTTTTCTACATTATGACAAGTATTATCAAATGAAAGAATAGGTTTTCCAATTTGATACACCTCTTCAATAATATTAGCAATTTCATTTTCATGATTAATATCCAAATAGAAATCAATCTTTTCTAAGGCCTTTCTGAAATTCATCGGATTAAACGAAGGTAGTATTCGTACATTTAAATATCGTTGTAAATCAACAATTTCAGATGCAAAACCTGTATGAGCAAGAATTGAAAAGTGAACCTGCGGTAATTCTCTAATCAAATATTCCAGATGCTCTATGTGACAAGTATTTGTAAAAATAGCTGTATGATAGAGTGGTGCTTCTATGAGTGAGTTTAATCCCTTCTTAAAATCAGCCTTTCTCATCACAATATCAGACCATTCTAAAGAATAATAGAACCACCACTCTTCTCTAAAGCGATTTAAGTTCACTTGATACCACGGTTTATCTCCTGTGAAATGAATAATTTTAGCAGTCTTTTCTAATTCTAATGAATCAGTATACCAATTTTCAATTTGATAATTTCTTGCAACTGTATCCATTCCAACCATAAAATTATAAGAAGAATCTAAAGCATACCAACGATTTTCAAATAATTTATTTAAAATCCCCTGATCTCCGAAAGTACTAGTATGAAATTCATTTGTCAACTCAAGAAGTTTTTCTGTTGCATTTTCTTTTCTCCATAAAGCAACATTAATTAGCATAACTCCTGAATTAAAAGTAGATGGAACTAAGGCATCTGCTACAGCCGCTAAAGGGTAATCTGTAATATCCTCTAAAAATAATTCATCGATGTTTGATCTAACTATAATATCTGAATCCAAATACAATGCCTTATCTTCCTTCACAAATTGAGGAATAAAATAACGAAAAAATGCAGCATAACTCAAATGAGACAACGGAAGATTATAGTCTCGTAGACTATGATTTGTTATTTTCACATTAACAATCTCTGATGATAATAACTCTAGTCTTTTAGACATTAATTGAAACCATTCTGATGAAATATCATCATTAAAGACATAAAATTTCAAATTACGATTGTGAGCACAAATTGATTTAATTGTTGTCTCTACCTTATCTTGATAGCCATTATCTGCACCTAAAACAATAACTTTCTTTGTCATTTATCCCTCCTCTTAATCTATATACTTTCTAATTTCTTGAACCATTTTTTCTGGCTCGGTAGGAGAAAATACTTGAGCTCCCTCGTTGCAATGATTCGTATTTGAAAAAGAAAACACTGGTTTCCCCATACTCTTTACCACATTTGTAATATTGTCAATTTCATCATAATGGTTTATATCTAAGTAAAAGTCTAACTTTTTCATCACTTTATCATAAGAAAAATGATTGTACTGTTGATAAACTGTCACATTAGGATATCTCATCAAATCAATAACATTAGAAGCAACCCAAGTATGAGCAAATATATAAAAGTGAACATCAGATAAATTCTCTATCAAGTATTCTACTTGTTCCAATTCACAACTATTGGTAAAAATAGCTGCATAAGCCTTTGGTACAACTGTCAAATCTTGATAGGTCTGAAATACTCTTTCTTTACGTAACAAAATATCAGACCATTCCAAGCCTTGATAAAACCACCAAATATCTCTATAACGATTTTGACTTAAAGGTAACCAAGGTTTTTCTCCAGTGTAGTGAATAATATAAGGTAATAGATCATCAGGAAGGGCTGAATTATACCAAGATGATAGTGCTTCTGGAGTCGTCTCAACTGCAATATGAATCAAACTATCTAAACCAACCATAAAATTGAATTTACGATCCAGTTTTTTCCAGTTTTCTCCAAATACCATATTGAGAATACCTTGATCTCCAAAAGCTTCTTGATGATGTTTATTTGTTAGTTCAATTAGTTTTACAGAAATATTTTCTCGTCTCCATTTACTAACGTTAATCAACATCATTCCCGCATTAAAGCGATTTTCATATCCTTTTACAAAATAATCCCGAACACCAGCAATCCAATAGTCTCCTAATTCTTCCTGGAATAGTTCATCCAACGAATGAGTCACTACTATATCCGAATCAAGATATAAAGCTTTTTCTTCCACTACAAAATCTGCTATAAAATATCTAAAAAATGTAGCGTAGGATAAATAAGCAATTGGAAGATGATAGCCTTTTAATTGATGATTCGAAATCTTAACATTGACAATTTCTGAATCAATTGCTTTTAAGCGTCTATTCATAACTTGAAACCATTCGCTCGGAAGATCGTCATTAAAAATATAAAATTTTAAATTTCTATTATGCGTACACACCGACTTAATTGTAGTCTCTAGCTTATTTAAATAACCATTATCTGCCCCAAGAACGATTGCTTTTTTCACTTTATTTCTCCTCGTAGATTTTCCCTGTTAATAAAAAATCTAACTCCTCTAACCTCTTTGTTTCGATACTATTTTCTAGTCCTTTTTCATTTGCTATTCGACGCCAATAGTCTAGATAAAATTTATGTTGTTGAACGTACTGACTTATATCGTAACCCTTTAAAGCTACCATCGCAATCCGTTCCAATCTCAAATCATGATCGTCCCTCATCATTTTTTCTGAAAAACCACTATTTGAAATGCTAGTCTTTCGAATGCGATAGATATATAGATTTTTATGTATGTAAGCTATTGTTCTAGCTTGCATAAATAACTTATAATTTGTACCTATATCTTCGTTAATCCTTCCTACCGGAAATGTTATTTGGTCAAATAATTCACGTTTTGACAATATCCCCCATGAAGTTTGAAAGGTTAAGTCTCCCCCTTCAAATTTAGGTAACTGTTCAACTACCTCTCTACCACTATAAACTTTCTCATACTCATCTCCGTATGCATAAAAAAGAAAGGTTCCTCTTTCTTCAGCAAAAGCACCGTAACAAGCTACAGAAACATCTGCATTATGTTTTATCATTATGTCATATAGAGTTTCTATATAATAAGAATCTAGCCAATCATCTGAATCTACAAATGTAAGATAAGAGCCTTTGGATTGTCTTATTCCATAATTACGCGCATCTGATAATCCACCATTTTCTTTTTCAAAATAACGGAAACGAGAATCTTTAGAAACATATTCTCTACAGATATCTGCTGAATTATCTGGAGAACCATCATTTATTAATAAACACTCAAAATTTTGATAAGTCTGACTCATAATACTATCTAAACACATACGTAGATAGTTTTCCACATTATAAACAGGAACTATAATACTAATTAATTCTTGAATCATTTATTTCTCCTTCAATTCAACAACTTTAAAATCCTGACCAAGTATATTGTCTACTAGTAATTCTATAAATTATGAAAAATTTCTTTATATAACTGTATAGCATTTGTATTATCAATACCAAATTCAACTTCATTGTCAATATGATATTTCAAAAATTCTTTTGTTTTAGCTAAATAAAGATTAGTATCAACAGTTTTCCCAATCAGAAATGGTAGACGACCCAACCTTATTTCTATATCATCCATCAAATACTTATCACTAAATTTTCTCGCCCTAGTAGATAAATGATGCTGTCGAAAATTATAAAGGGCCTTATTGAGATAAATACAACTCTTGATTTGTAAAAAAATCTTAAAATTAAACTCTAGGTCTTCTCCCATTATTCGTTGTTCATTAAAGGTAGCAGTTTCTAAAAAGTTACGTTTAAATAGTTTCCCCCACGATACATTAAATGTACTGTCATAATTCTCTAATTTTGGCAGTGAATTTAACAACTCGTTTCCACTATAAGATTTTTCGTAATAATCTTGTTCCCAAACATGCAGATAAAAACATCCATCGTTCATACTGTATTGTTTATATGTCAGAACTGCCAAATCTGCATTATATTCATTTATTTTTATATACAACAATTCTAAATAATCAGAATCTACCCAATCATCCGAATCAATAAAGGTGATTAATTGCCCTTTTGAACGTTCTATACCTAGATTACGTGCTGAAGAAACTCCACCATTTTCTTTTTCAAAATAACGAAAACGAGAATCTTTAGAGACATACTCTCTACAAATATCAGCAGAGTTATCTGGCGAACCGTCATTTATTAATAAACACTCAAAATTTTGATATGTTTGATTCTGAATACTTTCCAAACAATGTCTCAAATAATTTTCAACATTGTAAATGGGTACGATAATACTTATCAGTTCCCCCTTTTCATACTCTTCGATTTGTAATAATATTTTTTCTTTTTCTTTTTGATATCTCTCTATATACTGAGTAGGTATCTTCTCGATTCTATAATTTATATGTAGTAGTTTTAATCTTTCTAACCAAATTTTTATGTTACGTGATTCGTCTTTGAAAAAACAATCAAATTTTTCAAAAATTTTAAATATATCTAAATCTTTCTCCGAAAACGAACTTGTAATAATAGAGTTTTCACGAATTCTATAAGTATACACAGTCTCCTGTATTTTAACCCACTTATTTGAACTAGTTACGAACTCTGGTACGACAGCTAAATCCTCAAAAATCCATCCTTCTGGAAAAAAACTGCCGTGCAACATTTTCCTTCGAATTAGTTTCCCACAGGAACTATTTCTAATTTTTTCTAATGCTAGACACTTTAATTTTTCTACCGTAGTTTCTAGAGCTACTTTATGTGGTCCAGATTGAGGAAAATAATAGATATTTCCATCATGATAATGTTCAAACAATCCCTCTATAATATCAACACCTTCTTCAATTTGTCTCGTCATTTTTTCTAAAAATGTAGAATGAATATAATCATCACTATCCACAAAACTCACAAAAGAAGAATCAGCATTCAGATGTTTGATTCCTGTATTTCTAGCCGAACTTAGACCTTGATTACTTTGATTGATTAGCTTAAATCGAATATCCACCAGATACTCTTCTGCTATTTGTTTCGAATTATCTGTAGAACCATCATTAATCATGATACATTCAAAATTCGGATAAGTTTGTTTTTGAATACTATCCAAGCACTCTCTCAAATACTCTTCAACATTATATATTGGAACTATAATACTAATTAATTCATCCATAAGCTATACAATTATTCTCCTAAAAACTGTTTAATAACTTTTACCATTTCCTTTGGCTCTGTTGAAGGCAATATCTGACTTCGATTATTTGTATCATGACTCGTATTCTCGAAAGCAAATATCGGTTTCGATATGTCATGAACTTTTGAAATTATATTATCTATTTCCTGATTATGATTGATATCTAAATAAAAATCTAACTTACTCAGTATTTCTTGAGATTGATACGGTGTGTAATTGGGATAAAGAGATACATTTAAAAAACGGTTCAACACTTGTACTCTCGGACCAAAATAACTATGGGCAAAAATGTGAAAATGAACATTTGAGAGACTTTCTACTAGATATTCTATGTGTTCCAAATCTTGTGTATCTGTAAAAATAGCCGTATGGAATAAGCAAACTGATGCAATTTCACTAAACATAGTTGGTTTGCTATCAACTTGCGACAAAATAGTTTGCCAATCCAAACCATTGTAAAACCACCACAATTCTCTATATCTTGTTTTTAACGAATCATTCCACGGTTTATCTTTACCTTCAAAATGAATAATAGCAGGTTTATAGTTCCCATCCCAACTATTTAAAAACCACTCTGGCTTTTGAGCCCAATAAGCTAAGGTATCAAGTCCAACCATAAAATTATAATGAGGAGATACTTTCTTCCACTTATTTTCAAATAATAGATTTAAGACTCCCTGGTCACCATAAACTTCTTGATGTTTTTCTGCAGTCAACTCTAAAAGATTTTGACAAATGTTATCAGTTTTCCACTTGTGAACATTTACCATCATCATTCCTGCATTAAAAATATTTTTATACCAACCATCTGGAACGGCAATTATATAATTTTCTTCGAAATATTTCTGAAATAATGGATTTATATTCCCATGAACAACCATATCACAGTCCAAATACAAGGCTCTATCTTCTTTTACAAATTCTGCAATAAAATAGCGAAAATAAGTCATGTACTTGATATGTTCATCAGGAGTAGAAAAATGTTTTACTTTTTCTGCATCAATTTCTATATTCAAAATTTCACAATTCATTTGTCCTAATCTCTTCTCCATGAGATAGAACCATTCTTTAGGGATATCTTCATTAAAAATATAAAATTTCAAGTCTCTATTATGGTAACAAATTGATTTAATAGTTGTTTCCAATTTGTCTCGATAATTATTATCTGCTCCTAAAACGATTGCTTTTTTTGTATCCATAGCTCCAAATTATCTTCTTTCTTTTACAACAAGATTCCCATCATTATAAACCACACTGTTTGCCGGAACATCATTGCGTATGAGACATCCTGCTCCGATAATGGTATTGTCCCCAATCGTCACTCCTTTTAAAATCGTGACATTACTTCCTATCCAACAATCTCTTCCAACTCTAATCGGAGCTGTAGTCCACTGCCACTTTTCTATTTTTTCAGCGGTATAAATATGGTCGTGATCATAAAAACGAACACCCTCTCCCATCATGGTACCTGAACCAATTTCAATTCTTTCCATACAGTTAAAACTACAGGAGTTATTGACAAAGACACCATCATGCAGTATTAACTTGCCAGAAGAAACATGAAAATTTTCAAAATTTCTACAAATGACATTGCTTCCGACAATTAAATCCGCTTTATTATTAATTTGAAATACATTCCAAGTCCCATCTTGGACGATTTTTTCTTGATGATTGACTCCCACTCTGACTACATTCAGATACTCTCTCACTCTAGAAACTAATTTATCTGGTGCACTTGATAAAAAAACTTCCTGTCCTTGATTTCCGTGGACTGTATTGTCAAAAGCCAAGACCATTTTACCAGCCTGCACAAATTTGGAAACAATAGAATCAACTTCTTGAAAATGATTGATATCTAATAGAAAGTCACACGTATCTAGTAGGAAGTTTAGCTGCTCTTCATTTGTAAGCGTCAGGAGACGGACATTATAGTTCGTTTCTAAGCTACGGATTTTTTCGGAAAACTGGACAGGTGCTGCAATATGAAAACAAATGTTTGGCAAGTTTTCAAGGAGATAATCCAACTCTTCAATCTGATCACTAACAGTTAAGATTAGTGCATCTCCTAATAGATGATTTTTCTTCATTTGCTTATTTCTCTCAATTTTTCAATCATTGCTTGAAGTTGGTCAACAGCATATACCTCCTGACCTACTTCGTAAGATTTGGTTTTTTCAAAAGATAAAATAGGTTTCCCAAGTCTTGCAAATTGATTGAGAATTTCCTCTGTCTTTTCACCATGATTAATATCTAAAAGGACTTGACTAGTTTCTACCAATTCATTATCGACATCTACCAAATAGTGAATCCCGTTAAATATGGTCACGTTTGGATAAACGGTCAGTTGTGCTAATCTATCACTAACCATCACTCTAGCCGCGATTTTAAACTGAATATCTGGTAAAGATTGAACCAATGTTTCAATTTGTTCAATATGGTCTGAGGCTGTATAGATGAGACAAGTGAACGGTTCCTTTACAGGATAAATATGAGATTTTTGTAATGGATGTAAATGATAATTTTGTCCCAACTCTGTCCATTCAAGGCCATGATAGTACCACCAGACATCACGATAGGTTTGAGCTGCCAAATCTTTCCACGGTTTCCTATGAGAAAGGTAGTGAATAATAGCAGGATAGTCCTGACCTTCTGGCAATTGATAATCAGTAAACTGCTTATGAATGACAATATGATTATAATCGAATTCCAATTCCAGCCATTTATGTTCAAAAAGCATATTCAAAATACTCTGATCAGCCTGTTCCACCTTATCATGCCATTCATTGGTTAAATCAATTAATTTTTGGGTCATATTCTCTTTTTTCCAAAAAGCTTTGTTTACCAATAGAACACCAGCATTAAAAATTTCCAGACCGAAATAGGCTCTACCCCCGAAATCTCGAACAGCAGCCAAAGGATAATCTTGTAAATCTGTAGCAAACAAGTCATCTAGATTTTTTGTTACAAGTAAATCACAATCCAAATAAAGAGCTTTGTCTTCTTTCACGAAATCAGCTACAAAATAACGCAAAAAAACAGTGTAACTAATATCTGTTTTATAACGTGAAATTTGCTCAGATGTTACTCGGCAATTGATAATTTCTGAATCAAACTTTTCCAATCGCTTATTTATTTGCTTGATCCATTCATTAGGAAAATCGCTATTAATCAAATAGAAACGAATTGAGCGATTGTGATAACAGATAGACTTGATAGTAGTCATTACTTGGTCTACATAGGCATAATTTGCTGCGAGGACAACAGCCTTCTTTTCCTTTTGCTCCTGTATTGATAACTGATTTAAAAGAGTTCTTTTCATTTCAAACTCTTTATACGTGGCTGTATCAGATAAGCCACTAGCTTGACCATTCGCTAGACTGACTTCCAACATCTGACGATAAACTGCCAAGTGTTTCTCTAGAGGATACCCCATATTAGCCAGCAGAGTAATACGTTCAGACATAGCATCAACTAAGGCGTGCATCCACTTCTCTGTCCAAGTTTTTGTAATACTCCCACTTCTCTGGCGATATGCGTACAGACCTTGATTTATATAGACTACTTTTTGAACCAATAAATATAGTTTTTGATTCATATACCCATCTTCACCAAGTTTACCTTTATCAAATCGAATATAATCGAACAAACTTGCTTTATAGAGTTTACCACAGGCAGATATTAAAGCAAAACTCTTCATTTCTTGAGACTCATACAAGTTTTCAAAGATGGATACATTATCATATACTTTCTCATAATAAGAGTCTCCTGATATATGAAAGTAGAACATTCCTTCGCTTTCGTTGAAAGAATAATAATTACCAACTGCAATATCAGCCTGATAGTCTGATATTTTTTTGTATAGGGTTTCTACATAATCTAACTCAATCCAATCATCTGAGTCAACAAAAGTTACATAGGAACCAGTCAGTCTATCTAAACCTGCATTTCGTGCGTCGGATAAGCCACCATTTTCTTTTTCAATATAGACAATACGATTATCTTTTTTTGCATACTCTTGACCAATTTTACCCGAATTATCTGTAGAACCATCATTGACAACAATAATTTCAAGATTTTTGTAAGTTTGGTTAATCAGACTATCCAAACATTTATTTAGATAATTTTCAACATTGTAAACTGGTACAATGACCGTTATTTTATCATCCACTAGCGTTTTTCTCCTTATATTTATTATACAATTTTTTAGTCAAAATTTCAGCTATGTAATAGTAAAAACCCCTTGAAAATTCTACTCTTTCAAGGGGTTTTTATTATTTACGTGCATGAGTTAGTTTGTCCTAAAATTATAGGTTATCTTACTCTTCTTCATCACGTTTACGGCGTTTCACAACCATACCTAGACCAGTCACAGCTGCCAAAGCTCCTAAAAGCACGGATGATTTGGAAGCTTCTGTACCTGTATTCGGCAATTGCTGTCTAGTCTTACCTGCTGACTCAGATGCGCTTGTTGATGCTGACTCAGAGGCACTTGTTGACGCTGATTCTGAAGCGCTTGTTGATGCTGACTCAGAAGCTGATGTGCTTGCTG
>ERZ772977.445-NODE-445-length-28034-cov-4.767397_pt1 | contig 28034 bp, 30 predicted proteins | sample MGYA00511131_ERZ772977 | MGnify/ENA primary metagenome ERZ772977 (study PRJEB29015, sample SAMEA2737935) | human oral metagenome | biome: human oral; feature: human-associated habitat; material: dental | place: China | collected 2151 ...
GCTCCTCACCGGCAACGGTCTACGACTATGACCCCACACTCAGGTACGAAGAGCCCCTTTAGTCCTACTCATCCATGTCGGTGTAGTCGCTTTGTTCACTATCGGAAGCACCAACAGCCGACATCGCGCACGTACCCGCCGAGCTCCGAGAACTGATATTTGATCCTGTGTCCAGCCATGACCTCTCAAATCCCTGTGTCGGGCAGATTGGCCGCATCCCTTGGTTGCGTCGATTCCGTTAGTCATTGACGGCGTGCTCGATACACACGTCATCACATCTCCCAGAGATGCGGCGGAAGCGGATGACCAGGACCCGCTCGGATCAGCGGGTCACAGCTGCTTGAAGTACCGGGCGACGGGCCAGCGCTCGTAGCCCATCGCCTCATAAGTGGCGCGCGCCGGGGCATGGCCCACGTCTCCGCCGGTCTCGACCATGACCATCCGCATCCCGACCCGCCTGGCACGCTCATGCGCGTGCTCCATCAGCGCTCGCCCAATGCCTTCGCGCTGATGCGCGGGATCGACACACAGGATGTAGACCTCGCCCATGGAGTCCTCGGGGTGAATTCGGGTGCAGACCCACCCGGCGATCTCGTCGTCGACAAGCGCGACGTCGCAGTTTCCCGCTTCTTCGTCGAGGACCCGGGCGAGGTCTGCCCTCTGACGAACATCCCACCCATCCGGGTAGAAGTTGTCATACACGAAACGCGGCACGAAACCGCGGTCGAGGTCATCGCGCATCGCCTCGAAAACCGAATCCCATGCGCGAATCGACAGGTCGAGAACCTGCTCACGCATCGCGGTCTCGTAGGGCACGATTCTCACGTCGGAAGCAGTCACACGGTAGATCCTACTGTTGCTCGGGTCCATCCATCAGACAACAATCATGCGACAGATCCCAGAGGCTGAATCTTGTCCAACTCATCGCCCAGTGCATCCTTCCCGATTTCGAGATCGTAGCGCGATTGCAAGTTGACCCAGAATTGTGGATTCATCCCGAAGAAGCGACCCAACCGCAATGCCGTGTCAGCCGTGATCCGACGCGTGCCGTGCACAATCTCATTGATTCGGCGGGGCGGCACCCCAATGGAGATCGCGAGCCGATGCTGAGTAATGCCCATCGGATTCAGGAACTCCTCCACGAGGATTTCTCTTGGATGAACCGAAGCCATTTTGTTGTCCATTCCGGACCTCCTAATGGTAGTCCACGATCTCAACTTCGCTCGGGCCCGCCGGGGTTCACACGGAACACACCACAAACCCGTCGCGTCACCAAACGTCCCAGGAGTACGGGCAGCGGCAGCGCGAACGACAGAATCATCTCTACCATTCAGGCCTTGCAGGGTCTACACTGAAGGGTATGTGGGAGGTAGACTCACGTTGATCGCTGACTGGCTCAGGTCACTGGACCAAACCTCCTACGAACAGGTCATCGCTGCGCTGGAGGTTCTTCGCGATCGTGGTCCTTCACTCGGGCGTCCTCTCGTTGACACCATCACCGCTTCACGGCATCGCAACATGAAGGAGCTTCGCCCCGGCTCGGTAGGACGATCCGAGGTTCGCATCCTTTTCGCCTTTGACCCCAAGCGCATGGCGATCTTGCTGATCGCGGGCGACAAGGCTGGCAGCTGGACTCGGTGGTACAAGAGGAACGTCCCACTGGCCGATGATCTGTTCGACGAACATATCCGCGCATTGAGGAAGAGGCCAGAACAGTGATGACGATTGACGATATTCTCGCCGAACGCTCCGTGGACCGCAGCCAAGTCGAGGCACACAAATCCCGGATGCTCGCAGAGGTTCGCGCCTATCGACTTCGAGAGCTCCGCGAAAATGCCGGATTGACGCAGGCGCAGTTGGCCGAACGCATCGGCGTCGGGCAACGTCAAATCTCCAAGATCGAGCACGGCGACCTCGACACCGCGAAGATCGGAACGATCCGCCGCTACCTCGAGGCCATCGGCGGCAGCCTCTCACTCGAGTATGTCGCAGGAGACCTCAAAGTCGTGATCGATTGAGAGTTTGGAAGCATCTCCGTGTTGAGCCGACGCACCTCAGCACAAACAGCGACCCCAACGGCTTGCTCACAGCGCTGACACGCTGCCAGTGCAATAAAGTTTCAGTGGAATACACTGAGACTTATTCATGAAGGCTTATTCACAGACGGCGCGCCAGCCAGGAAAACCCCTAGTCAGCACACACTTGGAAAGGGACGTGATGAAGCTTCATTGAGCCAGACCACCCGTTCAGAGAAGCCACTCACGATTCGCTTCCTTGAGGCTTATTCATGGGGTGTAAGCGAAGACGAGTCCCGTGAATAAGCCTCAGGGTCTACCACAATCACTGCGGGATCTTGCCCCGATGGTGCCTGGAAATCCTCTGACACCTCCTCGGCACCGGTCAGCGCACCGGATGCCGACTCGCCCATGTCATGTGTCTCAGATACCTCACACATTGAACCGGAACTCCACGACATCGCCGTCCTGCATCACGTAGTCCTTGCCCTCCAGGCGCATCTTTCCGGCCGCCTTCGCCGCTGCTTCGGAGCCTACCGCCACAAGATCGTCGAAGCTGACGACCTGGGCCTTGATGAAGCCCTTCTGGAAGTCGGTGTGGATCACCCCCGCCGCTTCGGGGGCCGTCGCCCCCTGGGGGATGGTCCAGGCTCTGGCCTCCTTGGGGCCCGCCGTCAGGTAGGACTGGAGACCGAGGGTGTCGTAGCCGACCCTGGCCAGCACATCGAGGCCCGGTTCCGTGATTCCCATCTCCTCCAGGAATGCGCGACCCTCTTCCTCGTCCATCTCCACCAGCTCGGCCTCGAACTTCGCGTCGAGGAAGATCGCCTCGGCAGGGGCGACGACCTGGCGCATGCGGTCTTTGAGGTCCTCGTCGGCCAATTCGTCCTGGTCGCAGTTGAACACGTACAGGAACGGTTTCGCGGTGAGCAGGAACAGGTCGCGCAGCAAATCCATGTCCAGCCCCGAACCGTGGATCCGTTTCCCGGATTCGAGGACCTCGACGGCAGCCTGCATAGCCTCCAGCTTCGGGCGCGACTCCTTCTTGATCCGCGCCTCCTTCTCCACGCGTGGCAGTGCCTTCTCCAGGCTCTGGAGGTCCGCGAGGATCAGTTCCGTGGTGATCGTGTCGATGTCTCCGGCCGGATCCACCTTCCCATCGACGTGCGTCACGTCGACGTCCTCGAAGACGCGGGTCACCTGGCAGATGGCGTCGGCCTCACGAATGTTGGCGAGGAACGCGTTGCCCATGCCCTCGCCCTTCGACGCCCCCCGGACGATGCCCGCGATGTCCACGAAACTCACAGTGGCGGGCACGATGCGCTGCGAGTCGAAGATCTTCGCCAGCACCGGCAACCGGGAATCCGGCACCCCTACCACGCCGACGTTCGGTTCGATCGTCGCGAACGGATAGTTGGCCGCCAGCACGTCGTTGCGGGTCAGCGCGTTGAACAGGGTCGACTTGCCGGCGTTCGGGAGGCCGACGATTCCAATGGTGAGAGCCACGAGCGACGAGTCTACGGCACGCCACCCCGGGAGGGGGCGGCGTCGCGCCGACAAAAATATTTACGAACCTCTTGCGTTTCCCAAATGCTGTGGGTTAGGGTTTCCTCAGTGACCGACACAGTTGATCATAGGTGTTCAGGACCACCGTTACGCGCTCTGCCACAAGCGCTTGGCAGGCCCGCCACACCGGCCTTCTTCTCTCCTTGGGCCGGGCTTGTTGGCGGGCCTGCATACTGTTTCCAGGGGTTCCGCAGGTGTGAACGCTGACCCAATGCCGCGGAGGAGAGGCAGCCGTGAGCCTGGCTCCCGGACGGCCGCAGGGTGTTTCGACACGCCCCACTCGCTGACGCTCGTGAGGCTCGGCTCAACCAGCTTCGGGAGAACCGGTCACCCCGCGAGGTAGGCGCGCAGCGCGGCGGCCAGATGGTGTGGGTCATCCGCCCCGCACATCTCCCGGGCCGAATGCATCGACAACAACCCGATGCCGACGTCCACCGTCACCATTCCCAGCCGCGTGGCGGTGATGGGGCCGATGGTGGAACCGCACGGCATCGCATTGTTGGACACGAACACCTGCGACGGCACCCCCGCGGCCTCGCAGGCCTGCAGCCACAGCGCCTCACCCACCGCGTCGGTGGCGTAACGCTGATTGGCGTTGACCTTGAGCATGGGGCCGCCGTTGGGAACGAGATCAACGTGCGGGTCGTGGTGCTGGGAGTAGTTGGGGTGAACCAGGTGCCCGGCGTCCGCCGAGACGCAGGAGCCGCGGGCGAGCAGCGCCTTCGTCGCGTCGAGATCACACCCTGCGACGGAGACGATCCGCTCCAGCACATCCTCGAGGAACGGCCCAGCCGCCCCGGAGCTGGTGGCGGAACCGATCTCCTCGTGGTCGAAGGCGGCCAGGACCACCAGGTCGTCGCCGTCGCCCAGGTCCTCGATGGCCGTCAATCCGGCGTGGGTGCTGGAGAGGTTGTCCAGACGCGACGAGGCGAAGAACTCGTCACGCAACCCGAAACGAGCAGGAGGCTGCGAGAGGTAGGTGAACAGGTCGTGTCCCAGGACATCGCCGGACCTCACCCCGGCCTGTTCCGCAAGGGCCGCCAGCAGATCGGGTTCGGTATCAAGGGTGAAAATGGGCTGAGTGTGGGTCTGCCGATCAAGCCTGAGACCGTCATTGACCGACCGGTCCAGGTGAATGGCCAGCTGCGGGAGCCTGGCCACGGAGTCGAGACGCACCAGGTGCTGGGCGCCGTCGCGGGTGATGATACGACCCGCGATGCCGAGTTCCCGGTCCAGCCACGAGTTCAGCAGCGCACCGCCGTAGATCTCGACGGCGATCTGACCCCACCCGCGGAAAGAGAAGCTGGCCTCCGGCTTGACCTTCAACGCCGGGGAATCAGTGTGGGCACCCACGACGCGCAACCCGGTGGCCTCATTGATGCGTTCTGGTTGTCGCCAAGCGATCACGGCGCCGTGCCGCACGACGAAGAACCGGCCGGCACCCCGCGGGAACCGGCTCTTCTCGTCGACCGGGACGAAACCGGCATCAACAAGGCGCGACACCATGCTCCAGGCAGCGTGATAGCTGGTCGGGGAGGCCGTCACGAAGGCGGCCAGGTCATCCAGATGGGAGGAAGGATTCGAGAACACGATTCCCATTCAACACCCCACCCCGACAAAACCGTCCCCGCATGGGGGGTGGGGGCACACGCGGCCGCCCCCCGTTGAGAAAGAACGCTCGCCGCCGCATCCCCGCATGCGCGATGGGGTGCGGCAACAAATGTCGGTGCCGTCTGCGACCCTTCCCTCATGGACACTTCCTCACTGCTCTTGGCCCTGGCGGCGCTGCTGGTCGGCGTGGCCCTCGGTTTCCTGCTGGCCCGCCAGCGCGCCGCCACCCGCACGGCACGCGCCGAGGCCGAACGCGACGCCGCCGTCCAACGTGCCGCGGACGTCACCGCGGACCGCGAACAGCTCGCCCACCAGTTCCGGGCCCTGTCAGCGGATGCCCTGGAGAAGCAGACGCAACAGGCCGACCGCGCCGCGGAACTGCGCCTGACCCCGATATCCGAGGCGCTGCGGCAGCTCCAGCAACGGTTGGCGGAGGTGGAGAACCAGCGCACCGCCCTGGCCGCGGAGCTCAGGCAGCAGGTGGAGGGGGTCCGGGTCTCCGGCGAGGCGGTGAGGAAGGAAGCGGCGTCGCTGGCGACGGCACTGCGCGCCCCGCACGTGCGGGGCGCCTGGGGTGAGTCAAGTCTGCGGCGGATCGCGGAGGTCGCGGGGCTGGTGGAGCACTGCCATTTCGAGACCCAGACCAGCTACACCTCCTCGGAGGGTAACCGGCTGCGCCCCGACATGCGCATCGACCTCGACGGGGGCCGGGCGGTGTTCGTGGATTCGAAGGTGCCCCTGTCGGCCGTGCTGGAGGCCTGCCAGGCCGAGGACGAGGAGGAACGCGCCGCACACCTGCGGCGCTTCGTCAGACACGTCCGCACCCACATCGACCAGCTCTCCGCCAAGGAGTACTGGGCCCTCGACGCCGGCAGCCCCGAGTTCGTGGTGCTGTTCCTCGGCAGCGACGAGTTCTACCGCCTCGCCCTGGAACAGCAACCCACCCTGCACGAGTACGCCGCCGCCCGTCGGATCACCTTGGCGGGACCGGGCCTGCTGATCCCGCTGCTGCAGATCATCTCTCACGGGTGGCGGCAGTCGCGGCTGGCGGAGTCGGCGACGAGAATCAGCGCGCTCGGACGTGAGCTGTACTCCCGGCTGGCGACCCTGGGATCGCACTTCGAGAAACTGGGAGCATCCATCAACGGCACGGTCAAGAACTACAACGCCGCCATGGGCACGCTGGAGTCGCGGGTGCTGGTCTCGGCACGACGGTTCCGGACGTTGGACGTCTCAATGGACGAACTGCCGCGCCTGAGCTCCGTCGACGAGGGGGCCCGGACCCCCGTAGCCCCTGAGCTGATGGGTCCTTCGGCAGCGGAGTGAAGGGGTTCGAGGACGTGTGCTCGGGTCTGCTGTTCGGCCACCACTGGTTTTGACACGGACCGCTCCTTCCTCACGCCCCGGCTCAACCGGTTTTGCCTTCCCGAAGAGTGACGGCGACCACGCGTGCGGCCGCCGTCGCATGCCCGACTTTCAGCGGCATACCGAATCCTCTGGGACAGGTCCGGCAGTGCGCACGAGAAGAGCAAGGGACTTTGGGCCGAACTTGCCCGCCGTCGCTGCGACTCGCGTGGGATGATCAACCCATGCTGACGCCCGGTGCTTTTCCAATCCTCGACTTCGACGATGACCCCGACGACCTCATCTCGCCGATGATGTTCGCCGATGTGCAGGCCGAAGGGCCTGGCGTTACCGTGCTGGCGTTCCTGTCCGAGAAGACGATCAAGACCGCCGAGGGCTGGGAGGTGCGGCGGGTAGGGACCGTACCGTTCGTCACCGTTGAGTACCCGATTTACGAGGCGACGCGCGGCGGGCAGGTGGTGCGGGTCGTTCCGATGCCGATCGGCGCGGCCGCCGCGGCTCTGGTGACCGAGCGGATGATTCGCTCCGGGGCCGAATCGCTGGTCGCCGTCGGTTCCTGCGGGGCGCTCCGGAAACTACCGGAGGGGGAGTTTGTCGTTCCCAGCCGAGCGCTGCGCGACGAGGGCACGTCGTACCACTACCTGAAGGCCGGGGCGTGGGTCGAGACCGACGAGGCGCTGCGCGCCACCGTCGCGAAGGTGGCGCGATCGGCGGGCTTTGGGGCGCAGGTCGCTCCGGTGTGGACCACCGACGGCTTCTTCCGTGAGACCCGCGCCCTGGTGGAGCAGCGCAAGTCGCAGGGCTGCGTCGCCGTCGAGATGGAATGCGCCGCGATGGCGGCGATCGCAAAGGTCCGCGGAGTGCGCTTCGCCCAACTGCTGTTCACCGCCGACACCCTCGCCGACAACGACTACGACCTTCGCGGCTTCGGCGTCGACTCGCACCATGTCGCCCTGTCCCTGGCTCTAGAAGCGGCAGCCGGCTGCTGAGCCCACGTCGGCGCTGGGCCTCTTGGCCCTCGACGGTCGTCACCGGGATTTGCTCCGCCCAAGCGGGATACCGTCGAACCGTCATCTCGCCTGGGCTGGTTCGCTCCCTTTCGGGCAGCGACGGGCTTGAGTGCGGACGGGCTGGTCGACGGCCATGCCTGCTGAGACTGCCGGTTGGTGTGAAGGTAGCGGAACTGGTCGCTGACATCCGTGCTGGCCCACGACGTCCCAACACAAGTCGGGCGTCGCAGGAATACTTACAAGGATCGGCGTCGACCGACGACCACGATCATCGCGACGGCCCGTCCCGGGGGACTGCCCGTCCCGGCGGCGCAACTGGTGACAGACATGGCCCCGGTTTCGTCCAGTTACCGCCACGACCTGATCCAGGATCCGGGTCTTGTCCTTCTTCAACGCGGTCTGGTGGGCCTTCGCGTACTTCGTGGTGACCTCCATCCGATCAGCCAACGACAGATCCTTCACATCCCCTCGCCGCCCGCCCCACCCATCTTCTGAGGAAACCGGGTGAGGCACGACCCCTACCCACGCGGGGACTATGAGTCTCGTCGAAGGATTGACAGTGAGGCGCCGCAATACTAGCGTCGGTAATGGTTACCTACTCGTAATTTAGTGAGTTACACGAGAGTCCATAGTGTGATGGATGACGCAACGAAGGGGTTTGACCATGATGATCCGATGGCGCGCGGCGCTCGGTATCACAGGAGCTTTTCTTCTGGCGGTGGGGGCCGTGTCTCCTACGGCGAGGGCAGAAGATCAGGATGGCGAGTCCACCTCGCTTGTCACGGTTTCAGATCTCTCTGACTCGACAAATCAGACGCAGACGCTGCCGGAGGCAACTGCGGTGGTGAGGTCGGAGGGAACGGTCGAGGGGGAAACGGACGCGGATCATCCTGAAACTGTTCCGTCCGGGTGGAAACCCTCGCCCGCCGGATGCAAGGGATCCACGGATTACCCTCACAGGAGCGGAAACATGGTCTCGGTCCATGCCGTGACCCAGTGTGATCGGGCTGTGGAGCGGGCCGAGGTGGTCACCGTCGTGTTGCGAGACCGCTGGTGGGGAGGAGAGTACGTGATGTCCGGGTCTTCCGGCCACGACAACGACACTTGGTCTGGTAGAGCCACTCCGCACTCCACCTGCCGGAACGAGGGAGATTTCATGTTCCGTGCGTACTCGATGCATGCCTCTCTTGAAGGCGGAACCGTCTATAAGTCGACGACGAGGAACTGGGACCCTGAAATAAGCTACTTCTGGTGCTGAGATGGCGGGACTAGGTGGCGCTCGTTCGGTTCTGGTTCCGATGGTCGTCCTCGCGGCACTCGCTGTGGAAGGATGCTCCGGCTCGGAAGAGGGCGGCTCTCATCCCAGCGCCTCGTCATCCTCCGAGGAGACGATGATTGCCGTGCAGGCCCCACCAGATTCTGCGCCCGACGCGACCGTGAATGGGATTGCGATCCCACCACTGTCCTCTATTTGGTATAGCGACTCCAGCAGTTCCTTTCATACTGCACGACCGACGATCGAGCCGAACGAGGTCATCGCGATCCCTACGAGCGGTCCAGTGCGGATCACGGTGAATTCTCCTGTGATTCCCGCGCAGGTTTTTGTACGTGAGTTCACGGGCTATGACGCTGAAGGGATTCCTTCTGATGAGCGGCCAACGATCGAATGCGTGACGGAAGGGCAGACCTGCACCTTGGATTCAAATGGGGATTCAGTGACCGCCGCAGTGGAGCTTGACAGCGCTACCGTGTTTGTGACGGTGGAGGTCTATTACCACATCGATTCGCTGGATGCGGAGTATCCATATGACATCGTGACCTATGGTTTCAGGGTATGAGGGTGTGTGCTAAGAGGTGCGGTAGTGCGGGTAAGTGACCTGGTGGGTGAGGAGCACGAGCGTGCGGTGCGAGTCCTGCTTCCAGTCCGCGGAGTTCATGGCCAGTGGCACGCCTGGGCCGATATCGTCCCAGGCGCGGTGATTGACGGCGCCACGACGTGGGAACAGATCAGCGACGGCGCGCCCGCGCTGGTGCAACCTCCGTATGGGTCCCTGTCGGAGCAGACCTCCGAGGCGCTCGTCACTGCTCTCGCCAGGGACGGGGAGAGGGAGTGCGACTTCATCCACTGGGCCGGCTACGCCGAGGATGATGTCCTACCGCGCGAGGACGTGGTTGTGCCCGCATGGGCGCTGCCTCTCGTCCGGAGGCTGTCGGTGGACCCAAAGAAGTCCATCCGACAGGGTATGCCGCTGGATATCGTCGTGATCCGCGAGCCACTGTCCTGGCTTGCCCGCGAGCTCCCTTGGCACACACAGCAGTGCCCGATGCTGATCCTGCCCCACGACCGTAGTTTTGTCGCGGCCTGCCCGATCTACCACGACTCGGTGTACATCGGGTGCACGCGGGAGTTGGGGGATTCCCTCCTGGCGGCTGACCTCGACAGCTACCCGATCTCGCTCGACAGCGTGATCCGAGGGACCATCGACTGGCAGCCCCAGACCTAGGCGACACCGAGAGGAGTTGAGAAAGACCGTCCGCCCAACGGAATTACCTACCCAGGAGACGGTCGCGACCAACCTGCTGGACCACTCTAGGAGGCTCAATCAGAAACCCGTGCTCGTTCGGCATGACGCCTGCTTAAAAACGTTTCCCTACGGGAACCAGAGTTCAGATCCCCTTGCCTAGGGTTGAACGCTCACCGGTATCTGCGCTCGCTACCTAGGCAGTGACGGGGGTTCTATCCCGCTGCACCACAGCATGGAGCGCCTCTTGAACGATGCAGAAGCACAGGCGCAACCGGAGGAGGATCGACATGTTTGAGCCGCTGCTGGCGACACTCGATACGATCCGGCTGCGCTCGGGAACCCTCGCTCCAGGACCGATCGTCAGAGAAACCAGCGCCGATGGCTCGGAAATCAGGATCGTCTACAGCGCGTGTCCCAAGTCCACACTGCCGGACATCATCCGCCGCGAAATCTTTTCGGCGCACGAGAGGAGCGCACAGTTCGAATGGAAGCTCTACGGCCATGACCGGCCCACGCGACTCCATATGGCGCTACTGGCAGCAGGGCTGATCCCTGGAGACCGGGAGACGGTTTTGGCTCTCGACCTCCGCCAACTCCCGGAAGCCGTGAAAACTGGAATGGAGGTGACCTTGCCGGCAGTTCGAGCCAGCGTTGCCCAACTCGCCGACTACGCACAGATCTCCCGGGAGAGTGGCCGTAGCGGAGTCGACACTGAGCAGAACCAACTCGCCGCTACCATGACCGACGACCCCGACCGCCTCCAAGTTCACATCGTCTATGTCGACGGCTCGCCCGTCTCAGCCGGCCGCCTTCTCTTGGACCGGTCGTCCGCGGCGGCAGAGCTGGCCGGGGGTCGCACCGCCCCCGCGCATCGACGGCTCGGATATTTCACCACGACAGTGCTCAGCCGCATAGCGGCTGCCATCGAGGCGGGGGCCGAGACCCTTTGGGTGGACGCGCTGCCAGCATCGGCACCGGTTCTGACCAGGCTGGGCTTCATCCCAGTGACCTGGACCCAACCCTATGTGGCAGACAGTGCCGCAGACTTGGAGTGATCGCCTACGTTTTCCCACCCGCATGTGGACCTCGCCCCGATGTGGTCCCGTCGTGGTCTCGTCCGTTCACACTCCTTCTGGTGTCCAGGACGATCACCCGCTTCGGCTCGATCGTCACTTCGACGACCATCCTGCTGCATGTCGCTCACCTGACAGAGTCGCCCTTTGCAACCGGCAGCGTTGCGGTCGTCCACCTGCTCTCCCCTTCTGGCGCTGAGTCTCTACGGTGGACACCGGCTGATCACTTTGACCGGCGCAGGCCAGCCCTCATTTCTGAGACCGTACTGATGTTGGTAGCAACCGTCCTGTGCGGCACGTCCATGCTCCAACAGCCGTCGATGACTGTGCTGCATGTCCTGGGCGCAGCTTCCAGTGCGCTGGCGTCAGTCCAGCGGGCCACCTTGGTCATCGGCGGGGGCCTGGCCATCACGTTAACCTGTCTGCTCGCTGTGCTCACCCCGTCGTTGCGGACTGTGAACGTGAAGTTAGACGAAACCGAAGCCGACATTTCTTGAGTGGCTGCCGAGCCCCCGCCCCACTTGGCCCAGTGGATCGGGAAACCGCATCAGCCCGGAACCCACCGCTCTCACCACCACCTGAAACAACACCACTCGAAGGGACTTGACCCTTCCAAACGTCAAACCGTCACCCATGTCCCGAGACATCACAGTGAGCGCCAGCGAGCCGGTCGCCTCGAAACCACAGTGCCCTTGTCCGGAGACTCGTGATCGGGTTCGCCACTCAATCGCCGGACGGTTTCGACACGGGCCGCTCATTCCTCACGCCCCGACTCAACCAGCTTCTTCAAGGGATGAATAGCTCAACCAGCTTCTGGAAGGGGCACGCCCTCGTGAAGAGTGCGGATTTTGTTTCCGGCTAGCACAATTGGGCCCGTGACTGTGCTTTCCGATCTGGCTGCCCTCGTTCCCGACGCCCGCGACCGATTGAAGGGAGTGGCCCGCGTCACCCCCGTCGAGTTGAACCAGCGGCTCACGGAGGCCACCGGTTCCGAGGTGTGGTTGAAACGCGAGGACCTCCAGCCCGTGCGTTCCTACAAGCTGCGGGGCGCCTACAACTTGATCTCGCAGATCTCCCCCGAGACCCGGGACGCCGGTGTGGTGTGCGCGTCGGCCGGCAACCACGGGCAGGGGGTCGCGTTCGCGGCGGCGACGCTGGGTATCGGCGCGGTTGTCTACGTTCCCACCACCACGCCCAGGCAGAAACGCGACCGTATCCAGGCGCTGGGACGCGGTCACGTCGAGCTGGTGATGGAGGGCTCCACCTACGACCAGGCCTCCAGGGCCGCGGCTCGGTTCGCGGAGAGCAACGGCCGCATCCTCGTACCCGCCTTCAACGACCCCCGCACCGCCGCCGGGCAGGGCACCGCCATCGCGGAGGCCGTCGAGCAGCTCGGGTTCGTGCCGGACGTCGTGATCCTGCCCGTCGGTGGCGGGGGTTTGATGTCGGGTGCCGCAGCCTGGTTGCGCACCCACCACCCGCAGGTGCGGATCATCGGAGTGGAACCGGACGGGGCACCGTGCGTGGCGGCCGCGATCTCCGCGGGTCGCCCGTTCCCGCTCAACAACATCGACACCTTCGTCGACGGTGCCGCTGTCAGTCTCGTGGGCGACTACACCTTCGACGTCATCAATGAGGCGAGGATCGAACTGACCCGCATCCCTGAGGGGCAGGTGTGCTCCGAAATGCTCGCCATGTACCAGACCGACGGCATCATCGCCGAACCCGCCGGGGCCCTCGCGGCCGCCGCCCTGCCCACCGGCGGGGTGGGCTCGCGTGTCCACATCCCCGCCGGGTCGCGGGTGCTGAGCATCGTCTCGGGCGGCAACAACGACGTCGCCCGCTACGCCGACGTCGTGGAACGGTCGCTGCTGCACGAGGGTCGCAAGCACTACTTCCTGGTCAACTTCCCGCAGCAGCCGGGCGCGTTGCGGCGTTTCCTCGACGAGGTGCTCGGCCCCGACGACGACATCACCTACTTCGAGTACGTGAAACGCTCCAGCCGGGAAGTCGGCCCGGCCCTGGTCGGCGTCGAACTCAGCAACCCCGGGGACTACCGCTTCCTCCTGGCCCGCATCACCGAATGCGGCATGGAGGTCAACGAGGTCGATTCCACCAGCCCCTACTTCCGTTTCCTCGTCTGACTGGCCCGACCAGGCGAGGAGAACACGTCACCCAGCACGAATGTCCCGGCGCGGTCACTTCATGAGCCGACCCCGGGTCGCAACTCGTCACCGACGGCGCACGTCACGAACATTGCATGCGAAAATACGCGTGTGCATGTTGAGCGAGTGGTCCCAAACCTGACGGTGTCCGATCTGTCCGCTGCGGTGCAGGAGCACTCGAGCGTTCTGGGGTTTCGCGTCCTCATGGATCACGGCTGGATCATCACCCTCGGAGATGACGCTGGCCATCAGCTCAGCGTGATGACCCACGACGCCTCCGCACCGGTCAACCCGGACGTGTCGATTTTCGTCGATGACGTCCATGAGGCACTCACCCGCGTGAAGCAGGCGGGTCTGGACGTGGTTCACCCATTGACGGATGAACCCTGGGGGGTGAGGCGGTTCTTCTACCGCGCCTCGGATGGGCGGGTCATCAATATCGGCATGCACATCGCCTCCGAGTGATCTGGAGGCCACCGGACGACTGAAACCGCCGGCGGTCAGGTGCCGGTCTCAGACGGGGTCGTGTTCCTTGATGGCGCGGCGCAGCTCGGGCGGTAGGGCGAAGGTCAGGTTCTCCTCCATGAGGCTTTCCTCCTCGGCCTTCGGGAAACCCCGCTCCCTCAACAGCTCCAGCGCCCCCTGCACCAGTTCGTCGGGCACGGAAGCCCCCGAGGTCAGGCCGATGGTGGAGACGCCGTCGAGCCAGGCGTCCTGGATCTCGTGGGGGTAGTCGATGCGCTCGGAGCGTTTCGCCCCGGCCTCGAGCGCGACCTCCACCAGGCGCATCGAGTTCGACGAGTTCCGCGACCCGACCACGATCATCAGGTCGCAGTGGGGTGCGATCTGCTTGACCGCCTGCTGCCGGTTCTGGGTGGCGTAGCAGATGTCGTCGGTGGGTGGGCTCATCAGCAGCGGAAACTTCTGCTGCAGGCGGGTGACGGTCTCCATGGTCTCGTCGACGCTGAGGGTGGTCTGCGACAACCAGACGAAGGGTTTGTCGGCGGGCAGGTCGAGGCGGTCGACATCGTCGGGGCTCTCCAGGAGGGTGGTACGGTCCGGGGCCTCCCCCATGGTGCCCTCCACCTCCTCGTGCCCGGCGTGTCCGATCAGGAGGATGTCGGTGTCCTTGGCGGCGAACCGTTTCGCCTCGCGGTGCACCTTCGTCACGAGCGGGCAGGTGGCGTCGATGGTGCGCAGCTCGCGGCGGGCCGCCTCCTCACGCACCGCCGGGGAGACCCCGTGCGCGGAGAACACCACCAGGGCATCGGCGGGCACCTCGTCCAGTTCGTCGACGAAGATCACCCCCCGCTCCTCGAGGGTCGAGACGACGTGCTTGTTGTGCACGATCTGTTTGCGCACGTAGATGGGCGGGCCGTAGGTCTCGAGGGCCTTCTCCACGGTGGTGACGGCACGGTCCACGCCCGCGCAGTATCCGCGTGGCGCAGCGACGATGACCCGCTTGCTGGTGCTCATGCGGGCCAGTGTACGGGGCGAACACCGCTCCCCGACGTTTCCGACCGGCCGCCGGTCAGGCGATCAGCACCCCGGGGATCATGATCGCCAGCAGCGCCGCGGTGGCGATCATCTCCGTGTAGCCGAGTTGTTTGGTGGTCACCTTGCGACCCTTCATCACCCCCAGCGAGGGCACCAGCCACGCCCGCAGCGTGCAGGCGACGAAGAACACCACCAGCCACCAGCGGGGCAGGTGGAAGTCGACGAGCGCAAACAGCACCGCGCAGGCCGCGTGCCAGGTGACGGAGTAGGCGATGTAGCTCACCCGGCCGCGTTCCCGCACGTTGGTCTTGACGTAGAACACGGTGCCGAAGAAGTACCCGAAACAAGCCAGCGACACCCCCGCCAGCACCGGCAGGCCACCGAGGTCGAGCGGCCCCTCCGAGCCGAGCACCAGGGGCAGTGCAGCGGCGGCCAGCACCGTCACGAAACCCGACGGCAACGACCTCTCGCGGCGTTTCCACGCCAGCCACAACCCGATCCCGGTCAGCGGCCCGAACACCAGCGCCCACGCCCACCACGCGGGTTTCAGCGCCAGCAGCAGGATGCCGAGAACGATGGTGATCGCGCCGTAGGTGATCACGGCGCGGCGATACCGGGGTTTGAAGTTCGACTTCAGCCACGTCGCCGTGGCAAAGAAGGCGAAGTAGCCGATCACCCACACCGGGGCCAGCAACGCCAGCGGCCACGAGAACCATCCGGCCCCGATGGCCCAGATCAGCCCCATGACGTAGGGCATGATCAGCATCGCCCAAGCCCCGTGATGGTTCGGCACCCAGCCCTGCGAATGTCCCCCGGATTTCCGGGAATCCCTCCTGTTGCTCACGACACCGGATACTAAGCGGACCGCACCAGCGGTGTTTTCCGGGGACGGGAGTCGCGATGTGTCCGGGGGTCAGCCACTCGACGAACGTCAGCGCGACGACGGGTCGTTGAACTTGAAATTTCCCAGGGCGGCGGCGAAATTGATACCGACGATCCCTGCCCACACCACCAGACCCATGATGATTCCAAAGATTCCACCGAGCGAGAGCGCGATCGCTGTCAACGGAATCGCGAGTGCCATCGACACCACCGCCAACGACATCGGGTTGTAGGGACGATTGCGGCGTTGCATGTAGGCCATCTGCGCAGGGGTGAGGGTCGGGGCCGGGAATCCCGGCCTCGGGGTCGTCGCCTGCTGGCGCCTGATCTCGGCGACCACTTTCTCGGCGAACGACTCAACGAGCGCAGGTTCCATCTCCGGACCGAGGTCTTTCCGGGCCGAGAGCGCGGCTTCAAATTCGGATCTGTCGAGGGGCTGCTGACTCATGTTCCTAGCCTAGTCCGAATAAATGTCGGGTTGCATGGGTAGGCTCCCTGACATGGCCCTGACCAGTTCCCCCGAGCATCCGCAGCCGTTGGAGAGAGTCGTCGGTGCAGTTGCGGACTGGGTGGGCAGGCTCGGCGAGATCTGGGTGGAAGCGCAGGTCATCGAGATCAAACGCCGCGCCGCACCCACCCAGTTCCTCACCCTGAGGGATCGGTTCACCGATGTCTCCTGCTCGGTGACGACCACGGCCTTCGTACTGGATGCGGCGGGCCCGCTTCCGGAGGGGTCGCAGGTGGTGGTACGCCTGAAACCGCGGGTGTGGGAACCCACCTCATCGCTCAGCTTCGAATGCCTGGAGCTGCGGGTGGTGGGGGTCGGCAGGTTGCTGGCCGAGTTGGAGGCGCGGCGCCGCAAACTCCAGGCCGAGGGCCTGTTCGATCCCCACCGCAAACGCCCGCTGCCATTGCTTCCCCGCCGCATCGGGTTGATCACCGGTAAGGATTCCGACGCCGAACGCGACGTGCTGCGCAACGTGGCCCGCCGCTGGCCGACGCGTTTCACCGTCGCGCATTCGCTAGTCCAGGGGCCGAACGCCTCCACGTCGGTGATGCAGGCCCTCCAGGATCTTGACGAGGACCCGGATGTCGACGTCATCGTCATCGCCCGCGGCGGCGGTGCCCTGGAGGACCTGCTGCCGTTCTCCGACGAGGGCCTGGTGCGGGCGGTCGCAGCCTGCCGCACCCCGGTGGTTTCCGCCATCGGACACGAGTCCGACACCCCGTTGTTGGATTTCGTCGCCGACCTGCGGGCCTCCACACCCACCGACGCGGCCTCGCGCATCGTTCCAGAGTTCGCAGCCGAACAGGACCTCGTCGTCCTGGCTCGCGCCAGGCTCAGGCAGGCCGTCGAGGCACGGATCGGGCAGGCCGGGCAGGAGCTCGCCGAGCTGCGGCGACGCCCCGTCCTCGCCAGCCCCGCCGCCGCCCTGGAAGGGCACCGCGACCGCCTCGCCCTGCTGCGCCACCAGCTACGCACCGCCATCGACCAGCAACTCACCAGCAGACGAACCGAACTGGCCTCCCACCTGTCGGCGGTGCGGGCCCTGTCCCCCGCCGCCACCCTGCAACGCGGCTACGCCTTGCTGGTCGACGGCGACCGCACCGTCTCCAGCATCGCCGACGCCCCCGTCGGGGGCACGTTGACGGCCCATCTGGCCGACGGCGAACTCACTCTCACCACGCAGGCCAGTCACCCGAAGGAGTCCCGATGACCACACCCAAGAAGTTGTCCTACGAGGAGGCCCGCGACGAACTGGCCAAGACCGTCGCCACGCTGGAGTCGGGTGGTACGACGCTGGCGGAGTCCATGGCGTTGTGGAAACGCGGCGAGGAACTGGCCGCCATCTGCCAGGCCCACCTGGACGAGGCGAAGGCCGCCGTCGAGAAGCAGACCGCTGAACAGTGAGGTGTAAGACCCCTTTCTGAAGCCGACTCAGCCGACCTGTGGATCCGGTGTGGAGCTTGCACCGTTTCCCGAAGCGTTCCGCGACAATGGGCTGCGTGGATTTCTTCGGATGGTTGACGACCATCTGGGACGTGGCCTCGCTCCGGGTGGTCGAGGACTCCTCCCTGGGGTTGCCCGGCCTGCCCACCGCCGGGCTCATCGCACTGGTGGCCGGGGTCTCCACCCTGCTCGGACACTGCGCCGTGCTGTTCATCAACCGCGTCAGGGGCGTCCGGTTCCTGGCAATGCTGGTGGTCGGCGGGATCTTCCTCACCCTGCTGTACACCATCCAGGCGCTGATCCTGTGGGTCGTGGCGGGTCCCATCACCCAGCACGGCATGCACATCACCGACCTGCTGGCGGTGACGCTGTCCTCCACCGCTCCCCTGGCCTACGGGTTCCTGGTCTTCATCCCCCACATCGGTTTGCTGATCGGCCGCATCCTGCAGGGCTGGAGCGCGATCTGCCTGTGGCTGCTGGCGACGGCGGCCATGGAGACCAGCTGGTGGCAGGCCCTGATCGCCACCGGCCTGGCCTGGGGCATCATGCAGCTCGCCTCACGGCTGCTCGGGCGTCCCATCGGATACCTCACCGGTCGCGTCTGGACCCTGGTGACGGGCCGCCCGACGATCCTGGGCCCGAGGGACGTGCTGGCCGGGGCGCCGTTCATCCCCGTCGGGGCGAAGGTCAGCCCGTGATCCGGCCGATGCTTCTCGCGCTACTGGAGATGACGCTGCTGGTGATCCTCGTCCTGGCACTGCTGGCTCCCCTCGAATCCCTCGAATGGTGGGCGCGACGCTACCCGACGCCATCCCTTCCGGCCCCGGAACCCGAACCCGCCACCGGCATCCGGCGGTTCGCGGTGTACCTGTCGGGCATCGCGGTGCTCGACGGCAGGTCGATATCGCGCCGCGAACACGCGGTGCTGGAAGAGGTGCGGAAACAACTTCCCGACGTGGTCATCACCGAGGACGTGTTCCCCTACGCCATGGAGAACCGAGGGCTGCCGCAGCGCGCCACCGCCTGGTTGTGGCGTCGCCTGGACTGGGTGCGACGCCGGTTTCCCTGGTCGCCGCTGCCGTTCCTGATCAACCTGCGCAACGTCATGCAGGTGCTGGTTTCCGCTGATCCACGCTACGGCGGCACCTACAACTTCGGGGTCGCGTGCGTGGTGTGGCGTTCCCTCCTGGACGCGGGCTACGACCCCGACGACCCGGCCCCCGTGACGCTGATCGGCTACTCCGGGGGCGCACAGATCGCCTGCGGAGTGGCTCGTTTCCTGGCCGCCCACGACGTGCAGGTCGACGTCGTCTCCATCGGAGGGGTTTACGCCGACGACCCGGGGCTGGATCACATCGGTTCGCTGACGCACCTGAGAGGCAGTCGCGACCGCACCCAGTCGCTGGGCACCATCGCCTTTCCCGGACGCTGGTTCACGGCCCCGCTGTCCTCCTACGGCCGTGCCGTGAGGGACGACCGCATCCACACCGTGGACATGGGCCCGATCTCACACGCCGACTACTTCTCCAGACACATCACCCTGCCCGACGGCCGCACACCGAAACAGGAAACCATAGAACAGCTCGTCAAGGCACTGAGCCGCTGACCCTACCGGCCGAAGCGGCGTTCCCGCTGGGTGTAGTTGCGCAGGGCACGCACGAAATCGACCTTGCGGAAGTCCGGCCACAGGGCCTCGCAGAAGTAGAACTCGCTGTGCGCCGACTGCCACAGCAGGAAACCGGAGAGCCGCTGCTCCCCCGAGGTGCGGATGATCAGGTCCGGGTCCGGTTGGCCCTTCGTGTACAGGTGCTCCGAAATCTCGTCGATCTCGACGGTGGCCGCCACGTCCTCCAGGGTGCGGCCCTGAGCAGCCCGTTCCGCCAGCAGCGACCTGAAGGCGTCACGCAACTCGTGTCTGCCGCCGTAACTGACCGCGACGTTGATGTGCATGCCCTCCACCGCTTCCGTCCTGGCAGCCGATGCCCTGAGGCTGGCGGCCCGCTCCGTGGGCAGCAGGTCGAGATCACCGACCGCCTGCACCCGCCAGCGTCCCGTGTCCGCCAGCTTCACCACCAGCTCGTCGATGACCTCCAGCAACGGTTCCAGTTCGTCCGCGGCGGACCGGTCGAGGTTGTCGGTACTCAGCACCCACAGCGTGATGACGGGAATGCCGATGTCGTCGCACCACTCGACGAACTGCTGCAGCTTCGCGGCCCCCGCGCGATACCCCGCGACAAGGGGCTGCCCGGGTGCGTTGAGCCGCGCCCACCGCCGGTTGCCGTCCGCCAGAACCGCCACGTGACGGGGCATGGCTGAGCGATCCAGTCGCTTGATCACCTGGGCCTCGTAGGTGGAGTAGAGCCAGGCCGGAGGCCAGATGCGGTCAATGAACCGGCTTATCGCAGACATGCACCAAGGGTAGCCCCGGGATCGACACTCATCCGCACCCGTAGGCGATGCGCCTCCTCACTTGCAGGTCTTGCCGTCCTCGGGAAGGGCTCCGTCTTCGAAATAGGCGGTGATCGTCTCGTCCACGCACGCATTACCCGAGGTGACGGAACCGTGACCGGAACCGTCGTAGGTGAGCAGATGCCCGGATTCCAGTTGCTTCGCCATGGTGACGGCCTGCTGATAGGGGGTGGCGGAGTCCCCCGTCGCCCCCACAACCAGAATCGGCGCCGCCCCCTTGCCGGTCAATTTCAAGTTGGGTGCGGAACTGGCGGTCCAGCGTTCGCAGACCAGATCCGATCCCATGTTGCTGCCGAAAACCGGGGCTTTCTCAGCCGCCTTCTTCCGTGTGTCATCGGTGGCAGCAACCCCGGCGTCCGGCTGGTCCACGCACCGAATGGCCGGGAAGGCATAGGCGACGGTCTCCCACCCATTGTCGGTGCGGCCCGTCAGGAGATCGGAGGCCTTGAGAATGGCCCTGCCGTCGCCGTTCATCGCCGCAGCAAGAGACTGGGTGAGTCTCGGATAGACCTCTTCCCCCGAGTAAAGGAACAAAGCGATCCCCGCCGCGCCCTGGCCCTGCGTCACCTGCCTGTCCCCGACCTTGAGCGGGTTGGCGTCGAGCCCTTGCAGGAAGGAATTGATGCGGGAGGTCACCTCGTCACGCGAGTTCCCGAAGGAGCAGGACCCCTCACTCGCGCACCAGTCCGCATAGAGCCCGAAGGCCGTCTCGAAACCCTCGGCCTGGAACACCTCTCCCTCGTTGGTGATGTCGACGGCGGAGTCCAGCACCAGGTGTCCCGTGCGCTCCGGGAACAGTTCCGCGTACATCGAGCCGACGAAGGTGCCGTAGCTGACACCCAGGTAGTTGAGTTTCTCCGCCCCGGTCAGGAAACGCAGCAGATCGAGATCGCGGACGTTCTCGATGGTGGAGACGTGGTCCAGCAGCTCCCCGGAGGCCTCCCGGCATTCCCGGGCGAAGGCGGCCCAGGCGTCGTTGAGAGCGGTCTTCTCCGCGTCGTCGTCCGGGGTGCCGTCCGCGAAATATGCCTTGTCCGTCTGCTCGGTGGTGCCGCACTGCACGTGGGTGGATTCCCCGGAACCGCGCGGATCCCAGGCGATGATGTCATATCCCTTCCATTTGTCACTTCCCAGCTTCGTGGCAAATGATCCCGCCTCCACGCCGGGGCCACCGGGGTTGACGAACAGCGGACCCTTCGTCGGGTTGGTGGAGGGCACCTTCGTGACCTTGATGTCCAGCGCCGCCTTGCCGGGGTTGTCCCAGTCCAGCGGCACCTTCATGGTGGCGCACAGGGCGTTGCCGCAGGGCTGCCAGCTCAGGGACTGCTGCCAGTAAGGAGTCAGGTCGTCACCGAGGGAGGCCGGGAGCTGCACCACGGGATTGGATGCCTTGACGTCGAGCTGCCGGTCGGAGTTCTCGGTTCCCTCGTGCGGCCACGTCTCGTGTTCGGGCACGGGGACCGCGGGCACCCCGGGTTTCTGTTCATCGACGGTGGGGGCGGACTGCACCGACGGCTGCTCGGCCGATGGCGGCCCCGACACCTGCCGTCCCGGAGCCAGCATCCCACTGGCGAAGAACGTCACCACGAGACTAACCGCAAGAAAGATCAGCATCCCCTGAAACCAGATAATCCCTCTTCGCATCAACTCTCCTCATCCGGAGTGGCGCGGTACGCCACTCGGTTCCTCTTCCTGACGCAGACCTGCACCAGCGGGCAGCGTCTCACCCCGTCAGCGGTTCGCACCGCCACCTCCCCCGTCGGCACCACGTGCCCGACCACCCGTCCCGGGCCGTCCGGGGTGGTGACCTGTTCCCCAATCTGCGGTGCCTGGTTCAGGAAGTCCACATACAGCGGATGTTCGAAAGCCAAGCAGCACAGCAGCTTCCCGCAGACCCCCTGGATCTGGAGGGGATTCGCCGCCAAGTTCTGGCTGCGCGCCAGCCGCATGGACACGGGCTCGACCTCATCGAAGAACAAGGTGCAGCACAGTTCCCGGCCACACATGCCCACCCCTCCGGCCAGCCTGGCGGTGTCCCGGGAGGATATCTGCCGCAGGTCGATGCGCGCCCCGACGGCGCGGGCCAGGTCGCCGATCAGGGCGCGGAAGTCCACCCTGCCCGGGGCCGTGAAGTAGATCACCGCCAGCTTGTCGTACTCCTTGGAGGAGTCTATGTAATCGGTGGCCATCACTTTCATGGGCAACCCGTGGGCGGTGATCCGCTCGACTGCCACCTCACGAATCCTGCGACGGTGTTCCCGGTTGGTCTCGTCGCGTCTCAGATCCGCCTCGGTGGCACGTCCCACGCATCTTGGGAGTGGGGCATCCAGCGTCGTCTCCTCCGGCGCCCACACCACGCGCGCCACCTCCTTACCGTCGTCGGTGGGGTAGAGCACCCAGTCACCGACGCGGTAGTCGACACCATCCGGGTCGAGGTAGTGCAGGCGGCCGTACTGCTCGAAGGTGACGGCCATGACTCTGGGCATGACCAACAGAGTAACCGCAGGCGTCGACAGCCCGCAGAGCGCTCGAGGTCAACCCTCTCCGGGCCGACATTCGCGGGTCGGATCGCCCGCCCTCAACGGGCTGCTCGATCGGCGGGTCCCTTGACTTGTGGTCAGAGTTTCAGCAACGCCCCACGAAGCCCACCGTGTGGTTCTAACCTCAGAGGATCCCGGGTTGGAAACACCGACCGGGTCCATGACACCAATGGAGGTGTTGAACCATGAAACATCACATCGGAAGAACCATCGCAACAGCCACCACGGCCGCGGCCTTGCTGCTGTCCTCATGCGGCGGCAGGGAATCACCCGGGCCAGGAAGCAGCGACTCGGAATCCTGGAGGACCGCCCCACAGCAGCCCTCCCAGACCACCACATCCCCCTCACCGCCGCCGACCCCACCACCCTCGGGACCACAACCATCAAAGACCTTCACCCCGGAACAACTCGAAGCGGCCAACACCGTGATCAAGTACTTCCGCATCTCAGATGAGGTGTCCAGCAGCCTCGATTCCGATCCGCAACCCCTGCGAGACATCACCACGGGACAGACCCAAGAGATGGACATGAATGAACTCAGTGAATATCGCGAGCATGGGCAGGTCCAGACTGGAGCCACAATTGTTCGTATCACGAGTGCCTCGGAGACGAGAAAAGAAGACGACATGGAAGTCATCACGGTTCAGACCTGCACAGACACCAGCAAGGCCGATTTCGTGGACTCGAAAACCGGCCAATCCATATTTGAGACAGGGAAACGTTCGATGTACCTCGCGTGGAACATTGACGTGGTCAAAACCGGAGATGACTGGAAGATCGGAGATGCCACAAACGACGCCGATCTGAGGTGTCACGCATGAAACGCATCTTTACCATTCTGATGGCCTGCGCACTGACAACAACCTGCTTACCCATAAATCAGGTTCAGTGCCGATCCTGGTATTCGCTGCACAAAGAGAGGCTACAGGGACGGCTTCTGTAGGTTTGAGGTCGGGAATCCGGGATCCGGCGACCAACCCGGCAAGCCCAAACGGAAACCGATCACCCAACTCACCACAGGCCCCTGCATCAGCTACACCACCAACGGCTCCTACCCCCACCCCCAACACCTAGAGACCCATGACCACAACCATCGCCCACACCGGACACCCCGAACACAAAACCCACAACAAAAACCCCAACTGCGGGTACATCCACCACCAAACCGGCAACTACACCATCACCGCCACCGCCCACTGGACAATCCCCTGAACCGGCCTCGAACAACAAGAAACCATCGAAATAGACCTCACCACCCAAACCCACACCAAAGTAGTCGAAATAACCGCAGTCAACATCCCCCCCCCTACCCCACCAACCACAACAAACACGACTGCTGACAAAACCGGGGAGGAGCGGTCATACACGGAATTTGAGGCAGTTGTCAATGACTCTCGGGGATAGGAGAAAATCCTGGAACTGAACGGGCCGGGCCGCCACGATGTGACGGCCCGGCCCAATCGGTCTCGGAAAAGCCAAAAGGTTTACTGGTCGCGGGCTTCTCTCGCCGCTTCACGGGAATGCCTGAAGGCGGCGTCGATACCCCACCCGCCACCACCGAGGCAGATGAGCAGCAGGCCGACCGCCCCGAGCAGGAGGTCACGATCACCAAGGAAACCGTCCTGCCCCGGCAGGAACGGGCTGAACGCGCCCCACCAGATGAACACCAAGGAGAAGATGGACATCACCAGCAGCAGGACCCCAACAACCCGCTGCAGCAGGCCGATCACGAGCAGCAACGCCATGGCTGCCAGCAGGAAACCCCCGATCCACACCATCAACCGGGGTTCCGGAAGACGGGCAATGTTCGATGCCGCGGCAACACCTTCGACATTGGTGAGCCCCTGGTAGGCCAAGATCGTCAGGATGGCTGCGGTGACCAGACGCAGGAAGAACAGGCCGAGACTCGCCAATGGACCATCGGTGGTGCGTCGTGGCTTCTCCACAAGCGCGCGGGATGCGTTCCGCGAAGAGGTTTCGACCACCCCGAGCCTTTCGTTGCGGGCTGCGCGTTCCGCTTCCAATTTCTCCCTGCGGCGGCGTTCCTCTTCCTGCTCCGCCACGGGGATTGGCGAAGCGGTCGGGGTCGGAGTGGATTCCTGCGCAGGGGTCTGCATCGCCACGGTCGCCTCGGGTTGCGCATCCGTCGTTCCCACAGACTCTGGCTCGTTGGCAACGTCCCCGCGGAACAACCCGGGAGAAGCGACAGTGGTCTCCTGCTGCACGTCCGGCTGGGGCGCTGCGGGTTCGGGCTGCGCCCTGACACGTTCAAAACGCTGGGTCACGGTGGGGTCGCGGTACTGTGGGGCAACCTGCTCCGGTCGGGGCCGCGGAGGCTCCGCGGGCCGCGAAGCGACCCCCTCCCCGACCTCCCCCCCGAGACGCTGCTCCAAGGTCGGTTCTGTCTGCTGTGGATCGAGTTGCTGCTGTGCTTGCTGTTCGGGCGCGTCGAGGGGCCATGCGACGGCGCCCTCCGTCTGCTCCGGCCTCGTCTCGGGGCGCTGCGGCGAGGTGGGTTCCACGCGCTGCGGAAACGCCTGCTCGGGATGCGGCGCGTCGAGGGGCCGCACGAAGGTCTCCTCATCCTCGGGTTCGGTGGGTTCAGGAGCCGATGTGAACGACGGGGCCGGTCTCGGGTCCGGGTCCCGGGGCTCCGGCATCCTCAGACCCGACACCACGGTTGGTTCGTCAGCAGCTTCGTCCTCCTGAGTGGTGGATGGCGTCGCGGCCTGGAAGGAGATGTCGGGAGCGTGCGACACCACGGGATCCGTCCTGGCTTTCTCCCCCCCGGTCCCGGAGGTCGTGGGCTGCTGCGGTGCACTGGAGAAACCTTGCGCCCCGGCGGCGGCCCGGGCTGCCGGGCGTGGCCGGGGATTCGGGGTCTCGACGGGCACCGATTGTTCGGTTGCATGATCATCCCACTCGGCGGGGTCCAAGGCAGTGCCGTACTCGCTCTGCTCGTCCTCCCAGTCGGCCCCACGGGGCGTGCCCTGCCGCACCCAGTCGCCTGCGTCATGTGAAGACATGAACCCTCCTGAATCAGTCAACGCTTGAGCCCATGTTCTCACCGCACCCGTCGAGCACGGATGAGGCGCGCCCGGTTTTGAACCTTCCCCGGCCCTTGTCAGCGATGCGAGGCCCGGCCCAGCCCCAGCAGCATCGCCTCAAGGGCCAGCTGGGGCGCCACATTGCCCTCGAGGGCCTTTCGGGCCTCCAGCAGGGCATCGAGGGCGCGCACCGTCTGCTCCGGCCCGGTGCGCGCGGCGAAGGCCGCGATTTCGTCGGCAATGTCGGCGTTCACGAACGGCACGCCTGGGGCGGTCTGGCAGGCCAGGACGTCGCGGTAGTAGCCGGTCAGTTCGGTGAGCACCCGGTCCAGGGCGTCGCGCTGGAAACGTTTCGCCCGGGCCTTCTGCTGGTCCTCCAGTTCCTTGATGGCTCCCTGGACCCCGCGCGCCTTGACACGCCTGGTGCCCATTCCCAGTGCTGCCTGGAGCTCCGTCATCTCCCGGGCGTCGAGATCCGCGGTGAGCTGCCCGGCCTCCTCGGACGCGGAGGCGACGAGGGATTCGGCCGCCGACAGGCAGTCGGTGAGGGTGTTGAGCCTGGCGGGCAGCGACAGAATCTCGTGGCGTCGTTTCCTGGCCTCTTCGTTCAACGCCAGAGCCCGGGCGCGGCCGATGTGCCCCTGGGCGGCACGTGCGCAGTACTGGGCCATCACCTCGTCCACATCGTCGCGCCGGACCAGCAGTTTCGCTACCTCCTCGGCCGGCGGGGTGACCAGCCGTAGTTCCCGGCAGCGGGAACGAATGGTGACGATCACGTCGTCGGCGCTGGGCGCGCACAGCAGCCATACGGTTTTCGGTGCGGGTTCCTCCAAGGCCTTCAGCAGCGCGTCGGCACCGCGTTCGGTGACGCGGTCCGCGTCCTCGATCACGACCACCTGCCAGCGGCGGTTCACGGGCGCGACGTTGGCCCTGGAGACCAGCTGGCGCATTTCGTCGACGCCGATGCTGAGCTGTTCGGTGCGCAGCAGGGTCACGTCGGGGTGGGCCCCTGACAGTGACGTGCGGCAGTCGTTGCAGCACCCGCAGCCGCCGTCGTGGCACTGGAGGGCGGCCGCGAAAGCACGTGCCGCGTTGGAACGCCCCGACCCGGGCGGCCCGACGAACAACCACGCATGGGTCATGGCGTGCCTGCCGCCCGCCACCGCACGCCGCAGCGTCTCAACAGCCCTGTCCTGGCCCACGAGTTCGTCCCACACGCTCACGTGCTCATCCTGCCACCCCCCACCGACGAAGGAGCGGCCCGAGTCGAATGTCGAGGCCCGCTCAGGGGGGCGACAGCATTGCCCGTTTCTCTTCCTGTGCGCGAATCGCGGAGGTTCGACGGTTCAACGTCGGCACACGGCGGCATCCCGTTTTTCTTCCACGATTCGCGCGCAGGGGGTTCGGTTCACCCGAGCAGCGCGAACACCTTCTCCGCGACCCGTTCGGCAATGCTTTCCCGCGACTCCCGGGCGCCAAGCACCAGATAGCGTCCCGGATCCTCACCGGCCAGTCGGAGGAAGTGTTCGCGGGCGCGACGGTGGAAGTCCAGGCCCGCGGCCTCCAGGCGGTCCTGCTGGCGGATGTGCACCAGCGCCTCGGCGGGGTCGATGTCGAGCAGCACGGTCAGGTCGGGCCGCAGCCCGCCCGTCGCCCAGCGCGCCACCTGCTCCACCTCGACGAGGTCGAGCACCCGGCCCGCTCCCTGGTAGGCGATCATCGAGTCGACGTAGCGGTCGCACACCACCACCTCGCCCCGGGTCAGGGCGGGGAGGATCACCTCCTCGACGTGCTGGGCCTTGTCGGCTGCGTAGACCAGCGCCTCGGTGCGGGCGGTCAGCTCCGGATGGTCGAGGTCCAGCAGCAGTTTGCGCAGCTTCGCGCCGATCCGGGTGCCGCCCGGTTGCCGTGTCAGGACGGGTTCGATGCGACGGTTCTGGAGCCGGTTGACGAGTTCCAGCACCTGGGTGGACTTGCCCACCCCGTCGCCACCCTCGAAGACGACGAACAACCCGGGGGTGGTGGTGTCGGGAACGGTCATCTGCGCACCTTCGCCAATGATTTGCGGACCCTGACGACCTGCTCGGGCCAGCCGGCGACGAAACCGGCGCGGGCCGCGATCACCCTCTGGTGGCCTCGTTCCGCCTCTCGGCCAAGTTCGAAGGCCTCCACCGGGGTGAGGCCGTCCAGGTCCGGGGATTCAACGTCCGCGGCACAATCCCGCAGGTCGTGGGTGACCTGCGAGATGATCTTCAGCAGTTTGGCTCCCGGTTTGCCGTGCAGCTGCACCGACACCAGCCCGCAAGCGTGTACCTGCT
>ERZ772977.447-NODE-447-length-28007-cov-115.139203_pt1 | contig 28007 bp, 25 predicted proteins | sample MGYA00511131_ERZ772977 | MGnify/ENA primary metagenome ERZ772977 (study PRJEB29015, sample SAMEA2737935) | human oral metagenome | biome: human oral; feature: human-associated habitat; material: dental | place: China | collected 2151 ...
GCTCTATTCTCAACTGCTTGTCAAAATACACTTTTGGACAAAACGTCAAACATCTGTCAACAAAAGCTAATATATATATATCACTAATAGAACAAAACATCAAGGGGTTTTGTCAAAAATATGGTTTATAGCTATTTTTCGGCGTTTTTGGCCTGTTTGTAAGCTTTGGTGACGGGCGCCAGGCCGCGGGCGACGCGTTCGCGGTTGGATTTGAGCTGTTTCTCGTCGCGGAAAGATAGTTTGATTGGCGTACCAGTATAATCGAAAACATCGCGAATTTGGCGCTCTAGGTAGCGTTTGTAGCTCCAGTGGACGAATTTCAGGTTGCTGCCGTAGATGACAAACCACGGCGGATTGGTATCGGTTTGTACGATGTAGCGCAGCTTCGGGTGAGTGTTTTTCAGGCCAGCTGGCGGATGCTTTTGAATTGATTGCTGCAGGAGATCGTTAAGCTTACGAGTAGTAGTTTTTTGCTGGCGATGTGCATTGATGCTGAGGGCTAAATCGAACAATTTAGCAACATTCTGGCCGGTGACCGAGCTGGTAAATATTAACGGCGCCCACGGCGTAAAGTCGAATTGCGCCGAAATCTTTGGTGCCAGCGCGTCACGGGTGTAGGCATCTTTGCCGAGAGCGATGTCCCATTTGCTGACGACGATGGCTAGCCCCTTGCCTGCTTCGGCGATAATGCCAGCTAGCTTTTGGTCGAGAGCGGTGCCTAGCTCATTGACATCCATTAGTAAAAAGCAAATATCAGCCTCTTCGATGGCGGCGAGGGTGCGCAAGACGCTGAACTTCTCGATGCCGATCTCTTGCTTGCCTTGGCGGCGGATACCAGCGGTGTCGAGCAGTTCAATCGCTTGCCCGTGGTATTGCAGGCGGACGCGGTTGACGTCGCGGGTGGTGCCGGCGCGGCTGGCAACGATGGCTTGCTGCTTGCCAGCCAGTGTATTAAACAGGCTAGATTTACCGACATTTGGCCGGCCGATAAGGGCGATTTTGAGAGTTTCGCTGGGCTCGGTTTGCTTTTTAGCGGGAATGTGCTGGCAAATTTCACTAAGAATGTCGGTGATACCAGAGTTGTGTTCGGCAGAGGTGCGAATGATTGATTTGATGCCGAGGCGCAAGAATTCGCTATCAGGTAGGCTGCCTTTCAGATCGATTTTGTTAGTGATGAGAATGACGGGCTTGCGGCTCTTTAAGGCGGTTTTGGCGACGCGGCGGTCTTCGTCGCTAGGGTATTTGGTACTGTCGACGACCACGAGAATGACGTCGGCGGCTTCGGCAGCCTCGGTGATTTGGTCTTGGATGCTGGCTTCGAATTCGTCCTCGGCGGGCTTGAGGCCGGCGGTGTCAACTAGCCAAAATTCACGGCCTTGATATGACGCTTTACCGATGACATTGTCGCGAGTAGTGCCGGCTTCGCGGGCAACAATGGCTTGCTGCGAACGCATGATGCGATTGAATAGCGAACTTTTACCAGCATTGGCGCGGCCGATAATAGCGACAGTAGGAAGTTTGGTTGCCATAATTAACTTAATTATAACAGAGGTGAGTTGATTTGGCGAGCGCTAGCAGTATAGCAGAATTTACAATAAGCCGATTGAAATGGCGTTATGCAGTGTCGATAGTAATACTGCCGTCAAGAATAGTCCGCCCGCTACTAGAAATATCCATTCGGCGAAAGCCTTCCACGACGCGGAGGACTCATCATTATTTTTATGTTTTGAACGCCGCAAATTTCGCCAGCCAATGAAACAGGCTGCGATAATTATTATCTCAAGACCAAGTGCGCAGACGTCAATGCCGTATTCAGCGTGCGGTCCAAACGAGATTGTTCTCGGTGCGCTGGCTACAGAGTAAAAACTACTATTCTCGTCAAAACATAATGTGCGCTTGTGCAGTGGGTTGAATAACCAAGATATTGAGTCGTTGGCGTGGTTGGTCAGTTGGTAATGAGGAGTTGGGTCGGGATTTGGCATACACATAGTATTTATTATAATCCAAGATAGGTATATTAAGACAACTTAATTTGAGATTAACTAGCGGAAATACTCTGCCACTCCCCTCGTTTCATGTTGTCAAGCGAATAATTGCCGAATTGTACGCGGTGTAGTCGCACGACTGTGTAGCCGAGCGCGGCAAAGGTACGGCGGATTTGGCGGTTGCGGCCTTCGCTCATGATGGCTTGCCAGTTGAGGCGGCTATCGTCGAGGCGCTCTAGAGCCAGCTGACTGCGACCGTCCTCGAGGTTGACGCCAAAATCGCTAATCATCTGCTGGTGTAGCGGCTCAAGCGGCCGGTTGAGGCGGACTTTGTAAATTTTAGTCTTGCGAAAACTCGGGTGGGTCATGCGGTGAGCAAAATCGCCGTCGTTGGTCAGCAGAATCAAGCCAGAGCTATCCTTGTCAAGGCGGCCGACTGGCTTGAGGTGATGTAAATCGCGCGGCAATAATGAATAAATTGTCGGCGCGTGGCCCTGCTGGCACCGCGAGCAAACATAACCGACTGGTTTGTTGAGAGCGATGTAGACCCTCTTGATAGCATGAGAGCTGATGTCGCGGCCCGCGACTTTGACGGTGTCGGTTGGTGATAGACGGGTGCCAAGCGTCGCTGTCTTACCATTGATAGTGACGGTGTCTGTCGAGATGAGATTGTCGGCTTCGCGCCGCGAGATACCGAGTTGGAGTGCTAAGAATTTATTGAGGCGAATCGTTTTGGTGCCACTAGCTGATTTTTGGCTTACCATAAGACGATTATTTTGGTTGGCTTGAGGAAATTGCGGTTTCTTCAAACTTTAACCCGGCTTCATCGGAAGAGGCTGGTGCTGCTGATGGTGCAGCTGGCTCTGGTGCGCTAGTGTTTGGTGCTGGTATAGCTGGCGGTGTGGCATTAAGTGCAGGCTGCGCGGAAGGATTATTCAAAGCGCCACTAGCTGATGCGGTCATATTACTGATTGGCGTAGCAACTGCAGCTGGGCCTGGCATTATGTGAGGTATAGTCGACGCTGGTGCAGTAGGAGTGATTGCTGGTCCTGGCTGCGCTGGTTGAGGGGCGGTTGGAGGTATCGCTGCGGTAGTACTGGCAGACGGTGAAGTCGGCGCTACTGATGGCGCTGGATTTGTTGCTATAGAAGCTGGCTTGGGTGCAGCTGGCGCTGGAGTCGGCGCGGCCGCAGGGGTTGCTGCTGGTGCGGCCTGAGGGAACACATTCGTAGGATTGGCCTGTGGTGCCGGGATAGTGTTAAGGTTTTGATAAGTAGCTAGCTCCTCGCTCATGCGAGCAGTGTAATCAATTGGTTCTTGATCAGTTGGGGTGATTGGCTGGATCACTCGGCCTGACGAACCTGGCCGGTTAGTTGAAAACGGCGCGATTGGCTGTGGCAAAGTGCTAGTTCTCGGCGCAGTTGCCGCGCTAGCTGGCGGCGGCAAAGTGGCTGCGGGTGCAGCTTGGCTGAGTACTGGATTAGCCGGAGTAGTGACTGGGATGTTAGTGGCGGCGGCAGGCGCGCTAGCTACTGGAGTTTCGCGCGGTGCGGCAACTAGCGGATTTGGCTGCTGTGCCGATGGAGCCGCGGTAATAGCTGCTGGTGCTGGCCGTGCTGGTTGAGGGGCGGTTGGAGTTGCCGCTGCGGTAGTACTGGCAGGCACCGTTGTAGCGGTGGCTGCCGCCGTATCGGTCGGCGCTGGGTTAGCCGGTGTTGGAGCGGCCGAGTTGGTTGCTGGATTAGAACTAGAAGCTGGGCCCCCTGGAGTTTCGGGGTTTGGATTTAGTTCATTCGCTTTAGTATTATCGCTTTCAGCCTTTTCTGGAGAATTGTTAGCTGGCGCTGGCTCCGTCGACCTAGCACTAGGACCAGGCTCGATAGTAGCTCGTTTTGGCTCGTTGACAAGAGGCGCTGGCGTGTCGGCCGGTACTGAGGCGTCGCCGAGAACTTCATGGACGGTGCGAACGACGTCCTCGATGCCGACTTGCGATTTGACTAGATAGCGGTCGGCACCGAGCGCCATGCCGCGTTGGCGTTGCTCATCGCTTGACAGAGCAGTCATCATAATGACGTGAATACCGCGTGTCTCGGTGGTGCTGCGTAGAATATCCAGCATGTCGAAGCCACTGATATTCGGCATCATAACATCGCTAATTATTAGGTCGGGTACTTCTTTGATGGCAAACGCCAAGGCTTGTTCGCCGTCGCTGGCAGATAATATGTCGTAGCCCTCGGCGCGCAGCCGTACACTATAAATCTCGCTGAGGCTTTTGTCGTCTTCTACTAGTAATATTTTTGTCATCTTACCCCTATTTTAACGGTTATGGTTTAAAAATGCTATACCCTATAGTTTTAATTTCGCCGCGGCGGGACGTTTAATTTGATTTCGTTGCGCAATTGTTCAGCGTATTTGTCGGGTGCGGCCTCAATATCGCTAAGCGGCGTGTTGGTAAATTGCTTGGTTGTACTGGCCGCGTTTTGGTTTAAATCGTCTGGTTTGGGTGCTGGCGGCGGCGAATAGTTGAGTAAGCCGGTATCGGTGAAGGTCTGAGTCGGAGCTGTTGGTGTTGGTGCGTCAAGCGGCGTTTGCTCAAACTCGGCAGCCGCTGGCGCAACCGCTAGAATTTCTGGCGCATTGCTAGCTAGCATGTCTTCGGCTGATAACTTGTCAATGCTGGCGTTATTTTCGGTTTCGCTGTTATCATTTAGAAAAGTGGCAGCAACATGATCGACTCGCGGAATAGCCAAGAAAAATGTACTGCCGTGCTGATATTCGCTTTCAACCCATAACCGCCCGCCGATAGTCTCGGCTAGCCGCCGGCACAAGTATAAGCCCAGCCCAGTACCGCCTATCTGGCGGGTGTCGCTGTTATCGACGCGGTAGAACTTCTGGAAGAGGTGGCTGACGTCCTCGGGCGGGATGCCGATGCCAGTGTCGGCGACACTTATCGTCACCTGGTCGTTGTTGCTAGTTACGTCAACGGTGATACTGCCCGACGGCGTGTACTTGATAGCATTTTCAATCAAGTTTTGGACGATTTCGCGGAGGTGGTCGTTATCAACATTAGCATATAAAATCGGGTTGATTCGGCGGTTCTGGACCTCCTTGCTAGAAACATCGCTAGTCGATGGTACGAAGTTGACGCTTAAGCCTTTTTCTTCGGCCTTCGGTGTTAATCCGTCGGCGATATCTTTGATGAAGTCGATGACATTAACGATTTTTGGGTTGTTGCTGAGGCGATGGTCGTCAGCTTTGCTAATGTCGAGCAAATCTTGAAAAAGCCGGCCCAAGTGCTCGGCTGATTGATGCGCTTTGGTAATATAACCGCGAGCGCGCGTATCAATGGTGGCGGTCTGCGGGTTAAGCGCTAGGCCGAGGTAACCCTCAATGCTGGCAACTGGCGTACGCATCTCGTGGCTAGCGGTGCTGATGAATTCGGCGCGCTGGCGCTCGTCGCTGCGCTCGGCGGTGATATCGCGAAAGACGATCACTGCGCCGTCGTTATGCTTGTTACTGATTGGCTTAACTGAAATGCTAGCCATAAAATTTTTGTCAGATTGAGTCTTGATTTTGAAGTCGTCAGTTTTGAGCGGGTTGTTGGTGTTGAGGACGCGAGCAATGATGTCGCCGTTATCGTTGTCTTTGATGGTATTATTGTCCTGGTCCATCAGCCTGATGACTGATTTGTACGACAAGCCGATGGCGTCTTGATTACCCCAACCGACTAGCTGCTGAGCTGCTGGATTGATCAAGGTGATGACGCCCTTCGCATCGACGGCTACTACCCCGTCGCCGATAGCGCTGATAACAATGTCAGAAGCTTGAGGGCCAGCCACGGTAGCTAAACTCTCGCGGATTGGTTCGCTAGCGCCAATAGATTGGTGTCGGCGCAGCCACAGTAAACTTGCAGCTAGTAAGGGTGTAAATAGCATCATAGACAATGCTGCTAATGATCCCAAGGGTGTCTGCTCAATAATAAAACGCTCCGCCACCGCAGCCGCAGCGGCGATGACAGCCGTCAAGAGACCATAAGTTCCAAGCAATGGTCCGACAGCGATGATTGCCGCAAATAGCGCTAGGTGTGGCGTTCCTTGATTGCTAGAGGCAAAAACTAGCAGCCAGCCCGTTGCAGTCAACAAGATATAATTAATTAGCAGCGATTGGTAAAAGTTTCGTTTAACAACAAAATATGATGCCAAAGTAATCACGAAAGCAATCGCGGCTAACGAGCCTGGTAGCATAGACACGTACAAATGGCTGTCTGGTCCCTTTCCACTACCAATAGACCAAGCAAACAATCCAGCTATAACAGCGAGGATAAGCATAATTGCTTCGCTGGCGCGGTGATGCCAAAACCGATCAATATAGTTAGACGTGATGCCCCCTAATTTAGAGTTGCTTATGATTAGTATATATCGACAAGCCGTTTTGCTGCAACCCTCTGGTACGTTCTTTAAGATAGCTTTAAGGTAATTTGCTATAATAAGCTGCAGATATGAAGCAGATTTTCAAAACTACCCTACTTATGGCAATTCTGACAGGGTTGTTCATGATGGTTGGCTATGTGTTTGGCGGCCAGCAAGGTATGCTGATAGCATTAGGATTAGCGGCGGTGTCTAACTTTTTCATGTATTTTTTCAGTTCGTCGCTGGTAATCAAGATGCAGGGTGCCCAACCGCTGGGCAATCGTTACCCGCAGGTCGAGTGTATCGTCCGCGAGTTAACAGCCCAAGCGAATTTGCCGATGCCAAAGCTTTATTACATCGAGACGCCGGTTCCTAATGCCTTCGCGACAGGCCGCTCGCCGCAGCATGCTGCCGTAGCGGTGACGACTGGTATCATGGACATTCTGAATGAGGATGAACTGCGGGCGGTTTTGGCGCACGAATTAGGCCATGTCAAACACCGCGATATGCTAATCTCGACTATCGCCGCGACGCTGGCGGGTGCGATTAGTTATCTGGCGCAGCTAGCCTTTCTATTCGGCGGATCGTCGGACGACGATGACGGCGGTAATATCTTTGCGATGATTGCTTCGTTAATTTTGGCGCCTATCGCTGCGATGTTGATCCAGATGGCAGTATCGCGCAGCCGCGAGTATGCGGCTGATCAGTATAGCCACAGTATTCTCGGCACTGGCGATGATTTAGCGTCGGCGCTGATGAAGCTAGAAAACTGGAAAGCTAGTGTACCGCCGATTGCACCATCGCCAAGCCAAGAAGCTTTGGCTCATCTAATGTTTTCGAATATGTTCTCGCTGGGCGGCTTGCAAGCGCTTTTCTCGACTCACCCGTCGACCGAGGCGCGAATTGCTCGCTTGAAAGAATTAGACAAGTAGGCGTTGATGGCAGCTAAACGCAAGTTCCGCGATCAAATCCTGCACAAGATGCTGCATGTTCCCTATCGATTGTGCGTCCGTTTTAAACGTTTGCGGCGGCCATTCGCGGTAACTTATGTCTTTATCCACGGTCTGGCGGATACTGGTGAGTTGTGGCAACCTTTTATCGAGAACGTACCAGCTAACTGCAACTATATCGTAGTTGATTTATTAGGGCACGGTGGCTCTTATTTAGCACGAACTCGGCGAATGTATAGCGCTCGTGAACAAGCCCGCCACCTGCTGGCTACCTGCTTGACGAATGGTTTGAGCGGTCCGGTAGTGCTGGTCGGACATTCGTTTGGCTCGCTGGTGGCGATCGAGTTCGCTAGTATGTATAAGGGTATCGTTAAGCGCTGTATCTTGGTGGCGCCGCCAATTTATCGTGATAGCTCTCAGACAGGCGCGGCGCGATTTCGTCAAGACAATCTACTACGCGATATCTATCGCCAAGCGCTAAAAACACCCAAGGCGGTAGTGGCTGGCTACGATTTATACTCTAAGTTGGGGCTGGCTGGCTTCTCAGAAACGCAGCTGACCCAGGATAATTTTAGCGCCTTTCGCGATACGCTATTGGCGGGTATTATCAGCCAAAACGCTAGCCGCAAATTGGCCGAAACACGCATCGACACCGATATTATATATGGCAAACTAGACCCGTTTATCGTCGAAAAGAATCTAAAGCACATTGCCGAAAAGAACCAGCGAGTTACGCTGCATTCGCTAACTACCGCCACCCACGCCATCCGCCAGCGTACGCGCAAAGTTATCGTTAGCTGTATGAAAAGGGCTATCAAACCAGAATCTGCTGTGAAATAGCCTATTGCACATTGTTACAATAAGCAGCCTGCTGCAGAAAGTAAAGTGTTATTAATTATTGTTGCAAGTATGCCGAAATCTTCGCTTTGGCAGCATCAACCGATTCATTGGACGGAATCATCACGTAAAGCGGCGTACCGCTGTAGCTGTAAGTTGGCTCCATGGCGCCTGCGCCGTCGACGTTAGTCGATTCGACTTTCCATGGATGAATATCGTCAAGCTGTTTGCGGATGATCGCCTTGATCGACTGTTCGGATAAATCCGTCTCGATAGAGTTACGGATAGTATCGACAATCTGCGGTAATTTCACGGCGTTTTCGGTACGCGACAACTTGGCGATAATCGCCTCGATAACGTGCTGCTGGTTGCGCCCGCGCTGGCGATCGCCTTCTTGGAAGCTGTAGCGCTCGCGTGAAAACTCCAGAGCTTGCCTGCTATCCAATGTGTTATATCCTTGATGGTAAGACTTAAAATCATAATCTGAATAAGCCTCAATCGGACCGATAGCGTCGATCAGAGTTACCAGAGAAGTGAAATTGATGCGAATATAGTGCTGAATATTAATACTATACAAATCCTCCAGCGTTTTCACCGACATATCAACGCCGTACACCCCGGCATGCGTCAGCTTGTCGCGCAAGCCTGTCGTACCGTGCAGTTGCACATAATAATCGCGCGGTGTGTTGACCAGCAGAATCGAATGTTTGGCTGGATTAACCACCATCAATATATTGACGTCGCTACGAGATACGGTAGATATTTTGCCAGCCGTATCAATGCCGCTGATGTAAAGAACATATGGCTTATCAACATTAATCGCCGAAGACTGCTTCGCAGCCTCCCCTTCCACGCGAATAGTCTGCAACACTACCAAATTATCGTGGAAAGTTTTATCAGCTTCTTCGATGATTGGCATATTAGCTTTGCGGATAGTTGCCAGCTGCAAATCGCCTGACTCGAGTTTATTCTTAAGTTCAGCCAAACTATCCAGCGCTTGTTGATTGGCAGAAGTTTCGTCCTTGACTGCCTTGGTTACTTTATTATAAAGCGGATCAGCCGAAAGCATCCCGACCGATTGAGCATTACTAAGCGACGTATTATGATCCTTATAGGCAGCAATCACATATTCAACATACGACGACTTCCTGCTTTGCACTGAAGACGTCAAATTATCAAAAGCTCGTGCCGTATTAATAATATAAATATTCACAGCAGTAATCACCAAAGCCACTACGCCAAGCGCAATCAGTACGCCAGTATGAATATTACCAAAGCGCTTCTGACTCACCAATCCCCAGATTATAGCAGCAGTCACCACCCCGTAAATCGGCAAACCAATCCACAAATAACGCTCAGGCACAATCCCCGCCTGCAAAACACTAACCACCAGCGCTATGAACGATAACAACAAAATACCAGCGACCATTTTTCGCAAGCCAACTCTTAGTTTAGTGGTTTTAGTAACTTCAGACACCATATCTTATATATTATACTCTATTTTTTACTTTTTTGCAATATCCTTACAAAAATACTTACCACAAATACCCCAGCCATTGCGGCGCAGCTATCTATCATAATATCGCGAATTTCGCCGCTTCTACCACTAACAAATAACTGATGGAACTCATCGCTGACAGCGTAAAGCGCGCAAACTATAACCGACAGCCCCACCGGATAATTAAACTTGAACTTACTTAAATCCACCCGCCATAAAGCGTTGAATGTCAAAATACCCAGCACGAAATAAGCGAAAATATGCGCACCTTTGCGAACCAGAAAAGTCAATAACTGCTGGTCGACACTCGGCGCAATGTAGTGCAGCTGCTCGACAAACACACCGCTCTGCCCGCTGGATATTGAGGCCGACTGATGCGAAAGCATGAAAATAACCGCCATCCAAAGTAGCGGGAGAAGTAAGTGGATTTTAGATAATTTCTTAGTCTGCGCCATTCTCAGAATCCCATTCTTGCATTAGCTTATCGGCTTGTTTTCGTCTTAATCCGCGCGTCTTTTTCAATATAGTATCTTTGGCTATCTTAAGCGTATTCTTATTAATAAACACGACGCCCGCACCGATCAGCACCACATTGACTGCGGTAGCATAGACAGAATTTGCGTAATATAAGCCTATGCATATTATATACAACGTGGTAATTTCTGTAATAGTTTTTGGCTCGTAAGTTATTTTAATAGACTTTTTAACGTCAAAATGGCGAAAGACTGCCATACCGAGGTAAGCAGCAATTAACGCTATAGCCGGCCCATACAATCCAATCAACGGCGTCAAAATCACAGAAAGCACGATACTGATAGCCGCCGCCACGACGGAAGTATTTAACACCTGGCGAGTTTCTTTCTTAGCGATATAAATTGCGCTGTAAATACCGACTATAGAATTAAACAACGACCCTACGATAAGCAGCGGCACATATAACCGTGCCTCGCTATACTTTGCGTTTATTAAAATATTGAAAAACACTGACACCCCGACGATTAAAATAGCGCCAAAGCTACCAAAGACACGCAAACTCATATTGGCAACTTTGGAAAAGAACGCGTCGCGATCTGCTGATTTTATATGAACCGACGCTGACTCTGCCCAAGACAGCCCGAAAAAACTATAAATAGCGGTAAAAATTTGCGGAAATTTATAAGCAACAGCATAAATACCATTGGCAGTCACGCCTAGTAACGCGGCGATGATCATACGGTCGGCGGCATTGACAATCCACCACGACACGCCATTTGGAATTAACGGTAGCGAATATTGTAACAATTCACGCTTTTTATCGGCGTTTATTAGTTTAATATTGATGTATTTTTGTATTTTTAGCGAATATATTAGATACGACGCGGATAGTACATTACTAATCACCGTCGCTAAAAGCATACCAGTTGCACCCATTTTACACACAGTGATAAACAATATATTTAGCAAGATCGCTGAAACTCCAGCAACAACGCTGCCAATAGCGTATTTGACATTATCACCAAACCCGCGGGCAACCTGCAAACAGTAGTTTGAACCGATTGACGCCAACACTGAACAGAGTGCCAACCAGGCGTACGGTATCGCGACGAATTGCATTACGACTACATAGACCGATGAAGCCAAAAGCGTACTATAAACCACCATTTGCAACGAATTGGTAATGACCGAAGCTTGCCGCTCTTTAACCCCTCGCCCATCGATCAAGAATCGGAAAACTGCCATCTCCAGCGACAGCATAATAATTGGAGCTGTTAATGAAACTATGACTGTTATCAAATCAACTACGCCAAACTCGCCCGCCGCCAGGTAAGTGGTGTAAAGCGGCAGTAATAAAAAGCTAATAAACTGCGTCGATATCTTGCCCAGTGCTATGATAATGGTGTTTTTTATGAGAGACGAGGTTTTGGACATTTTATTTTTTCACAAGTACCTTATCTAATTCGCTAAACTGCTTTTCAGCCAGTATTTTAAGCTTTGATATATCAACTACCTGTATATTGTTAAGGTCAAGCTCATTAATATCAAAATTATCAATAGCCCTGATATCGACAATTGGACCAGGATATTTCATATCAGAAAGTATATTTATCGTTTTATCACTGTAGGCTATTGGCAAAATTTTCTTGCCAAACACCATGCCTAATATATTGGCATGAAATCGCGATCCAATTATAGTCTTGGCGCCTGCCAGAACTTGCAGAGCTTCGCTTATATTACCCCTATATCTATATGTTTCAACTCTGTCCTTTATATCTTCCGGCAGTAGCGACATAATTGTAGCGCAGGCATTTTCATCACCTTCTTTCTCGCAGAACGACATTAGCGTAACAGACGATTCATCCTCTGCTAATAATTTTTTAATGATTCTAGCGATTGTTTCATTATATTTTTTAGAGGTTTCGCTATCAAACTTTCTTGATGCATCAATCACAGATATTACATGATTATTACTCTTAGTGTCGCGTTTATATTTGGAGACATCTAAAGTAAATACAATATCTGTCGCAAGCCTAACATTGTCTAAATCCTTTACTAGCTCATAGGAATAGCTATCGCGCAGGCACACATCTTCTGCCCTACTAAAAATCGAACGTACAATTTCGATAAATTCAGGCGAACTGTACGGCCCAATATTGGATCCTAAAATATAGTATGGTTTGCCTAAGCTATCATAAAATTGTTTCTCTCGCTTCCAGGCGTCCAAATTATTGTTTTCAATAAATAATGAGCCTCCTATGTATACTAGCAAGTCACCTTTATTTAATTGGTCTGGTACGATGTAAAAACAATTTCGAAGTACCCTTCTTAATATTTTTGTTAAATTAGATACCGTAAAGCTATTCCTTTTTTTTATATTATTAGCAGATTCTTTTTTTACAACTCTATAAGCTGCATAATTTACAAGGAATTTATTCCTATACCGATCAGTTAGAATTTTTATAAATAAGTCGTCTCCTAGGTTCACTGCATCATAATGTCGTATATTAACAATTCTCATAAATATCCTTATTTATAGTATTAGTGCCCACGTGATTGTAATAATTTTATAGCAAAATTGTAGTTAATTAGCGCTATAGCAGCGACAATTCTATACTTATAGAACATATTAAAATCACGCATAACTAATCCTGCATTCTTTAGTATGACTCTCTTTATAATAGCAGACCCCTCTGCTGATTTATTTACACTTGGATCAGAGGCTATTAGAACTGCTTCGATAAAATGACGCCCTACGGCTGCTTTTTGGATTTTTTTGTTATTTGTTGTAGATAAAGCATCCTTAATGATAATATCAGTAGCAGTTAATCCACTTAGTCTTTTCTTATTGAATTCTTGGTTCATTGCGCTCTTCAGGTTTGGTCTGTAAAAATACAGTTTTTCATTCAATACTTTAATTATCTTAGAAGATTTTATTAGTCTATAATTTAACTCAAGGTCCTCTGCTATCGACAAATCTATATTAAATAAGTTTTTTTTCAGCAGGGCTGTAGGATATAATTTAGCACAAGGGCCATTATCAATTCCATAAGGGTATAGTAATTTGATTAAAGCTTGATCGCTACTTATGGACTTTACGACAGGTTTTTTATATCCTAATGCACATTCTTCAAATTCATTAATTTTTTGTGTAGGTTTGCTAACTATTATACACTCAGGATGAGTACATGTAATTTGATTTACTAAACGCTCCACTAAATATTTCCCAGCTAGGTCGTCGCCGTCCACAAAAGTTATATACTCCCCCTTTGCTTTGTTTATTCCCAAATTTCTTGCAGCAGATACGCCTTTGTTTCTTTGTTTATAATATAAAATATTGCGATATTTCTTTTTCTTGTTTTTTATAATTTTTTCAGATTCATCTTTAGAACCGTCGTTAACAACGATAATTTCAATATTGTCATAAGTTTGCTCAGCAACAGAGTCTATACACTCGCCTATATACTCTGCACAGTTATAGACTGGTATGACTACACTTACCAAGGGCCTCTTATCAGATCTTTCGTCTTCTCTACTAGGTTTTAGTATAATTTTTCTGCGGAAAAATGCCACTGTTCTAGTCGGCAATATACTAGATGCAATAGATTTAACGATTACCAGGTAGGCTAGTACAGGAGCTTTAGTCAAACGGTAGTAATGCAAACGCGCCTTAATCTCGCCTCCGCGTGTTTTGAGTTTTCTCTTTGAATAGTCCTCTTTATTAACCCTATAGTTCAACAACACTCTGTCAATCACAAAAAGACGAAACCCTTTCATAACTAACTCAAACCAAAGAGATAAGTCTTCTGCTCGTTTGTAATTTTTGTACCCTCCAACAGATTGAACATCTCTCTTTCTCATCATTGCACTTGGGTGAATGATGCTATCACCATATGCTAGCGACTTGGCTGTTTTTTCACCAGGTTTTCCTAAAACCCCCGTAGTGCTATTTTTTGAAAATTCATTCGCAAGTGTTCCTACGACACTATACTCTTCATGATTTATCATAAAGTTATATTGTTCCTCTAAGCGATTTTCGTCAGCAACATCGTCAGTATCCATTCTTGCCAAAATATCAGCCTTAGAGGCAGTTATAGCTTTATTTAGAGACTCTACCAATCCTATATTTTTGTTATTTTTTATAACCCTTATTCTTTTGTCTTTGTACTCTTCAGTTATACTATCTAAATCATTTTTGCCACAATCATCAACTATAATAATCTCAATATCTTTGAATGTTTGATTTAAAATACTCTCAATTGAAGCTCTGAGGTGCTCTGGCGGAGTATTGTATTCCGACATGATAACGCTAATTTTTGGCTTGCTCATTAAAATCCTCCAAATATACTCTGATAAGGGAATATGTCAGAGCCTTTTAATACAAAATATTGCATAAAGAACATAATCAAACCATACAGTGATACTAGTAGTAGAATAGGTCTTTGTACTTGTCTTGTAAATACTTCTGTTATAGAGGGGATGAATAGCAAAGAAAATACAGAAAAATACATTGCGAACCGGCTAATATCAACCGACGATAAACCTATTACTAGCATAGTAATCTCTAGAAATGACATTACTATGAATAGTCTTGAGTAAGCTAATTTGTGGAATTTGCCCATAATTATGAGAGTTAAAAAGACAGAGAATATGATAAATTTTAGCATTAATATACTGCCTGCTGCGGCGTTGGAGGTAGATGAGTACTGAGAATAATCTGAAAATATAGAGCTCTGCATAAATGTTGAAAATATAGCTGAACCGCCTAATAATATAGCAGCCCCTACGATAAACATTGAGAATATTTCACGAAACTTAAAATTAGTCTTATATATAAACATAAGTATAGCTGGTAAAAATACTAACAAAATTAGAGAGCTCTTATGTACAAGAACTGCTGCGATAAATGGTACAATTGCCGCTATATTCTTGCGTTTATATAATAAACTGACGGATAGAAACACCATAGACATAGCCGCAAGTTGCCGAACTGCGTTAAAGCTTACTGGGAAAATTACTAACAGGTACAGTAGATAGGCAGTGCTGGGATGTTTTAGGTTAAAGTTCTTGATACCGTAATATATTGGCAGTATGGTTAGCGCGGAGAAAACAGTAAACATGAACCAGGAATCAAGATTGAGAGCGATTCCTATGTTAGATATAAAGTATATACCCAATTCTGTTGGACCATATGTCATATAGCCCTTTAAGTCTAAGTTAGGGACTATTCCGTTGTAAATATTTTCATAGTTCTTAAAGTCAGTGCCAACATTATAACGAAGACCTGACGCTAGAATTGGAATTAGCAAAGATACCAGTAAAAATAACCTATTTTTTCTTTTTTGGCCAATTCGCATAAGTACAGCAGAAGCCAAAAAGATAGATGTGTAAAAAATCAGACTTTCTTGCATAGTGTTTCTTTATATATTTTATTAATTTTCACTGATATATTATCTATTGAGTAAATTCTTACTGATTTTTTTAAAATTTTATTATTCCTAGTTTTTCGTATACCTTGTATAAACTCATCAACATTAAATCCAACCACAAACCCATTCACGCCGTCCTCCACTAACTCGGTTGCTCCGCGGCATTTGGTAGTGACTATTGGCAAACCAGCGAACATTGCTTCGATCAGATGGACAGGCAGACCTTCTCGGTGACTAGCCGATACAGACAGGTCGGACATTTGTAGTAATTGCGGGATGTCAGAACGGTAGCCTAAAAAATGTACGTTTTTAGCTATACCTAGGTTATCGGCAAGTTTTTTATGGTAGCCATTTAGATTATCTTTGCCCGCCAGCAGTAAATGTACTGATTTATCTTCTTTATTGATTTCGTGTAACACATATAGTAATAGGGTTTGATTTTTATTTTTATTTAATTCTGCCGGGTAAATCATCACGAAGTCGTCTTTTTTAAGACCGAGTGATTTGCGAAGTTCTAGCTTTTGCTTAGCAGTGAGCTTCGGCTTGAAACGCTTCGGATCAACACCCACGCCAGGCATGTATATAACATTTGTCTTGAATTGCTTTTTAGCGCGATGATAATCCTCTTTATTTATCGTAATCAGCGTGTCAGTGTGGCGAGCCATCAGGCGTTCAACTGGATAATAAATTAGCCAATTTAACAGAGGTGCACCTTTGAAAAAGTGAAAACCGTGGGCTGTATAGATAATTTTAGTGCCGTTTTTACGAGCCTTTTTGGCAGCCAGCCGCGTCACTACGCTACCCATCGGCGTGTGAGTGTGAATGATATCGTAATCCTCTTGGTTGATAATCTTTTTCAACTGTCTGTAAGCGGTAATATTACTCAGTCTGAACGGGCTTCGCGTGAATGGTACAACAAATGACTTATCACAATCCAAGATCTCTTCTTCGCCCATCGACGCGTAATGAACTTCCCAGCCTTTTTCGCTCATCATACGCATGAACGGACGGTTGAATTTTTGAAAGTTTGCAGTGTGTGATGTGAACAATATCTTCTTTGAGCTTTTTCTATTTTGATGCATTGTTAATTCCAATACTTTCTTGTTCGCTTCCCTCTCGGTTGCCCGTTCTTTTCAGCACTATGGCGATTGTTTTGAGGAATATTTTAATGTCCGTTTTTGGACTTACGCTGTTTGCATATTCACCGTCTAGAGTGGCTTTATCTATGTCGTCTAACTCGTCGCGGCCATTGACTTGCGCCCATCCAGTGATGCCTGGTTTTAGAGAGTTAGCATCGTGCTTATCGCGCAAAGCTATCAGCGATTTTTCTGCCAAAATAACTGGACGCGGTCCAATAACACTCATATCGCCTAGCAATACATTGAATAATTGAGGCAGCTCGTCGAGAGATAATTTTCGCAAGATTGCGCCAAATGGAGTAATAAAACTAGAAGCGTTTGAAAAACTGTTAGTCGGCATGTTTTTTGGAGCTTTTACCGACATCGTGCGGAATTTGTTGATAGTGAATGGCTTTTTGTCTTTGCCGTAGCGTTGATGGCGAAAAAATACTGGCCCTGGCGACGTTAGTTTTATGGCCACGGCTATGATTAGCATAGGCACAGACAGTATTATTAACGCGATTACGGAGAAAAGTATGTCCATGAGGCGTTTTCCGTATTTTTGATACATTGTTTCGGTTTCCTTAGCGTCGTTTAATTATATTTTGCAATCTTTGGTTTCGTCTGAGCGATTAGTTGCGATTTTCTGTAGTCATAGATGAAGAACAGCACGATTACGGTCAGTGCTACCGAGGCAGCGGCGACTAAGCCGATTTGCTGCAGCGGCTTGATGTTTGATGGGCCGTTTGGCGTGTCAGCCGAGTCGACGACGCTAATTTTGACAGAGCTGTTACCGTAAAGCGACTTGGATTGCTTTTCAAACTCTTGGATGGCTGATTCTAAAAGCGCTTTGCTGGTTTTTGGATTAGAGGTGCTCATTGATACGTTAATGATGTCGGTGTTTTTAACGTTTTCCGCCGTAGTATTGCCAGATAGGGTTTTATAATCTTCCGAATAATCGTTATTCGTAATAACCGGATCAAGTACACGGCGCGACGTGAATAATTTTACATAGTTATTGAGAGTCACTGAACCCTGATTACTGCTCGAATGGTCGGCGCCAACCAGCAGGATAGTCGCTGAGCTTTTGTACTGTGGCTGCTGGATAAAATAAGTATAGGTAATGCTGATAATTGCGCCAATCATAGCAGCGATAGCGATGGTTAGCCATCTTTTGGCATAAAAGCGCAATAAATCGTAAAGATTAATCTCTTCCATAGAGCTCCCTTGAAGTTATTTGCAATGTATTACTCTTTCTATTGTAGCATAAATTTCTCTTTTTGTAAATATTATCGTGGGATAGTGCTAAGGCTTTTATGATTATTAAGCCATACCCGGCTTAGATAGGCCTTTATAACGCTTATGCTTGTTACGCTTATGCAAAGTTTGCTATTATTTCTGTAGGGCGCTAAGGAGGGTGCTTATGAAAATTAGAGGGTATGATATTACAGAAAAAAGAGTGGCAGCCGTTTGCGCAGTTGTATTGCTAGTGGTTTCACTGTTTGCGGCTGTCAAGCAAACAAACGCAGCAGCTGATACAGAGAATTTACTAAGAAGTAAAGATCAGCAAAAGAGTTCTAAATCGGTTGAGCAGAAGATGAAAGTTAAGTCGGATGACAGCACTGTTCAGCAACTCGTGCCGCAGAAAAATAATGCTAATGCCGCTAATGCCAACAAAGATGCTGGGGCCGCCAAGAAAGCTACTGGCAGCCAAGAGCAAAGCAATAAGAATGATACAGAAAAGAAAAATAAACCAGACGATAAAGCCGCGCAGTCGTCTGTGAATAAGTCGAAACCCCAGTCGGGCAGCTACACTTATACTGTGCAAGACGGTGATTCGTATGCAACGATTGTTCGTCGCGCTATCAGCGAGCATGGCGGCTCAGGATTAAATCCCGCACAGAAGATTGCTGCCGAAACCAAGCTAGCAGAACAAGCTGGTTGGCCCGAGGTAGACACTGGACAAACCATAAAAATCGATAGCGCTGTCCTATCGCAAACTGTCAGCTTAGCTCGATCAATGACAGTCGACGAACAGCAGTCATGGCAGGCTTATGCTGATGGGGTTATTTGGTAAGAGTTATTTGATTTAACTGCTGTTTCTGGCTTATTGTCAGGTTTAGCTATAGCACTCCTCTGGCTGCTAGATGGTTAATCAGAATATTCATTGGGTCAATGGTGTTTGGTTTTTCGGCGAAGGCGCAGGATAATTCGGTGCAACCTAATAATACCGGCGGACTGCTGGGGTAATTATTGATATAGTTTACTGCGTTTGCCTGCTCGGATTGGGTTATTATTGGTATTTTATCCAGCGCTGACTGCGGTATTGCCTGACCAAGAAATTACTGCGCGAATTATTACTTCCAGCGCTTGTTCTTCGTCCTTATCCGGCGTTAATACGGTTACTCCGGCGGCTTTCAACGGCTTGTCATATAGTCCAGTGCGGATGGCTGTCGGCGACGCTAGCAATCGAATTGTTTTATGATGGCGGCTAACGTAATCAATTGCGGCATCCACCATGGAAGTTATGCGAATATTCAGCTGCCGTTCAATATCTGGCTGTAGTAAATGCGCGGTATTGCAAGCAATTATGATAACGTCGTCCATCGACGCGCTAATGTTTTTCAGTTCATTTATGATAATTTCCAAGGCTTCGCTGCGCCGCGATTCGTAGGCGATAAAATCAGGAACTGGCAGCGACAAGTGAACGATGTACGGAAAATCCGTGCCGTCTCTTGCGCCGTTTGCTGATGCTCGCCGAATTATTCGCTGGTGTAGCTCCAAGCTTGCCTGCGGTCCCATGCCACCAATGATAATCATTCTCTGTTTCATGATTCCTCCTTTGGTCATATAAAAAAAGGCCGCGCACGGCCTCTATTCATGGTTAGTATTTTCAGAAGAAGTTTACGAACAATTCAACAAGCCGCGGCGAAAACGCGTGCTTTGCCAGGCGATACTGATGAATTGCAGTTTTATGATCATGGGGCGATTATAACGCCAACGGCTAAAATCCGCAAGCATTCTATAAAACAGCTCGCTTGGATATGCGCCAAACCCATAAAATGATGTAAATAGATAAACCGATTGAGAATAAGAGTGACAGGACGGCCATCGGATTTGCTTTCCATAATATTATCCACGTTGGCGGCGAAACGATAAATTCTACCATTGCTAAGAACCCGATTTTAGTATAAATATGCAACGATTCAGCCAGACAAACAGCGAAACCGATTACGGTGCCGAGTATAGAGGCTGAGATTAATAAAATGATATCAAGGAGCGGCGGTTTTTCTTCCTGGGTTATAAAACTATATATTATATATTAGGTAGATGATGCCTGCGCCGACAGGTCCAGTTAGATACGATACGTAGTTCCACCGCCACAGCAGTAGCCATAGACCAATTACCATGGGGATACCCAGTAAAAATGCTAATAAAATACCAATCCAGCGCGGGCGATGCCTGCGCTGTAAATTGTAATGTAATATGGAGGTTCTTGGTTCATGCTATTCAGTATAGCATTTGACAGGAAGTATGCGGTTTGGGCTTGGAGGATTATTTATCAGGCGGCTGTACTTGGTCTAGGATCTTCGACAGTTCGCTAATAAGTTCGCGCAGTTGAGGGTTGCGCAAGATTGCCCGGCGGGTGGCTGGCGTCCAAATGAGCGTGCGGGAACGTAAAGTTTCTGCCAGCGTTTCGCCCGACGGCGTCAGCAAGCCTTCTTTATCCAATTGGAACAATTCAGGCAGTAGCGCGTCGCAAAGCAGTGCCAATGGGGCTTGCGATCGGGCAATGATTCGATCATGTTTATCGACCGGCATAGAAATCGGGTTAAATCCTAATTGCTGCAAATGGCTGGCTGCCGCCTTGGCGTTTGGCTGATCGCTGGCGACAACCGCGCGCTGAGTGCTATTCATTAGCAAATGGACGACGGCAGCTTTCTGGTCAAGCTGATCGTTAAATCGGCGGCTGGTGTCCATAACGCTATCGTGCAAAATTATCAGCCCCCTTACGGGCGGTACGATAAAATTTTCCAGGGGCGCGCACACATGGATAATTTCACAATCGGATAATTCCTCTGTGTTGGTGTGGCGGTCAGCTATGTCAAATTCGCGGACTAGAAAGCCGTACCTCTTAGCGCGCCGCACCAATTGCGAACCCAAATCGCCCAGCGAACCGATAACCCCTATAGTTTGTTTTACTGATGTCATGCGGTCTCCTTTGATTTTACGGGGATGATTATATTGTTAAGTATACGCTATTTGGCGTCGTTATGCAGACTATTACCATATTCTGCTGCAATTTTCGTAAAATCGCTTGACAAAGGATTCCAGTATTGATATATCAGCTTTTGCAATCGCAGGATCTGGCGTTTCGCCCAAAGCCATTGGGCTTGAGACACTTCAATTCGCGGAGAGCTACAATTCTCCGCCCGACTCCAGAAGGAGTACAGTATGGGAAAGAACTGGTGGAGCGAGCCGATGGGCGGTTGCGACTCTGAGGGCAACCCCATCACCGTGTCTTTCGGCAGCGGTAACGCTGAGGGAGAGACCCGGCTCGGGGATGGTGACCGCAGCGGTGGTATGGGCGTCGCCGACGGTCTCGCCGACGGTGCGACGCACTACTCGTTCCTCGATAGCGACAACCACGACCACTACGGACCCGGCAACGGGCCGAACAACAACGGCACCTCCCGCGGCCAGTACACCGGCCCCGGTCACTGATCCCATTGTCCTGGACATGACCTGAAAAATGTCTTATCCTGAGTATGATATAAAACTACTCACTTACCTTAGAGGATTTATCATGTCAGAATGGACAGAAAAAGATTTTGAGTCGTACACCCAATCCGATTGGGAGCTTATTAAAGCAGTCAAACAGCTTACTGATGAAAATCTTGATAATGTTAAGATTTTAACACGTGCCAATGATATAGCATTGGCAATTTTTGGTATGTTGTGCGTACGGCTGCGCGATAATGGAGAAGAGGGTGCGGACGGCCTCGGTTGTCGTTACAAGAATATACAGGAACAGTCCTAGCTAATGCAAAGAGGAAGAAAGAAGATGACGGCTGGGCTGCTGAATACGCTAAGCCGATCAATCAATTTATTGCTTATGGAGAAAAGAAGTTTGCTGAGTAGGTTAAATCTGCTGTGATGGTCTGCAGTATCAATACGCAAGCAATACGCAAGCTCACCCTATTATAATAAACTCACCCTTATGTAAAGTATTGGATACATTTTTTTGCTATAACATGAAAAAGAGCAGACAAACCTATCTGCTCTTCAGTATCTTATTTGTATTTATATAAAACAAATTTAATCAATTTATTTATTAATTATATTAATTCACATATTTAATCTTTAACCAAGACTACTTTATTATAGAAGAAAAGTCAAAAAAGATATGAAGCAATTGTAATGAACTACTTGATAAAGTATAGTTGCTTATATATTCATACAACCCTTCATTTACATCTGTTTTTAATAAAATCAAATTTCCTTGACTTATTGCTCCAAACTTATCTTTATTCATTCCAGAAATTTTAATCGAATTATTAGGAATATCAATATTTTTCACAACAAATCCGAACATGATATTTTTATTGTGGTAAGATGGATATTTCGGCGGTTCCTCTACAAAACGACTAACTCCTTCATTAATATATTTTTTATTTAAACTCGAACTTCCATCAATTCGTTTGCACTCAATTATATAGTAGTCTTTTTTGTTTTTATTTACCCAATAATTATTTGATGTCACTTTAATATCGCACCTTCCTATAAAGGTGTCTGTATTTTCATCAAATGTTTCTGGCACTTCTATTTGGAATGAGATCGGAAACTTTTCACAACCTAGTTTAGTTAAAGTAGAAGTATTGTCTAAATAAAGAGAAAATAGATGGTTCTGTATGTTTACCTCATGATTATTAACTTTACGTCCTACAGAAATACAATCTTGCTTCATTAGTCTACAACATTTTTCAATGGTCTCAATAATATAAGAATAAAAACCATTTTGAAAATCTTCATTTATTGATTTTTGCTTAAAACCTCCCATCATTCATCACCTCCCGATTCCATTATTTGCTCCATAACATCGGAAAGATCAAGTTCTGCAATTGCAGGATGCCAGCACTTATAAAAATTAGGCTTTATGATAAAAAATGAGTTATCAGAAAAGTGAATGACATCTCTAATTTGATGAAACGTATCGTTGTGAGAAAACACACAAAACCTTGATAATAGTACTTTATCATCATCAATACTTTCAACTAAATCAATCGTGGTATCAGATTTTCCACCTAAAACTGCCAGCTCAAATATAGAAAATCTATTTAATACATTTGGATACAATTTAATTGCAATATGCTTTTCTACATGTTTATAGATAGCAGTAAATTGTTTTTTAAAACATTCACTATAGTCAACTAATTCCTCAGCAGATACCTTTCTGTAAATACTCTCAATGTCTATATTCGTTAGTTCCGGTATCTGGATTTTTATTGCATAGTCAATAAATTTATTATCTTTCAATCCAAACTCCTGCAATACTAAATTATCTAGGTTTTCGATTTCAGAATCTAAATCTGACAAACAAAGAAAATCATCTTTCTTTTTTTCACTCTGAATGTACTCTGTTTTATTTGCAATATCTTCAGAAAAAATATAAGGAAATTCTAATACTTCCCCCATAAATCTCTGCTCTCGTTCTATTCCTATTGAAGTTCCAAGCATTAGATTCAAATAAGCATAAAATGAGGAGTTTAGCAAACCTACCAAGTTCATAAAGAATGGTCTTTGCTCCTCGCTTCCTTTAATAATATACATGGTCTTTTTACAAATAAATGTTTCATCACTAAAAGCTGCTCGTAATTTATAATTATTGCAGTTCACGCCAGTTGGAGTTAATACATAAGGAGGGGAAAACAACACTTTTTCTCTAGGACGATGTACTTTCGTTTTCGAAAACAAAGTAGTTTTATTTGAATTCACAAAAAAGTGATCTACTCCTTTTTTCGAATCAAGAAGCCTTTTGTTTAGTAAATGAGAAGCGTCTTGCTTATCACCATCTTGGTACTCTACTCCTGCCCCCATAATAATAGGAGGTTCTTGTTTTTCGATTGCATCGGAAATTGTACAAAAACAATTTTTAAGTTTCATCACCAAAGTTAAATCAGCTGAAAAACCGTATACAATAGTTTTCCAAGCCCAATCAAATCTTATCAGCATATTCTGTGCTACATACTTTATATCATTTTTTTCAATAACAATAACATTAAATAGTTTGAAGAAAATATTTGGTTTTATAGATGTATAATTTATAATATTGTCTAAGTTATTTTCTTCTGAGTAACTAAAAGAAATTATTACTGCTGGTGCATCGGCATTTTCAAAAACTAATTTTCTTACTGAAGACATTTCAATTATGCTATGAATTTTAGTTTTATTTAACAAAAAGTTTCTGAATCTTTTTGAAGGTTTCTTTTGGTTATACAATAATTTAGAATGTAAAATAAAACAACAAACAGTATGTTCTTTACAAAAATCTTTAGCTCTGAAAACAAAACTTCTACAAATCTCATTATTTTGTTGTTTATCAAAGTATCCATTCTTTTTACAGTATTCTAAATGAAGACCTGTTTTTACATTGCCCCAAGGTGGATTACCAATAACAAAATCAAAGTTGATGTGACTTAACCTTCTAAGTTTCTCTTCATCAAAAAAATCACTAACAAATAAATTTTTTTCTTTTAAATTCGGTAAAGTAAAAGTTGATAATGATTTTGGATCTTTGTAGTCTAAAACAGTTAAATAAAGAGAGAATATTGTAACATCAATCGCTTCCTCATTAATATCTATTCCATAGATATTATCGGTTAAAAGAGATTTAAGCAAATTATCATCGTTACAATACATTTTTCCATTTAGGTTTTCTTCTACCATACATCGGTAACTATCAACTAAAAATACTCCTGAACCACATGCAGGATCTAATATGGTATATTCATTATGTTTTTTTAAGAAACCTAAAGTAGTTTTATCCAAAATGTATTCTACAAGATAATTTGGAGTATAAAATGCATTATCTTTTGCTCTTACTTCTCGTCCAAGCAATATTTCATAAATATTACTTATCAGCTCTACCGGAATAATATTAAAATCATACAGTGCAAATAGTGACAATTGACCATCATTCATTGAAATTGTTCCAGATAAAAAATCTGCAAGCATATTAAATACATCTTGTGTTAATTCAGGGCATTCAATTTCATTACCTAAATCAAAAAGATTTCCATTAAATTTTGATTTTAGATATTTAAATAGATTGTATATTGAACTTTTGTCCCTTAAGCATTTCAGAAGTTCTTTCTTTGAGTGCTCAATATCACCAGAAAAATTTTCATAAGCAAGGTTAACCCCTCGATCTATCAAAAACCTTATAAAAATGAGTCTCAACACTAATTTTGTAGCAAATTCTATATGATAGTTGTTTTTTAACTCTTCCGTCAAATAAGTAATATTAGCTAACAAATAATTATTTAATTTATTGTTTGAAAATCCTTTTGAGAACTTTTCCCAGAAAATAGGGTTTGTTATTTCTAAATAGGAAAATTCCGTTGCAACAGAACATGTGTCTAACGGGATTTCCGTTGCCATCTCAAGAAAATAGGATGTTAAGTTCAAAGACAATCCATTGTAAATTTTAACTGCTTGATCATCGCAAAGCATAGCAACAGGAATTTGAGCATTCCAAACTTGTTTACTGATAGTTTTAAAGGAAACTTCATCAAAAAGCTTGTCAAAAAAAAGAATGAATGGGTTTCTGTCTATAAAGTAAATTGCATACGGTTTTATCTCATGAACAATTTTAGATATATGATTATTATAGTCAGAATCATTAAATTCACTATAATAAATTAGGTTTTTCGAATTTTTATAACCAAGTCTTTTAATAACGGTTTCTATTGGTAATTCATAGCCTTTCATTTTTAAACATCCCTCTTTTCTTTTTCTCTAGTTTTTCAATAAATAGTAAGTATGGTTCTATCTCCAAAGCATCTGCTATTTTTTGTACATTATCCAAGGCTATGCTTCTTTTTATATTGATATTTTGACTGAACTCTGGCTGTAATCTTTTTACGACATCTCTAAAGAAATATTCATCATCTTGACCCTCAACCAATAATACCTTGTTTAAGAATAATACCCGCGCCGCCTGCGTATTATTTAGTATTTTTATAAGCCCCTTCTGGTATTCTGTTATTTCAGGCACATACATTACAGAATTACGTTCTTCATTTAGTGAAAATCGTTTTATGTATTTTATCGTGTCGTCGCTTATGAAGCCCTCGGAATGTGTTACAAGAATGCACTGAATTTTTTGTTCTTTTGCTAAATTTTCAAGTATTTTTAGATATTTAGATTGGAACTGATAGTGTAAATGAATCTCTGGCTCGTCAATTACAATAAGACCACCTTTTACATCATCTCGACCATACGCCTCAAAGATTAAGTGTATAATCGATTTTTGTCCAGCGCTAAGACTATTAATATCGCCTATATATCGGTCATTTTTTGTATCGTGAAACATAAATTCATATGACCATCTTCGTATATTTACTGGTTTTACAGAGAGTTGTAAATTTAATATTCTAAGCTTTTCGTTTATCTTTTTGATTATTGAAGAACCATTGATTATAGATGTGGCATCATTAATATTTTTACCCTCTTTTACTAGTTTAAAGTGATCTTCACCGAGCTTTAATTTTATGAAATCAAAGATAGCAGGCATGCCTGAGGAGTGCTCGTTAATACTATGGGGGATTAGACGATTTTTTGCGTTCTGAAGTGTGTCGCCCGAAGAACCATCGCCATTGTATAGGTGTATTTGAGAGTTATAATTACTGTAGTCACGGAAAGCTGATAGTATAGAAAAAGTACTTCCAAGAGGTGTTATGTGGTCGGTATTATCTTCATTATATACTGTTATAGCCTCGTTAATTGCGTGGTAATATTCTAGATAGAATTTTATATAACCCGGCACTGAATCATTATAATAGCTCTTATATGTATTATCTTCATCGTATTTGGCTTGTTTAAATATAATATCTATCTCTATATCCATATCACTATCTAGCGCAAAAAACTCAGGCATTGGTATAAATGAGTAATCGTCAAGAGTCCTTTTTATACGGCTATAGTTACCTACAATATGATCTATATTAGCCCTATCAATACTATCAAGCTTAATTGACACTCTTACTCTCTGCTGTTCTTCTTCTGAACTCCAATTAGGTTGGAGTCTAAGACCTAATTTTCTATTGGAGTAATTATCATCAATTTGAAGCATGTTCTTTCTATCTGTGTAATATGAGCGATGACTGCTGTATCTATTAAATAAAGCTCTCGTAAATATAAAATTCATAGCTTCTAAAACCGTTGACTTGCCAGATCCGTTTTCGCCAATAATAATGTTAAGGTCTGGGTCAAATTCAATCTTAAAAGCGCTGTTAATGTCTTCCTCATATTTGAAGCTTAGGATATTCGATAATTGTAAATAATTAACTCTCATATGCTAATTATTATACACTTACTAGCCCTGCTTTGGGTTAGGGGCTATAAAATATAGCCCTTTCGAGCTATATTAAAATTAAAAACGTGTATTTTTTGGAAGCTATTTTTACGCTTTCAGTTTCTTATTCTTCAATTTCAACACCACATCCGCCTCTTTGGCCAGCTGTTTGCTGTGAGTGACGACGATGACGCATTTGTCGTTTTCGTGGGCGACCCGACGCAGGATGTCAATGATATCAGCGGCGGTGGTTTCGTCCAGGTTGCCGGTCGGCTCGTCCGCCAAGATAATCGGTGCATGCGAGACGAGGGCTCGGCCGATCGCCACGCGCTGCTGCTGACCGCCGGAAAGTTTCATGACATTGCGGTGAATGTGATCGTCGTCCAGACCCATGGTGTGCAAGGTTTCGTTGGTAGCCTTGGAATTAACCAATTTCAAGTTTTCCAGCGGCGTCAGATAATCGATCAGGTTATAATTCTGAAACACCAGCGAGATATTGTGTTTGCGATGATGCGAGTAACCCTGCTCGGCGATATCTTCACCGTCGAATAAAATCTGCCCGCCGGTCGGCGTGTCCAGCCCGGCTAGTAGCCCGAGCAGTGTCGATTTACCAGCACCAGAACTACCGACGATAGCGTAGAACTTACCCTTTTCAAATTGATAATTGATGCCGTTCAGCACATTGCTAGTGCCGTCAGCGTATGAATAGATGATGTCGCGTAACGTAAGTA
>ERZ772977.454-NODE-454-length-27584-cov-6.455084_pt1 | contig 27584 bp, 16 predicted proteins | sample MGYA00511131_ERZ772977 | MGnify/ENA primary metagenome ERZ772977 (study PRJEB29015, sample SAMEA2737935) | human oral metagenome | biome: human oral; feature: human-associated habitat; material: dental | place: China | collected 2151 ...
CACACCCCATGATAGCCCCGGCAGAATGTCTGCCGGCACCACCACACCCCATGATAGCCTCGGCAGAATGTCTGCCGGCATGACCACACCCCATGATGGCCCCGGCAGAATGTCTGCCGGCACCACCACACCCCATGATAGCCCCGGCAGAATGTCTGCCGGCACCACCACACCCCATGATGGCCCCGGCAGAATGTCTGCCAGCATCACCACACCCCATGATAGCCTCGGCGACAGTGTCGCCAGCGTTACCACACCCCATGATAGCCCCGGCAGAATGTCTGCCAGCACGACCACACCCCATGATAGCCCCGGCAGAATGTCTGCCGACACATTCACAGGCTATGACGACCTTTTTGCAGCATGTCAGTTCTTCCCTATTACGGGATTTTTAATGCAATAAATGCAGTGAAAGCGGGGGTTGCGATTAACGAAGCGCAACTTGAATGGGCGTTTTGGTGTGAGATTGTAAGGCGCTCGTTTTGATTTGTAAAGGCTGTACCTATCTTTGTTGCGTTGTTCTAAGAGAGAATTAGTTGAGTCTTTAACCAAAAGAGTGTATCTATGAAAAGAAGTACGATGCTTCTCCTGTGCCTTCTACTGAGCATAGGATGGACCGTTGCTCAAACGGTCAAAGTGAGTGGGACGGTAATATCCGATGAAGATGGGCAACCCATCATCGGTGCAGCCGTCACGGTGAAGGGCGCCTCCAACGTGGGGACTGTCACCGATGTGGACGGAAAGTACGCGCTGGACGTCCCGAGTTCTGCCAAGACGTTGGTCATCTCTTACGTCGGTATGCGATCGGAAGAGATTCCCGTCACGGACAAGCATGCGACGACCGTGCTGCGCGCTAACCTCGCGCTGGACGAAGTCGTGGTTACGGCAATGGGCATTTCACGCGAAAAGAAAGCCTTAGGCTATGCCGTGCAAGACGTCAAAGGGGATCAGCTGACCCAGGCGGCCAACACCAACGTGGCCTCCGCCCTGCAAGGCAAGGTCTCCGGTATCGACATCGCCCCGTCGTCGGGTATGCCCGGCGCCTCGTCGAAGATGACGATCCGCGGATCGCGCTCCTTCACGGGTGACAACACGCCGCTCTACGTCGTGGACGGTATGCCGATCACCTCCTCGAGCGACATCGGTACGGGCAACTCTGTGACCGGTGCTGACTATGCGAACCGCGCTGTGGACATCGACCCGAGCGACATCGAGAGTATCAACATCCTGAAGGGGCAGGCCGCCTCAGCGCTCTACGGTATGCGCGCCACGAACGGCGTCATCGTCATTACGACCAAGAGCGGTAAGGGTGCCCGCAAGGGTAAGCCGGAGATCACGGTGAATACGGGCTTCTCGTTCGAAAACCCCTCCACACTGCCGAAGTTCCAGACGGAATACGCGCAGGGTATCGGTGGTAAATACGTAGCTACCGACTCCCGCTCGTGGGGTCCGAAGATTGCCGACTTGGCTAACGACCCGAAGTATGGCGGCAACACGGACAATGACTACACGAAGGAGTCCGGGCGGAAGCCGGGGCAGTATTATGTCGTACAGCGTGCACGTGCGGGGCTCGATCCGTGGGCTACGCCGCAGACGTACGACAACGCCCGGGAGTTCTTCAACACGGGCGTGACGTGGAATAACTCCGTCAACGTGGCGCAGAACATGGACAAGGGCAGCTACTCCCTCTCGCTGGGTAACACCACCGCCGAAGGTATCGTACCCTCCACCGGTCTCCTCCGTTACAACGCCAAGCTGACGGCGCAAGCCACTCTGAACAACCACTGGACGACGGGCTTCAGCGGCAACTTCGCCACCTCCAAGATCAAGAAGCAGACGGGTGCCAACAACGGTATCATCGCCACGGTCTACGGTGTGCCCGCCAGCTACGACTTCAAGGGCATTCCGAACCACATACAGGGCGACCCCTACACGCAGAACACGTATCGCGGTACGGGCGGCTTCGACGGAGCCTACTGGGCTGTGGAGCACAACTCCTTCGTGGAGCGTTCGCAGCGCTTCTTCGGCAACGCCTACACACAGTACGCTACGAACTTCGGCGACAGCCACAAGGTGACCGCTAAGTATCAGCTCGGCGTCGACGCCTACACCACGAACTACACCGACATCTGGGGCTATGGCCACTCCAATGGTCGCGGAGAGATCGAGGAGCAGAGCGTGACGAGCAACGAGTTGAACTCACTGCTCACCTTCACTTGGGCTTGGGCGATCAATGACAATATGAACTTGGATGTACTCTACGGCAACGAGTTTGTGCAGACGGCCAGCAAGTACAAGGACAACACGGGCAGCAACTTCAACTTCCCAGGCTGGGACCACATGAGCAACGCCACGGTGTACACCTCATCCGGCACCTTCCATCGCACCCGTACGGTCGGCAACTTCGCCAGTGCCTCGTGGGCTTATCGCAACATGCTCTACCTGAGCGCTACGATCCGTAACGACGTCGTCTCGAGCATGCCGCGCAACAACCGTTCGTTCACCTATCCGTCCGTTTCGCTCGGCTTCATCTTTACCGAGCTCGACGCACTGAAGAACAACTTCTTGACCTACGGTAAGCTGCGCGCCTCCTACGCTGAAGTCGGACAGGCGGGCACGTATTACGCTTCTTATTATACGGTACCAGGCTACGGCGGCGGTTTCTACAACGGCACCCCGCTGCAATACCCGATCGGCTCGGTGATGGCTTACACACCGTCGTATCGCATCTATGACCCGAACCTCAGGCCGCAGAACACGAAGTCGTACGAGATCGGCCTCGACCTCTCGTTCTTCAACGACCTCGTTTCGCTGAACTACACCTACTCCCGCCAGAACGTCAAGGATCAGATCTTCGACGTGCCCTTGGCCGCTTCCACAGGATACCAGAAGCTCAGGACAAACGGCGGATCGGTGCACACCAATGCACACGAGATCACGTTGAACATCGCCCCCATCCGTCGCAAGAACATCCATTGGGAGGTGGGCGTGAACTTCACCAAGCTCGACAACTATGTCGACGAGCTGGCCCCAGGCGTGGAAAGCATCAGGCTCGGCGGTTTCGTCGATCCGCAAGTGCGCCTGAGCAAGGGCGATAAGTTCCCCGTGCTTTACGGTACGAGCTTCTTGCGCAACAAGAAGGGCGATATCGTAGTCGATGAGAACGGTCTGCCGATGGCTGGCGAGAACAAGGTGCTGGGCGATGCTGCTCCCGACTTCCGCATGGGCTTCAACACCACGCTGGAGCTCTTCAAGTTCCGCCTCTCAGCCGTCTTCGACTGGAAGCAGGGCGGATCGATGTACGCCGGTACGGCTTACATGCTTGACTTCTACGGCGTGTCGCAGCGTTCGGCCGACTTCCGCAACAAGAAGGACTTCCTCTTCGAACGCCCTGCCGTGAAGCAGTTGGCTGACGGAAGCTATGCCCCGAACGACATCAAGATCAAGGGCGAAAACGCCTTCGACTACTTCAATGCCCTGTCACGCATCTCGGAAGCGGGCGTCTACAAATCCTCGTTCCTGAAGCTGCGCGAGATCTCGCTGAGCTACCCCGTTTACAACAAACCGTTCTTGAGTGTGACGGCCAACGTCTTCCTGCGCAACGTGCTCCTTTGGTCGGAGATGAACAACGGTATCGACCCCGAGTCCACGCAGGGTAACAACAACATGGCCGGATCCTTCGAGCGCTTCTCCCTGCCGGGTGCGCGCAGCTACGGCTTTGGTTTATCAGTCAAATTCTAAAACTATTACCACACAGAGATGAAAGCAATCAACAGCAATATCTGGAAGTGCATCTTGTTTGCCGCCTTAGGCTTTACGGCCCTGGCCTCATGCTCGGAAGATGCGATGGATCGGGTCAACGAAGACAACGATCACACCACGAGCGCACCCGCCAAATTCGTCCTGGCGGACGTTATCACCTCCACCGCCTTCAGCAACGTCGGCGGCGATCTGAACACCTACTTCTCCGCCTACACGGAGCACACCGTGGGTGTGGACAACCAGCTCTACAATGCCGAGATCCGCAACGGTGAACCCTCCGTATCCTCCACCTTCAACAACGTTTGGGAGAACCTATACTCCACGCTGAAGAACGCACGCATTGTGATACTTACGGCGTCGGACGAAGTAGCGGCTAACTACACCACCCGCGGCATTGCCGAGGTGCTGGCTGCCATCAACGGCGCCCTCATCACCGATGCTTTTGGCGACACGCCTTATTCGCAGGCCGCCCTGCCCCAGCTCAAGGACGGCAAGCCGCAATACATGGCGCCGAATATCGACACGCAGGAGGCCATCTATCAGGCCATCATGAAGTCGCTCGACGACGCCATCGTCGACCTGCCCAAGGGTGACGCCAAGGACAAGGTCGGATCGTACGACTTCATCTACAAGGGCGACGGCGCCAAGTGGATCAAGCTGGCCTATGGACTCAAGGCGCGCTACACGATGCGCCTCCTGGCCCGCTCGAAGAATCGCGAGGCCGACCTCCAGAAGGTGCTCGAGTACGTCGACAAATCGTTTAAGAGCATCGACGATCAGGCCGCCTACGCCATCTACGATGCCAACAACCTCAACCCGCTCTTCGGCTTCCAGTGGAGCCGTGACGGACTGGCCGCCAGCAAGAGCTATAGCGACAAGCTCATCGAGCGTAAAGACCCGCGCCTGCGCCGCTTCTTCTGCATCGGGCAGGACCACCTGCCGAAAGGCTCGAAGCGCGTCACGATACAGATCAAGGGCGCCGATGATCCGGCCTTCCTCATGGCCGAGAACGGCACCGCCACCTCGATCAAGTATCACTACAACGTACCCATCTTCTTCTACGCTCAGGTCTGCCCCACACTGCTGATGAGCTACCACGAACTGCTCTTCCTCAAGGCCGAAGCGCTGGCCCGTCTGAACAAGACGGCCGAGGCCGAAGCGGCGCTGAAGGAAGCCGTCGTGGCCGCCATCGCCAACGCAGAGATGGGTCTCAAGGGCGCCTTCAAAGCACCCACCGTAGCCGGTTACGGTGGCATCGAGGAGACCACCGAGGCCATCACCGAGAAGGAAGCCGAGGAGTATTTCGACAAGAACGTGAAGCCGCTCTTCACCGCCAACCCGCTGCGTGAGGTGATGATCCAGAAGTACCTCGCCATGCTGGGCGCCTTTGGCGAATCCACCGAGTGCTACAACGACATCCGCCGCATGAAGGCCCTGAAGGAAGACTTCGTCAAGCTCTCCAACCCCAAGCCCTTCCCGCTGCGTGCGCCCTACGGCGACTCCGACGTCTTGGCCAACCCGAAGGTGAAAAAGGCCTACGGCAACGGTCAGTACGTCTACAGCGACCCCGTCTGGTGGGCCGGCGGTAACCGTTGATCGAAGAGCCGATCGCTAAGAACGAAAAGCCGGGGGTGACGACAACCGCTCCCGGCTTTTTCCATTTCTTTGCCGCCGCTCCGGGCGGAGGCTCAATGGCCATTTTGACCTCGTCATGCGACACGACGGCGTCTCAATGGCCATTTTGATCTCGTCATGCGGCACGACGGCGTCTCAATGGCCATTTTGGTCTCATCATGCGACATGACGGCGTCTCAACGGCCATTTTGGTCTCGTCATGCGGCACGACGGCGTCTCAATGGCCATTTTGGTCTCGTCATGCGGCATGACGGCGTCTCAATGGCCATTTTGGTCCCATCATGCGACATGACAGCGTCTCAATGGCCATTTTGGTTCTATCATGCGGCATGACGATGAGAGCTTTCGGTATCACAAGCAAATTATTCAATATATCCACATCACATCCGATGAAAACATTACAAGCGACCCTGCCCCGGGTTATGAAATTTGAAGGGGGCAACAAAGGCGTACTCAATCTTTCTCTCCATTCTCAGTTTCACTTCCTGCAATATGGATTGGTGAAGGCTGTAGATCAGACGAAGCTCAAGATCCCAGCCGCAGTGATGAGCACATGGGAGGCATCGAACAAATCAGAGACGCAGCTCGATCAGGAGTCGACCGCCTCCGAGCACACCGCTAAACTGCTGGCCCTCGACAACGAGCGCGACAACCTGTTGGTGAACATTTTCTATGTCATCCGTGGGTACCGATTTTCTAACGAGGCCTCGAAAAGAGATGCTGCTTTGCGTCTCTCCGCCAAGCTAAAGCCGTACACCAGCCTGCGCAACCTGCCGTTCGAGATGGAGAGTGCACGCATCCGCGGCTTGGAGGACGACGTCTCCACCATGGCAGCCGACATTACCGCCGTCGGGCTAACCTCCACCTTCGCTCAGCTCCATACCGCCAACGAAGCCTACGAGACGCTGCGCATGACACGCCGCACCGGCACCACAGACACCAAGCTGCCCAGCGCCCGCGAGGTGCGCGCCGTGGCTGACGAAGCCTACGACGTCGTTTGCCAATACATCCAAGCCGCCTACCTCTACGCCACGGCCGACGAGGATAAGAAGATGATCGAGCAGCTCGTCGACCGGATGAACAAGGTGACGGCTGACATCAAAACCACCCAGCGCCAAATGCTGGCCAGTCGCAAGCCCAAGGATCCGAACGCTCCCAAGGAACCCAAACAGCCGAAAGAGCCTAAGGATCCCAAGCCAGCGCCCGACCCGAAACAACCGGAGCAGCCGAAGAAGCCGGACGAGAAGCCGAAGGATCCGAAGAAACCCGACGACGGTAATCCAGACATCAAGCTGCCGGAAGAATGAGGCGTCAGGGACGCCAGCCAAGTTTGCCGGGTACCCACGGGGGTGCCCGGCATTTTTTACGTCTCTACCCTTTACTACCCTTTACTACCCTTTACTACCCTAACTACTCGGGCCTTGGCCCGTAACTTCTCATAACTACACCGAAGAATGAACAGAGCAGTCATCACCGGCCTGGGCATCTACTCCTGCCTGGGCACCACGCTCGACGCCGTCGAGCAATCCCTCCGCCAGGGACGGTCGGGCATCACCCTCGACCCCCAGCGCAAAGAGCTCGGCTTCCGGTCGGCACTCACCGCCCAACTCGACACGCCCGACCTCAAGGGCGAACTCAGCCGCAGCCAGCGCACCTACATGCCCGAACAAGCCAAGTACGCCTACGTCGCCACCCGCGACGCCCTCCGCCAGGCGGGCCTCGACGCCGACTACATCGACCGCCACGACGTGGGCATCCTCTACGGCAACGACAGCACGGCCGAGGCCGTCGTCCACAGCATGGACCTCCTCCGCGAGAAGCGCGACACGACGCTCATCGGCTCCGGCTCCATCTTCCAATCGATGAACTCCACCGTCACGATGAACCTCTCCTGCATCTTCCGCCTCCGCGGCATCAACCTCACCATCTCCGGCGCTTGCGCCAGCGGTGCGCACGCCATCGGACTCGGCGCACTGCTCATCCGGCAGGGCTTGCAGGAGTGCATCATCTGCGGCGGTGCGCAGGAGGTCAACCCCACGGCCGTCGGCAGCTTCGACGGCATCGGCGCCTTCTCCACCCGCGAGAGCGACCCGACGCGCGCCTCCCGCCCCTTCGACCGCGATCGCGACGGGCTCGTGCCCGGTGGCGGTGCCGCCACCGTCGTTCTGGAGAGCTACGAGCACGCCCGACGCCGCGGGGCAACGATCCTGGCCGAGGTGCTCGGCTACGGCTTCTCGTCCAACGGCGACCATATCTCCGTGCCCAACGTCGACGGTCCCCTGCGCTCCCTTCGCATGGCCGTGGCCGACGCCGGCGTGCCGCTCGAAAGCATCGGTTACATCAATGCCCACGCCACCTCCACCCCCGTCGGCGACCGCAACGAGGCCCTCGCCCTCACCGCCCTCTTCGACGGTCACCCCATGCCGCCCGTCACCTCCACCAAGTCCATGACCGGCCACGAGATGTGGATGGCTGGCGCCAGTGAGGTCGTCTACTCCCTGCTCATGATGCGCGGCCAGTTCATCGCCCCCCACCTCAACTTCGAGCACCCGGACGACGACACCGCCCCGCTCCGCATCCCCACCGAGCGCCTTGACGACTACGCCTTCGACACCTTCCTCTCCAACTCCTTCGGCTTCGGCGGCACCAACTCCACGCTGATCATCGGGAGAACTAAAAACGAAAAGTGAAAAGTGCCCCGACCCTCCTTCTAACTACTGCGGCTTTAGCCGCATAACTACCCAGGGCGGGCACAAGGCCCGCCCCTACTACCGCGCCGAAGGCGCATAACTACCCCTATTCATGCACGACATCATCATCATCGGCAGCGGTCTGGGCGGACTCGCCTCAGGTGCCATCCTCGCACGGCGTGGCATGAGCGTCTGCGTCCTCGAGCAACACTCCCAGGCTGGCGGCTGCCTCCAGTCCTTCCGCCGCGGTGGCGCCACGTTCGACACCGGCTTCCACTGCGTCGGCGGACTCCGTCCCGGCGAAGTGCTCCATCCCTACTTCCGCCACCTGCGCCTGCTCGACCTCCCCTGGGTGCAGATGGACGAAGCGTGTTTTGAGGAGATACATATCGGTGACGATGTCTATGCCTTTGCGCAGGGTCGCGAACGCTTCATCGAGACCCTCGCGGAGCGTTTCCCCGCCGAGCGCGCCGGCCTCAACGCGTTCATGGACATGCTTGAAAGCACGGGCCACTCGCTCCGCCACCTCTTCGACGAGGCCGACACCGCCCGCGATCATACGCGGGAGCGCTTCGGTCAGTCGGCCTACGCCTTCCTCCAGCGCACCATCACCGATCCTCGCCTGCGCAGCGTCCTCTCCGGCGCGTCGATGAAGATGGAGCTTCACGCCGACGCCCTGCCGCTCTACACCTTCGCTCAGATCAACAACTCGTACATCCAAAGCGCCTGGCGACTGCGCGGCGGTGGCGAGCCGATCGTCCGCCGACTCGTTGAGCAGATCGAGGCAGCCGGCGGCACAGTCCGCACCCGTGCCCGCGTCACGCGACTCATCGCTGCCGACGGTCGCCTCACCGCGGCCGAGCTCTCGGACGGCGAACGCGTCGAGGGTCGCACCTTCATATCCGACATCCACCCCGCGCTCACCGTCGGGCTCATCCCGTCCGACAGCGGCCTCCTCCGCCGGGTCTACCGCCAGCGTATTGAGTCGCTCCAGAACACGTTCGGCTTCTTCACCCTGCACGTCCACGCGCCCGATACCCCCATCCCATACCTCAACCGCAACGTCAGCATCTACGACGACTACGAATCGCTCTGGCACAACGACCGCAGCGAGATCTCCCCCAGCTATCTCATCTCGTGCCGTCCGCCGGACACGCCCGACTCGCGCACCGTCACCACGCTCGACGTCCTGCACCCCATCCCGCCCCGCATCAACAGCCTCCTCGCTTGGGACACCAAGAATTATGGACAAAACCCCAGATACACCGCTTGGAAGTCCGTATCGGCGGAGCTATGCGAGCAGAGACTCCGTGAACACGTCGCCCTCCCGCCCGACTTTACCATCGAGCGCGTGACCACCTCCACGCCCCGGACTTACCATCGCTATACGGGCACGCCCTGCGGCTCAGCCTACGGCATCCGCCGTGACTGTCGCGACCTGCCGCGCACGCTCCTCTCGCCGCGTACCCCCATCCCGAACCTCCTCCAGACGGGCCAGAGCGTGAACGTCCACGGTGTGCTCGGCGTCACCGTCACCGCCTTCCTCACCTCGGCCGAGCTTCTCGGTCGCGAGACGATACGCCGTATGCTGGTGGGGGGGGAGTAGGGGTACCCGGCCAACTTGGCCGGCGCCCCGCTCGCACCTTGACTTTCTTTTCGTCCCTTTTCTTGTGTCAAGACAGGAACAGGAGGCGAACAAGAGAAGAGTATCCACTAACCACCGCGCCGCAAGACGCATAATAACTACCTGCAACAATGAACCTTTTCCGCATCGCCCGGCAGGCACTCGCCCTCGTCCTGCTTGTGGCTGTCACCGAGCGAGGGCTTGCTCAAGCTGACACCGCCGACCGCTACACCCAAACGCGCACCATCGGCGACGGCGTCACCGTCACCTGGATCCGCGACAACGCCGCCGACTACACCATGGCCCGCAGCCTGTTCGTCGACACCCCGGACAGCGTCATGGCGCGCCTCGGCCTGACCGACGGCGTGCCCGCCACCATCAGCACCTTCCTCGTCGAGACCGGCGGCCGGATCATCCTCTTCGACACCGGCTACGGCTTCCCCGACAGCCGACTGGCCGACGCGCTGCGTCGCCTCGGGCACGACCCGTCCGAGATCGACCTCGTCTACCTCACCCACTTCCACCGCGACCACATCGGCGGACTGATGCACGGCGACACGGCAGCCTTCCCCCACGCCGAGGTCTACGCCTCGCGCCCGGAGTATGACGCCTGGATGGCCATGCCGCCCGACAGGAACGCACAGCAGGTGAAGACCATGAACGCCTACCGCGACCGCCTGCATCTCTTTGCCTTCGGCGACACGTTGCCCGGCGGCGTCCTCACCATCGATGCCGTCGGTCACACGCCCGGCCACACTGCCTATCGCGTCGGCCGGCTGCTCATCATCGGCGACCTGATCCACGGCGCCGCCCTGCAACTCGAGCGCCCGGAGTACAGCACGTCCTACGACATGGACCGACCCGCCGCCGCCCGCACCCGTCGTCGCATCCTCGACTATGCCCGCCGCGAGGGACTCGTCATGGCCGGTATGCACCTGCCCCCGCCCGCTCTCCTGCCCTCCCGGTGATCTCCCCCCCGGGGGAGGGCGCACCAGAAGCGGCCTCTCTTTGCGGATATTAAAATCAGGGTACTTTTACGCCCCGTTAAAGAATCAATAATCACTATTCAAGTCACGTAAGACGTAATCGTAAACAGAGTATTTCTATGAGAAGAGACAAAGCAATCTTCGAGATTATCGAACGCGAACATCAGCGTCAGCTGAAAGGTATTGAGCTGATCGCTTCAGAGAATTTTGTCAGCGACGAGGTCATGCAGGCCATGGGCAGTTGCCTGACGAACAAGTATGCCGAAGGATACCCCGGCAAGCGCTACTACGGCGGTTGCGAGGTGGTGGACGAGAGCGAAACGCTGGCCATTGAGCGGCTGAAGAAGCTCTTCGGCGCCGAATGGGTCAACGTGCAGCCGCACTCCGGCGCACAGGCTAACGCCGCCGTCTTCCTGGCGGTGCTCAACGCTGGCGACACCTTCCTCGGCCTTAACCTCTCGCACGGCGGACACCTCTCGCACGGTTCGCCCGTCAACAGCTCGGGCATCCTCTACCACGCCTTGGAGTACAACGTGAAGGAGGAGACGGGCCGCGTGGACTACGACCAGATGGAAGAAGTGGCCCTCCGCGAGCGTCCGAAACTGATCGTCGGCGGCGCCTCGGCCTACTCCCGCGACTGGGACTACAAGCGCATGCGTGAGATCGCCGACAAGATCGGCGCCCTGCTCATGATCGACATGGCACACCCCGCCGGACTCGTCGCTGCCGGACTGCTCAACAATCCGCTTCAGTACGCCCACATCGTCACCTCTACGACCCACAAAACCCTGCGCGGACCGCGCGGTGGCGTCATCCTTTTAGGTAAGGACTTCGACAACCCGTGGGGCAAGAAGACGCCGAAAGGCGAGGTGAAGAAGATGTCGCAGCTGCTCGACTCGGCCGTCTTCCCCGGCATTCAGGGCGGACCGCTGGAGCACGTCATTGCCGCCAAGGCCGTGGCCTTCGAGGAGGCGCTGCAGCCCGAATACAAGACCTACCAGACGCAGGTGAAGAAGAACGCCGCCGTCATGGCCCAGGCCTTCGTCGACAAGGGTTACAAGATCATCTCCGGCGGAACGGACAACCACAGCATGCTCATCGACCTGCGCACGAAGTTCCCCGACCTCACCGGTAAGGTGGCCGAAAAGGCGCTCGTGGCCGCGGACATCACGGTGAACAAGAATATGGTGCCTTTCGACAGCCGTTCGCCGTTCCAGACCTCCGGTATCCGTATCGGTACCCCGGCCATCACCACCCGCGGCGCTAAGGAGTCGCTCATGGGTGAGATTGTCGAGATGATCGACACGGTGCTCTCCAAACCGACGTGCGACACCACCATCGCCTCCGTTCGCGAGAAGGTGAACCACACGATGAAGGAGTACCCCATTTTCGCTTGGTAAACAGATCTCCCCGAGAGGGGTACTATTTTTAGCTTAGCTCATGTTGGCATGCTTCCCGCGTTTGTCGGGAGGCATGCCTTTTTTTGAGGGCGATTCTGGGGCGAAACCGCTCGGGAATAGTCTGGAAACAGTGATTCTGGGGTGAAACCGCTCGGTAACGGTTCAGAAACCGTGATTCTGCGGTGAAACCGTTCGGGAACGGTCCAGAAACCGTGATTCTGGGGTGAAACCGTTCGGGAATGGTCTGGAAACAGTGATTCTGGGGTGAAACCGTTCGGGAATGGTCCAGAAACAGTGATTCTACGGCGAAACCGTTCGGGAACGGTCCGGAAACAGTGATTCTGCGGTGAAACCGTCCGGGAATGATCTGGAAACCGAGTCGGCACGCCGCGGGGGGCGCAAAAGGGGCGCCAAACAATCTTTCTACTTTTGGCCCGTGAAAATCAAAGAAGAAAACAGGGCCACGTTCCTCCCTCCGACCTCGTGCGCGGCGGTGGAGACGCCCGACAAACAATAACCAGTATGGAAACGGACAGCATCGTCATCATCCCGACGTACAACGAAAAAGAGAACATCGAAAACATCCTCCGCGTCGTCTTCGGCTTGGAGAAGGCCTTCCACGTATTGATCATCGACGACGGCTCGCCCGACGGCACGGCCGACATCGTCAAACGCCTCCAGCGCGAGTTTCCCGGGCGGCTGCATCTGGTCGAACGCAGCGGCAAGCAGGGCCTCGGCACGGCCTACATCTGCGGTTTTAAGTGGGCCATCGAGCACGGCTACGACTTCATTTTTGAGATGGACGCCGACTTCAGCCACAACCCCCAAGACCTGCTTCGGCTCTACGCCGCCTGCACCGAACAGGGCGCCGACGTGGCCGTCGGGTCACGCTACTGCAACGGCGTGAACGTGGTCAACTGGCCCCTCGGGCGCGTCCTCATGTCGTACTACGCCTCGGCCTACGTCCGCTTCGTGACCGGCCTCAAGGTGCACGACACCACCGCCGGATTCAAGTGCTACCGCCGCCAGGTGCTCGAGACGATCGAGTTGGACAAGATCCGTTTCAAGGGCTACGCCTTCCAGATCGAAATGAAATACACCGCCCACCGCTGCGGGTTCAAGATCGTGGAGGTGCCCATCGTCTTCGTCAACCGCGTGCTGGGGACATCCAAAATGAACTCATCCATCTTCGGCGAGGCGCTCTTCGGCGTGCTCCGGCTCAAGTGGCAGGGCTTCTTCAGGAAATATCCACAGAAAAAAATCGGATAAACAACCCGTAAATACGGGGGGCGCACATCCTCAGAATGGACGCGCCCCCCGTTCTTTTTGCCCATATGAGAGGTTCCCCTCTACAGTTCTAACTACTTATACTACCCTATACTCCCCCCCTACGATTCCTTATATGAAGACATTGATTCAAGACGCCGTGATCGTCAACGAGGGACGCTCGTTTGTCGGATCGGTACTGATCGACGGCGCATTCGTCGCCGCGGTCTATGAAGAAGGCTATACGCCGCGCGCGGATGGCGCCACCGTGATCAACGCCCGCGGCCAATGGCTGCTGCCCGGCGTGATCGACGACCATGTGCATTTCCGCGAACCCGGCATGACGCACAAGGGCACCATCGCCAGCGAGAGTCGTGCGGCCGTGGCCGGCGGCGTGACCACCTTCATGGACATGCCCAACACGAACCCCAAGACCGTCACACGGCGCGAATGGGAGTGGAAGATGGAGCGCGCGGCCGATACATCGGCGGCCAACTACGCCTTCTACTTCGGTGGATCGGACGACAACGCCGACGAGATCCGTCGCCTCGACCCCACCCGCGTGCCCGGCCTCAAGCTCTTCCTCGGATCCTCCACCGGCAACGGCGCCATGAACGCCGACACCGTCCGCCGCATCTTTGGCGAGACCGACCTGCCCATTGCCGTCCACGCCGAAGAGGAATCCATCATCGAGCGCAACCGCGAGCGCTACATCAACCTCATGGGCGAGGATCTTCCGCCAGCTTTTCACACCAAGATCCGCAACGCCGAAGCCTGCTACGCCTCCTCGTCACGCGTAGTCGAGTTGGCCGACAAGATGGGTGTGCGCCTGCACGTGCTCCACGTCTCCACCGAGCGCGAGCTTTCGCTCTTCGCTACCGGTCGGCCATTGACGGAGAAGAAGATCACGGCCGAGGTCTGCGTGCATCACCTCTGGTTTACCGACGCCGATTATGCCGCCTACGGCAACCGCATCAAGTGGAACCCCTCGATCAAGTCGTTCGACGACCGCGAGGCGCTTCGTCACGCCCTCCTCACGGGTGCCATTGACATCGTCGCCACCGATCACGCGCCGCATCTGCCGGCCGAGAAAGAAGGCTCGTGCCTCACGGCCGCATCCGGCGGGCCGATGGTGCAGCACACGTTGGTGGCTATGTTAGAGTTGGCCGCGCGCGGGGTCGTGACACGTGAGCAGGTGGTGCAGAAGATGGCGCACAATCCCGCCGACCTCTTCCACATCGACCGCCGCGGCTACATCCGTCCGGGCTATTACGCCGACCTTGTGCTGGTCGACCCGGCCTCGCCATGGCGCGTCACGCGGGAGAACCTGCTCTACCACTGCGGTTGGTCGCCGATGGAGGGCCAGACTTTCCAGCACGCTGTACGGATGACGTTCGTCAACGGTCAGCCGGCCTACGCCGATGGTCGCGTGTCGGACACCGTGCGAGGCATGGCCGCGCAATTCGTCCGGTAAGTAGAAAATACGGGACGAGCAAATTCTCAAAACATGTTGTAGAACAGGTCCGAAAATTTGCAGGCCTATCAGCTTTGCCCCTTCTTTGCGGGCAGATAACCAGAACAATCTTTACGCCTTATTCATGATACCCGAAAAAGATTTGGAGTTTTGGCAAAAGCGACCTTCGTAATGAAGATCGCTTTTGTTTTTTCAGTGGGGATATAAGAAAGCCCCCGAACCCTTCCTTTTGTTGCGGAGGATTCGGGGGCTGTTCTTACGAATGGGGCCGTTTTAGCCGATCAATTCCACGCTGCGGCGGATGAAGCGGCTCAGGGGCTCACCCTTCAGCAGACCGTTAGCCAGGAGGGCGAGGTCGATCAGCTGACCGACCACCTTGTTACCGGCAGCGTACTCCGTGAGGATGGCGTCGCGACGGCCGCGCAGCTCGTCGAGCGTGCGGTTCGTGTTCGTCATATCCTCCTTTTCGGCCTCGGTCAGTTCGTCTTCCTTCTTCTTGCTCTGCGATTCGCGGAGGTCGTGTTGGCGTGCCTCCCAACCCTTGATGTCGGAGAGGATGGGCTGCAGCTTGTCGGTGCAGGCCTTCTCCTCGTCGCTGAGGACGGAGAGGATGAGCGGGTGATCGGTATTGAGCACGAGGTTGTAGCTCTCGGGCATCTCGCCGTAGAACGACATGCCGGGTTGCATGGCCGACATTTCACGCATGCGGCGCATGAACTCGCCTTGGGTCAACATGACAGGGTTCGCCGACGTGCCGAGCGCCTCGAAAGTGACCACAAAGTCCGTCTTGTCCATCTTCGGCAAGCGGCTACGGAAGACTTGCTGCAGGGCGTTGCGTTGATCGTCGGTGAGGCTCACCGTGGGGGCGTCGGCCTTGAGGATGAGGCGGTCGATCGTGTCGCTATCCACGCGGACGAAGCGCGTCTTTTCGATCTTCTGCTCCAGCTGTCCGATGGCGTGGACGTCGAGCTGTCCGTCCATGACGAGGACGTTGTAGCCACGATCCTTGGCCGCCTGGATGTAGCTGTACTGCTCGTCCGGGTTGGTGGTGTAGAGGTAGATGACGCCGCCTTCCTTATCGGTCTGCTCAGAGGCGATCAGCTTGCGATACTCCTCGAGGGTGTAATAGGTGCCGTCGACGTCCTTGAGCAGGGCAAACTTCGCGGCGCGGTCGTAGAACTTCTCGTCGCTGAGCATGCCGTATTGGATGAAGAGCTTCAGACTGTCCCACTTCTCTTCGAAGGCCTTGCGATCGTTCTTGAAGATCTCCTCCAGACGATCGGCCACCTTCTTGGTGATGTGCGCGGAGATCTTCTTCACGTTCTGGTCGCTCTGCAGGTAGGAGCGGGAGACGTTGAGCGGGATGTCGGGCGAGTCGAGCACGCCGTGCAGCAGGGTGAGGAACTCGGGTACGATGCCCTCCACGGAATCGGTGACGAACACCTGGTTGCTGTAGAGCCGGATCTTGTTGCGCTGCAAATCCATGTTGCTTTTGATGCGCGGGAAGTAGAGGATACCGGTCAGGTTGAAGGGATAATCCACGTTGAGGTGGATCCAGAAGAGCGGCTCGTCGGCCATCGGGTAGAGCTCGCGGTAGAACGCCTTGTAGTCCTCATCCTTCAGCTCCGAGGGCTTGCGCACCCAAGCGGGTTGGGTGTTGTTGACGATGTTGTCCTCGTCGGTGTAGACATACTTGCCGTCCTTCCACTCCTGCTTCTTGCCGAAGGCGATGGGGATGGGCAGGTAGCGGCAGTATTTCTCGAGCAGCGAGGTGATCTTGTCCTTTTCGAGGAAATCCTTGTTGTCGTCGTCGATGTGAAGGATGATGTCCGTGCCGCGGTCGTCCTTCTTCGTCTCGGTCATTTCGTATTCCGGCGTGCCCTCGCAGCTCCACCGCACGGCCGTGGCGCCCTCTTGGTACGAGCGGGTGACGATCTCCACCTTTTTCGACACCATGAACGAGGAGTAGAAGCCGAGCCCGAAGTGGCCGATGATAGCGGCCGCATTGTCCTTGTATTTCTTGACGAACTCCTCGGCGCCGGAGAAGGCGATTTGGTTGATGTAGCGATCGATCTCGTCGGCCGTCATGCCCACGCCGCGGTCGGAGATGATGAGCTTGCCTTTCTCCGTGCGGATGCGGATCGTGAGGTCGCCCAGCTCGCCCTTGAACTCGCCGACGGAGGCCAGCGTCTTGAGCTTCTGCGTGGCGTCGATGGCGTTCGAGACCAGCTCGCGGAGGAAGATCTCGTGGTCGCTGTAGAGGAATTTTTTGATGACGGGGAAGATGTTTTCACTGGTTACGCCAATGTTCCCCTTGGTTTCTTGTTTTGCCATAGTGGTCTTCTGTCTATTTGTTGTTTATGAATGGATCTATTGGATAGTTGGTGGTGATCTTTCGGATCACGCGCCGGCCCCTTGGGTCAAAAAAAATGCCAGTCGCCGCCGGACTGACATTTTGACGGGGTCGTGGGTGTTTGCGGGAGTCCCGCAAGCCTCTCGGGAAACTTTTTGGTGTTTGCGGGAGTCCCGCAAGTCTCTCGGAAAACTTTTTGGTGTTTGCGGGAGTCCCGCAAGTCCCACGAAAATCTTTTTGGCGTTTGCGGGAGTCCCGCAAGTCTCTCGAAAAACTTTTTGGTGTTTGCGGGAGTCCCGCAAGTGCCTCGAAAAACTTTTTGGTGTTTGCGGGAGCCCCGCAAACGTTTCGGCAAATGCCGGGATCCTCGCGCGGCCTGCGCAAACGTCTCGGCAAATGCCGGGAGCCCCGCGCAACCTGCGCAAACGTCTCGGCAAATGCCTGGAGCCCTGCGCGGCCTGCGCAAACGTCTCAGTAAATGCCGGGAACCCCGCGCGGCCTGCGCAAACGTCTCGGTAAATGCCGGGAGCCTCGCGCGGCCTGCGCAAACGTGGAGGCAAATGCGGCGGAACTTGCGCGACCTGCGCAAACGTCTCGGGAAATGCCGCGAGACTTGCGCGGCCTGCGCAAACGACTCAGTAAATGCGGCGGAACTTGCGCGACCTGCGCAAACGTCTCGGCAAATGCCGTGGTACTTGCGCGACCTGCGCAAACGTCTTGGCAAATGCCGTGGTACTTGCGCGACCTGCGCAAACGTCTCGGCAAATGCGGCGGTACTTGCGCAACCTGCGCAAACGTCTCGGCAAATGCGGCGGTACTTGCGCAGCCTGCGCAAACGTGGGGGCGTTGGGGGGATGCTGTTGTGCCCCTACACAATGTTTCTGTTAGATATTCGTTGTGCTATAACTTCAAAATGGTCCTTGATGTATAAATATATCAAATAGTCGAGATAGCTATCTTGTCAGACGCATGAATGCTCGTAATGGATAATAACAGCAGTATTTCGAGACGTCGGTGTTTTCTGTGGAATATTGTATAGATAGTTCCCTTACTAACCCTATTTCCACACTATCTTCTTTTTGAACTGTTGTTACAAGAGAGTATCGTAGTTCGAGATTATTTATTGCAGATTCCTCAATGTCTTGCTTTATATTCCGACTTATACCATTAATTCTCCTCATAAAACCAGCCATTCTGAAACTTGCTTCCGCGCTATCCCCACTACATGTTATTCCCATTCCAAGCCCCATATGAACGGTTCCGTCTTTCATTGCTATTGGAACATTGATACCGCTCTTCCTTAGTTCATAATGAACCTCAGAGGCTGATGTACTAGCAGTAAGGGGAAGAAGAAAGATTGATGTACCCATTAGATTATCGATTTCTTCTTGTTTCTTTTCGACTTCTTCTTCAGAAGCGTTTTCACCTAAGTCTTTAAGATGCTCAAGTCTTAAATCCTCAATGAATTGATTTGATTTAGAAACGATTTCATCCTCTCCAGAACCACTCGAATCTTCTTTTCTACGACCTAATGGAGCTGAAAAAATATTCGGCCAATTATCATGAGCTATTTGAACCAAATCAATATTACTCCATGCTATGTGATCTTCTATATCTTTTCCATGAGGGGCTATTATTATGAGGTACACGTCATCATCTTTGACTATTGCATAGAGAATATGTTTTGTACGAGTAATAAATCCTTTCTCTATAGTCTCTCCCAGATGGAAGTGATACATATCCCAATCAAACAGCAAGCCATCAGAAAAATCTAAAGCACGAATAGTCTTGGTCAAATACGGATAGAGATCGTCGCCTCTCTCGAACTTCTCTATTAGTTGGTCAAGTCCCTTTTGGTATTTATCAGGACACACAAAGTCTTTTGCCCGATGTACTATTCTCGGTCTTTTTGCCGGAATTCGTTTTTCCATCGTGAAAAACATGTGTATCACATCTCTCGAGGTCTTTAGCGAATTCTTTTTATTATATCGATATCCACTCTCTTCTATCAGTTTTCTGAGAATAATTCCAATACCCTCTTTCATCTTGTTTGTGATGTCCTTTACATCAGGTGAAAAATCTAATTCTAAATTCATGATCTAACTGCCTATTATTTATTTCTATCTATGAGACTTCTGATTGAGACAAAAATCGCAGCCTGCACCGTATTACCGGGCCGACTGCGATTTCCTCACACTTGTATGATGGTACGAATAACGCTCTCTAAGAGATGGATCGCGGGGATTACTTCACTTCTTCAAAGTCTACATCCGTTACGCCGCCGTCGTTGTTCGAGGCATTGCCCGCGGAGGCGTTGCCTGAGGGTTGACCGGCGCCACCAGCTTGCGCGTTCTGCGCATTGTAGAGATCCTGGCTGGCGGCCTGGAAGACGTTGTTCAACTCGGCGATGGCCGTGTCGATGGCAGCCAGATCCTGCGCCTTGTGTGCATCCTTGAGCTTGCCCAGCGCAGCCTCGATCTGAGAACGCTTGTCGGCCGGCAACTTGTCGCCGAGGTCCTTCAGCTGCTTCTCCGTTTGGAAGATCATGCTGTCCGCCTGGTTGATCTTGTCGATGCGCTCCTTCTCCTTCTTGTCTGCCTCGGCGTTGGCCGCAGCCTCGTCCTTCATGCGGCGGATCTCGTCGTCGCTCAGACCGCTGGAGGCCTCGATGCGGATACTCTGCACCTTGCCCGTGCCCTTGTCCTTGGCCGAGACGTTGAGGATACCGTTGGCGTCAATGTCGAACGTCACCTCGATCTGCGGCACACCGCGCATAGCGGCTGGGATACCGTCGAGGTGGAAGCGGCCGATCGACTTGTTGTCTTTAGCCAGCGAACGCTCACCCTGCAAGACGTGGATCTCAACCGAGGGCTGATTGTCGACAGCCGTAGTGAAGACTTCCGACTTCTTCGTGGGGATCGTTGTGTTAGCCTCGATCAGCTTCGTCATCACGCCACCCATCGTTTCGATACCGAGCGACAGCGGAGTTACGTCGAGCAGCACCACATCCTTCACGTCGCCCGAGAGGACACCGCCCTGGATGGCTGCGCCGATGGCAACGACTTCGTCCGGGTTCACACCCTTCGACGGTGCTTTGCCGAAGAACTTCTCCACCAGCTGCTGCACGGCCGGGATACGTGTCGAACCGCCCACGAGGATCACCTCGTCGATGTCCGACGTCGACATGCCAGCGTCTGACAGGGCGCGCTTGCACGGCTCCAGACAGGCGTTGATCAGCGTGTCGGCCAACTGCTCGAACTTGGCGCGGGTCAGCGTGCGAACGAGGTGTTTGGGCACACCGTTCACGGGCATGATGTAGGGCAGGTTGATCTCCGTGCTCGTCGAGCTGGAGAGTTCGATCTTGGCCTTCTCAGCAGCCTCCTTCAGACGTTGCAGCGCCATCGGATCTTTGCGCAGGTCGACGCCTTCGTCCTTGAGAAACTCCTCGGCCAGCCAGTCGATGATGACGTGGTCGAAATCGTCGCCGCCGAGGTGCGTATCGCCGTTGGTCGACTTTACCTCAAAGACGCCGCCGCCGAGCTCCAAGATGGAGATATCGAACGTACCGCCACCGAGGTCGAAGACGGCGATCTTCATGTCCTTGTTTGCCTTGTCGAGACCGTAAGCCAGTGATGCGGCCGTAGGTTCGTTGACGATTCGGCGCACCTTCAAGCCAGCGATCTCTCCGGCCTCTTTGGTAGCCTGACGCTGTGCGTCGCTGAAGTAAGCCGGCACCGTGATCACGGCCTCCGACACCTCCTGACCCAGATAATCCTCGGCCGTCTTCTTCATCTTTTGCAGGATCATGGCCGAGATTTCCTGCGGCGTGTAGAGCCGTCCGTCGATGTCGACACGGGGCGTATTGTTGTCGCCACGCACTACCTTATACGGCACGCGGGCAATTTCTTTCTGTACCTGATCGAACGTCTCGCCCATGAAACGCTTGATCGAGAAAATCGTTTTCTGCGGGTTAGTGATGGCCTGTCGTTTGGCCGGATCGCCCACTTTCCGTTCGCCACCTTCTACGAAAGCTACCACGGAAGGCGTGGTGCGTTTACCCTCACTGTTCGCAATCACTACCGGCTCGTTGCCTTCCAATACGGCGACACACGAGTTGGTTGTTCCTAAGTCTATACCAATAATCTTTCCCATGTTCTATATCTGTTTTTACTATTTGAAATTCTGGTTGGTTGGATGCCCTTTCGGGCGATTCGCCGTCCCATTCTCCAAACGGCGTGCCAAAGCGCGGCGTAGGATAACAAGTATTTGCGACTGACATTTTGTCACAGCGGGGAAGGGGGATAGGTGAAACTATAGCGTATCGGCTACATCCTTTCTCCCCCTACAAATCGTTGAGCAGCTCGATCTTCTTGTCGCGGACGAGTTTGACGATTAGCTCGCCGAAGAGGCTGTTCTGGCGGGCAAACCAGGAGCGGGTGTAACGCTTAGGGTCGTTTTTATAGAAGGACTCGTGGATGAAACCGGTCTCGGCGTCGGTGGTGATCAGCATGCGGAGGCAGGCGGCGATCTCGTTGTCGTCGGTGGAGGTGAGGGCGCGGACGAGGAGGGACATGGGGCGGATCATGTCGTTGCCGGTGCGCGAGCTGCCGATGCCTTCGCCGGAGTTGCCGTGGAAGAAGTAGGGGTTGTCTTCGCTCCAGACGAAGCGCCGCGTATTGAGGTAGACGGGATCGTCGGCGGGTACGTCGCCGAGGTAAGTCATGGCCAGAAGGCTGGGCACATCGGCGTCGTCCATCATCAGGCGGTTGCCGAAGCCGTCCACCTCATAGGCGTAGATGCGGCCGTAGACGGGGTGCTCCACGGTGGCGTAGCGGCGCAGTGCCTCCTCCACCTCGTTGGCCAGAGCCTTGCAGGCGTCGGCCGTCTTCGCGTCCTTATTCACCTTGCTCAAGATCTCGGCTGCCTTACGGAGCGAGCTGACGGCGAAGAAATTCGAGGGGACGATGAAGGGCAGTGTCACCGGGTCGTCCGAGGGGCGGAAGGCGGAGGCGATCAGTCCGACGGGGCGCACGGGGCGGAGGCTGTGATGGTCCATGAGCGAGTCGGCGGCGTAGGGATCCGGTCCGTCCTTGCGCTGCTGTTCGCGGAGGGTGCGGAGGACGAGCTGCATGACTTTCTGCCATCTCCCGTCGGTGAAGACGCTCTTGTCGCCCGTCTCCTTCCAGTAGGCATAAGCTAAGCGCAGGCAGTGGCAGAGGGAGTCCAGCTCCCAACGACGCTCGTAGACCTCGCTGTTTTCGGCGCCGTCACTGAAGGCGTTGGCGTAGGGGTCGAGGAGGATGCACTTGAACTGGCGGAGGATGACGCCGCGGATCATCTGCCGCAGCTCGTCGTCTTTGCCGACAAAAGCCAGGTAGGGCCAGACCTCGGAGGCGGAGTCGCGGAGCCACATGGCGTGGATGTCGCCGGTGTAGACAAAGGTGTCGTCGTCGCCATCGATGGCGCTAAAGTGGACGGCGGTGTCGAGCGTGTTGGGAAAGCAGTTTTCGAACATCCAAGCCAGCTTCTCGTTCGTGATCATCCGTTTGATGCGCACGATTTCTTTCTCGATGGCTTTGGAGATGAAGAGCCGTTCGGAGACGGCCGGGCGGAGCGACAGCGTGTAGTCCGTTTCGTCGCGGACGGCGGTGTTGTCGTCTGTCACGATGGGCGTGGCGCTGGCCGATGTGTAAATAAGGAAGCAGGCCGCGGTGAGGGTGGCCAGGCGGAGGGGGTAGTAGTGTGTCATTGAAACGAAAAGTGAAGTGTGAAAAACGAAAACGAGGAGGGGGAAGACGAGGTAGGGGCCTTAGAAATGGCCTCGCACCCTTGGGCGATGTCTGGCAGGCCGCCTGCCAAAACTACCCGACCCTTTGGTGAAGGTGGCAGGCCGCCTGCCGGGACTATCGGAGTCTTTGGTGAAGGTGTCAGGCCGCCTGCCAGAGTCACCGGACTCTCAGGCGATGTTGGCAGGCGGCCTGCCAACGTGATACGCCCGTCGGACGGCGCCTCTGGCGATCCAGTCGCCCTATGCGTCGACCCGGCGGGCGGCAGCGGTGAGGGCGTGGTCGAAGGCGGTGTAGTAATACGTGATAAAACGTTCCCACTCGGCGCGGGCGGCGAGGGACTGACAGCGCGCGGCGATCGTGCGGCGATCGGCGTCAGAGCGACGCATGAGGGTGAGCAGGGCGTCGGCCGACTCGTCGACTACGGCGGCGTAATTGTCGTCCGTGCGATGGACGACGGCCACGCCCTCGGTGATGTCGCGCCCACTGACGACGGTCTGCGCCCAACGCCCAAAGCCGGCCAGGTCGGTTGTGACCGTGGGGATGCCGAAGGCCACGCTCTCGAGCGGCGTGTAGCCCCAAGGCTCGTAGTAGGAGGGGTAGAGCGTGGCGTCCATGCCGATGAGCAGGTCGTAGTAAGGCGTGTCGAAGATCCCGTCGCGGCCGTCGAGGTAGCAGGGCACGAAGACGATCTTCAGGCGCTCGCCGTCGATGGTGTTGAAGCCGGCGTGGAGGATGAAGTTCGAGACGCGGTCGTCGTCCATGCGGTGCAGCCAGTGGGTGAGGAAGGGGGTGGGCAGCGGTGCAGTCGTGGGAGCGCTGTGCTCAAGGATAGCCTTCAGGTCGGCACGCGGGGCATAGACCCAGGCCGGGATGAGCACGAAGGCGACGACCGCGCGGGGTAGGTCGGCCGATGTGCGCAGGCGGTTCATGGCGTCGATAAAGACGTCGATGCCCTTGTTGCGATACTCGTACCGGCCGCTGATGGAGACGAGGAACGTGTTGTCCGAGTCGAACGTCTGGCCGTAGAGCGCTGAGGCAGCGCGGAGCAGTCGCTGGCGGGCGTCGGCGCGTCGGGCGGGATAGCGGTCGGGCGTGGGGACGAAGTCGGGCTCGAAGCCGTTCGGCGTGACCACATCTGGCGCCTTGTCGAGCAGCTGGCGACACTCTACGGCCGTGATCTCGCTCACTGTCGTGAAGCAGTCGGCAAAGTGGGCCGCCTTTTTCTCCACCGAATGCTTCGCCTCGACGTGCAGCTCGGCTGCCATACCGTCGCCGTTGTAGCCAGACATGTAGCCGTAGAGCGGCTTGTTGTTGCCGGCGATAGAGCGGCCGATGGTGGTGGCGTGTGTGGTGAAGAGGGTGGCGATGCGCGGCGTGTATTTGCGCAGATGGAGGAGGCCGAAGCCGAGCATCCACTCGTCGAAGTGGGCCACGACGCGTTGGCTCTCCAGGTGGTGGAATCGGTAGAAGCTCTCGATGACGCGCCCCGTGGCGGCGGCGAAGATGCACGACTCGTCGTAGTCGCCATAGGCCTGCGAAGAGTCGACGCCGAACGATTCCCACATCTCGTAGAAGAGTTCGTTTTTGTGGCTGAAGAGTTGGCGGTAGTCGACGAGCATGACGAGTGGAGCGCCGGGCACGCGCCATCGGCCTATGCGCACGGGGAGTCCGGCAGCGGCGGTGGTGCGTCGCCAGTCGGCGTAGAGCGTGGTGTCTTCGTCGAACTCGGCGGCTTGGCCGGCATGCCCCAAGTCGGGGCCGATGAAGAGGATGTGGTCGGGGAACTGTTGTTGCAGGGTGCGTGCTTTAGTTGATAGGACGGTGTAGATGCCGCCCACTTTGTTGCAGACTTCCCAGCTGCATTCAAAAATGTAATCGGGTTGTATCATATGGGGATAGTTACGGGCTTTGCCCGGGTAGTTATACGTATTTATATGTAGGGATGGACCGAAGTGCTTTATATGTAGGGATGGACCGAAGTGCCTGCCCGTTTCAGTTGGGGCGAATGAGGGGGGCGCTCGTTGTGTGAGATCGGAAGGCGGCCTACCGCTGGCGGTGATGGATGATGAGCGTGGAGGGCATTTGTCGGAGGGGCTCTCGGCAGACGTCGGAGATGACGTTCCAGGTGGCGTAACCGACAAGCATAAAGTCTGCTTCGGCAAACGATTCGCGGGTGAGGTCGCGCTCGGGAAGCAGGTGGACATTCTCGGTGTGGGCGATGAAGGACTCCAGCTCACGGGCTACGGTGTCCGTCGTGGGAGAGGCGTCGTCGGACGGTCGACGGTGGAGCAAGGCGGCGGTGCCGTGGGTGGAGCGTAGCAGGACGCGGGCATAATGCAAGAGCGGGAGGTCGGCCTCGGAATCGATGACGACGATCAGGTGGTCGGCGCGGGTGAAGCCGCGGTTGACGAAGACGCCCACGGAGCAGCGGCTGTGCTCGATGAAGTAGCGCGTCTTATCGTGGATGAGCGATCCGGGCGAGAGGAGTTCTTGCACGCGGGTGCCACCGAGGAGGGAGAAGAGCGACTTACGGATGCGGCGTGCCTCAATGTCGGTCGGCAGGTTGCTCATGGCAATGCCGGCGCCCACGAGCAGGAAGTCGAACGGCTCGTCGTTGACCAGACTCACGATCGTATCGCCGGCGTTGTTTGAGACTTCGTAGCGGGTGGAGACGCGTAGGTTGAGGCGTTTGGCTTCGCGGATGAAAGGCTCGAAGCTGACCTGCTCGAAGCCGGCTGTGTGGAGCGGATTGATGTCCGAACCGACGGTGAGGTGGAGGGCGGTGAGGTCCATCTTCGTGTCGCCACGGCCGAACATGCGGAAGGCGACGTCGAGCAGGACGGGTCCGCTACCGGCGCGGCCGAAGGAGATGAGTACGCGGAAGGGCCCCTGGCCGACCGTCTCTGTGCGCCGTAGACGCAGGCGCTCGCCGGTGCGGAAGCTGAAGTTGATGAGGCTGAGCAGGGGCGTGGTCATGAAGGTCGAGGCCAGTGTCATGAGTACGAGCATGACAAACACCGGAGGCGGCAGGATGTGCATCTCGTAACCGATCGTCAGGGCGATAAGCTCCATCAGGCCGTGTGTGTTCATGAGCGCCCCGAGCAGGAAGCTGTTCTTCCAACTCTCTTTCTCGATCCGGGCGGAGAGGATGGCGCTGCTGAACTTGCCGATCGTGGAGACGAGGATGAGCCCGAAGCAGACGAGCCACATTTCGGCCGAATCAATCAGCCCGATCTCCGTGCGCAGGCCTGTTGAGACGAAGAAGAGCGGGAGGAAGATGATCAGCGAGACGTCCTCCACCTTCTCGGTCATGATCTTGCGGAAGCGCATGTTTTCGGGCATGACCAGCCCCGCCACAAAGGCGCCGAAGAGGGCGTGGAGGCCGGCTATCTCGGTGAGGTAAGACGAGATGAGCAGCAGGAGGAACATGAGCATGACGAGGGGTTTGCCGATCACCTCGGGGTTATGGTAGAGGTTGCCGACCATGCGCAGCAGGGGCCTGACGATGGTGAACATGATGAGCAGGTAGACGGCTGCGAATAAGATATTGTAGACGGCGCCGAGCATGGTGCCGGCCTGCGAGATGGCCACGACGATGGCCAGGAGGCACCAGGCCGTGACGTCGCCGTTGGCGGCCGCGGCCAGAGCCACGGTGCCGAGGTGTGTGCGTGTCAGGCGGCGCTCCTGGATGATGCGGGCCAAGACAGGGAAGGCGGTGATGCTCATCGTTATGGCGATGAAGAGCGCGAAGGGCAGGAAGGGCACCTCGCGGCCATAGCGATCGTAGATGAAGTAGGCGGCCAGGAGCCCACAGAAGAAGGTGAAGAACATGCAGGTGTAGCTGATCATCACCGTCTCGCGTAGCTTCTTACGGATGGCGTCGACGTCGAGCTCCATACCGATGGTGTACATGAAAAAGATGAGTCCGAACTGACTCAGGAGGTTGATGTTGCCCAGCGATTCGCGGGGGAAGAGGAACTGGGAGAAGTCGGGCGCGAACCGGCCCAGGACGGACGGCCCGAGCAGGATGCCGGCCAGGATCTCGCCCACGACCATCGGCTGCCCGATGCGCTTGAAGAGCAGCCCCACGATGCGGCAGGTGATGAGGATGATGATGATCTGCAAGAGGAGCAGGCCGAAGGACGAGTGGATGTGCTCGGCCATGAGCGCGAGGAAGACGCTGAAGCCCTCGACGAGGTTCTGCGGCGCGTGGGCCGAGTCGGCCGAGTCGGAGACGAGTTGGTGCGCCTGACCTTCGCGGATGATGAGGTACATCGATGCGCCGAAGAGCACGATCAACCCGACATAGAGCAAAAAACCTTTGAATTTCTTCGTCATTACGTGTGTTGCAAATGCGCCGCAAAGGTACGAGAGTGAAAAAACATGGCGCGCGAGGTAAAAAGTGTGGCGTGCGAGGCACGTGGACTTCATGCCTTCGGCGGAAAGCCAGTTGTGTGATCAAAATTTGATGACGTAGAAAACTATTCAGAAATATCCCTCTGCAAAAGAAGAAGTTACTTTGTCGTATGCATTGGATAGGTAACGAAGTAGAAACGAGCGAAGCGCTTGAGGTTGCTGGAATCTGCACAAACAAAGGGCGCTTGT
>ERZ772977.462-NODE-462-length-27281-cov-7.395798_pt1 | contig 27281 bp, 20 predicted proteins | sample MGYA00511131_ERZ772977 | MGnify/ENA primary metagenome ERZ772977 (study PRJEB29015, sample SAMEA2737935) | human oral metagenome | biome: human oral; feature: human-associated habitat; material: dental | place: China | collected 2151 ...
CCAGAACCCATTGATTAAGAGTCAATTGCTCTGCCAATTGAGCTAGAGGCGCTTACTTGGGGTGATGTATCGCATTCGTACGACAACAGATAAATACTATACGGATAATTAATATTTCACGCAAGTTACATATAAGTGACGCTTCACACAAACTCTCATTTTTTGTTTTCGCTCATGCTCTCGATGGCACCGCAGTACCTCATCTCATGGCACGCCCTCACGAAAAACCTCCCAGAGATCCTATAAACCCCGTACACTAAATAGAACGTTTGACGGCAACACATGCAATACCGAGAACATCTACTTTTAAGGAGAAACCATGAGCACCCGACTAGAGCCCGGCACAAAAGCCCCAAGTTTTACCCTTGAAGATTACACCGGTCAGCAATATTCCCTAGCGGATTACGCAGGGCATAAGGTCATTCTCTACTTCTATCCCAAAGCATCAACACCCGGATGCACTAAAGAAGCCTGCGATTTTCGAGATAGCCTTGCCTCTTTGAAATCACTCGGATACATTGTCTTAGGTATTTCCCCCGACAAGCCCGCAGCTTTAGAGAAGTTCACCACCAAAGAGTCTCTCACCTTCCCCCTTCTCTCCGATGCCGACCACGCTGTCGCACTCGCCTACGGTGCATGGGGCGAAAAGAAAAACTACGGCAAAGTCTACGAAGGGCTTATCCGATCTACATTCGTCATCAATGAGCAGGGCATCATAGAGCTGGCGCAATATAACGTACGCGCCACCGGCCATGTTGCTAAGCTACGCCGGGACCTTGGCATTGACCCCAAATAGTCGGATTTTTCCGTTTGTATAGTCTTATATCCTCGTGTAGACTTTCCTAGGTAGCTTTGATCCCCGCGCGAGTGGTGAAATTGGCAGACACGCAGGATTTAGGTTCCTGTGCCTTACGGCGTGGGGGTTCAAGTCCCCCCTCGCGCACCAATCTTGGGTCCGCAACGTCTTCTTATCGAAGAAGTTGCGGGCTTTTTGTTATATACCGCACAGCAGAGTACCCTGGCGCTATATCCCTAAGCCTATAATTCGCTGTGAGTCGTGCCTAAAACCCTCTTTGAGTATCGCGACATTAAATCGTGACGTTGTATTCTAAAAGAATAGTGTTTTCGCCCAGACATAAACGCCTTATCAACCACGCATTACCTATCACGGTTCAGTAATCACCATGAAAGGGCTTGTCCGTGAATCATCTCTCCCCAACCGATGCCCCCGGTATCAGCTATAGCGGTATCAGCCGCCGCACTGCGCTGCGGTTAGGGTCTCTTCTGGCAGCGGGTTATACTTTGACGGCCTGCGGTGATTCGGCACCCGACAACGGTTCAGGAGAGACCCGCAGGATCTTTAGATTTGCTCAAGGCGCGGCACCGTACTCTCTTGATCCCGCCTTTGACCCGGTCTCTCCGACGTACCGTGTAACAGCACAGATTCTTGAAACTCTCGTGAGTGCCGACCATTACACGGGCGTGCCGCAGGAGGCGCTTGCCTCCTCGTGGACGATTAGCCCGGATGGTCTGACCTATACGTTTACGCTCCGGGAAGGGGTCTCATTTAGCGATGGCACTCCCCTCACTGCAGAAGCCGTACTGCGTAATGTACAGCGGTGGCAGGCGTTAGCAACATCCCCAGAAACGGCGGCACGCTGCGTTCCCTTTCAGCCGCTCTACGGCTGGGGTTTTGGTAACATTGTGCACTCCAACTCGCCACACGCAGGTAAAGCATCACAGGAGGCAAGCTCTTCACCGTCTGCCGCCGCAACGCAAACCCCTTCGGCTCAGGAAGACACAGATACACCCAAGGCCGATACACCAAAGACTGATGAACACACCGAGCAGATACCTTTACGTTATGCTCCCCTCGTTTCCGATGTGCGCGTCACCGACTCCAAACTTGTGTTTACGCTTGTACGTCCTTCACAAGCGTTCTTGCGGATTCTGACCCAACCAGCTTTCGGCATCGTTTCACCCGAGGCACTTACCGAGAACCACCGTATCAAAGAGATGCCCATCGGTACTGGGCCCTTTAAAATCTCAACGCCCACTTCGCAAAATACCGATATCATTCTCATACGTAACGATAAATTTGTGAGTATCAAGCAGGAAAAGATTGAACTCGACGAAATACATTTCTCAACTCTCAATTCTTCCGACAAGCGTTACTATGCTCTCGTAGACAATAAAGTTGATGCCTGCGATCAAGTAAGCGGCAATGACTTAGGGCCTCTAGGGCGTGAAGGGTTCCTATACCCGCTGCGTGATCCCTTCTCGCTTCTTTATCTGGGGTTCAACCTTGCGCATCCGGTTCTCAAAGATATTTCGGTGCGCCGAGCTATCGCGCGAGCTGTCGATCGCGGTGCCCTCATCCGATATTACCTTTCTGGAACTTCTGAAGCACTGCACCTTATGCCTAGGCTTTTTCGTACCTCGGATGACTCTCTGGAACGTCTGTATAAGCGAGATGTTGACCAAGCAAAATCGTTGCTCGCAGCCTCAGGTTACACAGGCGAAACTATCGAATGCTACTACCCTATTGATGTTTCGCTTCCGTGGATTATGTCACCCCAAAAAGTCTATTCTGAGATGATCGGAGCTCTTCTCGATATTGGGCTCAATATTAAACCTATTCCACTGAACTGGTCCGATTATCATGCCCGCGCTACGGAAATAAATACTACTCGCGGCATTCTCCTCGGTGGTTTCTACGGAACCTATCGTGATCCTTACGCTTTTCTTGGGCCGGTTCTTGCACCTCTTCTGGTGGCGCAGTGGATCGATGCTATGGGATTAAACCCCGTATCGCACGATACCCCCGAGGCGAAGGCACATCCCGCCGATTCTCCGATTCCATCACCGTCAGCAAGCGCTGCCCCGAAGGACAGTTCCGAAGCCGAGACATCACCTACCCCGTCTCCCAGCATTACTCCTGCAAAGGTAGAACCTGCGCCTACGCTGGAACAGATTATGAGTAAGATCCGCGAAGCCGATAGCGCCACTTCTTTAGACGAACAGCGTGAAAAATATCGTTCCATCAACCAGGATTTAGCGGCATTTATGCCTGCGGTCCCACTTTTGAACGTTACGTCTAACATAGGTATTAATCGACGTGTTATTGGCTACGAAACCGAACAAAGCGCTATCGAGCTCTTTGCTAAAGTGCGAATTTCCTAAAGTTTCTGTTGTGGAATTTAATGTATTTTGCAGATTTTCCCTACTCTTTTGTGAACTACATTACTGATTCTGGGTTTTTCTCGGCGGAATGTGTACCTGCAGACCCTCAGGGAGTACGCTAGAGTCATATAACTGTCATATGACCGTGCCCAAAGCTGGGCACCAAACCCCTGGGAGTATCAGTGGTAGCACGTACTGAACAGACCGATGTCGTCCTTGTGGGCGGCGGTATTATGAGCGCAACGCTTGGTGTCTTTTTGAAGGAATTGGAACCCACCTGGAATATTACTCTTCTGGAACGCCTTGATAAGCCCGCACAGGAGTCCTCGAACCCGTGGAATAACGCTGGCACCGGTCACTCTGCACTGTGCGAGTTGAATTACGCCCCCGCTGGTCCCGACGGAAAAGTAAGTGCCGATAAAGCCTTAGGTATCAATGAGCAGTTCCAGATTTCGCGTCAGCTCTGGGCTTCCCTCGTGAATGAAGGTATTCTGTCCAATAACGATTTCATTCACCCTGTGCCCCATATGTCCCTTGTATTCGGCGAGGATCATTCCAAATATCTTGCGGCACGTTACGATTCTTTCCGTCAGCAGAAGCTCTTCGAGCGAATGCAGTTTTCCACGGAACGCGACCAGATTGCTCAATGGGCGCCTTTGGCAATCAAGGGACGCTCCGAAGGAGAATCGGTTGCAGCTACTTGGGCTCCAGAAGGTACAGACGTTGATTTTGGTGCGCTTACCACTGGCATGATCGATTATTTACAATCTCAGGGAGTCGAAGTACGCTACGGCTACGAGGTGAAAGATCTTGACCGTGAATCTGATGGTACGTGGACCGTCTCTGCCATTAACCGCATTAATACCGAAGAGCCCCTGAAAATCCACGCTAAATTTGTTTTTCTCGGCGCTGGAGGCGGTGCTTTGCATCTTCTCCAAAAGTCTGGGATTGAGGAAGGTAAGGGATACGGCGGCTTCCCGGTTTCGGGTCTGTTCCTGCGCAATACCAATGAAATTACCGCCGCTAAGCATAATGCAAAGGTGTATGGTCAGGCATCCGTAGGCGCTCCTCCGATGTCTGTTCCGCACCTGGATACTCGATATGTTGATGGTAAGCGTTCTCTGCTTTTCGGGCCTTATGCTGGGTTCAAGACCAATTTCCTGAAGCAAGGGTCTCTCCTTGACCTGCCCCTCTCACTTCGTCTGCACAATATCTATCCCATGACTCGTGCGGGTCTCGATAACCTGTCGCTCGTCAAATATCTGCTCACCGAGTTGGTTAAGGATAAGAATGCGCGTCTGGAGTCCCTGCACCGCTACTACCCTGAGGCTAACGGCGACGAGTGGGAACTCATTGAAGCGGGTCAGCGTGTGCAAATTATGAAGAAGGATGCGAAGAAAGGCGGAATTCTGCAATTTGGCACCGAGGTTGTTTCTTCGGCCGATGGTTCTATCGCGGCTCTCCTTGGCGCATCACCGGGGGCTTCAACCGCAGCACCCATTATGCTGAACCTACTCAAGAGGTGCTTTCCCTCTCAGTTCGCGGGTTGGGAGTCGCGTATCCGTGCTCTGGTTCCGGGATATGGGGTTAAACTCAACGATAATCCGGATCTCGCTGACGAAATTATGGCTCACACTGCACATACATTAGATATCGCCAACTAAGATACACTTGAGGTGCTGACTCGAAAACCTTCATCCTGTTCCCTGCCATACACAGGTTTTTGGATGGAGGTTTTCGCTGTTAAGTAATAGTAAAACTCTTCAGTGGAGAGAACTCATACGTGCCGCGCTCTATCGTTCCTCCTCATGAGAAAAACTATTTCCTGTATTATTGCCACAAGTATTTGGTACTTCTAAGCGCCGCAAGCAAACACCAAGACAAGGAACGCTCCTATGGCACGACGCCGCAAAAAATCACTTCCTCATTCAGAATATGTAAAAATACGCGAATTTCCTCAGGGCAGTATCGCCTATATTTTTCGACGCGCGGGTTTTTCCTTTGGAGCGCACGGGGGAACAGATCTAGCCGCAGCGCTCACCTATTTCACTGTGCTCTCTGCTTTTCCTGCTCTGCTCGCGATCCTGTCACTCCTAGGAATTTTTGGGCAGGGAGAAGATAGCGCCAAGGTAATCTTAGGGTTCCTCCAAGAGCGTGCACCTCAGCAAATGTACTCGATTCTGGAAGGACCTATTCATCAGCTAACCAATGGACAAGGCGCCGGGTTTGCATTAATCATTGGTATTCTCAGTGCGCTCTGGTCTGCCTCCGGATATGTAGGGTCTTTCGGGCGTGCGCTCAATAACGTATACGGAGTACGCGAAGGACGACCCGGGTGGTTCCTCAAACCCTATAACGTACTCATCACTACCGGGGTTATAGTGCTTGTGGTTCTCATGATGCTGATGTTCCTCTTGGGAGCATCAGTTCTCGATTGGGTTGCGCCCTATATGCCTGGAGTAGATATAGAACTCATCAAGGTCCTGTGGCTCAATGGACGTTGGGTTTTAATTCTCATTCTTGCGGTATTTCTCATTGCGATGCTCTACACTGCAACACCCAATGTGCGGCGTCTTAAAATTCGGTGGACCTCGCCAGGAGCCGTTATCGCCTTGTTTGGCATGGGGTTAGGCGGACTAGGCTTTACCATCTACACCAATAATTTCAGCAAATATAACGCTACCTACGGACTTATCGGTGGTGTCATCGTCATGCTGGTGTTCCTCTGGATCATGAACAATATGCTGGTCTTTGGCGCTCATGTCGATGCTGAATTTGAACGGATGCGCCAAATTGTAGCGGGTGAGGATATCGACGGAAAACTGCGTGTGGAACCCCGCGACACCCGAGCCATTACCAAGTACCAGGAAAAGTTAGAGGCCCTAAGCTCAAGTGCCCAAGAGATCCAAGACCTTGCAAGCGGTCAGCAGACGCTGCCCAAACCGCCCGAGCCCTCAATCCTCGAACGGGTGCAGACTGCTGTTTCTACCAACACTGAGATGCTTCGACAGGCTGTTTCCGATACCCGTGTAGGGGCGACGGAGGCACAATCCTCTGAGGATTCTGGGGACGTGAAGGAGAAGGCTTCGGAGTCCTCTCAAAAACATACCCGCGATTCCACTCCACACAGCGATAATCCTCAAAACGGCAGCTCCAAACGTCAAGACTCTTCGCGAGACACGCTTTTTTAAGTGCAGCATGAGCGGCACATGCACTACCGGATAGACCCGTGGTAGTTGGCGGAAATATACCGCACCCACCACGATTGTGATCGTCATGAACGTAATTTTCGCTCCCACACGTCATATATATTTTCGTCTACACAATCAGCGCGCGCAGGTGCAAAAATATACATATGTGTGAGACTCCCATACCGCCTTTTGAATACACCCGCTACACACCTGCAGACGCGGAAAAAGGTAGAACTCCCGTTCTGTTTCTACACGGCTTTGCAACCCGTAGCGACCAGCTCTGGGGCGGTACCGGTTGGATCCGCCAGTACATTCGGGCGGGTATACCCGTGCTGACCGTCGATTTACCTTTTCATGGGCAAAAATACCTCAAAGACTCCAACTTTACGGTACATGCCAAACTCCCGGTGGGAACAATCGAAGAACACGGTACTTTTCCGGTCGTCCAGACCACAGTGTCAGAAAATGGTTCACCGCAGAACGGCATGGCTCTTTTCGCTGATACGCTTTCTGCTCTCCTTGACGAACTTGCTATCCAGCAAGTACATGGTGTGGGTTTTTCCTTCGGATCTAGGGTAGGGTGGGAGCTCGCTCTGAGGCACCCATCTCGCGTTGCATCGCTTATTCTGGGCGGTATGCCCCTGCACAATCACCTCGAAGCCCTGCGCTCTATGCTTTCTGCCTCGTGTGCTGATAATGCCATTACCCAAGATCCTGCGACAGAAGAAGCCTTTACCAGCATTATTGAATCCTCACCTTTGCGCACTGATGCTCTTCTTGATTTTGTGCATATACCCTTCGGCGAGTTCTTCTCACTGCCGTCTGCACTTGCAGACTCTACGCGCATTCCCGTTATTCACGCTGCTAACCCGCCTTTCCCGTACCCTCGTGTTCCTCTGCTGATCGCAATCGGTTCCGAAGACTCCATCGCTGCCGACGGGCGTAGGCTATATCCCCTGCTCCAGAGGGTACATCCGTATCTAAAATTTCTTGATATTCCGGGGCGGGATCATGTGAGTGCCTTAACCTCAGGCGTTTTTAGGCGCAACGCTTTAGCCTTTGCGCGCGATTCTCAGGGAAGTAACCGGCAAGCAGTATAAACTTTCTGCGCACCAACACGCTTAGCTTATAGCTATTCATATGTACAGACCCTAGTGATAGCCCTAGAATGGAAAGACGTATCAAGAAATCTTGATGCGTCAGAACATGTGGTCATACATGCTCTATGCGACGGGTAAAGCCGCACGAGGTCCCGAAAACTTCTTCAACGATCCCGAAGGGAATAAACCAAAGTATGCACAAGGTTAAAGCTGTTGTAGCGCTCGCTAAGAACGAGCCCGTTACCGTAACGACTATTCACGTACCCGATCCCGGTCCGGGCGAGGCTCTCGTGAAGGTTCTTACCTGCGGTGTTTGCCAGACAGATCACCACTATGTTGCAGGCGGTGTGGGCGATGATTTCCCCTACCTGTTGGGGCACGAATCAGCAGCCGTAGTGGAGGCAGTTGGCGATGACGTGACCGATATTGTCCCCGGAGATCTTGTGATCCTCAACTGGCGTGCGGTCTGCGGTGAATGCCGTGCATGTCGTAAGGGCGAGTCACAGTATTGCTTTGCTACCCATAACGCTACCCAGAAAATGACTCTAGAGGATGGCACCGAGCTCACTCCTGCTTTAGGCATTGGCTCTTTTGCCGAGAAAACCCTTGTCGCAGCGGGTCAGTGCACGAAGATTACCGCCGATATTTCTCCCGAGCAGTACGCCGCTATTGGACTGCTCGGGTGCGGTGTGACCGCAGGTCTGGGTGCCGTTCTCAATACGGGTGCGCTCAAACGCGGAGAATCCGTGGCCGTTATTGGATGTGGCGGTGTGGGCACCGCAGCAATCGCTGGCGCGCAGCTGGGCGGAGCAACTACCATTATCGCCGTTGATATTGATGACGATAAGCTCGAACGCGCACGTCAGCAGGGTGCAACACACACCGTAAACTCAGCCAAGGTAGACCCGGTCGAGGCTATTCGGGAGCTGACCGGCGGGTTTGGTGCGGATCTGGTAATAGATGCAGTAGGTATCGCCCCCACCTTCAAACAGGCTTTCGAGGCACGCGATCTTGCCGGGCGAGTGGTACTTGTGGGAGTTCCTGAGCCTGGCACCACCTGGGATATTCCCCTGGATGAGGTTTTCGGGCGCGGCGGCTCTATTAAGAGCGCCTGGTATGGTGATACGCTGCCTTCGCGCGACTTCCCCGAGTTCGTGGATCAGTACCTGCTCGGTCGCCTCGATCTAGACGGCTTTGTCTCCGAGCGTATTAAGCTGGAAGACGTCAATGATGCCTTTGAAACCATGAAAACCGGTCGAGTGCTGCGTTCCGTGGTGGAACTTTAAAACCGGGAAAGGAACTCTCATATGACTGAAATTATTGAACGGGTTGTTACTCACGGAACGTTCTCGCTCGACGGCGGCACCTGGGAAGTCGATAATAACGTGTGGATTATTGGTGATGACCAGCGTGTGACAGTCATTGACCCCGCGCATGACGTCGATAAAATCGCAAAAAAGGTTGCCGGTCGCACGGTCGAGAGGATTCTACTTACCCACGCTCACGATGATCATATTCGCTCTGCGCAAGAAGCCTCCGAGCGTTTTAAAGCATCTGTCTACCTAAACCCTGAGGATCGGGTGCTCTGGGAAATGGTGTACCCATCTTGGGACTTCGACGAGCCCCTGCATGACGGGCAGAAAATCAGTGCTGGTAATACCGAGCTACATGTGATCGCTACCCCCGGACACTCTCCCGGGTCGGTCTGTTTCTACGCGCCCGAACTCAGCTGGGAGAACAGCGAAGGCGTACTCTTTTCGGGCGATACTCTCTTCAAGGGCGGTCCCGGAGCGACTGGGCGTTCCTACAGCGACTTCGACACTATTATCGACTCCATCGAGTCGAAGCTGCTCACCCTGCCCGAATCCACTGCGGTTCTCACGGGTCACGGAGACTCCACAGGCATCGGTGTAGAGGCACCCGATCTAGACGCTTGGAAGAAACGCGGGCACTAAGAACCTCACGACTCTTTTGCTCATATATGAGGTGGTACAGGTCTTCCTCTCGAAGACCTGTACCACCTCATTATTATTCATATGGGTAAGTCCTACTTGCTGATCAGCCGTCTAATGGCGCCAGTTGTTCCTCGTAGCGGCGGCGCCAGAGATACCCGTAAAGATGCCCCATGCAGAAGTACAGGCAAGCGGCAACGATCGGAACGATAAAGGCGTTACGGTAGTAGGGTCCACTTCCCAGGTACCCTCCCCAGGTAGCACCAAAGGTAAGCCCTAGTGCCATAGCACCACTAATATAGAAGCTCATCTGGGTGTCGGGAGTGCGTACCAGCACATGCGCCAAAGCTAATTTATGGCCCCCAACAACAATTCCTAACGCCACGCCGTAGATTGCTAGGCCTACCATCATCATTGATATTCGATCGACAGTAGGCAGTAAAAGGGCAGACAGTGTGAGCACAACGCCGCTCGAAAGCCAACCGTGCCAAGGAACAATTTTATCTGCGCCTAAAAGCACCGGAAGCATAGTGATAACAGCTGTCCCCAAGCATATTGTAATCATCAAGGGGTAGAGCGATAATGCATTGTGATTGAGAGCGAATCCCAGCAGAGCTGAACCGACAGATCCGATGCATCCGCTGATAACCATGAGTCCCAAGATCAGAACCATACTTATAGAATCTGAGGGTGTCTCCTGTACATGCAGTTGTGCGGTTCCATCTGCTCGCGCCACATCTGAATCTGAGGGGAGCGACTTTGGAGTTCTAGGAAGTACGTTGGGGATAAGAACGACAACAAATATTAACAAACCAGCCAATAAAATAGCCGCCCAGAACCCAGCGTTAATACCCATAAGGCTGTTCAGAAGCACCAAGACAAATGCAGCCAGAGGATACAGCGCCAGCTTTTCGACATTCGTCCATGCAACCATGGCAAAAAGCCACTCAGGATCAGAAGTTTTTGTGGGATTATACCGAGCTTCATGCACAATCACAGGCCATGGCGGAAGGGTGTAGCCTGCCAGCATACATGCCGCCGCATACTCAAAAGTCGTGACTGAGGCTGCGGCCTCCGTAGCCAGCATATTTGACAGATGCATGAGGTACAGTACCGCAGGAATATGCAGAACCGCACTGCCTCCTAATACGAGTCTAAGCCCGCAGTAACGCTCCAAAATCGGGGTTGTCGATATCTTGAGGGTATAGGCAAAGGCAAGAGCCCCTACAGCGTAGCCGCCATCATGCACTGTATGCAGATTTCGCGCAATTACCAGAAAAAGGGTCATACCGATCAGAGCAACAGGCATATGCATCATAACGTCAAATGCGCTGTAAAGAAATCCTTCTTCACGCCGTGTGCGGATAAGGTATCCTAAGCGAAGCCTCAACATTCCCAAGAAGCTGCGACCGTGTGCACGGGTCGCTTCTCGCAGATCGTATTCTTCATAGGGAACCACGGTGTTTGTCTGAAGCCCAGAGCTCCAGCGGGGTACCCCGGTCCCTAAAGAGCTATGCCGCTGTTGCGAGGGCTTGTTAGTAATGCGCGTACCAGACGCACCAGAACCTAACGGTGTAGGTGAGGTTCTCTCACCGCCGTCTCTTCCGGATGTGGTGGGGCGCATCCTGTTCTCCTTGGGGGTGTTTGAGGCCGGTCTTCTCAACCGTCTAAGTGATATCTCTTTGGATAGTTTACCCCCGCATTCGTCCAAACCTAAACGTTAACTCGAAGAGTCGAGCCATTTTGTCGCTTTTCTATACTGACTTGGGCAGAAATACGCTCTTTCATATCTTCAACGTGTGATATAAGTCCAATAACACGACCGTTCTCTCGAATATTCTCCAGCGTTTCCATTACAAGCTCCAGAGTCTGCGCATCGAGAGTTCCAAAACCTTCATCAATGAAAAGTGTTTCAATCTCTATACCGCCGTTACATGCTTGAACAACTTCGGCAAGACCCAAGGCTAATGAAAGCGATGCGAGGAAAGACTCGCCGCCGGAAAGAGAATTCACCTCACGCTGGTCGTTATTCCAGTTATCCTCAACGCTAATACTCAGACCACCGCCAATACGCGCTCGTTTCTCTCGCTTGTCGCTGAGTACCAAACGGTAACGATTATCGCTCATACGCTGCAGATGCTCAGAAGCCACTTGCAAGACTTGCTCAAATTCACCGCCGAGCACATAGCTCACAAGATCTATCTGATGGTTTTTATCAGGATTGTCACCCCGAGCGATGCGCGCCAGTCCAGCGTAAAGATTGGCCTGCTCCACGGCGTGGGCTGATTCCCCTTGCCGTTCTTGGTAGTCCTGAAATAGAGCTTCTAAAGTTTCAATACCATTTGTACGAATACCCTCGCGTGTCATCAAAGTTTCATACTGTTGCTCAACATTATCGCGTTCTTGACGTATGCGGGTAAGTTCTTCCTGGGAAGGAGCCTTCTGTCCATGCTCAATAAGCGTGGCAACGGTACGCATGGATGGTCGGTCAAGAGAGGCTTGAAGAGTGGCATGTTCTTCTCGATAAGCCGAAATAGCCTGCTCAAGATGCTGTTGCTGTACCTCCGTGAGAACCGCCTGCTGAACCGCCTCGAAAGTCTCGAAAACCGACCGTTCCAGACTTTGCTGTGCCTGATGGGCGCTCTCTGCGGCGCTAATTGTGGCATCGTCAAGACGACGGCTTGCATCAACGGCACGATGCGCCTGCTCCACGTAGCTTTCAAGCTTGCATACCCGGTCGGCAAAACTTATGGTAGCCGCCACCTGACAAAGTTTTTTCTCAAGCTTTGTCAGGGTTTGCTGCTCACTCGCCTGCTGAGTCTGCAGTTGGGTTAAAGATGTACGTGCACGGGTCTGCTCTTCCAAAATTTTCTGAAGTTCAAGCGTCTCTTTTTCCTGTTGATGCTGCGCTTCACGCTTGTTCTCTAGGCTTTCTTGAGTTTGGTTATAGACGTTTTGTGCCTCTGCAACTTGACGCTGCGCTTCTTGAGAATCAGGCATGTGAGACTCGTTAAGTTGGTCCAAAACGGTCTGGGTTTGCGCCACGGAAGTAGCTGCTGCCGATGCTTTCTGCTGCTCCCGGTGGGCACGCTTCTCGGCGGCATCAATCTCAGATTGTTCCACTAAGGTAATGCCGTTGACACTAGGCTGGGCCGGTTGCGGATGCTCCCGAGAGCCGCACACCATGCAGGGCTGCCCCTCGTCCAACTCCTCTGCAAGAGTGAAAGCAACCTGTTCTAAGCGCCGTTTTTGAAGCCTCGTGTACTCTTCTGAAGCGGTGATAGATACTCGCTGAATTAGCTCATACGCCTGCACGGCCTGGTCGTGAGCAGTTTGCGCCTGCTCTAATTTTTCTGCATGGGCAGCGACTTCTTGCTGGGTCTTTTTCGCAGTTTCTAGGGCAAGTTGGGCCCGAGCGTAGTTCTGTTCAACATCGTGCAGGGAGCTTAGCCGCTTGCTAATATCACTGAGTTTTTGCTGGCTCTGGAGCTCGCGTTTCGCAATTCCTTCCACCGTCCGTTGCGCTTTCTCGGAGTCCCGCTTGAGCGCTGTAAGGGCTGCTTTTGCCTCTTCTAAAGCTTGTTCATCGTACTGGTATACCCGAAGCTGCGCCATCACGCTTGGAGCTTGATTGAGAACCCGTTGAAGATCCTGCGCCGTGTCTATCCGGTACAGTGAAGCCTCAAGGTGCTCGGTACAGTCCCCTAGGGCTTCTAGAGCTTGTGAGGCGCTGCTCCGAGCCATGTTCAGCGTATCCTGTGCGTGCTCGGCGGCGTGCATCCGGCGTTCCTCATCACGACGAGAACGTTCCAGTTCAGCCTCCACAGGGGCTGCTGCCCGAGAGTTACTGAGCGTTCGGCACTGTTTCTTATGTTCCTCTTCCTGGGATTCGTGTCGCACCCATGCCGACTGCAGTTTCTTATATTCCGCCCAATCCTGTATTCGCTGGGCTATGTCCTGCTGTTGCGCGGCAAGTTTTTCACGTTTATCTTTGAGGTCGGTCAGGGCGTGCTCATCCTGCTGTTCTTGCCGGCGTACAGCGTGAAGATGCTCCGTGAACCACCCCTCGAAATCATGCCGTGCAGTCTCAAGATCGGTCGCTAGGTCAAGTTTGGTATATGCTTCAGAAACTTCACGCTCCTGCGCATCAACGATATTTTTGTTGTCGTCAAGGTCTGTGCCGCTACGCGAAAGTCGTTCACATAGTTTTGTGTACGTCGTGACGGTCTGCTCAAGAGTCCTGTCTAAAGCATGTTTAATATCCTGTACAGCACGCTCACTAATCTGTTCTTCCTCTCGAAGCCTATTCATTACCTGTTCATAGGTATCAACCGGAAAAAGCTGTTTAAGCAACGGAATTCGGTCTTTACTGCGAGCTTTAAGAAAATCGGCGAATTGCCCCTGCGGTAAGAGCATAACTTTCAAAAACTGTTCTCGGTTGAGTCCTATAAGTTTTGTCAGGTAGTCCGCCGAGTCTGCCATGCCCTCCGCGGCTTTACGCCAGGATTGTTCATCCTGCGGGTCTCTGCCCGGGATAAGTTCAGAAACTAATGCCTGCGGATTTTCGAGGGTGGGTGTTCCTTTATTTTTCCCGCGTGTGATGAGCCGACGATACGCTGGGGTTCGGTCGATCCTCAGACGACGATTCTGTATGCTCAACTCCAGAAAAATATGGGGTTTTATTTCTCCAGGGGGCACATGGGTAGAGTACAAAGAGCCTATATCACGCTCGGAAGAGGGCATTCCATACAGCGCATAACAGATAGCGTCGAGTACGGTCGTTTTTCCCGACCCGGTGGGACCATTAAGAAGAAAAATACCGGCTTCGTTGAGGGCATCAAAGTCTATGACCTCTCGCTTGGGGTAGGCCATGAATGCTTCAAATTCTAGGCGATGAAAAATCATGCTGACCTCCCGCTGCTGATAACCTCATCAACAATATGTTCAAGGGCTCGGGTTTCTGCCGCCTCCAGCGGATGCGCCCGCACAGTAGCGTAGAATTCCTCGCACACATGCGCCGGGTTAGTGGTTTCGGTGATGCGCGGGCGGGCGTTCGCGCGCGGTTGTTGATGCAGAGGCTCAAAAACGAATGAGGCAATATTCTCATATCGTTTACGGAGCTCGTCAAGAGTACCTACCGGCTGCTTATCATCGCGCAGGATAATACGGCAAAAATACTCGGTTTCGTAGGGCGAGAATTCGTCGCTTTCCATCAGTTCATCGAAAGTTCCCGTCAGGGTCTTGAGGGGCAGCCGAGTGCGCCATTCATGGGATTCAATCTGTGCCTTCACGCACCCTTCGCGTGCTGTGAGGTTCAGTAAGTAGGCTCCGTTCTTATTAGCTTCTTCGCTAAAGGAAAAGGGTAACGGTGAGCCGCTGTATCGTGCACGATCCGTCACCGGATAGCGGCGATGAATATGTCCCAAGGCCGTGTAATCGAAGCCGTTGAAGAGCATGGCTGGCACCCAGTCCACACCGCCTACGCTGATATTTCGTTCCGAAGAAGAACGCACAGATTCATTGAAGTCACCGTGCTCGCTCACGGTGGCATGGGCCATGACAATGGTGAAATCTGCGGGGTTCTCCCCTGCGTTCCGTTTCTCATTGTCTTCTCGAATTCGTGTGCAGACCTCTCCCAGCACGGCTGCATGGGTGGGCTCAACATCAAGCTGACGCCCATAATAACGTGGGTTTAGGTAAGGTATGGCGTAAATACGCACTCGTATATCGTCTCGGGTAAGTTCTACCGGTTCAAATGTTTCCTTCAAAGTCGTCACAGGGTATATACCCTGCCGCGCTAAAGTACCTGCCCCATACCCTAACCTACGAGCGGAATCATGATTTCCCGCGCTCAGAACTACCTGAATTTCCGCGAGCGCCAGACGGTCTAAAGTCTTGCCAAGAAGCTCGGTGGTTTCGGCGCTGGGGTGGGCGCTATCGTACACGTCTCCGCTAATAAGGAGCACATCAATCTTTTCGGCAGTCGCATAGTCGATAAGTTCATCGATGAACCGTTGATGCCATTCGTGCAGGCTGTGCCGGTGGAAGGTACGCCCTAAATGCCAGTCGGAGGTGTGCAGAATCTTCATAGTTTTTAGTATTACATTGGGTGCTGGAACATGCACCCTGATTTCATCATGTACGTAACTTACGCCCGTACTTTGGCGTTATGGGGGTATGGGATAATGTGCGTTATGGGTGATTTTACTCGGGTGCCTCATATTTCTTCTCCAATGTATGTCGAACGCCTTCGGTCTGCCCTGATTGCGGGTACACTAGGCGATGCGCTCGGGTATCCTTTAGAGCTTCTGAGCGCCACCGAGATCGCGGAACGCCCGCAGAACATCGTAACGGAAAATACCCCGCTGATCTTTAGCGATGACACCCAGCTGACCTGCTATACCGTTGATGCCCTGACCGAGGTTTTGGAGTGGAACAATCAAGGAGCAGCTGCCGATGAAGCGGCATGTCTGTGGCTCGCCTATCTGCGCTGGTACCGAGGTATGGGTTTCGTGTTACCCGAGAACGCTCCTTATGCTCTGCCTCGTACCATCGATCATGGTACGTATATGACCCGGAAGGAAGGTCCAGGGAAAGCAACTCTGCGTGCTTTAGCAAGCGGAGAGATGCAGACCGCTACGCAGAACATTAATCCTGAGGGGCTAGGTTCTGGTGCTCTTGTACGGTCGGTTGCCTTCGGGTTTTTACCGGTGGAGCAGGAACGTACAGTTGTATCGTTGGCGGTACGTGGTGCGGCGCTCACACATGGGCATCCGGAGGCGCTAGTTTCTGCAGCAGCATATGCTCTGCTGGTTCGTGATGTTCTGGGTCGGGTAACTTCCGACCAACCTTCACGATCTTCAGACATACTCGCCGCATCAGTAAAGACAATTATCGAGTGGTGCGGCACGGTAAATGCGGATGGTGTGTTTCCCGGTGACGGTTCGCAGACCCGCTATGTTCTAGAGCAGGCGCTTCGTCTCGGGAGCGGAGAACATCCTGTAGAGCCTTCTGCGGAGACAGTAGCACAAGAGTTCGGTACCGATTGGATGGCTACGACGGTGTTGGGGATCGCCGTGTGGGTTGCGCTCTACGCGGAATCGCGCGCCCGCGCCTCCTCCGGTCTAGCCCGTCATATTTTGCTCGATGCTTACACGCAGGCCATATCGGTAGATTCCGATTCGGATTCCATCGGGTCTGTGATGGGTTCTCTCGTGGCGCTTTGTTTTCAGCTTGGCAACTTGGTGGAGCCGCAGATAAAACGTGTTCGGGGTCTTGATGAAGTGCAGGCCGTTGCTGAGCGGTTTCTTGCTCAACTTGGACTATAGACTATATTTCACGCAAACAATCGGCGCGAAGCAGCTAACCGCAGGACCATTCAAAAAGGACTTTCGAGAAGTCTCGGTTCTTCAGCTGTTCCGGAGTTATCAGCCAGTTTGCAGTGCCCTGATCTCCCCAAACAGTAACAAATTTTTCGGCATCCTCAGAGAACATGGTGAGCAGGTTGATTGTGTAGTTATCGAGCCCATCATGCTCTTGACGCGGGTCCTGCTGGGTAAACTCTGGGTGTCCGCCAAGTTTGTGGTAACTTCCCTGATCTATGTCACGGTAGAACATCACACTCGGGCGTTCCTCATCTGCGGGCGCGTATGCATCAATACCCGCGAAATCGCCGATAGGCTGCTGGGGTATAGTTCATTCCACAACTCTACAAACCGGCTCTGGTAGACCCACCAATTCTGTGGGGTTATTCCTTCTGAGGCTTCTTCAAAGCTAAGTCCGATTTCCCATCCCTGATCCACGTGTACTGGCCAGGCCATAAATTCCATCTCGGTTTGTTTCTCTTGATCTGGCATAACAAGAGCGTGGGCGCACGGGTTTGTGTCCTTATGATGGGGATAATAGATCACGCGAGCATTGACCTGCGACACCGGGTTCTTCAGGTCGATGCCCAGTCCCAGCTCATCATACGGATCCAGCCAGAACTGAAGTATACCGATCTTGGGGTAAAGCTCATTTTGGGGTAACTCAGCACAGTTAATCTGTGCGACCATACCCAGCAGCTTACCATCCTGGTTAGTGGGGGCCTGAGCCCCGGCGGGCAGGTACGGCACTCCCCCAAATTTAGAGGCGGTCACCGGCACAGTTCCCTGAACTGCGCGAGGAATGATACGCACAGTAGGTTTACGATCCTGCTGGCTCAGCAGATAATTAAGGTGCTTGACCCGCTCAAAAATAGTGCTCATGGTGTATTTTCTTTAGCAGCTATCCCACGAATAAAAGACCTTAGAGAAATCTAAATTCTTCAGTTGCTCTGGGGTAATCAGCCAGTTTGCCACTCCAGCATCGCCCCACATGATGGTTATGGTGTCACCTTCATACGCAGAGACAAGAGTGAGCAGATTAATCGTGTAGTCTTTCCATTCTTCCCTGTCATCCCGGGGGTCCCAGTCGATATACTCGGGAACACCGCCCAGCTGGTGGTGATCAAGATCTTCATAAAAGGTGCTCGCAAGGCCATCGCCTTCAAGCCCTGCAAGCTCATCAAGATCCCAAGGACTTTCAATCTGCTCCTGCGGGTAACGTTCATTCCACAACCGCGTAAATAACTGCCCGGTACTGTATTGTTTGAGTTTTAGCCCGGGCTCTAGATTTTCAGGCTCAAAGCTCAGGGCGTATTCTCCGCCCAAAAGAGGCCATATAAAGCCATTATCCTCGGTAATGACTAGTTTATGAGCCTTCCTGTTCGCTTTTCCCAGCTTGGGATAGTAGATCACGCGATCATATCGTGATGAGGTGTAATCTTCCGTATCGGTCTCGATCGGGCTAATCCAGAACTGCAGCAGCCCCTCCGTCGGGTAAATACTATTCGGGGGCAGATCGACGCAGTTAATCTGCGCAATCATATGCAAGGGTTCACCGTTAACGTCTACGGGACCGTCCTGGCCCTTGGGCAGGTACGGCACTCCCCCGATTTTGGAGGCGGTGACCGGCAATGTCTTGTACTTAGCGAATTGTGTATTGATACGCATCGTGGGAACTTGATGTCCCACATTCATCTCAGCCAGTAAAGTGCGAGCCCGTTCTAGTATTTCTGTCTGTTTATCCGTCACGCGTTCTCCTCGTTGGGTTGGGTGCCCAGTATTATATAAAGATGACTCACACCTTAGCATGAAGCATTATCTTTACACCCGGTCGGAGAAGATACACGCCGGAGAATTTTGTGTGTACAGCCAGCTGGTCCTAAGTATTGGACCTTATGACCATTCGAAGAGAACCTTCGAGAAGTCTCGGTTCTTAAGCTGGTGCGAGGTCACCATCCAGTTTGCGGTTCCCATATCGCCCCACATAATGCCCTCATGGCTCCCTGACTCCACCCGTGATATAAGCGTCAGCAGATTCACGGTGTACTGAGTAAGAGCCGCATCACCATCACGCGGATCGCGTTGCTCGAAGAGGGGATAACCACCAATTTTGTGATGGGTATAGCTTTCGGGAGTGCCCGTCATATCGCGTAAGGTCTTGATGGTGTCAGCACCGCCGTCGAACTTTCGAAGGTCCCAAATGCTTGTTATAAGCTGTTCGGGGTACATATCGTTCCAGATTCGAGTAAATTCCGAATGTGGGCGTCCGTCAAAAATCCATTCTTCATTACTCTGGGATTTGGGGATAAGACCATACCCATGATGTCCGCTGACCGGCCAATATAAGTCATCATAAGGGTTATTAACTATAAGTTCCGTTACGGCGGTACCGATCCCGGAGTCTGGCGCATCCAGAGTCGGATAATAGACAACTCGAGTTTTTTGTTGGCTGGTGGGATCGTCTAAGTTTAGCCCCCACAAGTCTTCGTGCGGATCAAGCCAGAACTGTAGGATTCCGGTTTCGGGGTAAATGTCGTTTGTGGGAAGCTCAGAACAATTAATCTGGGCAATAAGCCCCAAATTCTGTCCACTGCCGTTGGTCGGCGCCGCGGTACCAACCGGAACGTAGGGAACACCTCCAACCTTAGAAGCGGTCACTGGCAGAGGTTCTGATGTCTGCTGAGTGTCAAAGAAAATAACAGGCGATATCTGCTGTGCATTGATGCGGTCAATAACGTTCAGGGCTTGTTGTTCAAGAGCGGTCTTTTCAAGAATACTCACAGTATCGTCCCCTATCGGTGATGTGGATGTGGGATGCGGTTGTTGGTTGCATTTCCGGAAAAATGCGGGTTCGTTATCTTGTGGTAACCACTACTTCTAGGTAATCACAGATAAACACGCTATGCCATACCTTGCGTTCCGTGTCGTGTACTTGCAGGGTCGACTTTATACGCACGAACATGCCTTAGATTTGCGTTGTTTACCACCGCCTTGTTAGCGGGCCCTCCCAAGCCGCAACAGCGCGGTATTCAAGGCTGCGAGTTACGCTCTTTCACCCTCAAGATAGATTTCAGTAGGGGTGTTTTCTATTCGCATACTGCTTAATTGTATTAAGTGTTATACGTAAGTGCGCCCATCAGAAAGGTCTGATGGGCGCACTCAACACGTTACGACTAGGGGTATTGTTCTAGTCTAGATAGTCACGTAAAACCTGCGAACGCGAGGGGTGACGCAGTTTCGACATGGTCTTTGATTCGATCTGACGAATGCGCTCACGCGTCACGCCATATACCTTGCCAATTTCGTCTAAAGTCTTCGGCTGCCCGTCGGTCATGCCGAATCGCATAGCAACCACGCCCGCTTCACGTTCGGAGAGCGTATCGAGCACCGAGTGCAGCTGCTCTTGGAGAAGAGTGAATGACACCGCGTCAGCCGGAACGACAGCCTCCGAATCCTCAATCAGGTCGCCGAACTCGGAATCGCCGTCCTCACCCAGCGGCGTGTGCAGAGAAATAGGTTCGCGCCCGTACTTCTGCACCTCAATAACCTTTTCGGGAGCCATGTCCAGCTCTTTACCGAGCTCCTCGGGGGTGGGTTCACGCCCCAAATCCTGAAGCATCTGACGCTGCACACGGGCGAGCTTATTAATGACCTCAACCATGTGCACAGGAATACGAATAGTACGCGCCTGGTCCGCCATTGCACGGGTAATCGCCTGGCGAATCCACCAGGTGGCGTAGGTGGAGAATTTAAAGCCCTTCGAGTAGTCGAACTTCTCGACCGCGCGAATCAGACCAAGGTTACCTTCCTGAATAAGGTCAAGGAATAGCATTCCGCGGCCCGTATAGCGTTTAGCGAGTGAGACCACGAGGCGCAGGTTCGCTTCCAGCAGGTGGTTCTTCGCACGCTTACCGTCATGGATCACCCAGCGCAGTTCCTTCTTGAGCTTCGGATCCATGTCGGGGTTGTCGGCGAGTTTGTGCTCCGCATACAGGCCAGCTTCAATGCGCATCGCAAGATCGACTTCCTGCTGCGCGTTCAGGAGCGAGACTTTACCGATCTGCTTCAGGTAGTCTTTCACGGGGTCAGCTGTTGCTCCGGGGGTAACGACGCGTTGGGCAGGTGCATCGTCATCATCGCTGGCGGTCAGCACGAAGCCAGAGCCTTTAGCCGCCACTTCTTCGGCAGCTTTCTTCTCTTCCTTTTTGGCAACGGCTTCTTCATCTTCGTCAGCGTCTTCGTGCTCTTCGCCGTCAACGGTCTCGGGATCTAGCTCGTCGTCAAGGTCAAGATCAAACTCGTCCTCGTCGGTCTTCTTCTTACGTCCACCGGTTTTACGTTTAGTGGTTGTTTTACGCGCGCGCTTAGGTTTCTCTTCAGGCACGGCCTCGGCAGTGGCTTCGACCGAGTCCTCTGCATCAGATTTTGCGTCTTCTTGAGTTTTGGCTGCTGCGCGTTTCTTAGCAGGCGCTTTTTTTGCAGGTTTGGATGTGGCTGCAGTTTTTTTAGTGCGGGTTGTCTTTTTGGGGGTTTCGGCTACAGTCTCTTCAGAGGTTTCACCGGTCGCGGTCTTCTTGCTGGTTGCAGGTGCCACAAGAACCCTTTCTAACTCGTGTTGGGGTGCTTTGTCTGCAAAACACCTAAGACCCTGTCAAGTCTTGCTCCTCACATTATTGGTGAAAGCAGGGTTAGCGGAATAAATATAACCGCTAGATACTGGGGATTATTCCCTGCGTTTTCACCTCATGAAGGCGCGCGCAAAAGCACAGACTTTACGGGGTCATCATCAAGTATGGCAGAATCTTATTTTCTTTCAAATAAGGCTCGCCTAGACAACCCTGTTTTATTCCCTGCAAACACAACGTTCGCTACCCTGCCTTTGGCTCAATCGTCTCTACCTTGGCGTCGGCTGCCTCGTGAGGCAATAGAGTACTGAAGTAAAGGTCGCCACGCCAACACCGCACGGGATCCGTAATCCAGAGCGGAAATACAGATTCTGATAGAGCCTGAAAAATAGGCATATCTTCATCACAGTGAAGCCTGGCGATATCGGCGAGAATACCTGCATAGGTATTTCCTCCACGTAGCCAATTTATCCAGGCTTGAAGAAGCCTCAGTCGACCATACTGTTCACCCGATTGAACCGCATGCACCAACAGATTACAGAGAATTTCGAGAGCGTTAAGACGGCTCCAGGCCGGTTTATAGTCCTTTGTTAGACCGCTCAGAAGTTCCACCATTCGGTCTATCTTCGTTATGTGTTCTTCCGGTCTGGTCTCAGACGAGTCGCATGTGTCGTCTAAAATCTGCTGTTGAAGTATACGATGCGTACGCCGTATCCAGTCGTGCCAGCTCACGCGACCGTGCCCAATACCTCCGATACGAGGGCTTTCGCCCCGAAAAGTTTGATAAAAGGTCTCCGGCAGCGTCGTGCGCCGACGAGTTGTTGGTTTGCCGTAGCATAGAGGTTCCACCGGTTCGTATGATCCTTCACCGCATGCGGCATGCATACAGTCATATCCGTCTAGTACCCCCAATGCTTCCGGCAGGTCTTTAGCCGCTTGGTACAGTATAAATTCTGGGGTTGCCTGGGTATTCATGCTGCACAGCAGATAGCCGGCTATTTCGGGCGATATCAGCGAACGTAAACGATCCCCAAAACTTATGGCGTTATCGTGCTCTTCGGCGTTTTCAGGCGGATAGGTGCGCATTACCCAGCGTACAGCCTCAAGGGCACTTTCCCAGTAGCAGAGTTCAATACTTTTCTGACGGTAGTAGCCGGGATGTTCTACAACAGTATGCCGACCCGTAGCTTGGTTAAGTTCTTCTTCAAAGGTATGCATCCACAACAGACTTGCTTGTTCCCATTCTGTCACCTCATTCGTGGAGGCACTGGTTGCAGTATCCCAGAGGCATTGCGTATATGCAGACAGGGGTTCTGCGGATACTTGGCGTCCCTCATACACCCGATCGAGATAGTACGAGCTATGCATAATGTCTTCAATAGGGCCGCGGTAAGTGAGCGCAAGCTGGTTTCGATCAAGTGACCATCGCGATACGGACCCGCAGTACAGCACATCGTAAAGATCAAGATGAACATTGTTGCAAGCTGCGTAGAGTGTGGGCAGCCACTGGTTGAATGAGATTCCGGCGCGATTATCGATATACAAATCCGTATTGTGTAAGACAGTGCGTGTAGCAGGTGAAAGTTGCCGCTCTCGAGTTGCCGCATTGCCGCTAAAGATCAAAGCAAAGACCCCAGTAATGGGCTCGAACCCGTCAACGGTGGCGGGTACCAGATTCGCTAACGTATCAAAATATTGTTCTAGATCTTGTTGCTCATCAGGAAGATTAACGCGTATACACGGCCCTACAGCATGCTTCGTCACGCTTAAAAGCACCAGCGATTCTTGCGGCCAGTACCCAAACTGATGCAGCACTAGAGCTATCAAGTCTTCTTCGGTATGTAAGCTATAGGTTGTCGTTAGGTTACTCGTTGTTGTCATATCTTTACTATGGCAAGATTGCTCACCTTAAAAGTTCGCAGACCAACTAACCTGTGGATAACCCAGGTGCATTCGCTTCGTTAGGACACATATTTCGCTTCTGTGGATAAGAATTAGCTGTTTTCTATCCAAATATTACGATCCATACCCACACGAGCAGCACAAGGCATACGTGACCCCTAAAAGTTTAGGGATGACCCACCATAGCTTGAATTTTCTATGTTGCGTGCACCCCTGAGTTAAACCATGGAATCTTTTGAGCCTTACTTATTCTTCATGCTCCTCAAGGAATCGCTCAAACATGGCACCGATTTCATCACGTCCAGGAATCTTATGGGCGTCGCGCTGCGAGAGCGGAATAGCGACGTTTGAGGTACGGAAGTTTTCATCGTAATTCGCTTCCATCGTCGAAATCATACGCCCAATCTCTGGGTTCTCCTTGACCTGCTCATTAATTTGCCCATGAACAGCCCTCGCAGCCTCCCTAAGCTCATCACTCGGAAAAGCCAATCGGGTTGCCATACTCACGTGTTCAAGCGCGGTCAGCGTTCCCTGCGGTAAATCAGCATCAGAAACATACTGGGGAATATTAATACCGAATCCCACAGTGTCGAAGCCGTTCTCGGTGAAAAGAACCTCTAAAAGATTCGTCATATTAGCATGCAAATCAGCTTTAGGACGCCATGGCGAAATCCCTTCAATGAGGTCTTTCCGAGAGCCATGCGCCGTCACCGGCATAGGACGTGTATGCGGCACAGGCATTGGAAACGCCGACACCAGCACCACAAGTGAAGGATCCAGCGTCCGCACAATAGACAACAACGCCTGCTGAAAACGCTGCCATTGATAATCAGGTTCTGAACCGGTCAAAAGCAAGAAAGGCTTATCAAGGGTATCTTCGACCGCATAAAGCTTCAGAGCAGGCATAATTGGCTGCTCAAAATGGTCTTTATTGAAGAAAATATGTGGTCTGCGGCTACGGTAATCATGAAGCTGATCCGTATCAAACTCCACAACCTCAATATTCTTAAGTTCCTTGAGAAGAAAATGCCCCAGCTGCCCCGCTGTGGATCCTGCATCCTGTGGGCTTGAGAGAGCAATAACCAGAGTGAGATTTTTCAACCGTGCATCATGAAGAATTTTATTATTCGCCAAATATAAATCTTCAGGGTTTAACATCTTCACTCCTTTCCCTCGCCGGGTTTAGTCTCTGAACTTTTTATTTTAATGTATGTGTCTAACCGCAACAGTACTATTTCCTAGTCTCTCGCGCGAGGCGAACACTCGTAAAAGCGTTAGAAGGGTATTTTCACCGTACTGTTCGTCAAGATTTCCGATACCCGCAGTGTACAGTAGAAACACATTACCCAATATCAATATTCCAACCCATTCGCGGAGGAACTATGTCGACAGCACTTTCTCTTCACACCAACGACCTGCAATCGCTGAATGCTGAGGTACTTGTTCTCGGTGTCTTTTCGGGAGAAGACGGACCTTACCTAGCCTCAAATTCACTTCCTGATGATTCGGCGCAGAGCATCAATAAACTTCTGGAGTCTCTAGGTGCCACAGGTGCTCTCGACCAAATACTTCGCCTCCCCGGCGTAGAAGGGGCATCGTCCGACATCATCGCTCTCATCGGTTTAGGCTCAGACACCACAATTGACCAGGAGCGCCTAGATGCCCTTCGCTTCGCTGCTGGCTCGGCAACCCGTCAGCTTTTAGGAACTGCACATATCGCGCTCGACTTCGGTAGTACCTCACGCGACGAAATTGAAGCTGTAGCTCACGGTGCCGTTCTCGGATCATTCTCCGAAGAAGGAGTACGCAGCAAAACTGCAGATTCTGTTCGAGACGAAGCGGAGTCCATCACCATTGTGGCAAAAGCCGATGCCAGCGAAGCCGAGCCCGCCCTTGTGCGCGCCGTTATTCTGGGCGAAGCTGCCAAGGATGCGCGCCGCCTCGTCAATATGCCCCCTTCACACCTGTACCCGGAATCTTTTGCAAATCTCGCCACAGAGCTTGTCAAAGATTATTCAGATGTCAGCATTGAAGTCTACCCTTATGACCGTTTGCTCAAGGAAGGTTTTGGAGGCATCGCAGGAGTCGGTCAAGGCTCCCCGCGGAAGCCCGCACTCGCCGTTGTTAAGTACACCCCCGAGAGCCCTTCTGCACATGTGGCTCTCGTTGGCAAAGGGATTACTTTTGATACCGGTGGAAACTCCCTAAAACCTGCGGCATCTATGATGACGATGAAATGCGACATGGCAGGTGCAGCATCGGTTCTGCACGCAGTTCTTGCGGCGTCCGAGCTGGAAATTCCGGTTGAGGTCACCGGATACCTTTGCCTCGCTGAGAATATGCCCGGCGGTGCTTCCCTGCGCCCCGAAGACATCATCACTATTCGTGACGGCCGCACGGTTGAAGTTCTCAATACCGATGCCGAAGGCCGCCTAGTCATGGCGGATGGTATTGCTCTTGCATCCGAATCAAACCCTACCGTAATCCTGGATATTGCAACGCTCACGGGTGCAGCCATGGCGGCGCTGGGATTGCGTACCGCCGCACTTATGGGTGATGAGGATATTCGCGACCGTGTACAACAGGCAGGGGCAAAATCCGGTGAGGCATACTGGCAAATACCACTCGAATCATATCTGCGTACCTCTATGAATTCCCCAGTGGCAGATATTAAAAATATGGGTTCGCGCTACGGTTCTATGATGATCGCAGGGCTCTTCCTGCAAGAATTTGTAGGTGAAGGCATTCCCTGGGCACATCTCGATATTGCTGGTCCTGCCTTTAACGAAGAAGGTGCTTATGGGTTCACCCCTAAGGAAGGTACCGGTTTTGGCACCGCGACCCTGGTGAATTTCATCGAATCGTACGCACAGTAAAGGAAACATCCGCCTTATATCGGGGTCCCTAGACTGACGGTCTCAGGGCCCCGATACTGCTCTTCTTCTACGTGCAAAATCTCACATCATAAATTCCAGTATGGTTACGCTCTTCAAAAAATTTGCACAGTTTGTGCGATTATTGCCCCAAATTAGCGTCAGGTGAACTTAAAGGGTCTAAAACAGGGGTATTGTTGTAGTGAGTGTTTTTCTGCTCTCTCATAGATGCGCGCCCTCACGCAAACCGGAAGGTGCGGGTCTGCTGTTTGACAGAAAAGCAATATAGATAAAGAACGCATTGCACCGGGGTTACAGCCCCACAACTATGCAAGGGAGCAATATCGTGGCTCAAGAATTCGACATCCTCATCCTTGGCGGCGGTTCCGCTGGTTACTCTGCCGCTCTGCGCGCGCGCCAGCTGGGTTTTACCGTTGGCCTCGTTGAAAAGGAAAAAGTAGGCGGCACCTGCCTGCACACCGGTTGTATTCCGACGAAGGCATACCTACACGCCGCAGAATTGGCGGAGGACGCTCGTGAAGCCTCTAAAGTAGGCGTAAACGCCACCCTAGAGTCCATCGAAATGGGTAAGGTACGCGATTACAAAGATGGTATTGTTGCGGGTAAATTCAAGGGTCTCTCCGGTCTTTTGAAGATGAAGGGCGTAGAGGTTATCGCTGGTGAAGGCAAGCTGACCGCTCAAGATACCGTGACCGTCAACGGTACGGATTACAAGGGCAAGAATATTATTCTTGCTTCCGGCTCTATCTCTAAGACTTTTGGCCTGCCTATTGAAGGTCGAGTTCTGACCTCCACCGAGGCTCTTGAAATGGACTACCTGCCGAAGAGCGCTATCGTTCTCGGAGGCGGCGTCATTGGCTGTGAGTTTGCCTCCATGTGGAAAGCTATGGGCGTAGACGTCACTATTATCGAGGGTTTGCCCAACCTCGTTCCGAACGAAGATCCCGCCATCATCAAGGTTCTTGAGCGTGCCTTCAAGAAGCGCGGCATCAAGTTCAATACTGGTACTTTCTTTGAGAAGGTTGAGCAGGACGCTAACGGTGCTAAGGTCACCCTGGCTGACGGCAAGG
>ERZ772977.463-NODE-463-length-27276-cov-31.871864_pt1 | contig 27276 bp, 33 predicted proteins | sample MGYA00511131_ERZ772977 | MGnify/ENA primary metagenome ERZ772977 (study PRJEB29015, sample SAMEA2737935) | human oral metagenome | biome: human oral; feature: human-associated habitat; material: dental | place: China | collected 2151 ...
TTGCAAGTGCAAGAATCTCTTCTTTTGATGCGACAGCGCCTTCGATTGCACCACCTTTGATTTCAAGTGCTTCAGCGTTTTTAGCAAAATCGTTCAAGATTTTCGCTGGTGCGATAACATCTTCGTTAGAAAATGCTACTGCAGATGGTCCAACAAATACTGATGCAAGATCTTCAAGACCAGCTTTTTCAGCTGCACGACGTAAGATTGAGTTTTTAATTACTTTGTACTCAACTTCGCTTCCACGAAGCTCACGACGAAGAACAGTATCTTGCTCAACTGTCAAACCACGAGCGTCCACAACAACGATTGATGCAGCAGCTTTCATTTTCTCAGCTACTACGTCAACTAATTCTGCTTTTTTAGCAATAATTGCTTCACTCATTTAGTGTTTCACCTCCGTAATTATTTTGCTTGGGGAATTTTTCCAAAAGAAAAACGCGCCCAAACCTAGACACGAAAGTACAATACGCTTCTTTTTACATGATACGTTTTGTCCTCGGTAGGATCTTTATGAGTCGAGCTCCCCTACTGTCTTAGGCAGTTTTTTCAAACCATTGATAATTATAGCAAAAGAAAAAAAAGATTGCAAGCTTTTTGTGCAATCTTTTTACTTTTTTATGCATTTTTAGGAAAAATCTTGTCAAGCAAGGCTTTACTAGCATCGTCAGCAGGCACCCAGCCATCAGTGAAAACTCGGTCTTTTATCCAAAGACGATTATAGAAAAAGGCCCAAAATAAGTTGTAGGCAGTTCCTACAGGTCTCAAGAAATCATCTGGGATAAGAAGCGTTGCAATCACAGCAAATACAAACAGTGAGCCAAGCATGATCCCAAAGTATTTCCAGTCTTTACGAAAGAGAGGAACGAAAAAGTTAAATAGCAAGGTTGTAATAGAGCACATAGGTGACAAAGTCTTAACATTGCTGCCATCTGGTGCTTGAATAGTAAGCTTATTCATCAAGATCTCCTTAAATATAAAAATATTAACAAAGTATAACAAAATTTTATATGTTTGTCAATTTAAGCAGATCTAGACGGAAATCATAGCGTCACTTCTTCAAAAAAATGTAGCCCTAAGGCTACATTTTAATCTACATAATGTTCTTCTTTTTTATTGAACCAAGCATATGGCAGACCGATTAGAAGGCCACCACCAATCAGGTTTCCTACGAAGGTCACAGCCCAGTGGCGCAGGATATTTCCAATACCAAAATTTGCCACCTCTGATGCAGCTGAGCTAAACTTAACGATAGCAAAAGAAGCAAAGTTGGCTGCCAAGTGTTCGTTGGTTAAGAAGACAAACATATAAATGGCTGAAATAACCAAGAAAAGCTTGGCTGTACTATCTTTCACCAAGACGAAGGAAAGAATCGCAATATTAACAAATACATTGGCGAGTATTCCCTCAAGTAAAATAAGTTCATTTGAACGGGCAAGCTTCATCTGCACAACACCAGCAATGAAACTTTCCTTGCTAAGTCCCGCATAAGCCGCCGAATTAGCAAAGAGCCAGCCGGCAATCAAGGCGCCAATCAGATTGAAAAAAGTACAATACAGCAAAATCATCAAAGCCTTTTTCCAGTCAATCTTCTTCAAGAAAGTACCAGCTGTCAGAAACATCATATTAGAAGTCACCAGCTCGGCATTTAGAAAGACGATATAGGCCAAGCCCCAAGCGAAGATAAAGGGAAAGAGAAAGCGTCCAGTTCCTGGAACAATCTTATTTGTCAGGTCTGCCGCAATAGCTCCTGCTCCTGTACTAAAGGTTAGAAAAGCTCCCGCAAAGATAGAACGGACGGCATACTTACCCTTGTTTGTATCGAACAAGCCTTCTTTCTTGCGACAAGCTGCTTCTATTTTTGGAATAAATGTCGATTCGACCATAATAATTTCTCCTCTAAATTTAACTATGTACAGTATATCACAAACTCTTATTTTTCGAAAGCGTTTTCTGTAAGTTTTTCTAAATTTGAAATTGGAAAACAATATTTTCAAGTTCTTAGTCCACTTGCTAACTGCTGAATATCTTCTGGTCGAGTTCGACAGCAACCGCCAAAAAGCTGAACGCCCTGCTTCTTCCAAAGCTGACTGTAATCAGTTAAACAGAGCTGCTGCTCAGGATTGTCCTGCCAAGTATTCGTCGCCACATTATAGACCTCTCCAGAATTTGGATAGGCCAGCAAGGGTTTATCGCACACCTGTTTTAACTTTTCTAATAAGGGAACAAGCAGATGCGGAGCTGTGCAGTTAAAACCAACAGCCAAAATTTGCGGACTTGATTGAGCTAAGCGCCCAACTTCTTCTATCAATGTTCCGTCCGAAATCGCCGATGCCGTCTGAGCTGTAAAAGATAAATAGGCCTCCGCCTGCGGAAATTCTTCTGCTAACAAGTGAACAAGCGCCTCTGTTTCTGCTCCGTTAGGAATCGTTTCAAGTGCCAATAAATCACAGCCCGCGTCCAGCAAGGCTTGAATGCGCGGACGATGAAAGTCTTTAAATTCCTCCTCACTCAAGTGATAGGATCCTGTATATTCCGATCCATCAGCCAGGTAAGCAGCATATGGTCCGACCGATCCAGCTATCAGAGGATAAAAGCGCTGATTCTGCTCATCTAGCGATAATCTCCCCCAGACATTTTTAACCGCTGCCTGTGCCAAAAGGACTGTCTCTTTGAAGATTTCATGAGCCTTATCTAAACTCAATCCTTCTTCGACAAAAGCTGGAATGCTGGCCTGATAACTGGAAGTGGTGATAATATCACTGCCCGCCCAAACATAGTCTTCATGCAGGTCTTGGATAATCTGAGGATTCTCAAGCAAGTACTTGGCTGACCAAAGCCGACCAGAAACATCATAGCCCTGCCTCTCCAGCTCTGTCCCCAAAGCACCATCTAGAATTATTATTTCTTGCTTTTCAAGTAAATCTTTAAACGCTCCCATTCTTGCTCCTCAAGCTTTTTCTAAAATAACAGCTTAGTCAGTTTTGCTAAAGATAAATAAGTCTGCTTATTTGAAATGATCGTCTACTTCATTAGTAAAACGCAAAAAAGAGATTATTACAATCTCTTTTTTCTTATCTAGTTGATGCCCATGCTTGATCTGTTTCCAGAACATCCTGAGTCGTGTATTGTCCACGGTAAGGATTGTAAACCATATTAGACGCTCCTGTCTGATAGCTAGGTGAGTCAAACTGAGTCAGATTGTATGCTTCAATCAGATAGTTCAATTTTGCATAGTAATGACTATCCGTTGCATATACACCTGTCAAGGCAGCTGTCGCATCTTGATAAGTCGGGGCATTACTCTTCCAAGCTCCCGCAAAATGACTTTGTCTCAAGACGTAGACATAATCCTGAAGTGACTCAGCGTAACTTGAGTAAGAGCGGAATTGATCATTGATCGCATAAGTATTACCCTGACCATCTTCTTCCAAGGTCTCCATCGTCGCTGACTGACCAGCATAAGCTCCTTTAATACCGAACAAATTATAGTGAGGATAGCCTGACAGACCAGACTGGCCAGAACCACTCTCTAAAATAGCTTGTGCAATCATCACAGAAGCATACAGATCATTATCCTGGGCCAACTGGCGAGCTGGCTCACTGATTTGTGAAATGAAATATTCTGTTTGGTTCAATGGTTGCTGAACAGCATCATTTGCACTTGCTGGCTTGATTTGCTTTGACAAAGCAAGACCAAAGACAACGGTTGAAACCATCACTGCCAAACCAGTCAAAAGTTTTTTTCTTTCTTTTGAAATTCTCTTCTTCACGGTCTTTCTCCTAAATACAATATTTATTCTACTATTGTAACATACTAAAAGCAAAATAACATTAGCAATAAATTACAAGTATATGACATTTTTTAGATCTTCCACAAATATAAGTTTCACAAGCCACGATTGTTCCATTCAAGACTTCCTCGTTCAGCTTGCAAATGAACCTTATCACTAAGGTATACAGGCTGAACTGAAAATGAAAATAACCTGACTCCAACCCATACGGAATCAGGCTATAATCTTAAACTCTGAAAGTTCAACTATCACTCCGATAAGATCTAACATCTAGATCTTGCCTAAAATCGCATCCCAGGCTTGATCAAGACCAGTTTTATCAACTGAAGAAAAGATAATAAAATCATCAGTTTTATCAAAGTCCAGCTTTTTCTTAATGGCACTCTCATGCTTGTTCCACTTACCGCGTGGAATTTTATCCGCCTTGGTAGCCACGATGATGACAGGAATTTCATAGTATTTGAGAAACTCGTACATCTGCACATCATCCGCACTAGGGTCATGACGCAGGTCTACCAGGCTTACGACCGCTCGTAGATTGTCCCGACTGGTCAGATATTCCTCAATCATTTTGCCCCATTTAGCGCGCTCCGTTTTCGAAACTTTAGCATAGCCATAGCCAGGAACATCTACAAAACGGAGCTTATCATCGATATTGAAAAAGTTTAGCAATTGCGTTTTACCAGGCTTGCCTGAAGTCCGTGCTAGATTTTTACGATTGAGCAGAGTATTGATAAAACTAGACTTACCGACATTGGAGCGACCCGCCAATGCGATTTCCGGGATATCATCCTGCGGGTAATGCGATTTATTGGCTGCACTCAGTAAAATCTCAGCATTATGTGTATTGATTTCCATAAGCTTCCCCTAGGCAGTTTCCAAGATTGGCTTGTCTGTGCCGTCCACTGCTTCCTTCGTGATCCGAACCAGCTTGACATTTTCCTGACTTGGCACTTCAAACATGACGTCCATCATGGTTTCTTCAATAATTGAACGAAGGCCACGCGCACCTGTCTTGCGTTCGATGGCTTTTCTAGCAATTGCTTGCAGGGCTTCCTCGTCAAATTCAAGTTCAACATCATCATAAGAAAGCAAGGTTTGATATTGCTTCACTAGCGCATTTCTCGGCTCACTTAAAATTCGAACCAAATCATCCACAGTCAGTTGCTCTAGGGCTGCAAAAACTGGCAAACGACCAATCAACTCAGGAATAATCCCAAATTTTTGAATATCGTCAGCGACAATGGCCTGCATATAAGACGCACCTTCGTCAATTGCCTTATTATTTTGACCGAAACCGATAATCTTCTCACCAAGACGTTGCTTAACAATTTCTTCGATACCATCAAAAGCACCACCAACGATAAAGAGAATGTTCTTGGTATCAACCTGAATCATTTCTTGTTGTGGATGCTTACGACCACCCTGAGGAGGCACGCTAGCAACTGTTCCTTCGATAATCTTCAGCAAGGCTTGCTGAACACCCTCACCTGAAACATCACGAGTGATAGAAACATTTTCGCTCTTCTTAGCAATCTTGTCGATTTCATCCACATAGATGATGCCGCGTTCTGCCCGTTCAATATTGAAGTCAGCTGCCTGTAAAAGCTTGAGCAGGATATTTTCCACGTCTTCACCCACATAGCCAGCCTCAGTCAAAGCTGTCGCATCCGCGATAGCAAAGGGAACATTGAGACTGCGCGCCAAGGTCTGAGCCAGGAAGGTTTTCCCAGATCCAGTTGGACCAATCATGAGGATGTTGGATTTTTGCAACTCCACATCATCCTCTTCGCGGCTATCATGAAAATTGATCCGCTTGTAGTGATTGTAAACAGCAACAGCCAAAGCTCGCTTAGCACGATCCTGACCGATCACATAGTGGTTCAAAATATTAAGCAATTCTTGCGGTTTTGGTACTTCAGAAAGATCAGCTAGGACTTCCTCAGCTAATTCTTCTCGGATAATTTCCTGCGCCAACTCGACACATTCATTACAGATAAAGGCATTGTTGCCTGCAATAATTTTTTGGACTTCGTCCTGATTCTTTCCACAGAAAGAACAATATACCATCATCTCATTATTACGATTTGTAGGCATTTTTTACTCCCATTCTAATTTTCTATTTCATTAATTACATACATCTTAAAAGAGGGTCATGTAAAAAGCATGGATGGAATTAACGAGATTCGTAAAAGCATTTAACAAAAATAAAATAGCTAATCCAAAACGTTTTTTACGAAAAGTCTGAAAGGAACAAATCAGACAAATCGCGCACAAAAAGGCCGTAAAAAAACCAAAAACACTTCTTTCCATTCTTATGAACCCTTTCTTTTGAGGATTTTTACGGTGAAATCATACTCATTTTTTTCATCTTTTGGCCGAAAACGACTGCTTACTTCATCAAACTGTGTCAAATCAAAGTCTGCCGGGAAATAAGTATCACCTTCTAAGCTAGCATGGATTTCTGTCTTAATCACCTCATCCAAGTCATGCTCAAACAAAGAAAAGATTTGACCGCCACCGATAATATAAAGATTCTTCTCTTGCTCTTGGTACCATTTCAATACTGCTGAAAGCTCATGAAATACCAAAACACGCTCATCTTCAATCTGATAATTCCTATCACGTGTCAATATCAGAGTCTGTCTATTTGGCAGCACGCGCCGATGCATCCCATCAAAAGTCACTCGCCCCATTAAAATCGCATGCCCAGTCGTGATTTCCTTGAAATGCTTCAACTCAGCTGGTAAATGCCATGGCAAGCTTTGGTCTTTTCCAATCAAACCATTTTGATCCTGTGCCCAAATAGCCGCAATCTTTTTCGTCATTTCTCTATCCTTCACATTGATATTTCTATTCTATCAAAATTTATTAAAAAAGACTTGTTTGGACTATCACTTCTATCCATTTATTTTTGTCAGCCAATCCAGATAAAAAATCGATAACCCAAAAGATTATCGACTATTTGTTTGCTAGGCAAATTACTCTTTCTTCATCTTTTTGACAAAGACAAATCCTACAACAGCAGCCACAAGGCCAAACAAGGAAACGTTCAAGAGGGTTGAGTCTGTCTTCTTAGGCTCAGCAGTGGCGGCCTCTTTTTTATCCGCTAAGGGATCAATATCGCATCCCTCTCTTTTGACTGACTTACCTTCAGTTGAATCCTCAGCATTGCTTTGCTCGGTCCCTTTGTTTTTAGGGCCTTTTCCATGACAAAGCAAATCAATCGTATAGGATTTCTTTCCCTGATTTGCTCCATCCGAACCTTGGTCTACAAGCTGTAGAAAATCATCTTCTTCCACTGAAGAATCTGCTATTTGCTCAAGTTGGGACTCTGCCTGCTGGACTTCATCCGCACCCACAAGAGCCATCGGTGTCACAGAAACCGATAAGCCAAGCAAACATGAACAAATGCCCAGACTAAAGAGTTTTCTCCTGCTTCTATGTGTTAAAAGATTTGCTTCCATGTCAATACCTCCGAGATAGGCACTAGCGAAACACATATATCTATTGTCATTATAGCACTTACAAATTATATTTCAATTATTTGCTCTCGAAAATTTAAAATCCCCACTGACTATCATTCAGTAGGGAAAATACAATCAAATCGCTAAATCAAACTTCAGCTGAGGTTTGACCGGATCGTAGTCTAAGAGCTCAAAGTCCTCTGCTTTAATATCAAAGAAATTGGTCCCATCTGGCACATTTAAAACGAGTCTCGGTTGACAATCGCTAGGTTCTCGGCGTAACAGCTCCTCCGCCTGCTCGAACTGATTGTCATAGATGTGCAAGTTATTGACAAAGTAAAAGAACTTACCGACTTTCCAACCGAAATGCTTGGCAATCATCATCTGCAGAGCCACATACTGCATAGCATTGATGTGATGAGCCACCAGCATATCATTTGAGCGCTGAGTCAGAGTCGCATCAAGATAAATGTCTCCATCTACACGCCGAACGTCAAACATAGTCTGAAAAGCGCATGGAAGCAAGCCATCTGTTTCTTCAAAAGCTTCATAATCCCAAAGAGAGATGATATTGCGACGATTCCAAGGATTGGCTTCCAGCTGTTGGAGAATTTTATGGATAATATCATGCTTCTTGACAACAGCTCCGTAGCGTTGGCCAATCGTACCTGTATCGCCAACTTCCCAGTCATTCCAGTAGTGAACATTGTATTTATCATTGAGCAGATCCAGACTATTAGACTGGTCTTGATAGATCCAAAGGACTTCCTTGATGGCGGACTTGATGGCAATAGGGCGCAGAGTTGTGATTGGGAACTCGCCCTTGCTCAAATCGTATTCTGCAAAAGAACCAGTGATATACTTGGAATTGGCTACATTTCCATCCTTGTAACGCGGACGAGCATTTTCAGAAAAAACGCCTTGCTCCATAATTTTTTTAATATTCTCTTTAAAAATCGTATCTGCTTTAGTCATGATGTCTCCTGAATCCTTAAACTTTCTTTAGTATAGCAGATTTTTCAAAAAAATTCTCCTGCCAAGTTTAGCAGGAGAAAAGTTTATTTGACCCATTCATCTGGATGATTAAGCTTATTCACATCTTTTTCTGACAATCTCAAGGTAATATCTGACACAGCAGGAATATTTGATATGGTAACATAAGGGTAGTTTTTGTAGGTCGTGAATTTGACACCACTTCCTCCCTTTCTACCACTAATATCGTAGATATAATTAACCTCTGCATCATCAGGCAAATCAACCCAGGCATCTTCATTATCTTCCTCAGACTCTACTAGTTCTAGAATATCTGCAAATTCATCCAAGGTTTTGGTATTTCTTGTCTGATAAATCTGCTGATTCTGACTATTCAATATGGTCAGAAAACCTTCTGATTTGGATTTACACGCGGATAAAATCAAAAGGAAGATGGGAAGTAATACTAGAAAATAAGCAATTTTTCTCTTCATTTTAGCCCTCCTTATAGCTTTGCTAAGAGAGGAGATGGTTAGAACTACTGAAGTACCAGCGAAGCTGCTCCGATAACTCCGGCATCGTTTCCGAGAGTTGCAAGAGCTAATTTAGTTGATGTACGCACTTGTGGGAAGGTATTTTCATCATAAACCTTCTGAACACCTTGCAGAAGGAATTCTCCTGCTGCTGATACTCCACCACCGATAACAATAGTTGATGGATTAAGGATAGAACCGATATTGGCGCAAGCAATTCCCAAGTAGCGAGAGAAGTTACGGTAAACGATCAAAGCAAGGTCGTCACCTTCTTTTGCCAAATCAAAAACAGTTTTAGCTGTCACTTCTTCACCGTCGTCAATCAAGCGTTTCAAGGTTGCATCGCCTTCGTATTCATCAGCATAGCGACGAGTCAAGTTGACAATCCCTGTTGCTGAAGCCACTGTCTCAAGACAGCCTTTTTTACCACAGGTACAAGCGATAGGTTGGTCGAAGTCAACAGTGATGTGGCCCAACTCACCTGCTGCACCAGCTACACCGTGAAGAAGTTTACCTTCTGCAACGATACCGCCACCAACACCAGTACCAAGCGTCATAAAGACAACGTCTGGTTGGTTGTCACCAGCACCCATCCAACGCTCACCAAGCGCAGCTACGTTGGCATCATTATCGATGAAGAATGGAATACCCAAGGCTTTTTCCATTTTTTCTTTGATTGGTTGAAGGGTTTTCCAGTTCAGGTTGTAGGCACCGATAACAGTTCCTTTCTCACGGTCAACCACACCCGGTGAGCCCATTCCAATTCCGATGAAGTTCTCTGCTGATAGATTTAAGAGCTCCAAGCGATGCTGGATAGACTCAATCATCTCGTCTACAATATGGCTTCCTTCATCCAAAATATTGGTTTTAATAGACCATTTTTCTTGGATTTCGCCCTCTTGCGTTAAAATTGCAAATTTGATAGATGTACCACCAAGGTCAATCCCAATAATTTTTTTTGACATGATATTCTCCTCTGTATTCGTTCTCCCTCTTATTATAGCAGATTTTTTTAACGGTGAAAAGGTTTGCACGGTATTTTTTGCTTTTAGTTTATGCTCATTTCAATACAAAGCAAAATCGGCACCTCTTAAGGCGCCGGGAAGTCTATTGAAGACCTGAAAGCCAGCTTAGCTGCTGACTTCAAATGAATCATATTATTTAAACCACATTTATCTAAGGCTCACTTTGCCAGTGCGATAATCAAGGACAATTCCTGACTGGACATTGGGAACGAAAACATTGAATTCCAAACTTCCATCGCTGGACTTAGCTTCTAAATGCGAGCCAGATGGCACCAGATTATTTTCTGAAGCATAGATCAAAGTGACACGATAGCGGACTCGCTTATTCTGATCCAAGGCACGACGAACCTGAGTTTCATAGTAATTCTGTCCCGTCGAGTTGTCTTTATTGGCCTGATTGGCCCAGGCTGTTTGGACTGCGATATTGGCTGGATTGCTAGTGGAAGCATCGAAGCCCTTTAAGCCACCGATGAGAGAGTAAGCCAAGAGATGCCCGCGATCTACTGCATGGTTGTATTCACCTGATAGATGTTTGACTTGGTGCCAACCAGCAGGAACCCAAGAAGTGGAACCATTTCCCGTTTCTTCCCGTGATTTATACTGGCGGGTCGATTTGGCAAGCAAGGCATTGGCGACTGTTGGAACAGTCTGCCCCTGAACCATCTTCGTTTTATTATCCGCATAAGGGACACTCGAAACTTTGGCGTCTAAATTTGTTTGATTTTCATTGATGATGAAGGCACCAGCCCCATTCCACTTGATTTTTCCACCAAGTTGCGAACTCACTGAGTCTGTGAGAACACTCTCAGCCAGTGCCTGATCTGGTGTACTGGTATCCTTATTTTGACTGACAACTGCAGGTGCGTTTACTGATGGTGACTGATTGGCGTTTCCAAAAAAGTAGGCTCCCAGTGATAAAGTCAGAGCAACCAGAAGACCAGCTACAGTCTGAGTAGATTTAGTGCTCTTTTTTTGTAATTTCTTTCTTTTTGGCATATTTTCCTATCCATTTAAAAGGACTGTGCAAAGATTCTGCACAGTCGGTAAATTAACGAACACTCTCGGCAGATCATTGACCAGTAAACTTAGAAATAAGTTCTTTCCAGGTATCTGGTGATAAGATAGACCAAGGATTATCTGCATTTCCAATCACACCATATCCGATGACCAGACCAAGACAAAAAATGATAAAAGCGACTATCAGCACCAAGGCAACGATGCCTAGCTGTCTAGATAAGTATTTCCAATTTTCACTCATCATCTTCTTCCTTTACGCGTTTGACGCTGGCACCAAGAGCTGCCAGCTTTTCGTGAAATTTATAGTAGCCACGATCCAAATGAACTAACTTGCTGACTTTTGTTTCCCCTTCAGCAATCAAGCCCATCAAAATCAAGGTCGCACTAGCTCGGAGATCTGTCGACATGACTTCTGCTCCCTGCAGGCTGCTACCACCCCAAATCCGAGCGGTATCGCGCATAATGTCGGAGTGAAGTCCCATCCGTCGCATCTCTTCTAAGTGCTGGAAGCGATTTTCAAAGACCGTCTCAACCATAACAGACTCTCCTTGGGCTATCGCCATCAAGGCAGTAAACTGAGCCTGCATATCGGTTGGAAAACCTGGATATGGCAAGGTCTTGACAGAAACAGCTTTTAACTTTGAAACATCCGAGCGGACACGGATCCCTTCGTCTTCTTCAATCACTTCCACGCCCATTTCTTGCATTTTTGATAAAAGCGGACGGTTGTGCTCCCAAATCGCATCTTCAATCAGCAAGTCACCGCCTGTCATGGCAGCAGCAACCATAAAGGTTCCAGCTTCGATACGGTCTTGTACGACATTATGCTCAGCACCATGCAGCTTATCAACGCCAACAATCGTAATCGTCTCCGTTCCTGCTCCTCTGACTTTAGCGCCCATTTTATTTAACAATAAAGCCAAATCAACAATCTCAGGCTCCCGAGCAGCATTTTCAATAACAGTAGTACCTTGAGCCAAAGTTGCCGCCATCATAATATTCTGTGTCGCGCCAACACTTGGGAAGTCCATGTAGATATGGGCTCCCATCAAGCGGTCTGCCTTGGCCTCGATATAACCCGCAGTCTGCGTAATCTGAGCACCCATTGCCTCCAAGCCCTTCAAATGGAGGTCGATCGGACGGCTACCAATCGTACAACCACCCGGCATGGATACTTTTGCATGCCCATTACGAGCAAGAATGGGACCCAATACAACAATCGAAGCCCGCATCTTGCTGACATACTTATAAGGAGCCTCTTCGGTCAATGGTTTAGTCGCATCTACAACTACAGTATTTTCATCTTGGTTAAAATCTACCTGCGTATTCAAGCCACGAACAACATTGTTCATGGTAAAAACATCCGAAAGGACTGGCACATTCTTGAGTATTGTTTTTCCCTCACTGGCCAAAACTGTTGCCGCCAACAGCGGAAGCACTGCATTTTTAGCTCCTTCAATCCTAACTCGACCAACCAGACGATTATTTCCACCCTGAATAATTATTTTTTCCATACTAACTAGTTACTCCAAATCTTAAAAATTCATCCTTACTATCATATCATAAAATCAACAATCTGACCTTATAATGCTCCATTAAAAATTGCCCGACTCATGTCATAAATACCAATAAAAAACAGGCTAGCCATGTAGCCCAAGGCAATACTCAGCAACAAAATCAAAAAACGAATTTTGATGGCATTATCGGCACTTACTTTTAGAAATCTTTCCCAACAGACCACTGTAGACAAAAGATGAAAAGATATAAAGATAAAGAGCAGATGACTGCATAATCGAAACATTAATTCTATCATAGATTTTATTATACCATAAGAAGAGCTATTTCTAGCGGAAAGGAGTATGGGACAATAAAAAAGAATGGAAATTCCATTCTTTTTTATTACATTCTTGTTCCAACGTTAATACGGTTGATGGCACGCTGGAGGGCGATTTTAGCACGGCGCTCTTGGTCAATCAAATGCTTGTCTTGAGCTTCTTCGATTTCTTTCTCAGCCCGCAGTTTGGCCCGCTCGGCACGGCTGATATCAATATCACGCTCACGCTCTGCTGAGTCAGCGATAATGGTAATCACATTATCAGCAATTTCTATGATGCCACCGTTGACCGCAATCCAGTCAATATGCTTGTCATCATCAATTCTGCGTACCTTGACCTGATCTACTTCCAAAACAGCAATTGTATTGATATGGCGAGGCAAAATCCCCAGTTCTCCGTCAATCGTTTTTACGGAAACAAATGCAGCACGGTGGTCATAAATCAGACCATCCGGTGTAACGATTTGTACTGTCATTTGAGCCATCATTCACCTCTTAGAATCCCATTTTTTTAGCTTTAGCGATGACATCCTCAATTGAACCGACACCGCGGAAGGCATCTTCTGGTAACTTATCATACTTTCCTTCGAGGATTTCTTTAAAGCCACGAACCGTCTCAGCTACAGGCACATAAGATCCCGGCTGGCCAGTAAATTGCTCCGCAACGTTGAAGTTTTGAGACAGGAAGAATTGAATCCGGCGCGCACGCGCAACCAAAGTCTTTTCTTCATCTGACAATTCGTCCATACCTAGGATTGCAATGATATCCTGCAATTCATGATAACGTTGAAGAACGCGTTTAACTTCAGCAGCAACTGCATAGTGCTCTTCACCAACAATCTCAGGAGAAAGAGCTCGAGAGCTTGAAGCGAGCGGATCCACAGCTGGATAAATCCCCAATTGAACCAATTTACGTTCCAAGTTGGTTGTAGAATCCAAGTGGGCAAAAGCCGTTGCTGGCGCTGGGTCAGTGTAGTCATCGGCTGGCACGTAGATAGCCTGGATAGAGGTTACAGAACCCTTCTTGGTCGATGTGATACGCTCTTGCAATTGTCCCATTTCTGTCGCAAGCGTTGGTTGGTAACCAACGGCTGACGGCATCCGACCCAAAAGGGCAGAAACTTCAGAACCCGCTTGCGTGAAACGGAAGATGTTGTCAATGAAGAGCAATACATCTTGACCTTCCACATCACGGAAATATTCTGCAATCGTCAAGCCAGTCAAAGCAACCCGCATACGCGCTCCTGGTGGCTCATTCATCTGACCGAAGACCATGGCTGTTTTCTCGATAACGCCAGACTCCTTCATTTCCCAGTAAAGGTCATTCCCTTCACGAGTACGTTCCCCAACACCGGTAAATACGGAAATACCACCATGCTCTTGGGCAATGTTGTGGATCAATTCCTGAATCAGGACGGTCTTACCAACTCCGGCACCACCGAAGAGTCCGACTTTACCACCTTTCAGATAAGGTGCTAAAAGGTCGATAACCTTGATACCTGTTTCTAAGATCTCTGATGAAGTAGACAACTCATCAAAGGTTGGAGCTTTCTTATGGATTGGCTGGCGCTCTGCATCATCCGCAAAAGGAGCATCCAAGTCAATGGTATCTCCCAAAACGTTAAAGACGCGACCAAGTGTTTCTTTTCCAACTGGTACAGAAATTGGACGGCCAGTATCTAGCACTTCCATGCCACGAGTCAACCCATCTGTTGATTCCATAGCGATGGTCCGAACCACTCCATCACCAAGCTCAAGAGCTACTTCAAGGACGATTTTTGATTTTTTTTCGTCATTTTTATAGACTACAAGTGCATTATTGATCTCAGGTAGCTTGTCGCCAGCTGCAAACGCTACGTCTACAACCGGTCCGATAACCTGAGTAATTTTGCCTGAGCTCATTCTTTTCTCCTCTTTATACTATTTATTTTCTGTGACACTATTCCAGTGCACTTGCACCCGCCACAATTTCAGTAATTTCCTGCGTGATAGCTGCTTGTCTAGCACGGTTATACTGAATGGTCAAATCATTGATAACTTTTTTAGCGTTATCCGTTGCTGTCTGCATGGCTGTCATACCAGCAGCATTTTCAGCAGTTTTTGCGTCAATAATAGCCCCGTAAATCATACTTTCAGCAAACTGAGGTAAGAGCTGATCTAAAATCGCATTTCGACTGGATTCTAGTTCTAGATTGAGGATATAGTTCTTATCCGCTTCACTAGGATCCAAATCGATGATTGGTAACATCTGCTCTACCCGCATCTGACTGGTCAGACTGTTGACATGGTGGTTATAACACACATAAAGTTCATCAAAAAGCTCATTCTGATACATTTCAATGGTCTTGGAAATGATTTTCCGAACCTCATCAAAACTCGGATGATTAGCTAAGCCGCGCAATTCATAAATTGGCTGAATGCCCCGTGCTCGGAAAAAATCAGCTCCCATTCCACCGATCGAAATAATGACATAGTCATCCTTTTCGTGGTATTCAGAAATCAATTCCATCATTGATTTGAGGATGGTTGCATTGTAGCCACCGACCAAACCCCGATCAGACGTAATGACGATATAAGCCGTTTTCTGAACTGGTCTGCTCTTGAGCAAGGGATGATGACTAACATTTTCTGTCTCATGACCATGCAAAAGGTCGGTCAAGAGTTTCCGAACCTTAGAAGCATAGACTTGAAAGTTCTTTGCTGCTTCTTCGGATTTTCCTAACTTAGATGCAGAAACCATCTGCATAGCATTGGTGATTTGACTGGTGTTTTTTGTGGATGCAATTTTATTTTTGATATCATTTAATGAAACTGCCATCTGACACCTCTATTCTTATTTGAAGTTAGACTGATTGATAAATTCAGTAATAGCGGCGTCCAGCACTTCTTCACTCGGCAAATCTTTTGTCTGACGAATTGTTTCATAAATGTCTTCATGATGAGCATCAAAGTAAGCAAAAAGCTCTGCTTCAAACTGAAGAATCTCATCTACTGGTACTGCATCAAGGAAGCCGTGAGTCAGCGCATAGAGGATCACAACTTGTTTTTCAACTGGCAGTGGCTCATGAACTGGCTGTTTCAATACTTCTACTGTACGGCGTCCACGGTTAAGTTTGGCCTGAGTTGCTGCATCCAAGTCGCTACCGAACTTAGTAAAGGCTTCCAGCTCACGATAAGAAGCAAGGTCGATACGCAGAGTTCCTGCAACCTTTTTCATGGCCTTGATTTGTGCAGAACCACCTACCCGAGATACGGAAGAACCCGCATCAATGGCTGGACGGATACCTGCGTTAAAGAGGCTATCGCTAAGGAAAATCTGACCATCCGTGATTGAAATCACGTTGGTCGCGATATAGGCTGAGATATCTCCTGCCTGCGTTTCGATGAATGGCAATGCAGTGATTGAACCACCACCTAACTCATCAGAAACCTTAGCCGAACGCTCAAGCAAGCGGCTGTGAAGGTAGAAAACATCCCCTGGGAAGGCTTCACGACCTGGCGGACGGCGAAGCAAGAGAGAAAGTTCACGGTAAGCTACCGCTTGTTTAGACAAATCATCATAAACAATGAGGACGTGCTTGCCATTGTACATAAATTCTTCAGCCATTGCTACACCGGCATAAGGTGCCAAGAAAAGCAAAGGTGAAGGTTGAGAAGCTGACGCTGTTACTACGATAGTATAGTCCAAGGCTCCATACTGACGGAGAGTTTCCACCTGTGTACGGACAGTAGATTCCTTTTGACCAATAGCAACATAGATACAGATCATATCCTGCCCTTTTTGGTTGAGGATCGCATCGATGGCAATACTAGTTTTACCAGTCTGACGGTCACCGATAATCAATTCCCGCTGACCACGACCAATTGGTACAAGGGCATCAATAGCTTTCAAACCTGTTTGCAATGGTTCTGATACAGACTTCCGTTGCATAACTCCTGGAGCTGGTGCTTCTACAGGGCGTGTTTTAGTTGTAGCAAGCTCACCCAAGCCGTCAACAGGACGACCGAGCGGATCTACGACACGACCAATCAAAGCATCTCCAACAGGAACTTCCATGATTTTACCCGTGCGGCGAATCGTATCGCCCTCACGAATATCTGTAAAATCACCTAAGATAATGATTCCGACATCGGTTGACTCCAAGTTTTGGGCCATACCATAAGAACCATTTTCAAAAATCAAGAGCTCGCCACTCATGGCATTATCAAGACCGTGGGCACGAGCGATTCCATCACCAATATAAGTGACGACTCCAGTTTCTGTGACGTCAAAATTTGGCTGGAAATTTTCAATTTGTTGCTTAATTAAAGCGCTGATTTCTTGTGCGTTAATCGCCAAAATTCACACCACTTTCTATTTCAAATTTTCTTTTACGAGTTGTAATTGACGTTTTATACTTGCATCAATTGTCTTATTATTGGCTGAAATGACGAAGCCACCAATCAGGCTGGTATCCAATTCCTGCTTGAAGGAACGAACCTTGAGGCCCATTTTTTGCTCAAGAATTGGTTTCAATCTGTCTTTTTGACTTTCTGTCAAGGCTTGAACAGATTTAACCGTCACTTCAAATTCATTGCTTTCTTTCTCAATCTGATGCTGAATTTCTATCAACATATCGTAGAATAAATCTGCTCGATGATTGAGAATAACGACTTCGATAAAGTTATCAATCAGCTGTGAATCTGAGTTTTGAAAAAGTCGAAGAGCCTTCTCTTTTTCTCCCTCATCAACGCCAATATGTGATAAAAAGTCAGCAAGATTTGTTTCCTCAAACACGGCCTTAATTTGGCTTAGTTTTTCAAAAACATCTTGTTGCTGACCTTTTTCAAATACTAATTGAACAAAAGGCAAGGCATATTTTTCAATTACCGCATATTGCTTTTTGTCCATTAAGCATCTCCTAATTTATCAATATAACGATCAATAAGCTCGCTGTGTGCCTCTGTATCAAGCTGCTGGCTCAAGATCTTACTTGCGAGACTTACTGTTAGGTCAGCCACATCATTTTTAATGCTGTTCAAGGCTTCTGCCTTGCTTTGTGCAATTTCCTGATTGGCTTTTGCTTTCAAACGTCCAGCTTCTTCAGCTGCATCTGCTAAAATTCCAGCCTTATTTTTTTGAGCTGTTTCCTTAGCATGTTCGATAATCGTCGTTGCTTCCTGACGACTTCCTGCTAATTCATTCTCACGTTTTTGCGCAAGTTCCTCAGCCTTTTTGCGGGCTGACTCAGCCCCGTCAATATCATCCGTAATCTTTTTAGAACGTTCTTCTAAAATACTGGTAATATTGCCCCAGGCAAACTTCTTTACTAAAAAAATTAATAAAAGGAAGGAACCAGCGATGAGAATAAAGTCACCAATAATGGTACCAATAGTTAAATCCATCTTCTACTACTCCTCTACTTACTCTTCCTCACCGTTTATTTTTTTACCAATGTACATCGAAGACAACATGGTAAATACATAAGCTTGGATACATGAAATGAAAATCGAAAAGGCCGTCCATAACATGTTTCCGATAAAGGCTGCTGGATACCAATAAAAGGCTTGTTGAGACAAGGTTAAAAGTAAACCTGCCAATACTTCACCAGCAAAAATGTTCCCGTAAATCCGAATCGCTAAGGAAGCAAAATTAGTCACTTCTTCCAAGAGGTTCATCGGGGTCATAAAGCCTGGTGTTGCAAAAGCCTTCAAATATTCCTTAAAGCCTCGACGACGAACCCCTTCTATATGTGCGATCAAGGTGATCATAAAGGAGAGAGATAAGTCGTAGCCGAGGTTAGCCGTTGGGGAAGTCCACAAGTTATAACCGTTTGTTGTTTGGACTTTTGCCATCAACCCAATATTATTGGCCACCAAAATAAACATAAAAAGAGAAAACAAAAATAAAGAATAATTCTTCATATAATGCTCTCCAATGTTACCCTTGGTAAAGCTAATGACAAAATCATAGATCATCTCAAGAGCATTTTGTTTGCCCTTTGGACGAAGGGTCATTTTGCGACTTGCCCAATAGACAAAGGCAAAGACCGTCAAAACAGTTACAAGAGACATAGCAAGTAGGGTCAAATCAAAGGATACTGGTCCAATATCTAAGGTCGGATTTACACTTTCTTCCATAGTTTGACACCTCCTTCTCTAAATAGAGTGGTCTATTTAATGACGAAGGCCATGGCCAAGGTTACAAAGAAGGTACCTTCTACAAAAGCAACACCGAGAATTAAGAGGCTACGTAGTTGATCAATAATTTCAGGTTGACGGGCAGATGCTTTGAAAAGATTACTCATAATCAAACCTTCAGCTAATGAGACACCAAAGCAGGCAATACAAAGTCCTAAAAATGTTAAATTCATGATGAATTCTCCTTTTATATTTTTTAATTGTACCCCATTAGTTTACTCCTAATAAAGGTAATAGTCAATTATTTTGTGATATTGTAAGCGTTTTTTGCACTTTTTCTTTAAATTTAAAATAAAACTTGAATAAAGGTGCTTTTCAAATATTTATCCTATAAAAATCCAAGCAAAAGAGGCTGGGACAAAAGTCCTAGCCTCTCAATTGTCTTTGGATTGTCGAGCAAGACGCAGTGGTTGAGTGGGCTCTATTACGCTGATTTCATCAGCTTTTACAGCCCTACTCAACTGTGCGGAGGTGGGACGACGAAATCGAATTCTAACGAATTACCGATTTCTGTCCCACTCTCATCTGTTCCGTTTGAGGTAAAAAAATTGTGAAGCGCATCCATCTATTTTCAACTGCTTCAAAGCGATAAGTGAGATGGTGCTTTTCTAAAATTTGCTGCACGATAAAGAGTCCCAGTCCCGTACCGCCATCCTTGCGATTGCGACTGTAGTCTGGTCGATAAAACGGCTGGAAAATCTGCTGAATCTGTGACTCATCCAGCACTCGCTCAGCTTCATTTTCTACAATTAAGATTCCATTTTCTAAACGAACCAAGATTTCTCCACCTTCCACTGTATAATGAAAGGCATTGTCAATCAGATTTTTAATAGCCTTTAGTAAATAGGTCTTATTACCTCGGACTTTTGCTTCTGAGAGTTGGACATTAAAATGATAGTGCTTGAGGTCCGCCAGAACCTTGTATGTACTGATATTTGCTTCAAGCAACTCTTTGAGGGAGAAGATTTCTCGCTCTGTTTCCATGGTCATTTCCAGTTTTGAAATAGCTAGGATGGACTGAACTAAGCCTGATTGCTCTTCCAATATTTCGCGGCACTTCTGCAGGTATTTGTCCCGATCTTTAAAATCGCCCACCCCATAAATCATCCCGTCAATCATTCCCATCATACTGGTGATAGGAGTTTTGAGTTCGTGGGAAGTCATTCGGAGAAATTCTGCCTTTTCGCGCTCGCTTTCTGCAACTTTTTCATTTTCCAAGCGCAGGGCTTCCATACTGGTTAAGAGGTTGGCATATAAGTGATTGATATCCTGAGCCAAATCAGCAATCTCGTCGTGCCCTTTCACCTGACAGGAAACGTCTGGAAGCAGGCTCGTCATTTGCCGAGTGCTAGAAGAGATATCCTTAATCCTCTGACTGGAGGTTCGACTGTAGAGATAGGCGGCAAGCCCACCCAGACTCAGCGACAAAAATAATACAAAGGGATAGAGATTGAGCAAGATCCGACTGGCATCCGAGACGGGCTGCAGAGAATACTCGCCTCGTAAGACCACTTCTTTTCCATCTGATGTCCGAAAACTTTCTGACAGGGTCTTACTCTCATAATTGCTATTGGCAATGGCTGGGACAATGGTCAGCTGGAGAGAGCTTTCTCCATTCGTTTCAAGTGCTGGGTAAAGAATCGTATTGTCTTTAGCCAGCAAGGTGAACCAAATCTGATTGCTTTTTTTGCTATAATTGCTCAAGAGCTCACTGATTTCTTGGCTGGACTTTCCCTTGACCTGCTTGGCTACCTGAGCAAACTCACGTTGGGCTTCTCCCCCCTTGACCTGCTGGTAATAAACCGGCATGGCAAAATAGAGAGTGGATAGAACAATCGTCACAACAACAAAGATGATGAAAGTCGTCAAGAGGAAGTTCTTTTTGACAATCTTCACGTGTCTTCTCCTCCAAGCTGATAGCCCATACCTGTGATGGTTTTCAGAGGGATACCTGGGATTTTCTTACGAATGTTCTTGATGTGATTGTCCAGCACCCGGCTATCTAGCTCGCTGTAGCCCCAGATGGTATTCATGAGCTGATCACGGGTCACTAAGTGATCCTTTCTCTTGGCTAGAGCCTGCAAGATTTCGTACTCTTTCTTGGTCAGAGGCATCTTTTCTTCCTGCCAGTAAACTGTACAATCATCGATAGAGACGGTCAATTCACCGACAGTAATTTCTGAAGCAACCGTATTTCGTCGCAGAATATTCTCAATCCGCTTGACTAAGATCAGTGGTGAGAAAGGCTTGGTCACATAGTCGCTGATGAGATGGTTAAAGCTGACCAACTGAGTGTACTCATCATCTAGCGCTGTCAGGATCATGACTGGAATCTGAGAAGTCTTGCGAATTTCCTTGAGGACGTCCAGTCCACTCATAGTTGGCAACATCATGTCCAAAATAACTAAGTCAAAAGACTCTGCTTCAAATTGAAGCAAAGCCTCGCCTCCATCAAAGACTGGTGTAACTGCATAGTTACTTTCTTTTAAAAATTCACAAATGACTTGATTAATCGTAGTATCGTCTTCCACTACTAAAATCTTGTGCATATATGCTTGATTCTCCTTTATTTATTCAAATCGCAGGGCTTCAATTGGATCCAGCTTGGATGCTTTCACAGCCGGCAAGAGCCCAAATACTACTCCTATTATACAACAAAAGAGCAAACTTACAAAGACAGAAAAGAGGGATAAAATATAAGGATAGGCCAAAGACTGGGTAATAGCAAAACCAGAGGCGATACCTGCTACCACACCAATAATACCACCCATTAGAGTCAGGATAACTGCCTCAATCAGGAACTGCTTGAGAATAATCTTCCGCCGAGCTCCCAGAGCCTTTTTAATCCCGATTTCACGCGTCCGCTCTGTCACTGAAACCAGCATGATATTCATAACACCGATACCTCCGACTAAAAGGGAGATGCTGGCAATACCCGCTAGCAAAACAAAGTTAGACTGGTTGAGGTTATCCAATTGGCGCTCAAATTCTTGCAGATTTAGCACACCAAACATATAGTCTGACTGAGGCATCTGCTGATTGAGGTAATCACTAACTTTCTTGGCTACCTTCTTCAAATCATCGGCCTTGTGGGTCTGAACGGTGACTTCTGGACTGACATTGATAGTATCAAAAATCCGATGCCATTGTTGCAGAGGAATATAGGCTACCTTTTCCGAACCAGAGGTCAGGCCACTCTGCTCAGTAGACTCAAAGACGCCGATAACTTTAAAAGGATTGCCCTTGACTTCTACATACTTACCGATACCGTCTCCCTTAGGAAAAAGAGTATCATAAAGAGACTTTTCTAGATAGGTTACTTGTTCTTGATTTTTGAAGGCTTCAGAGTCAAAACCCTCCCCTTCCAACAGCCGTTGCTGCTTGATGTCAGCTACCGACTGGGAAACTGCCTGAACCTTGCTAGATGACTTTTGACTAAGATAATAAATCTTTTCGTCCGCCCCATAAGTCATCAAAGCATTTTTAACTCCAGGAATTTCCTTGATTTTGGACAAGACATCCTCTCCCATGAAGGGAATATAGGAAGGCTTCTGAGCTTGGGATTTCTCTGGAATAGAGGGATCGATGGCACTTTTCTTGTCGTAGACGACTTTGATGGTATTATTGCTACCACCGATCAGCTGACGCTTGGTATTTTCTGTATTTCCTTCAATGATGGAAAAGATAGCAATAATAGCGCCAATACCGATGATAATCCCCAGCATGGTCAGTATAGAGCGCATTTTGTGGGACAGGATGGAGTTTAGAGCTACAAAAATATCTTCCATATAGCCCCCTTCTATCCTAATGCCCGAGTCTCTATATTACCGTCCCGCAAGACAACCGTTTGCTTGCAAAGCTGAGCCACTTCCGGCTCGTGGGTAATGATGACAATAGTTTTGCCTTGTTCGTTAAACTGCTTGAACAACTCCATGATCTGAACACTGGTCTTGGTATCCAGCGCTCCAGTCGGCTCGTCTCCCAGAATAAAGCTGGGATTAGTCACAAGGGCACGCGCAATGGCTACCCGTTGCTTTTGACCACCGGACAACTCCATAGGCTTGAAGTCGCTTCTCTCTTCCAGACCGACCAATCGTAGCATTTCCAAGGCGCGCTCGTGTCTCTCTTTTTTAGGAACTTTCATGTAAGTCAGAGGCAGTTCAACATTTTGACAGGCTGTCAGCTTGGGCATGAGGTTGAAATTCTGGAAAACAAAGCCAATTTTCTGATTACGCAAATCAGATAGTTGGTTGTCGGACAGGTCAGAGACGTCCGTCCCTTCGATATGATAAGAACCTGCGCTAGCCTTGTCCAAACAGCCGATAATGTTCATCAAAGTGGACTTACCTGATCCAGACGGCCCCATGATCGCTAGAAAATCCCCCTCTTTCACATGCAAATCAATTCCTTTCAAAATCGGAAATTCCTGACTGCCCTGTTGATAAGATTTGTGGATGTTCTTAAGCTTTAACATTCTGTCCTACCTCCATCCCGTCTTTCATGCCTTCTCTAGGCGTCGAAATGGTATCCTTCATAGTCAGACCTTCTGTAATCTCTACCAAACGGTCAGAGACTTTCTTGGTCTTGACTTCCTTCATTTTCACCTTTTTACCCTCTACCTTCCAGACATAGGTCTTGCCATTTTTACTGAAAGTATAGGCCTTGTTGACGACAACCTTACCGGCCTCAGGAGCATTTTCTACGACATTGACATAAGAATGGGAGCCTACAAGTGGCATTTCACCACCCTGATCCAGCTCGACAGTATAAGGGAACTTACCTTGGTTGGGGTTTTCCTGTTGTTTATTTCCACCATTGCTATTTCCAGCATTCGCAGTTGTCAAGGTGCCGACCTGAGTGACGGTGCCACTCCAGCGCTTCTTAGGATCCTTGCGGTCCACAACATCTACTCTCTGACCCACACTCAGCTTCTCACGGTCAAATTCACTAACGCTCCCCTTGATCAAAGTTTTAGACTTATCCATGATTTCGATAAAGGTTTCTTCTTCCTTTTTAGCCTTGGACTGAGTCGGTAAGTCTTCGTTCATCGAGGTAATGGTCCCCGCTGTATCTGCCGTCACGGTATCATATTTCATGCGGTCTGATTCCGTTTGAGCTGTCACCTGAGCCTTTTCAGCCTCAATCTGAGCATTCGTTACTTCATTGTCAGCAGTCTTTGCGTCACTTAGCGATTGAGCCAGTTCATCTTCAGCAGATTTTATCTGATCTAACAAAGACTCATCCTTACTAGAATTGTATTTATTCTTAAGAGTATTGAGATTAGCCAGCTTTCGGTTATAGGTTTCCCATTTGATAGATGCGCTAGTTTGTGCAGCCGTAATGCTATTAGCTTTAGCTTGAGCATCATACTGAGCAGACTGAGCTGTCAATTCTTGAGAGGTCACATAGGAAAAGAGGGGCTGGCCTTGTGTAACAGTATCGCCATTTTTAACGAATACTTCCTTAACTTCACCTTTTGATGGGTCAATCTTGACCTTACTACTATTGTTAGCAACTACTTCTCCAGATAAAACTAGGCTTGTTTTTTTACTGTTATTAACAGCATCTCGGACCGTCAGTGAATCAATCTTATTATCGACCATTTTCATGGCTTGTTGTTGATTAACCTGATGAAGAAGTACATAGCCTCCCAGCCCTGCACAAGCAAGAATGACCGTGCTTCCCAATAGAATGGTTTTACGATTCATTTTTTTTATTTGAAACATATTGCCTCCAACCTACAAGTTCTAACTTTTATTTATCAGTTGATTCAGATTCATCTGTTGGTAATTCTTCTCCATCCGCTGGGATTTGAATCACATTTCCGTCCGGCATAGTATACTCTGTCACTTCCTTGCCGTCTACTGTTTTCGTTTTTTGATCAACAGCATCTTTCTTAAAATCCACTTTTTTCCCATCACTAATTTCTTTATTGTCAGCATTCTTAGAACCACATGCAGCTAGGAAAAAGACAGACATTCCGATAAGAGTTACAAGCATAGCGAATTTTTTTACGTTCATTTGATTTCTCCTTTGTTTTAGAAAACAGGAATTTTGAGCTTTCCTGATCGTATTTGTTTTTTTTGAACAATTCCATTCTATCAAAGTGGTCTATCCCCTTCCTACCCACCATCTGTTTTTTATCTATTTTTTGATAAAATTTGGAATTCTCCTCTAGATGCAGGACTTTTCCTATCCAAACAGCTTCTTAAGTCGTTTTATGGTATAATAGATTGATTTTAAAAAATGAGGTGGAAACATGACTCAAACAGTTTATTTTGGAACATACACCCGACGAGTTTCCCAAGGGATTTATAAGGCAGATTTTGACACTGAAAAGGGACAACTCTCAAACTTAGAATTAGTAGCCGAAGAACCAAGCCCCACTTATCTAGCCTTTGATCAAGCTGGTCATCTGTACACCGTTGGTGCAAAAGACGGACAAGGTGGGATTGCGGCCTATGACCAAAAGAGACAACTTCTCAATCATGTGGTTGAAGAAGGCGCGCCGCTTTGCTATGTTGCTGTAGATAATGAAAGAGGCCTTGTCTACGGAGCTAACTACCACAAGGGACAAGTGCTGGTCTACAAGCAGCAAGAAGATGGCAGCCTAAAACTAGCTGATTCAGACACTCATGTTGGGCAAGGACCTCACGCCAATCAAGCCTCTGCCCATGTCCACTATGCTGACTTGACTCCCGATCAATATCTGATTACTTGTGACCTCGGAACAGATCAAGTCACTACCTACGATGTGACGGAAGACGGACAACTGAACAAATTGGCCACCTACACATGTGCTGCTGGAGCCGGGGCACGCCACATTGTCTTTCATAACCACTATAAAATTGCTTACCTTATCTGCGAACTAAATTCTACCATCGAAGTATTGATTTATGACGGCGTTGGTCAGTTTGAACACCTGCAAACTATCTCAACTCTCCCAGAAGGATTTGCAGATTTTAACGGCACTGCAGCCATTCGTCTCTCTGCAGACGGAAAATTCCTCTATGGCTCTAACCGCGGCCATGACTCAATAGCTGTTTATCAAATTCTAGCTGATGGAAGTCTACAGCTCATTGAAATCACGCCAACAAAGGGCAAAAATCCACGCGATTTCAATATTACACCTGACCAAAACTACCTTATCGCTGCCCACCAAGATTCGGACAATGCAACTGTCTTCAAACGCGATCCTGAAACAGGCCGATTAACAGAAATTTCTCATGATTTCTATGTGCCAGAAGCTGTCTGCGTGACCTTCCAATAATCAAAAGAAAATTATCAAAGGAGCATTCAAAATGAATCCAGTAGAATTGTTTAACCAAGTCAAAGAATTGATCGAAAAGAAAGATTTTGATGCAGCTAAGAAGTTTGTCGAAGAACACAAAGATGAGCTAGGCGAATACTTAGATAAGGCAAAAGATTTAGTAGCAAATTCAAAAGGGCTCAACGACGTCATCAACAAAGTTAAGTCTATTTTCTAAAATCTTAATCAAAAATGAGAGTGGGACAGAAATCGGTAATTCGTTGGAATTCGATTTCGTCGTCCCACCTCCGCACAGTTGAGTAGGGCTGTAAAAGCTGATGAAATCAGCGTAGTAGAGCCCACTCAACCACTGCGTCTTGCTCGACAATCCAAAGACAATTGAGAGGCTAGGACTTTTGTCCCAGCCTCTTTTTGATTCAGCGAGCCTCATTTAGTCTATTTCCGATTCATAAAATCATGTAATTCTTCCAATCGCTCCCTTGTCAAGGGTTGAGCAAGAAAAACATCCTTATCGACATCTTTGTCCTTATTAAAATCATGTAAGTCAACCTTTTCATAAACCATCTTATTTGCATAAGCAAGTTGACCATTTACATAAGTCATAATCTCTATATCGCTCTTACTAAAAAATGCTCCATAATAATCTTCCCGAACCACTACTGTCTGCCCTTTTTCCTCAAGATAGGCATAATGGGTCACTGGGACATAAACCGTGAAAAGATATCCAAGAATAGGGGAAAATGCCACTAACAAGGCTCCTAGAGCAAGAGCAGGATAAAGAACCCACCTATATCTTTTTACAAATAAATAGGAAACAAGAAACAAAAAGGGAAAAGCAAACCATGGGCTGAACTGAGGATACCAGAATATACTGGTGATTGTAAGAAATAAAAGAACCACCAAAAGCGCCAGAGAGCTTGATTTGCGTTTATAAGCCAAAAAGAGGCCTATAAATAAAACGGTAAGAGCTAGCCACTCTCTGCTTAGGATATACAAAATGAAATAAAACATCCCAAAAGTCTCCCCTTATTTATTAAAAATCCCTTGAGTTAACCTCAAGGGATTTGCTTCATTCCATTAGAATGAATTATTTTTTCAAGTTGTAGAATGATTTCAATCCACGGTATTCAGCAACTTCACCAAGTTGATCTTCGATACGAAGCAATTGGTTGTATTTAGCAATA